>ERZ773009.322-NODE-322-length-34519-cov-5.553737_pt1 | contig 34519 bp, 41 predicted proteins | sample MGYA00580663_ERZ773009 | MGnify/ENA primary metagenome ERZ773009 (study PRJEB29015, sample SAMEA2737969) | human oral metagenome | biome: human oral; feature: human-associated habitat; material: dental | place: China | collected 2026 ... | reverse complement strand
TTTTATATATTGATTCATACATACCTCACTACTTAACTTGTTTATATAACATATACATATACATATGAAAAACCTTATGTTTATTAGCATATCAAAAATTTAGGATTTTAAAAGTTGAGCAACAGTTGAGCAACACTCAAAACTTATAACATGTTTTAACTATTTATATAATATATACTATTATATAAATTTAATCAATTTCTTCAATTTTGTAGGATAACATCAAATCGTCGATAAGACCTCTTACGCCTTCTTCGTTATATTCATCCGGATCGAGAATAACTTCTGCTATCCAATCCGCCGTCCAAACATAATCAACACCTTCAGGCCATTTGAAATCGGGAAATTCATCTTGCATATCGCACTCTTCCCACTGAGCCTTATCCCACTTACCTATGCAAGGGGACTGTTTCATTTCACGGTCGTATATCATTTCCCATGCTTCCTTGTACGTGTCAGCCGTTCCCATGAACCAAGGCTTTTGTGCATTTAAACTATAGACTTTTAACACTTTTATTTCCTCCCCATATAATCGTTCCATCCCTTGCTTAGTAACTAGCCAAGTACCTTTAGATTTTCTGCACTCAGAATTTGTAAATCTAGGTGGCGTGTTCCGTTGCCCAGAACACGCCTGTTTTACGGTAACAGGGCTTATGCCCCAACGCTCTGCTGCTTCAGCAGCAGACATTACATCTTCAAATTTCATGCCCGCCCCCATTCTCTAACGAATGTTAGTATGGAGTGCAACGAGCACTGTTTTTTATAATATTCATAGTCAAAGTTAGCTTGATTAATATACCCAATCATATTTGAAGGGTAATCGTGTTCAGCTTTGTTTTTACAAGCTTCCCATAATTGACCAGCTAGCTTATTTCTTGTTGTTTCTTTTAATTCTGCAAATATGATGTGACGTAACTTTTTCATGATGCTTTCTCCTTTTATTAGCTACCCCTTATCTTTGATTTCATTATACATCTAATTCGATGTAAACGCAAGTATTTTTTATAAATTTTCAAAAAAAAAAATAAGGCCTATCACAAATTCACATTTAACTGTGTTGTGATAGGCCTTATGTGTGTAATTACAACCAATCCATGAGTCCACCTGCTCATGCTCAGGAGATGTATGGATCACCTCTCAATCATCGATGAATTACTACTCCGATTGTCGCACCCGCTCCCAGTATTTGGGATAGGTTGCGTTGCATTCGTAGTCGCTTGATTGTTTTCTTGTCGTTCTCTACTTTGTTCTTCAATTCGCTCAAAGAGCTCTGCATTTCGTTCAAGGTAATTTCTTGCTTCACTAAGTCCGCTTTGGCTTTGTCCAATTCGGTCGTTAATTTGACGATTGTATTCTTGGATTCGTTCAATTCGTTCGCCTGTTTCGCGAGTAAGGTCTGCGCTTCTGTCAATGGAACGCTGGATGCGTTTATTATATTCAACGCTTTCTCGTTGTTGTTTTTCAATTCGTTCCACTGACTCACGGGCACGCTGATAGTCGGTTCCGCTTGGTTGGTAGAATATGTATCCGAGGCAAAGGCAGAAGAGGAGCCCAATACCACCGATAATAATATAGCGGTAAGTAGGGTGATTAAGTAAAATTTTGATTTTGTCATACATCATACCCCTCCTGCATAATCTGTGATACCACGTGCAATGGCTCTCACAATAGTATCAAGGTCATTGTTAAGTAGTGCTAGGTCTTCATCATTATCGATGAAGGCCATTTCCACTAATACGGCTGTTGCATCCGTGCCATTTAACACCCATAAATCTTGCCGTTCTTTTACACCCCGATCAACCGTATTAATGCTACGGATAATTTGACTTTGAATGTCGTTTGCTAACCGTTGCCCATTAAATGACTTATACAAAGTTTCTGTGCCACGAGCTTGCGTATTAAAAGCGTTACAATGGAGCGATACGAATATATCCGCTCCCCATTCGTTAGACGTTTCACACACAAGACCTAAATCATCATTTTGTAAAGTTCTAACTTCACATCCTGCCGTTTGTAAATAACAAGCCAATAACTTACCCGCATCACGAGCAACGTCGCATTCACGACGTCCTGTGTTAGGATTTACTGCTCCGCTATCCAGGTCAATATCATGACCTGGATTTATAAATATTTTCGTCATTACTACTACCTCCTTCTAATTTATCAGGAACACCATTATTGTTCCTATCCAACCAAAGTCCTAGGAAGCCTACTACGGCTGTCAATACACTAGGAATAAATATGTGGTCAATAATATTGAGCCCAACATCAATCAGCTCATTAGTTTCACTTGATACATAGCCCCTAGCAAATGCCATAACATACTCTGTTATGACTAGCCAAATAGGAATTAGCATAACAAGTACTAGAATCCGTGTCGCCAGTACTCCAGTAGGTCTAATATTAGCAACACGAACAGCACCATATGCTGATTTCAGTCGGTTCATGATTTGATGTTTCATTATCAGTCACCTCCTATATCATCGGTACTGAGCGTGATACTTCTTCCTATTGGCATATTGTTTAGAACTTGGATATGCATCAGTTCAGTGCTCAGACTCTGAACTGTGGTTTCTAGGTTATTAAGCCTATGAAACTTCGCAGCATCTCGTTCTTCCAACTTGACCAATTGCTTTAGTATTTCCTGATTACTTTTTGTTAAGTCAGCGATACTGTTGATAGCCTCGGATAACTTATCATCATAATCCTTGCGTTGCTTATCCATGCGTCGAGCCAAATGATCATCTAATTCTCGTTTAACTGCGACTAGCGAGGTATGCTCCAAAAACCACACCATAGCTCGGAATGACCCCCGAAGGGCGGCCCAGATGACCCCTAACAGGGTCACCCAGAATCCAATGTCCGCAAAATAAGGAGGAATGCCTGCCTCCATCAGGAGTATTCTGATTTCATCCATTCATGAACTCCTTATTAAGCTGATACCCAAGTTTTAGTAGTTTTATCAAAACGCTTAGTTTGATTTTGGTTGAAAACGGTTGTTTGACTTAGCTGAGCAAGAGCGATGAGTGCATCGACATTTGAGTTTTCATTAACAATGACAGTGAGAGGCTTTGATGGTAAGAAATCATCAAACAACGAATTATCAGACAAAGAGAATGCTGGAAGGCTTACATAGGTAAGATTACTGGAGGAAAATCTTGTTTGACCGATTCTTTTAACCTTAGGAAGGTTTACTCGTTCCAACTTCCATAAAGAGTTGAATGCGCCATCTTTTACGGTCGTTACCTCAGAAAAATCGATTTCAGTAATAGTACTATCAGCAAAATCAGTAGGACCTAGTTCAGTTTTAACATCGTTATAACCAGATACTCGATATGTGCCTACGATACTTCCTAACATATTAAAATATTCAATTTGAATATCCTCAGCCATAAATGGATAATCTAAGTCCAATCTTGCACTACCATCATCCCCGATACTTGCCCCTGCAGCAGCTCCTTTTCCAAGTAAGGCCACCTTGAAGTGCGGTGTGCCATATACATTGATGTATGTTTGTCCTTTAACAGGACGGTCAAATTCAAGTTGTTTAAATGGCTTTTTAATCACATCACCTAAACCCCTAATTAGTCCCTTAAGTACTTCATCAGGTGTCGAATTTTCGCAGTACACATTTAGCCCTAACAGCATTTCATAGGCGCCATCAGCGGTTGCATCCTTACCAGGCAACCCTGGACTACCATTAGTGCCTTTCAAGGAATTGAGGAAGTCCTCACGAGTTCCCGAGTTGCCTGCCTCCATCCACATCTCATAAGCGCTTTTACCATTTTGACCTAATATACTAATAGCGGGCACAGTAAATGTCCCCTCTACCTTGAGTGGTGGTAGATTAAATCCTGTTAAATTAACATTTAAATCTTCTGCCATGATATAATCCCCTTTCATTAATGGCGTGCAATATCTTTAATGATATTGACTTCACCAAAACCTAATTTCAAACTATGTTCATCGTTGTAAACGAACGCATCATATTGATGAATCCCTTTAGCGTCCACCTTATTAACTGTGTCATTACCGTTCATACGGAATGTGATGCGATTACCTTCGATTACTCCATTAACAGATAACACCTCATTTGTGTCAGGCTTTCGCCTGATTTTCATAATAGCTGTGTAGCCATCGTAGGAGCCACCGTCCTCAATGACGTAGGTCAAGCCGTAATCCTGTCCTACATGCAAATCAAAATCATATTCCTTCATATACGCACCTCCTTATTACCAGAACGACATAATAGTTATACCAGCACGGCCCCATCCGCCTTTACGTGCTGATAATTTACCATAATAGAAATAGCCTTTTTCAGTTATGCCCAAGCCATAAATTTCAGCAGGTTTATTTTTAGCACCAGGACCTTCGCTAGTCGTAACTCTAAATACTGGAGGTGGATTATCAACTATACCTGAATACTGGACCACACCATATACAGGGCGTCCTTGATTAAATGATATAAATCTACCGTTGTTCTTAGCTACAATATCTTCATTTTTGCCAGTAGTATTTCCGTTAAGTAAATCCCCGCCGAAGCCGTTCATGCTCCAACGGTCCCTCATATTGAGTGTCATTTTAAACCGCTCTTGCGCAATCTGTTGGATTGCGTTGATTTCAGTTTGAGACATGTACGTACCGGAATACTCATACCAACCTTGTTCCATTGGATCAGATACCCAACGTAGGAAGATTAAAGTCTTATCCCATGAATATCCAGATGGTATCTCGATTTTGTCACCGCTAGTAACGTCGATTCGTTTTACGAAAGACGGCTTTAATTGTTGCCCTTCAGCGAATACGCTATTGGCATCAATTCGGGACCCCGTAATATTGGCGCCTTTAATATTACCCTGTGCATCTACCTTAAATGTTCCTGATTCATTTTGGATTTCAGTACCAATTAACTTACCACCTCGAAGTGTGCCACCGATATATGCAGATAAAGCAGATAAACTATCCACTTTCAATTTATCAGCAGTTATTGAATTGGCTTGCAACATCTTATTCGTGATGATATTTCCATCTATGAGAGTATCGCCAGTAATATGAATTAATTTACCATCAATCTTAACGCCACCTTCATAAAGGTTTATTCTTGATAGAATAGCATTCCCATCTAATGCTTTAAGACCTTTTGTAACTTTAAGTTCGATGCCGTTATCGAGTTGCGTAAAACGGCTTTCCACATCAGCAGCAAGGTTTTGAACTTTAGTACTATATTCATTTGATATTTTATTGAACTCCGAACTCAACTCGTTAACACGTTTATCGAACTCGGCTAGCCCTAGTGCCTCTCGGTCTAACATTTCCTTAGGAATGGTAGCCTTAATTGTCACCATTTGCTCATCGAGTTTGCCCTCTCCAAACACATCGACGAACGCACACCGGAATGTGTAAACCCCTGGTTCATTGGAATACGTAAGCATAGTGCTTGTTGTTTCCAAATCATCCGTCCTGGTATCGCCTACGACGTGGCATCGAATAGCATAGGCTTGCGCTGGCTTCGCAGAGAAATATAAATTAATGCCATTAATTGTACTCTTGGCCACGACTTCCGGCTTGTCGAGTTGCGGTAAATTATAGTCATATCGAGCCGGTGTTGAGTACTTACCTAGTGTACTCTTAGCAAATAGGTACACTGTATCTGCACGTTTGGTTAACGTGAGCGTTGCGGTAGTACCTTTCACTCTAGCAAGTAAAGCTGTCGAGTCATTGCTGGGATTGTTGTCAGTACGAAGTTCGTAATAATCTACATCCGCATTAAGTACTTCGTCCCATTTCGCTTTCGCCTCGCGGTCGAATGAAATAGTGAAGTTCTTAGGCATATCAGGGATAGCGTCCATAGGTTTGACTTCGACATCAACCATTTGAGCAGTTTCCGCCCGGTTGCCAAATCGGTCAACGGATACAGCTTTAATTCGATACGTCTCACCTGGCCCCAATGCCTTAATGATCACTTGGCTAGTGCTACTACCAGCATATTGCCAATCTTGGCCAGTTATAGGCTTTCCGCTTTTTGCGGTTAGCATATACCAAACTTCAGCTACATCGAAGTTAGCCGGATTACTAGGCGGGTCAAATAGCACTTGCAAATCATAGTACACACTCTTATCTGCAGTCTGATTGTATCGACTGAGTACGTGCAAATTTTGCACATCCTCCGGTGCTTGCATCTTAGGTATATTAATTTCTTTAGTAACACCTGTAGTAAGCTGTCCTAAATCATTAATAGCCTGTACACGCACCTCGTAATTAGCACCTAACAATATATCTGTAATCGTAGTGCCATTTGCTGAAGAAGGGAAATTCCCAACATATGTCCAGGTATCGCTTTTCGTATTCCTGTAATTCACGACTACGTTTGTCACTTTGCCGTCTCTAGGTAATTGCCATGATACGGCTATACGAGAATACATAATACCGTTTGCGCCATACACGTCGCTCACAAGTCCGATATCTTGGATGTCAGAGGCGCTGTGATTAGCGTAATTGATAGTTGGAATATGTCCATCATCTGCAGCATACAATTCAGGGTAGTATTCCATACATTGGATTTTGCGAGTCATTTCAGAGTGGCCTTCAGTAATGGCAAGAACTCTAAACGGCTTGGCCGCTTTTGATATCTCGCCGAACGCATATATACAGTCCTTTTGCACTGGTATTGTCTCTTGTACAATAACATTCAATCCAGATACATTAACGACGTTATATGTTGATACCGCATCAGTTGTATTGTTACGCACTAATAACTGGTACTGCTTTCCGGGCTGTGTTGAGACTTCCTTGTCAAGAGTAATCGTCTGTCCATTAACGGCAACCACTCGGCCACCTTCACCCCATTCAGGGACATCGTGCTGAACCAGGATGATGTCGCCCACCGTGCAAGCGATCGCATCTGTGAAAGCCTCAAACGTAACAGTACGAATTTCGTACTTATTACATCTAAGATAATGCTTACCGTGTCGATAGGCTTGCCCTAGGCTGGTACAGCCCATGAGTTCGATTTGAGCCGGATTAGTAAGTGAGTTAGATTCATCGTATGTATCACCGTACACCGGAATCACATCACGTTCATAATCCTTGTCTTTGTTAATAAAAGATAGTTCAATCGAATTAGCCCTGGCCTCTACGCCCTGGAATCCTTCGGTAAAACTACCATATTTGATGTTGGCCACTGTAAATAGCTGCACCGGTAAGGATTGATAATCACTCACGCAGGTAAACCGTGTTCCTGCAGGAATGACTTTACCTCGTCCTACTGCTTCAGGATATTTAAGCGCATCCCATAAACGAGTAGCTGTATCAAAGATATAGTTAAACGTGAATTTATTTAGCGTACACTTTTCGGCCCAAGCGTTAAATGCGTCATAATCGATACGTCCATAGGGTTGACCGAATACTACATATTCACCGCCAATTTTACGGCAGATATGCAAGAGGTCATAGGCTGCCCATGCTGGATTGTCAGCTGGTTTTTCTTCATACTGGTTAGTGTATGGGTTAAATACCCAAACTTTGCTACGCTCCTGAATCCATGATACATCTGGATCAGAACCGCTGAGTTGAGATGTGGCCAAAGCTTTAATTCCTATGAGTGCTTTTCCGGGATGCACAAAATCGTCGTATATGATTTGGGTAAGCTGGGTCCAGTACACCTTGTTAACATGGCGTAGGCTTGTACCGTCCTTACCGGAGCACCGCATCCGTACTTCGTACTTTGCTTTGTCGAGGTTATCAAACCTGAACACACGATAAAATGCGGAATTCGTAGCTTCCCTTATATACCCTGTGTAATTCGAATTAGCGATATTCTTATTATCTCTATCAACAAAAAACCACCGTTTGGGTTCCTTCTTAATATGGCCAGATAGGCCTTTATTATTGGATAAAGGCAAGCTTTGCCATTCTTGCGTTCCTATTTTGCGAATTTCAGCATCTACGGTGACGGAGGTTTTGTCCATACCGCCGCTGTCGTTAGAGTAATACAACCCGTTAGGGAATCCGATTGTTAGCTCAATGGCATCGCAAGCGTCGCCCTGTACTTGCTGTACACTCCACTCGTTTTTGAGTTCATAATTTAAACCCTGGTCAGCGAAGTTATCGTTAAAGTTAGGAATTACAGTTTGATCATTTGTACCGAGTCTGATATCAACTTGTACATCTTTGTAATTGGAGATTGGGTTAGAGTTAATGCGGATATCCTCAATCTTAGATAGCTCGCCCTCTCCTGCGCAATATAGCAAGTTGAGGTACTGCTTCTCACCGTCACTAATTACGTGACGAGATAATAACATGCCTGCTGATTTCATGCGACCGTATGTTACGGCAAGTGGATACCCTTGCCCGGTTACAGTTTTAGTGCCTCCCCATCCATAAGTAGTCGACTGCTCAGAATTCGAGCGGTCTACTTTAGGCGCTGTTAATTTAGATATAACAGCGTTACCAATCATGCCAATAGCCATTGATAGGACTGTTCGCCAGATTAGACTTTGGATGCCAAAAATAGCACCAGAAGCAATGCCTCCTGTAAACACAGCCATCCCAATTGATAGTAATACACCGAAGAATTTACCTTCGATTTTAGGCATAACTACGATATAGTCATCGTCGTTAACAGGAGTATCAGTAGTTACCTCGTGTCCATTAATGGAGTACACCCATTCACCTGGCGCCTTATGATAATGGCTTACCGGTTTACCTTTCTTAAAAGGCATATATTGAGTTTCGTGTTGTTCCGGTTTAAACGGATTCTTAACGATGATTACATTAACCATTCGTATCTCCTTTCCACTTGTATATATGCCTTAATCGAGGCACGTATTTGGCGATATGTTCAATACACACCCCTGATTTTTGCGTTGCATGAATAAAATTTCCGCCCCCTATATAAACCCCTACATGATCGAGTTCAGAGCCGTAGAGCGCAAATACGAGAACGTTCATTTCACCAGGCTCTCGAATTTCTTGCCAATCGCCCATTTTTACATCTGTGTAATTGGGTAATTCGATTCCGGAGCGCCTGTATACCTCGATTACTAAGTCCCAACATTTCATCTGTTCAAAAGGCGTACCTAGTAAATCAGTAAAATCATTTGTTGGACGCATACAAACCTCCCTGCGGGATTGTAGGTTCTCCGCCGAACCTGGTGCTATTGCCAAGTTCTCGGCATCGTGCTAGCGTCTTATTACATTCGCCAGCATCGCCTTTATACCCGCACTGAATACCTTTAAATTTGAACGGACAGAAATCCTTCATTACACGGATTAAAGGAAACCGTCGGTTAAAGCTAAAGTCTGTTCCGAGTGTAAACTCCATCCATTCGGCATTAGCCTGCGCGCCTGTTATCACAAAATGTTCCTCTAATTCGCACACATCTGGGATTGATGTATTTACAATGCGAATGATTACATCTGCGCCAGTGAACCCTTTGTTGGTCTCGGCCATACGTTGGATAGTACGAGTCACGTTAGATACAGATAATTTCACGTTTGGCAAGTCTGTTTGATTCTTATTAACGTCTGCTAAATGGAAAGGAAAGGCTATATATGTATTCCCCTTAAATTGGATGTTCTCCGTATTATTGACGAGTCGAACCGTTTCATTGTTGTAAGTAATATCTAACAACATGAGCCACACGCCGGTAGCACTGATTTGGTTTTTCTCAATCATTGATGCGGTTGATAATGGTAACATATCAAACCTCCTGCAATTTAACAGTTCCCGTCCACACTCCGTAGTCGTTTGCAGCAAAATCTAATTGATCAGCAAATCTCACTTGAAGTGTTTCACGAGTTTCGGGATGCATCCAATCGAAAATACCGGAGCAGTTAACCTCGTCGAAGAATGCACGTAACCGATAATACTCAGTAGTTGGCAACTTGTACCCTACAGAATATGTTCGCTTGGTTTTAGTTGTTTTCTTACGAGTGATTAACGTCATATTCTCAACTTGGCCTTTGTAAGTCACGTCCGGTGTAGTTTCCTGGATTGGATATATCGGATATCTTATATCTGGAAATGTAGCCATAATTAAGTTGCGGCCGCCCTTATGGCGTCACGCACACCTCCTTTATTTGTATTAGCAGCACGTACCATTACATCGATAATGTAATTCTCACCATCGAACCTGGAGTTCTGTTGCTTACTTTCAAGTTCTTGCCCCGATTGATTAACGATATTAACCACTACATTATTACTTGCAGCTCCGCCACCTACTAAACGGCGGGTTTCGCTTGCGGTGTAAATGCGGTGTGATCCAGAGGACTGTAATAGTTCCGGTCCGTTTTCACCAACCAACATAAGCCCGGGGTTCGTTTTTCCTCCGGCAGCGAATCGATTTCCTGTAAATGCAGAACTAAACGAACCACCACCAGCAAAGGACGATGTTCCTTTTGCAGCACCTAATGAACCGATACCGCCTACTGCTCTGCCAAATAGATCTTGCAACTTAGGCATGATATATTGCTGGAACGTTAACTGAATCATCATCTTAATAATGGCGTTTGTCATATCCTTGAATATGTCCTTAATGCCTTTACTGAATGACTTCGTTCCTGTTGCCATAGCCTCGAGATTATTTGTCCATGCTGAATTGATAGAGCTCATCGTACTATCAAAAGTAGACTTCGCTAAGTCTGCATAATTGGTAGTCTCTTGCTTATATTGGCGTGCAGCTTCTTGTAGGCTTGTTTTAAGACTACGACCTGCAAGTTCCCATAGCTTCTGTTGAGACTCTAATAGGTTCTTTTCAATCTGCAGTCTTTGAGTAGCCGTTAACTGGGCCTCATTCACTTCACTCCGTGCATAGTCAATATAGGTCTTTAGCTCTTCAGCAAGTAGTGCATCTGCATCGCTACGAGATAATCGACCAAGCGTAACCATATTAGTTAAGTGGTCAACAGTTTCACTCGTTTGAGTGTATGCTAACTCTCTGATTTTCTGCTCAGTATCAGATGCCAATTTTAGGCGCTCTGCCTGAGCCTTCTTTTCAGCGAGTTCCTTATCACCTACAGCCTTTGTATACTCACGGACGTTATCATCAATCTGCGCCTTTTGTGCTTCGGCTTCAGCTTTGAGTAATTGCAAGCGGTCGCCCGTGCGTTCAAGATCGAGTTTCTTAATATCCTCGTTCATCTTGCGAACGCGGATAGTCTGATTTCGTTGTGCTTCAGCTAATCGCTTTTGGTACAGCTCTTCGTTTTTAGCACGAACAGAAGCAGTTAGGTCAGACTCAGCTAATCTCTTAGCATTTTCTGCACTGCCGACAGAATCAGCAGTGGCGCTTGATGTAGCACCTGCATACTTAGCTGTATCGATATACCCGGTGATTTGTCCGAAATCGGCGGTAACAGATGGCTTAGCGACCACTCCGTTTGTATTAGCACCAGTATAGCCTCCGTTCCCGTCACTAATAACTATATGGTTATCTCCTAGCACTACGACACCATCACCAGCTTTAGGAATATATCCATCACCTTCTGGGTGCCAAGCCCCTACAGCAGCCGCCGCTTCCCATAGCTTATCGACTCGACGAGGTACGTCCGCCCCGAGTGACTGTTTAACTGCATCAGAGAATAGCTTTCCGCAATCTGTTGCCCAGGTACCATCTGCTCCTAGCTTGTATGCCTTGCCTAATTGCTCATTAGCTGCTTCTAATACGCCCGCAGCTTGTCCTGTAGCACTGCTATTCGCCGCCGAAACAGAGCGGATAATATCACGAATATTTTTTTCGTTTGACTCATACTGGTTCTTGGCCGTTAACTTATCGATTTCGTATTGACTGCCGTCAATTTGTAAGCTCTGCAAAGTAAGAGACCGATACAACTCAGACATACGCTCTACAGCGCTTGCCAACTTCTCGGCCGCTTGTTGAGCTTTCTTAGCAGCCTGCTCTTGAGCTTTGGCCGCTTTTGCAGCTTCCTCATTCGCTTTATTAATGGCTTCGGTGTTCGTTAGTCCGCCATTAGCAATGTCCTCTTTCGCTTTTGCAAGTTCTTCATCGAGTTTCGCTTTCGCAGCATCCGCCTCTTCTTTTTGCTTTAAAGCCGCATCGATTCTAGCGCCTTCCTCTTTAGTCGCTAAGCGGTCATTCTTTACAAGCCCCAACCACGCACTATCCTCAATCCAATATCGGGTATCATGTGATTCCCTAAACTTATCAGACAGGCCTGTTGTTGAGTTCGTATTCTTGTGAATACGCTTCCCATCAACATCTACACCCATATAAGAGCCAGATGTTTTTTCATTGTATCGAAAATCAAGCAATGCTTTCCCAGCAAGCCCTATTACTGTAGCTAAAGTTACCCAAGGGCCCGCAGCGGCAAGTGTGGCTAGTCGCATAAATCCGAGTGCACTGGTTAGTGATCTCATGACTATGATTACAGCTCCGGCTTCTGCACCGAATTTGACAATTCCGCCGATAGCTTCTTTCTGCTCGGCAGTCATTGACTCGAATTCTTTAGCAACGTCTAATACGCCTTTTGCATAGTCATTAAACACGGGAACCAACTCATGGCCGATGGATACTGCAAGCCTTTTCCCTGTATTTTCTAAATCTTTCAATTCCCGATTTAGCTTTGCAGATTTAGCTGCAGTCTCATCGTCGATGATAAGCCCCATTGCTTTGGCACGTTCAGCCACTTTGTCCATCTGTTCAGCAGACATATTAAGCATGGCGTGCATTTGGTAGCCAGTACGTCCAAAGAGTTCCATTTCGACACGAGTCTTTTCAGCCCCGTCCTTCATCCCTCTTAGACGTTCCTGTATCATCTTAAACACTTCAACGGTATTCTTACCTTGAATCTGTTCAAGCGTATAGCCTAATTTACTAAATATATCAGTACCGAGCTTTCCCTCTGCCCGAGCGACTTCCATTTTCTCTTTGGCCGCTCCGACGTTCTTGGAGAACTTAGCAAATGCACCAGCGCTATCTTCCATAGCTATGCCCATATAATTAGCCACTGCTAATAATTCGCTGGTTTCTTTTGCTGTTGCACCGGTAATGCCTGATAACTTCTTAACGGCTACGTCCCATTGAATAGCCTCCTTGGCCAATTTAGCACCGATACCTACAACACCGACACCAGCACCTATCGCCATGAGGTCATTCTTCATTTTGCCAAGGGCGGATTTGGCGCCTTCAGCACTAGCTGTAATTTTCTTGAGTCCAGCTTCCGTATTCTTATCTGTCAGCTGAACGACAATATCAATTAAATTATTGGCCATTCTTGTGCGCCACCTCCAACTCTTTAGCTTCCAAGATTACAAGCAAATCAATAAGGTGCGGAAGTGGCTCAATGCCGTAAGCCTTCGCCACTTCTAATACCGCTGGCATATCGAATCCTGCAATACCGCCTGAATGCCATCGTCGTTGCATTCGGCTTGCGTTATATACTCGCATCGCTTGTCGTGTACCATCTAATTGATGCGGGGAATTAAACTCACACTCCGAGCAGTCAAAATTCTGTTTAGTCTCACGCTGCATCTTGATACAGTCCGAGCAGTATTTCGGTTTGTCGGAGTTGAGCCAACTCCACGCATCAATTAGTTTTTTTCGATTTCAGCCTTTTTTTCGTGCGTAAAACGCATAGTGTCAAGCGCAATTTCCATAAGATCATTGTCTGGAGCTGCGTTGATTTCATCTTCAGTCAAGCCGTAGATGTGCTGCATAATCCATTGTGCTAGTTCACGAGAACGTAGTAGGCGATCTGTATCCGGTGCTTCTTCCGGAACTGGGGTATACAATGGGTCTAAACCAGATTTAATTAATTCACCACGTTCGGCAAACGTCAAACCTCTTAATGTAATGTCTTCAAATGCCATGTTGGCACCTCCTAATATTGTTCTTGATTATTAACTAATGTAATGATGGCAGCGGAACGACCAGCATCTGCGCGATAGTACGCCTTGAATGGTAATTCAATATTGACGCCACGAGGACCGTCGATGCCTGGAGATTGTCGTTCGTACACAAGTTCAGGCAACTTAAATGTAAGTGACCAGTCGTCTTGTTCGAGTCGTAATTCCAAGCTGGACTCTGTGCCATTAACGGCTTTGTTTAGTAGGTCTTTGTTTTGGAAGAACGCTTTAATCGTGCCAGAAATAGCCACAATTCCTGGGTCAATGTATGTTCTAAAACCTTTACCACCGATAGCATAAGAATCACCATCCAAGCCAAAGTCAAAGTTAATATCGCAACTCAAAATATTGGCCACGGTAACGCCGCCTTCTTTGATAGTCGCGTTTAGATTTTGGAACGGTAAGAAATTAACCGCTTTTGCTGCAGCGTCGAATGTAGTAGCTGCCAAAGTTTCCTTGCAACCCATCACATCAACGGATGCGGTCAATTCAGCGTCACCACCGAATTTAAAGCCTAATTTACTAATTCGCACACCTGCGAATTGTTGGAATACATTAACATCTGGATAGCCCTGTTCAATGGTTAATGACGGCATCGTATTGCCGATTTTAAATACGTGCTCGGACTTCTTATTTGGCGCTTGGCCAGTTGTATTAGAAGTCGGTTGACCAAATGCAGCTTTTAGCCAATATCCGATGTCGATTACACCAACAGGTACGGTCAAACTACCGGACGTGTCGATATTGCCACGGAATGGCGCTGCAGGATTACGATCACCACGAATTACGGTGGAGTCGTTTAGGTTTTGGCTAGCTTTTACAGAACTAGAAATAATCGGAGTGATTACGCCACCTGTAGATGGTGTTGTACCAAAGTCCGATTCAAACGCAATCGCCACATGGGACTGAGAGCCCTGTGCACGTTTAGCTGTTGCCATATGCATTTCCTCCTTTAATATTCAATATTCCCGCCGATTACATGCGGGATTTCTATAGTAGCTGTTAAACGTCCAGTGAACACCGGACGCCAATTCATGCTATCAAGTTCATAGTCAATGTCGATTACTGGGAACGCCGGATTCACCTTACAAATGCATTGAATAATTAACTGCCCGAGGTTATCCGATTCTAGCGTTCCATCATACCGAATAATATTCTTAATCCGAGTTGCACCTTTATGGACGATACCCCATACAATCATTAACGAATATGTGTAAGTATCTGCGAGCCCTTCGCTTTTACTACTTGGTAGTAATATGATGCAAGGGCAATCATCCTCAAGCGGAGCATCGACATCGTCGTAGCCGACATACAATTGCGCCGGCTTTCCATATTTGTCATTGCAAAATTTAGTCAACGCCTCGTCGTTCGCTAGAGCCTCAGCCCATCGATTGACAATGCGTGACAGTGGAATTGTTTGTTGCATCAAATCACCTTACCTTACCTTGTAGTTACGTCGAGATGCTGATTGTGCAGCTGGGCCATAAATGGCATAGTCGCCTATCTTACCCTCAATATAAGGTTTAAGCTTAGGCTGTAATGCAGCTTTCATAGGACCATACGTATGACGTGGCTGAATTTTGAACATTGATTTGCCCTTTGGCAATGGTACTCCTGCCGCAAATAACTTACGCCGCATAGGCTCTGTAATTTGCTTAGTGTACCCTTCTTCGATTCGTTCGCCTAACCGTTTAGCCGAATTAGATAACCACCCAACTCGGACGGATTGTTTGTCCTTGTCGTATTGGTATCCTACTGCATTCGACAACTTACCTAAAGGACTGTATCCGATTGTTCTGGCGCTAATGCCCATATCGAGTAAGGCATTTCGCGATTTCGAGCCCCAGGCCTCTCGTTCAGCCCGTCCGCCACTTTGGTATACTTTGCGAAGTTTCGCACCGAATGCTGACTCAAATGCAGCACGTCGTGCGGGTGCCATGAAGTTAGGATACTTATGTCCACCTGGTGCACCTGACCTGATGCCTCCTTTAATTTCCTTTTGCATCATCCAACCTGTCGACTTCAATGCCTTACGCATCCAGTCGGGTTTAGTTTCTGCAATGAAATTTAGATACGGCGTGGCTGTGTCTGTAATCGTAATAGGTTCATTACTCATTACGGTCTCACCGCCCTCACGTTATGGACGATTTCAAGGCAATACATCGTACCGTCGAAGTTGGAAATGTGATCAACGTACCATTTCTCGCCATTGATATACACTTCATCTTTTGGTCGAGGTTCTGGAACATCCTTAGCACGCACCCAAATCTGAGCTTTATCGGCTAATGCTTTGTCGACGAATCCGGAACCCTTACCGTCATATTCACCGATTTCTACGCTCGACTTTATGGACTGACCTTTGTAAGTAATCTTTTCGCCGAATACAGATAGTAACGCTTTATCATCATATTTCAGCATTAGTTTTACCTCATAAAAAGCAAAGCGCCCAAAAAGGGCGCTTTGTAATTATTTACGCAGTAGGTTGTAACAACATTACTGTCACAGTTTCCTGTGTTGCAGTTTTAGGTTCTACGGCCATACCGAGAACTTTACCACCAGTTTTTACTGCTTTGTCTGTTAAGAATTGAACTAAATCACCAACAGCGTAAGTATCAGCTTTGTTAGCAGCTACTTTAAATACGCCTGTTACTTTTACAGCACCGACTTCGCCTTTAGCAATATCAGTAAGCGCAACGCCGTGGAGTTTACCAACTTCTACAATATCGCCTACTTTAACTGCAGCAGTCGCTGTGAAGTTGATACGATCGGTTTCCATTACGAATTGTGTCATCATATAATATACCCCCTAATTATTTACCAGCATTCTTATATAGACCACGGAAGTCAATAGTGTCAACACCAACATCAAATGCCACTTTGTATTCAATACCGTCTACGTCGAAACCTTGACGTGTTTCAAGACGTGGATTTTCAACGCCATTCAAGTACGTTACTTCAATAGTATCGTGTTGAGCCGCATCCGCTACTAGGTACCATGCAGTAGGGTCTGTCAATTCAGCATCAGACACTACAACAAAGCGGCCTTTATAAGGATTTACTACGCCGGAGTTTGTACCATCTACTGCTGCAGTAGAGTTAACGATTTGATATGCTGTTACTTCTAATTCAGGTGGCACTACCAAGTATTTAGGTGTGATGTTCAAATTAGCTTCATCGGTAATACCTTTCTGACGACGCATAGCAGTAATTGCTTTCGCCAAAGATGTAACGGATAACGCCTCTGCTGTTTTCGCTACGTTTCCGTGTTTATCGTCAAATAAGGCTACGTTATCTTGCATTTTAACTGTACCAGTTAATTGAGCATACACCATTTTGTTTACCAAGCGTTTTGCAGCGGAACCATATTTAGTAGCAAGTTTGGAGAATAAACCCAAGTCATCATTAATAATAGCTTGGCGAGTCAAACTGAAGATTTTGCCATATGTAGCTACTTTAGTACGAGCGGATGCCTCGCCGAATACATCTTGCGGGAATTGACCGCCTTCTGGTACTAATTCGAGGTTGCCTGCTTCAGACAATGCGTAACGTGCTGCTTCTTTGAAGTCACGGTTAGAGCCTTTGCCGGTCCAGATTTGGAAGGTAGTTTCAGCTTCGTTAAAACCATTCATCACAGATTTATTGGCCAAATTAGACATGATAGCAGGGAATGTAGATGTGGAATTAATAGCCGCACGTGCCATTTCCATGTTATCGCCGAAGTTGGCTTTAGTATCGCATTCACGACGTAAGGACTCGCGGGCTAACTCAATCATGGAGTAGCCCCGCAATTCATTAGCACCTGGTGCCGGTGCTGCTACAGGTAAGCCCGCTGCCATTAATACAGCGTCTTGCGCTGCTGCACGGAATTTGTCGCTTTCTGCTTCACCAATTGTTACAGACACACCCTTATTACGTGCGCGCAATTGATCCATTACCATCGCACGAGCTTCGTCAACAGATACGCCCATTACGATTGCTTCGTCTGCACCTTCTACATCAAAATCACGGAACAATGCAGTAATTTCGGAAGTACGTTTACGTTCTTGCTCCATTGCTTTAGCAAGGTCCGCTTGTGTGACACCAGTTTCAACCGGTTCTGTAGATTTCACGTCTTCAGTTTTTAAAATTTCTTTTTCATCCATACTTTTCCCGTCCTCCTGTGTGTTAATATTTGTATGAATTTCTTCAGCACTACGTCCTACGCCCACCGTTGGGTCTGCAGGAACAGATACAATACTGATTTCTAAAGGTTCCCAATCAGTTACTACATACGTATCAGGGCCTTTGAATCGACCATTACTGGATACGGAGTCTTTATCGTCGAGCACTTCATAACGCTTGATCGAGTACCCAACACTTACACCTTGTAGTGTTCCGGATTGTACCTTTTGGAATATTGTTTCGGATTGTTCATCCTCATCAAAACGCACTAGCGCTTTTCCTCGATTATCCTCAATCCAAACCTTTTCAATGTGCCCCACGACCGCATCACGATCATGGTTAAACAAAACTGTACCTAAACCATTATTAAAGCGCTCAAGGTTGATGCACTCTTCATCATGGCAAAGGATTTCATCGCCGAACCAACGACCATATGGCGTTTCGGAAGAGAAAGACAATCCTACTGTCCGACTATCGGTATCGACATTGTCAATAGTAGATTCACGGCAATAATTACCAAGAATGCTACGCTTTTGATGTTCACTCATTACTAGCCATCAGCTCCTTCCTGTGTAGTGTCATCATCGCCCATCGTTAGCGGTTGCAACTCACTGGAATAATCTAGTAACACCCCGAGCTCCTTAGCTCTATCTTGTTCGAGTTTCCTTTGTTCAAGAACTTCTTCCCAATCTCGTCCAGACGATGCACACACATCTTCTAATGTTGTAAGACCGGATTTGATAGCTTCTTTATTAGCGTTAACTTCCTTAACTGGGTCAATCCAAGACCACCCTGGAGCAAGCCAAGCTGCCTCTTGGTATTTGTCCTTGTTCGCTAAGTAGTCAGAAGGTAATTCGCCCGCTAAGTAAAGTGCGTCAATAAAAGCTTTCCAAATCGGGATACAGAAGTGTGTGATTACAAATTTCTGTACTTGACGGAACGTCTTTTGGTCCTCTAACAAGTTTTGCCTTGCAGCTGAAAAATTCCCAGATATATTACGCGCTACGATGTCAGCGCTCATACCAAGACCGGACGCAATACGTCTAGTCTGAGTTGCCGAGTACTCGCTTGCAGTTCCTGCATTACGCTTAGGATCTGCAAACGCAATCGATTCACCAGGGCTGAGATGTCTAACCATGCCTGGCGCCATTGTGATATTGGGTCTACCTTTTTTATCTCGCGGTAATATCCCAGTTTGTCTTGCTGAATTTTGCGAGGTTACGAAAACGCTGAAACATGCTGCTACACGAGCTGCGATTAAATCCGCATCCATGTATTCATCGATGTCGTGAATTCTACGTAAGACTAACGCTAATAAACTTATGCCCCTGATTTGTGAAGGTCGTTTCGGTTTAAACAATAAAAACGCCTGGTCAGTGGTTAACCGAACCGTGTCAAACGAACGCAAGCCCATTGGGTCAGTTTGGCTCACGTGATAAGCTACAGGTCTACCGTGTTCCGTAACTTCAACCCCGTTGATGATGTTATTCTTGCCATTTGTGATACTTACCGCACCAATATTTTCGGCTTCTATCAGCTGAATAGATAATGGTAGGTACTGGCCTTGTGAAGTTTTATTGACTAAAATCTCACCATCATACACCATCCGTCTTAGCGCCATTTCCTGCAGTTCGTAGAAATTGGAAATGCCCCTAATGTCGGCGTTTTCAGGTTCCGCCCATTTGGCCCAAGCTTTCTCGATTTTCTTGTTAAGTTCGTTATTTAATTTACCATTGCGATTTCGCACCTTTGCTTGAGGGACAATCCCTGCGCCGATTACATTTCGTAACAGCGCAATAACAGCCGACTCAGCTAAGTCGCTGTTCATTTCTGCCGCTCTTGCACGTCCACGGATAATATCACGTGAGCCTGTTGCGAGTTGCTCGGCTGTACCATACGCAGGTTGCCAATCGCTACTTAACCTATCCATAGATGCCGCATCATATTGACGCAATGCGTCACGATAGGCTTGACGCACATAAGCACGTCGTGGACTTACCCAGCCTATTACTTTGTCAATAATATTCATCGCCCACCCCATGTTACGAATGCATCTGCTTGATAACCATTTGACTCTTCATGTACGCGTTGCATTAGCGTTTGTTCACGCGCATATAGTACTGGTAAGTCAATTGTCTTGAACCGCTTACCGCCAATTTGTAATTCAGAGTATCCTTTAGTTTCGATATCTTCAATCACTTGACGGACCCGTTCAAGTTGTTCATTTACATCGCTCATGGTTCACCTCCTATCTAAACCAATGCCCAGTATTGCCTATGCCTCCGCCGTAATCTTCGTAGGTTTCAACCTCTTCGGCTTCCTCATAGTCAGCTGGTTCAACTAAATATTTAACACCTGCAATATCTGCTACCGCAGCATTGTAAGTGCAAGTATCGAGTAAATGATTGACAGGATGACTAGTAAGCGGTTTCCATTGCACCGTTACGGCCCCTGTTTTCACATTTCTTATTTCCTGCTTTTCTTCTGACCGTAAATGATCAGAGTATTCTTGCGGACATTCTTTATACAAATGAATTGTTCCTACTTCGTCTGCAGGCCTAATCATTCGCGCAAATATAAAGTCTTTCCAGTAATCAGTATTTAATACATACAACTTCAATCCACCAACTACACCTTTTTCTAATGATGTCATTGTATATGGCGCCGCCATAGTTGTATGATTGGAGGAACCTTTAAGAGGTATGCATACTTCTGGAAACCTAGAACAGAATTGATATACTTCATCCGTTCTAAAGCCCGAGTCGATACCTGCTTTCATCACCTGCCGAGGTTCACCATACTCTGATGGATATTCTCTGTTAATAATGATTTCCTCTAAATCATCCCAAGTGCTTGCCTGCCCGTAATCAATTAGATAAGACTTAACACCTGGAGCATACGCCCTTACCTCCCACCAGAAGTGGTCGAGCTGTACGTCAACTGAAGCGATAAGCAATATGGCCTTATCAGGCACAACGCCACACGGATAATTGGATTGCGTAAATTCCATATTTTGCGTACTTTTCGTTTTAGCACTACGCCACGGCTCCGCTAACCAAGAGTTGATGAAGTTCATTAATGTAGCTGGCGTGCCTTTGGAGTTCTTAAACTCATAAGCAACGTCTCCAAATGTGACCCACGGCGAATATATCGACGATAAGTGATACGATACCGAGCGGACTTTACTTTGCGATTCGTTTACCGCTCTCCATTCACCACGTCTTAACATTTCCATTTTGTGCTTATCGTAAATACGTTCGCCGCAATGTTCACATTCGTAGTACGCTGTATCACGTATCATGTCCGCATTATCGTTGTGTTCTTCCGGCCATTTTATCTGTTTAAACTTGAGGACCTGCGACACCCCGCAATGCGGGCACGGCACGTAATATTGTCGGCGCTCATTTGCACTCATGAACGCCTGCCAAATATTACCCGACTCAACCGTAGGAGTAGACACCATCACGATTTTTTTATCGACAAACGTTTTAGTACGTTCTGTCGCCAGTTTAATTGGGTCTGCCTCCTTACCTGCAAAGGCGGGGTATTTGTCAATTTCATCAAAGAATAAATATTTGATTGAACGACTTGAAAGGCTACTTGGAGAGTTCGCTCCCACAAGTACCATGTAATTGCCATTGTTGAAATCTAACTCCAGCAATTTACTATTCTCATCGAACTTGTCACTAATTGATTTGACAGATTTAATCATAGGCTGCACACGCTTATCACTAGCGAACTTAGCGATGGTATCTGTTGGATACACCATCATGGTAGGGGAGGATGTTTGATCTAGTGCATACCCTATCATGTTAAGTTCTGTTTCTGTCTTACCTAACTGTGCGCCAAAGCAAAGGACTATCTTTTCAATGAGTGGATCAGTGAATCTATCCATAGGCTCTTTGAGATAAGGCGTTCGATTAGTACGCCACCTGCCAGGTTCTGCAGATACACTCGTTAGCACTCTGAAGTTATCCGCCCATTCCGAAACCGTATATCGTTCCGGGGGTTTGAACGCTTCAAGTTCTTCAGGGAACCAATCAACCTTTGGCCTTTTCTTTTCGACTGACTTTGATTTCCGGCGTGTATTCACCTTTACGCGCGTAGCTTTCGAGGTAGTCTTCGACAACGTCATTCACCACCTTTTCTACATTCGCCCGTGCCTCTGGATCCGTGAATTCACTTGCAATTCGTTTCGCCAATTTAATAAATGACGACTTCAATTCAAGTACTCGCCCCGACCACTCCTTAGCAACATCTGCACGAGATATGTATTCACCCTCTAATATTTCAAGAAGCTTTTTTTCACGCGCTGCTTTAGACTCTTTTAAGTCAGCTTCAGCAACTAACTTTCGAGTGGCCGCAGATTGGTCTTTTGCTTTATCCCCTTTTGCATGCCCGAGATATGCGAGCACTTCTCTAAGATTCCACCACCCTGTGGCAGCTTTCGGCATCCCTGCTTTATGATGTCGAGAAATAATTTCCGGAGTGACCCGCAAGAGGTCACAAAGCTGAGCACTTGATACGAGTAAATCACCTGCGGTATTGAATTTGACTCTCGGTTTTGCGTCGGCCATTGTCGACCTCCTTTCTGTCTCTTGACATTCAACTTTCAACAGTAAAATTTCCCCTACACAGAGACAACTATCGCGCGGGCCCGACCAGCGGCGGTTTTTACTCTGGGAAGTACCTTTTTAACTTTTATTCTCATTTAAAAACCACAATGAGAATATTGAGTTTATAGCCAATATTTATCATGACTAATTGTAATCATTAATACCAACTCATATTAATTACTCATAACTTATACACTATATAGCGATATACTTATCCACAATACAATATACGGTATTGTGGATAAGTAAAAGTTTGACATACCAAGAATATGTGGTATATTGAAGATGAACTTTTGATAAGGTCAGCTCATGGAGGACCACAAGTTTTCGCGAAACTTGTAAACACAAAGAAAACGCTCCGTCGTCATTTGTGCCCCTTGTGCTATCTGAGAAAAAAGCCGTAGTGTAAAAGCTACGGCTTTTTTCTTTTTTCATTATGATTTCATGAGCTCATTATGATATAATTTTATTTGTGCGGGGCCCCGCCATAAAATTTTTATGGAAGGAGGGCTGACCAATGAAAAATCAAAAGTTCAAAAAAGCTGTTGTTTTTCGAGCTTATCGCATTGATAAGAAAACAGGCAAAAAGATTTGGGCGCGTGACTACGGGTACAAAGCTTGGCCAATCCCAGTTTCGGAATTAAAACAGTAATTGCACAGCCTCCGCGGTAAACGCACAAGCATGAACTCGCGATTCATGCAAAAAGAGCCTTATGTAATATAGGGCTCTTTTTATTTCAAAACATCTTTATTCTGTTTATATTTACCACGTTCTTTATGTACCTTTGCTGTTTTAGTTTTGATTAAAGAATGAGATGGCGCATACGATTTACACATATGATCAATGTGAATTCCATTTGCTTTACACCAACCCTTAACATTGTTTAAGCATCTTCGCTTTTCACAATACACATCAGTCAATCGTATTCACCTCGCCTCCTTAAATTTGCATATAAAAAGACCACCTAACCGTAAAGATTAAGTGGTCTTTTCGTTTTAGTGTTCTAGGTTTCACTGTGTCGTTGAGAGATAGAGTATTTGTTGTCCCATTAACTCACACTATCATTATAAATTGTCAAGAAGGACATGTCTAGGACAGTTTTGGGACAATTTTATTAAGCTATTTTTGTATTCAGCCCAATAACACCCCAAAGCAATACGGATAATTCTTCAATCCCTCTAGCGATGTAGCGTTTGATGGTGCGCACATCTGGCTTTTCAGGGAATGATTCAGCGATTTCTTCTAGCGTCTCCCCATTAATATAATACCTGCGCATGCACTCACAATACTTAAATTGTTTTGTGTTGCACTTCTCAGCATAGATATCAAGCATATTGTTTACATGTCGCATCATCAGTGCGGTTTTCTCTTTACTTTTAACAATGGCATTCACTTTCACAATGCTTTTATCATCAAACATATCAATCAACAGTTCGTTGAGCCATATATCCTCGGCTTGTGTCGAATCCGAGATAGCATTGTCTACGTACGACTGCAGCTGACTGTAATGCTTCAATAACTTGATCGTGTTGTGTCGAAGTTTACGACCTAGTTGAGCGTTTTCTTTTTTGGCTAATTCATAGTAAGTTTTGGTTGCCACCTCTGTGGCCAACTTAGTGATTTTTTCAATATCATATTCATTCAAATATGTTTCCCCTTTTACAAGTTGTTTTATGTTTTAGTCCGAATTTGATTTTACCAGTGATAAACAACTAATATTTTAACTTTTAAAAAATACCAACCATATTGTTTTTCCTCTACGTTGCCCAATTACAGGCTCGCAAGGAAGCAAGGTTTTAATTTTAGAAAACGAGATTTGTTCCTCATTCCATTTGAATATCAGCGTCCCATTCTTCTTTAAAACTCTCCAGCATTCAGAGAGCCCTTTTTTAATGTCGTCTTTCCAAGTTGTATTTAGCCTTCCATATTTTAATTTAAGAAAGGATTTCTCTCCTGCCCTTATTAGATGAGGCGGATCAAATACTACTAGATAAAAACTTTCATCTTCAAAAGGAATGTCTCTAAAGTCTGCAATTATATCAGGTTTAACGATTAGCTTTCTACCATCACATAGCCTTGTATTTTCAGTTCGATTATCTATGTAAATAGCATCTTCATTTTCTTTGTTAAACCAAAACATTCTGCTACCACAGCATGTATCTAGTATTTTCATTAGTTATCTTTTATGCACACATTTTTAGTTTTGCAATAAACATCAACATATGTCTCATCACGGTCACCATTGTGTGTAACTTCTACATATTCATCAATACCAGTACCACTTACTAATGCTTTCCAGTTTTGTAATGTTTTACAAAACCATACAACATACATGAATTCTAATTCTTCAAATTCATGTCCCATTTCTAATAGCACTTTGCGAGCAGCTTCAATCGCTTTTACTTGTAAGTTACTCATTTATTTATCTCCTTAATTCTTAAAATTATAAAAATATACCCATATTCTCTGTAATGTGTAAGATTACATAGTCTTCATCATCCTGAATAATCTCATCGGCCATAGTTCCGATGAATTTTCTATTGTCGTTTTCTAATACTCCGGCCAACTGCAGGCCATCAAGAATGAACTTCTTAGCAAACGCTACATTGTCAGGATCATGTCTGGTTGAAGAATGCCATTCAAATAGTAGGTCTACTTTCCCATTAACCGGTTGTATCGACTGTGAAAGGCATTGTTCTTTAACCTGCTCAGTACATTTTTTCTTCATAGCTGCAGCTGCTATAGTAGAGCCCCTTTCACAGTCGATATACTCATTCAATGTTGGAAAGCGGTTGTGGTTTTTCTTTCTAAATCTAAACTGGCATCGTAATAGAATTTTCATCTGTGCGACGCTCCATTGAATATAGCCACCGCATATTCACCACGTAGGCGGTCATATACTCTTTGACTATAATTCTTTTCAGTCCAAGCATCGCTGTAATTCGTCGTAAGAATTATGGGTTTCATCCGGTTGTAGCGATCAATAATGATGCTTTCAACCTTAGACGGTACCCAATCAGACTTGGAATACTCCGCCCCAAAATCATCGAGCAATAGCAATGGGATATTTCTAAGTTTTTGCTCAAATCTTAGATAAGCTACATTGTCGCCTTTAGACAATGTAAGCATGGTATCTAATAAATTAGGCATAGAAATCATGAGGCACCCTTTGCCTAATGCCATAGCCTGTTTTAAGATACTCACCGCAATTGATGTTTTACCGGTACCAGCTGGGCCTCTTAATATGAGGCCCTTGCCAGAATCAAGATTAGCTTTCAGATTATCAGAGTACTTTTTAACTACGTCGTAAGCTTCAGCGTTCTCTTTTGGAAAGCTACCATATTTGCGTAACCAGTCAAAATCCATATCATAATACCTCTTAGGAATTCCAACTGCAGCGTAGGTGGTGTTAACATTAGTTTGAATGACTACTGGTTCATCGTAGACCGGGTAAAAAAACTCATTTTTTACCGTGGACTCTTTGATATTCCTTTTCCCAGTCGACGTCTTCGTCCTTTCTCGAATTTTTTCGAGACACGCCTCTAACATTGCTGTTACATTTGCTTGCTCCATTATCCTTTGCTGCCTCCTCCCTAATCTTATTATTTAGAACGGCTGTGATGTATGCGATACTAGCTTTCCCGACTTCGCTAGATTTACTAATAGCATTAATAACTTCATTTTCACCAAAGTCATTAACAAGACATTCTAGTTTTTCTTTTGTTACAGAAGAAATTTCACCTACATCATTCATATAAATTTTAAACACGTTTTTATATGGATCATGTTTTTTGGATTCATCATCAAACATGGATAAAATATCCTTATCTGATTTTTCATTTTCGCGCGCCTCATTATATGAATATGAATATATACTTTCCTTTCCTTTCCTTTCCTTTTGTTCGTTTTGTTCAACGACCGTTGAAGTCCGTTGAACGGTCGTTCGATTTTGTTCCTTTTTTCTTCTAGCTTCACCACTTTTAATGCCTGCGAGCCTACGTTGTTCCTGCTTTTTTTCAAATTTACTTCTTCGCTCTTCTTGTCTGCGGATTAAACTAGGAGACCAAAAATACTCGTCATCACACTCAAGCAATTCAAAATCATAAATTAACGAGTTTACGAACAAAAATGATTTATTTGAACAAAAGAAAGTGTGTTCGTTTTCGTTCAACGGTCGTTCGTTTTCGTTTAACGGTCGTTCATTTTCGTTCAAAATTCCTAGTTCTTTATCAAGAGCTATAAATGTGTATTTTTTAAAAGGCAGTCTGTAGTCCTCAGATGAAGCTAGTTTTTCAATTAATTTCCACCACCAGGCATATGAAATAACCCCAAACTCTGACTCCATTGCCACAATTTTAGGATCATTGCTCGCATTAACATCGTGGCTGAAGTAATATACATCCTTGGCCATTCATCATTCCTCATCTACAAATAAACTGTCCTGGGCTCGACGTCCCATAATAAACCTTACGCATTCATCGATTAAGTCTTGAACGGAGATAGCAAATGTAGAGTCTGCATATTCAACATTTAACCAGTCTGTTTTGAACTTAAATTCATTAGGAGTGTTCATATCAGATACAATGCCTTCAACGCAAACCTGACTAATAAGACCTTCAATGTCGACATACTTAAATTTGAATGTGTTTACCAAAAATGGAATTTTAAATTCTTCCAAGAATTCAAAGTTCTTCTTCACAATAGACTGCAGTTTACTAAATGCTTGCAGAAGTTCAGGACGTGGATCGTCCTTAGATTTTAGCGTGAATACATCCGTTAACCCTGTAGCAGATGGTTTTTGATACGCAATGCTGATATCGTTATCTGTGATTGCTATTGATTTAATAATCATAAGGGGCTCCTTTCTTGCTCTACGATTACTAATTTACCAGTAGCAGCTTGAACAGCTCGTTTGAATGTTTCTGCATCTGAGTTGCTATCTGATAAATGTAGTAGTCGTATATCTTGACACTTAGTTAGGTCCATAGATTTTAGAAATTTAATTACATTTTCTAGTGAAAAATGAGATTGGATTAACCGTTCCATTCGTTTTTCGTCTAAATAACCAGCATCTACTTGTTGGTTTAAGATTTCATAGGAATGGTTACATTCAACCATTATGTGATCAATATCCTTAAAGGTATACCTACAGTAATATGTATCAGTGATATATAATAGTTTTTCCTCTCCATCAGAAATCAAAAAGCCAACATTAGGAACGTCATGTTCTAGTTCAAAAGGCAAAATACTGAAATTGCCTATCGTAAATTGAACCTTAGGTGTAATATATATGGCTTTATGGTTCCCTGCTACATATAATGCGTCTGCAGTATCTTTTAACATGTATACACGATGTCCAAGCTTTAATAGATCATTTACGGCCTTACTATGGTCTCCGTGTTGATGTGTGAGTAACGTGCCACATAGGTGTAGAAAGTTAAAGCGACAATACCGTTGAATTTCTTTAAATGATAATCCTGCATCCAGTAGCAGTTCATCACCATTTATTGATGTTTTGATTCGGTAGCAGTTCCCTTTCGAGCTACTACCGAATGCTTGAATACTAATCACAATTAATCACCGAACATATTGACTACTTCGCCCGTTTCCGGATTAACGAACTCATTGGTAGGGGTAGGTTCAATATCGATTACTTCACTATTAGCGTTTTGATTAATAGTTTCAGCGACTATATCAGCTGTATCAATAACCTTTCCTTCCACATCAATGATTTCATCTGCAGTCTGTAACCCCATTGAAATTTCAGGGGCTGTAGTTCTAATTAACCATGCTGCAGCTCTATAGCGTAACATTTGATCAGACATAGTTTTCCACTTAGAGCCTTTTTTGTCGTACCAGCCTTCTTGCTTGGCTAATGCGATGGTTACTTCAGGACCTGCGATAATTTCATCTGATCCTTTCTCACGAGTATATGCAATAATACCTTGAGAGTCTGTTCCTTTTTCACCAGTGGGTTTGTATTTAATAGCTTCAAAACGTCCACATTGATTAAACGTTGCAATTAAAAATTTAGAGGACCAGCCAGGGTTACCATATACAATGTATAAATTCTGCATTACCATTAATGGGCTAGCATTCATTCGAGTTGCCATTTCTAATGCGATAATAGCATTTCCCATATTCTGCTCACCCTGGAATTGTTGAGGGACCAACGTGGAATGTGTAAACATTTTTGCTTGTCGTTGTAATAGTTCAAATCCTTCTGCAGATTGAAAGCCAGGTAAATTTGTATGTTGCTTTACAGCTACTTCATTTGCCATTATGTACCTCCTATGCCACGTTCTCGCATACAGCGTGAATGTCTAAGTTAGATAAAATATTATGAATTTCTAAGCGGCCCTTTTGAGTCCATTTAGTAGTGATTTTAGAGTCTAAGCGACCATCACTTCTGCAGAATGTAAAGGTTTCGGATTTAGTGAAGCCCTTCGACATATGCTGTTTGTAGAGAATCCATTGATCACCGACTTTACGTTGTAGACCCGCTTCGTGCAAAATCTTATTTAGCTCTTGAGCGCTCATGCCGTAGTCAGCGGCAATCTGTGTGATGGTTAAGCAAGATTTGCTTGAGAGGATTTTATCAACGTAATCCTTAACCGGCTTGAACTCAGCTATTTGCTGCTCTTGTTGAGCAACAATAGCCTTTGTTGCATTGTGCGATTCCACCTCGTTTGCGTATGCTCTAAGAGCTTCAGGTAGTGACTTTGGAATGTTTACGCTATAAGCGCCGGTCTTACGAATTTGAGGGATTACTTCAGATGTAACCCATCGTTTAAATTGCTTTGCTGTTGGTAATTTACTGGATAGTACCAGGGAATATAATCCACTTTCATTAATCAAAATAGTTTCTTTGTTTTGATTGCCATCAAATACCATTGTCTTTATTCTATCTTCTTCATCAGTATGTCGGTTTACATCTCGACTACCGTTTTGGTACCCGAGAGTATCAGCAACATCTTTTGCTACAAACCACAATTCATTATCTTTTTCTAAAATACGAATTTGACCAAATGCATCATTATTAAAAATTTGTAAGTCAGTCATACCTATACCTCCTTAACGACTAGTTGAGGTTCTGATTCATCAACAATCAATTTAATTGTTTGGCTATTAACAGGGATAAAGTCAGTAACAGCTTCAGCATTATCGATGAATACCGGAGCATTAACTTTGTAATAGCTAGTTAATGCATTGATAATGTCTAATCCGACATTAATTCTCGCAGCATTATTCATGCTACGGTATGGCACCCCTTTATAGGTTGTTTCGCAACATTCTTCAACGTTTCCATTTAGCATAACGTTGAACATTTTAAAACGAGCCAATTTAAACCTTGCGTTAATGCTTTCTTCCAACATGTTAACTTTGGCTTTTACGAACTCATCCATAAGATATGATGCCTCATCGAGTTTCATTTTTTCTTCGGATAATTCAGCCTGCTTTGCTTCGAGTTCAGATACACGAGCTTCAATTCGTTTAATTTCAGCAAACTTATTTAGCTCTTGTTCTAACTTCATACGTTCGGTTTTGTTGTCTGATATTTTAATCTCGAGTTCAGCAATTTCTTCAGAGTGATCAGAGTTATCGTCATCAATGGCCATCTGTAGCATGAGCTCCTCTGCTTTTAAATCAGCATATTCAGAGTCATCATTAAGTGCTGGTTCAGCCGTTAACTTTTCAATTTCTTCGGTTATGGTTTTCTTTTCGAGTTCTTTTGCTTTAATAAGAGCTTCTATTGTTTCCACAGGCTCTAAACTAGAATCTCGTTTTTTGATACCTTCAATATCCTGTTCCTTTAGCTTGATAGAGTGTTCAATCTCTTCTAGTCGTTTAGACTTCTTGAGATTATAATTCGCTTCTGCTTTAGCATAAGCATCTTGAATTTGCTCTGCAGGAAGTTTTTGTCCACATGTTGGGCAATGGTCATTAACGTCTGCAACAAATGTGTCTGCATTAATCTGACTTCGTTGAATAGTTAATTCACTAATCAGGCCTTGAATAAGATTGATGGTAGCTGCTGAGTCATCTATACGTCGCTTTGTATCCTCGAGCTTAGCTGTCAGGCAATTTATTTCAGATACAACAGCATCATATTCATTAGACTTCAGGGAACATTGTTTTTTATATTCCATCTGCAGTTCTGTTTTGCGAGCCATAATCTTACGTTGTACATTTTTTAATTTTGCTCGTTTATCAACGATAGAGTGACCATTCTGTAATAACGCCTTATCGTTTTCTAACTTTTCGATATCTGCATTTAAGGTATCGATGTTAATCCGTAACACTTCCGGATTAGCAGTAACTTCAGGCTTACCTCGTAGGGCCTCATCTATACGAACTGGCAACATATCCAATTCTTTATTAATAGCTGCCTTTTTAGATGCGACCACTTTTCGATGATCGTCAACGCTATGACCAGATAAGATATCTGTTAAAGCTTTTAATTCATCATGGTTTGCGATAACATCTTCGTCTGAGATGTCTCCGCACATTTCCAAGAGTAATTTGCGACGATTTTGCCAGGAATACGTTTCGTTAAAGTACAATGGATTTGTAATCAATTTGAAGATGTTTTCATCAACCAGAGAATTTACAATCTCTTTGTATTCTTTTTCTTTCTTAGGTACACCATCGACAAAATAGTCTGTCGTATGACCTGTGAGGGTAACTTCACCACCACGAGGGGATGAATACTTTTCACGATATACTCGCTGTAATTCAATCGTCCCTCCGTCATCTAATGTAAAGGTCCCAGTTACCTCATGATTGACTTTATGGATAGGTTCGCCACCATCCAATGTCTTAATTTCGAAATCAGCCCGATCTAGGCTGTCCTTACCAAAGAGGAGCCAGCACAGACCGTCAAATACAGTCGTTTTACCGGTAGCATTATCGCCACGGATTACAACATCACCTTTTAAATCTAAGGCAAAGGATTTCAATCCTTTAAAATTAAGTAATTCTAATTTTGTGAGTTTCATTTCGTTCTCCTATACAACAGTGGCATCCACATCGATGGTGTGTGGCTCAATCTTTAATTGATTAGCCCATTGCATGACCGTCGAATTAATCTGAGCATTCTTTTTAAGCTTTTCATTAGCAAAGAGCTTCGCCTGGACTAAGTCGAATATTTGACGACCTTTCTTCTTCCCCTTATTGGACAATTCTAGACATGCAACCGGTTTCATAGTATCGTCGGTAACTACCACTATTGCGGTAGTTCCTTTCATTACTCTATCTCGGTATGATCCAACGCAATTTTTTAGCCGTTTACCAGCAGTCATTAAATCTGCTGCAGTTCTTGGGACCATAAAATGCATCCCGTTCATGTCGGCTTGTAATTGAGGTTGAGCAGGTAATATTACATCGCCATACTCTTGCTTATTAAAGATGTTAATAACTTCATCATGAAAAGTCTTCAGCTTGACCCGCTTCTCCCACAACACATCACGGTATTTTGGTTCGAGCTTAACATACATATCTACGCAGTCCTCGACATCACGAATGTCCTCGCCTAGTAGCCATCGCAATATACTAGGTTCACCACAGCGTTTAATTAGTTTTTGCCACATATCCCTAGAGTGAGATGTATTTAGCTTCATCGCCTTACGAAAATCGTTAGCATTATGAAGTTTGCCTGTATATGGGCAAGCACTTTCATAGCTTCGTTGTAGTGTAAGAATAGTACGTCTACAATTTTCGTCGCTAAATAGATTAAGAACATCAGACATATATACGCTTAATGGATCATCAACCATACGCTTTCGCAAGGCTCTACTATTTGGGGCCTTATATGATTGTCTAAGCGCTTCTTGAAAATTCATACCTTTTCTTGTAGCCACCAATACATCGTCTTCAAACGGAATATTTGTATATCGATATAAGCAGTAAGCGTTGGTCCAACAAACATACTGTCTCATTAAGCTAACAATACTAGGCATATCCGGTGCCGATAATTTTAAAATCATATTAAGCAGCATTGTAAAATGATAACCATTTTCTTCAGTGGCGCTAGGTGACACATATATATCCTTAGCCCCATAGCCATATGTTTCTTTCAATCGTTTTTCAAACATGACTCTTAAAGCTTTAAATGTTTTATTTAAAAACTTTCGATTAAAGTCTGTCATGGCATATGAATCACCAAAGAATTTAAGCACAGGCATAATCTCGTTCTCACGAATATAATCAACAGTGAGTTCGTGGCGAACTCTAAATCTATCAATGTATGTAGCTTTACGTTTTTTAAAGTCGAATCGCAATGTTTCCGTGCATATTCCGTGGTCATTTTTTCTACCATCAAAGAAAAGCTGTATACCTTTGTATCTAATCTTTAAATCTAAAAAATATTTATAGTTAATAACTTCTACATAGGCTGTCACAGGATATACTTTCTCATCATTAATGGAATAGCAAATCTTATGATCGTAGGGATTGGATGATAGATGGCAGTTTGGACAAGTATAATATTTAGCACCAGTTACATATCCATTGTGATAGGAATACTTACGCTGCCAGCTACCGCCAAATGTAAATCCACAATCGAGATGGCAAATAGTTGTATACTCCGCACCGTAAGGGGCCTCTAGGATTACGCTATCGAACATTTTGTGAATATAGGTACTGGATACAATCTCCACAGTGAATTCCCCCTTTAATCACCAAACATAGCGAATAGATCTTCTGTTTCCTTCTCTTCAACAGATGCAGGCTCTACTTCTACCGCTGGTGCTGGTTCTTCTTTAGGTTTAGACTTTTTAGTCGTAGCCTTTGTTTTCTTGCTTTTAGTTTCAGCTTTCTCCGCCTCAGGCTCTGCCTTTTGTTTCTTAGTAGGTTCTACGATTTCATAAGCTTTTACAATAGCATTGGATGCTTTCATAACACCTTCTGTATATGCAATTCCAGTTTGGTATTCTTCAGCGTTACCAGGGTCCATTTCAATTGCCTTATGTAATATGTCTAGCGACTTCTTACATATATCTGCTTGGCTTTTAAATTGTTGTTTAGCCATATTTAAGCCTCCTTCTCTGCCATGATGGATTTTAAATCGGTGATAAGATCATCCGTTAAAGAGTCGCTAGACGGACGAGTGACCCCGTGCTTGCTAAAAATTGCAAGTGCTTTTTTTGCTTTTACCCCATCTTCGCCCATCCATTCACGGAATTCCTTATAAAAGGCTTTTTTATCTACCGGTTCAGCGGCAACGTCTAATTCTGTATCTTGTTGAGGGGTTTCTACTGGAGTCGGTTCTTCAACCTTTGTTGTTTCAGCAGGTTTAGGTTCTACTACTGGCTCAACCTTTTCTTCTTTTTTTGCTTTTGTTAGCTTACCTTCGAAATCTGTTACAGGAACATCGTCTGTAGTCGCTGACACTTCATTTTCTAAGATTCTTACCTTGCAACCATTAGCTTCAAGTTGGGTTATCCCTTCTGCAATCTTTTTACTACTCTTTTGAATTGCTTTCTTGAATGTATCCTCGAGTTTATTTTCTGCTAGTTCAAGACTAGTGCCTGACGCTACTTTAACAATTGGCTTTTTCGACATACATTGGCCTTGGCATTGATGATTTAATCGTTCATGCCAATCTGCTACTTGCACTGCTAGATCGTCTAATGTATTGAATTTAATAGTTAAGATATTTTGATTTTCCATGATAATTTCTCCTTTAGAATTTAAACAGTAATTCATCATCAACTAATTTCCCTTCCACGATTTTAGGGATTCCAATTTCCTGGAGTTTACGAATTACGCTACGACTTTTGGATATGTAAATAGTATTTTTTTCAATTTGTACTGCTGTTGGCTTAATTACATATGGCTCTGTTGCAATCGCAGGCGCCACACAAATGACTTTATTAT
>ERZ773009.316-NODE-316-length-34757-cov-11.785834_pt1 | contig 34757 bp, 24 predicted proteins | sample MGYA00580663_ERZ773009 | MGnify/ENA primary metagenome ERZ773009 (study PRJEB29015, sample SAMEA2737969) | human oral metagenome | biome: human oral; feature: human-associated habitat; material: dental | place: China | collected 2026 ... | reverse complement strand
GATCACCCCCGCCATGAACGAGACGCCCACCGCGCCGATCCACCCCCGGCACGCCCACACGCGACGGCCCGGGAGCCTGAGCCTCTTGGGAGAAGCGCCTCCACGCCGCCGTCGTGTCATCCTCTGCCTGCGAATACTCGGCCGCAGCTGCCAGCATGTTCTCCTTGAACTTCTTGAACCCCGCAGACGCCTTCTTGCATTCCTCGTTGACAGCCGCCCCGTAGCCGGCCGCATACGCCTTCGAATCCGATCCAGGCATGCCCAACGTCGCTTCACGCAAGGATGTTTCGCTGTCCACCGAATTCAACCGTTCCCCCGGAATATCCCCCACCGCCTTAGCGAAGAACTCCAAATCCCCTTCCACAATGTGAATTTCGCCCATAGTTCACCCCTTACAGTGAGAAATCCTTTATATGAGCTAATGCATGCAAGCATAGCAAGTTGTGAGCGTGCATACAAGGCATTAATCGGATTCGCTGGGCATTCGCAGTTTTCCCCCTTTTCTCCGTTGAAAACGGGGATCGGGGAAACAGCCGTTCTCGCTGCGATGTGGGCGGCCATAACCGGCCGCCCACATCCTTTCAGCACTCGACTGACGGCAATCGCCCGATAGGAGGGCCGCCCGGCGATCAGCCGTTCTCGACGGTCAAGGTCAAGCCTTGTTTCCCATCAGGAGCGGCGTCGGCCGTAACGGTGTCGCCGTCGTGCACCTCGCCGGATAGGAGCATGCGGGCCAGCTGGTCGCCGATCTCGCGCTGGATGAGCCGCCGCAGCGGGCGCGCGCCGTAGGCGGGGTCGTAGCCCTCCACCGCCAAGATGTCGCGGGCGCCCGACGTCACGTCGAGCGCGATGCGGCGGGAGGCGAGCCGCGCGGCGACCTGCGCGACCTGAAGGTCGACGATCTGCCCGATCTCGTCCAGTGAGAGCGGATCGAAGACGATGATGTCGTCAAGCCTGTTGAGGAACTCCGGCTTGAACGCCCCGCGGACGGCCTGCATGACGGTCTCCCGCTTCTCGGCTTCGCCGGCCACGGGGTCCATGAGCGCCTGCGAGCCGAGGTTCGACGTGAGGATGAGGATCGTGTTCTTGAAATCCACCGTGCGCCCCTGGCCGTCGGTCAGGCGGCCGTCGTCGAGCACCTGGAGCAGGATGTCGAAGACGTCCGGGTTGGCCTTCTCGACCTCGTCGAGCAGGATCACCGAGTACGGGCGGCGGCGCACGGCCTCGGTGAGCTGGCCGCCTTCCTCGTATCCCACGTATCCGGGAGGGGCACCCACCAGGCGCGAGACAGAGTGCTTCTCACTGTACTCGGACATGTCGATGCGCACGATCGCACGGTCGTCGTCGAACATGAACTCCGCCAACGACTTCGCCAGCTCCGTCTTGCCCACGCCCGTGGGCCCGAGGAACAGGAAGGAGCCGAGCGGGCGGTTGGGATCGGAGATGCCCGCCCGCGAGCGGCGCACCGCATCGGCTACGGCGACCACGGCGGCTGTCTGGCCGATGAGCCGCTTGCCGATGACCTCCTCCATCTTCAAGAGTTTCTCCGTCTCGCCCTGGAGCAGGCGCCCGACGGGCACTCCCGTCCACGAGGAGACGACTTCGGCGATCTCGTCGGCGTCCACGCGCTCGGCGATCATCGGCTCCGTGTCGGCGTCCGCCTCAGCGGCCTCAGCCGCCTCGGCCTGCGCGATCTCCGCCTCGATCGTCGGGATCTCGCCGTTCTGGAGACGCCCAGCCTCCTCGTAGCGGCCCTCGCGGACGGCCCGCTCGAGGTCGGTGCGCAGTTCGTCGAGCCTGACCCTCAGCTCGCCGACGCGGTTACGCCCCGCCTTCTCGGACTCCCACCGCGCGTTGAGAGCGGCGAGCTCCTCGGACTTGTCAGCGAGCTCGGCACGGAGTTTGTCGAGGCGTTCGGCGGCCGCGGCGTCACCGTCTCCGTCGGTTTCGACGAGGTAGGCCTCCTCCATCTTCAGGCGGTCCACCTGGCGCTGAAGGGCGTCGATCTCCTCCGGCGAGGAATCCAGCTCCATGCGCAGGCGGGAGGCGGCTTCGTCGACGAGGTCGATGGCCTTGTCCGGCAGCTGCCGACCGGGAATGTACCGGTTTGAAAGCGTCGCCGCGGCCACGAGCGCTCCGTCGGAGATCGTCACCTTGTGGTGCGCCTCGTACTTCGGCGCGATGCCGCGCAGGATCGCCACGGTGTCCTCCACCGAGGGCTCGCCCACGTACACCTGCTGGAAGCGCCGCTCCAAAGCCGGATCCTTCTCGATGCCCTCGCGGTACTCGTCGAGGGTGGTGGCGCCGATGAGCCGCAGCTCGCCGCGCGCGAGCATCGGCTTGAGCATGTTGCCGGCGTCCATCGCGCCCTCGGAGCCGCCGCCCGCGCCCACGATCGTGTGGAGCTCGTCGATGAAGGTGACGATCTCCCCGTCGGATTCCTTGATCTCCTGGAGCACGGCCTTGAAGCGCTCTTCGAATTCGCCACGGTACTTCGCGCCCGCCACCATTGAGGCGACGTCGAGCTGGATGAGCCGTTTTCCGCGCAGAGACTCCGGCACGTCGCCGTCCACGATGCGCTGGGCCAAACCCTCGACCACGGCCGTCTTGCCGACGCCGGGCTCGCCGATCAGCACCGGATTGTTCTTCGTGCGCCGCGAGAGCACCTGGACGACGCGGCGGATCTCCGAGTCCCGGCCGATGACGGGGTCCATCTTGCCCTCGCGGGCCATCGCCGTCAGGTCCGCCCCGTACTTTTCGAGCGCCTGGAAGGTGCCTTCGGGGTCGGGGCTCGTCACCTTGGCGCTGCCGCGCACGTTCGGCAGGATTGCCGCGAGCTGGTCGCGGTCCGTTCCGGCGGCGCGGAGGATCTCGCCCGCCTGGCTCTGCGAGGCGGCGACAGCCATGAGCAGATGCTCGGTGGAGATGTAGGCGTCGCCGAGGGCGGTGGCCTCCTTGCCTGCGTCGCTGATGACGCGCGAGAGCGTGCGCGATACGCTCGGCTGCTGCACCGAGGATCCTTCGGCGCCCGGAAGCGCCGCGATGGCGGCGTTCGTCCGCGCAATGACGTCCACCCGATTGACGCCGACCGCGTCGAGCAGAGCGACGGCGACTCCGCCCTGCTGGCCGAGCAAAGCGCTCAGCAGGTGCAGAGGCTCGACCTGAGGATTCCCCCTGTCGGCGGCCAGGCTGATCGCTTCAGCCAGGGCCTCCTGGGATTTCGTCGTCAGTTTGTCCATAGATTCTCTCCTTCTCACGGGATTTCCATGGAAGGGAACGCCCTGAATGTTGAGCCTATTCCGCTCAAGTTTGGAAGTCCCGCTCCGAATCCACTGGGAGCCGCAGGCGAGCGCACGCCGAGGGCCGCGGGGAGCCTCGCCATGCGGAGTCCCGCCAGTCACCGGGGCCGCGCACGCCATGGGCCACGTCGAGGCGCTACGCTCTCATGTCGACGCAGCGGACCGGGGCACGTTAGGGACTACAGAGAGCCCGTAGGGCAAAGCGGCGGTGGCGAGCGCAATGGCGCACGCTCCGGGAACCACAAGAAGCTGGAGGCGAGAACTCGGAGGGCAGAGCGGGGGTGCGCGCCTTCAACCCTCGAGTTGTCGGTTTCCGATCAACCGTCGAAGTCCTCCGAGGCCGTCGACAATATGGAAAGCTTCCCGTTGATGATGGACGTCAGATCCGCCGCAGAGTATGCCTGCACCGGGCAGGCGTAAGTTGACTGAAGGAGCACGGGGGTCTTGATCTTGCCGAACACGCGCGACCAATACCAACCCTTGTATGCCACCCCGTCTTTGCCCGTATAGGAGATCTCTGAGGCCGCGCCTTCGATCTTCTTTCCGCTGAAACCGGACACCCTGGTTTCGGAGGCCGGCTGGGCCTGCACATTCGTGAGTTGGGACCGCAAGGTCGTCGCTATGCGCTCATTCTGGTACTCGGACTCTTCCCTGTCCCCCTCGAGGGGCCCGGCGATGGGGTGTTGACTGGTGGTCAAATAGCATCCAGCCGAGTTGATCGCCCGGTTTTTGCCGTCTCGATCGATGATGTCCATTCTCCACCCATCCAGGTTCACCGGGAAATTCCAAGTCGGCGTATCGGAGGCAATGCTCGCAGAGGTCGAGGGCTTGAAGGACGACGTGGAACGTGAGGGCGTGGGGTTCTTCAGGTCGTCCAATGAGCCCTTGGACGAGCATGCGGCGATGGGCGAGAGGAATGCAAGAGCCAGAAGGCCCGCTGCCATTCTGGGGCATTGCGAAAAGCGATAGAATCCGATAGGCCGTTTCACGGCGATCATCTCCTCATTGCAGTTGCACAGTGCTTTCAGCGTAGCATGTCGCTTTTTCATCTGCCGACAGTATCAAAGTGCGAATCTTTCGCATATTATCTTCGCCAAACTACAACGCTCCGGTAATCGGCGGTCATGAAGCGCCGTTCGAAGCCGAGGAGCGGCCTTCTACCGAAGGCTCATTCCCCCCTTCGGGGCCAGAACTAGGCCGACAGCCTGTTGTATATCTCAAAGTTAAAACATTATTGTTTTTATTCATGACAATACCAACATATCCTCCGTTTTTTCTATCATGAATGTTAGCCCTATAAGCATCACTGTCTGAAAGATCAATTACTGTTTTAAATCCATATAACCGTAATTCATTTTCTAATATGGTCAAGATATATTTATAATTAGCACTTTTAATGCCAGAAGTCCAGCCCTGCATACTCGTATCTTCACTCCCTTCTTCATTTCGATCTTTACAGTGAGAAAAATTCCGATCCGATGGGTCCACAAGTGTCCATTCTTGCTTACCGAAGTTCGTATCAATTCGATCGCGCACTCGAACTAAAGCAATCTGAAGTTGAGAAGAAACCGTCGCAATATTCACACGTCGATTCAAGGGCAACTCACCATCCCAAAAATGATGACCGTTACTATCACCGAAAACTGAAGGTTCTTGCATTTTCTTCTCCTGTCTTAAACATGCACTGGTTGATAAGAAAAATATAAATATACATACAAGAAACTTTTTCATACATTCACCTCATCATCCTGCGGTTCCTAAAACAACTTTCGCGATTTTTATCTGTGCTTCTCCTCCGTCAACGAGATAGCCGGAATGTCCTGTTTCTTTGGTTGTAGGGCCGTAGGGATTGAGCTTTTTGAATCCTGAATCCATTGTCGGATCCTTTCCATGCCATCCTAAGCTATCATCTGTTTTCCAGAACTTTTTTGCTGCATTAGCCTTTCTGATAACGTCATCATTGAATTCGAGCACATAATTATGGCCTTTAGGTACATTCATTCGCCATGCACCGTCTTTTATGCCAGGTGATCCAAACACAGCGAAATGGTCGACCACTCCCCGTCGCACGCTGGCCATTCCATAACTGGCGGTCGTCGAACCGTAGGAATGGGCCAAAACCGACATGTGGACGTTCGACTTCCCGCCGATGCTGGCATCTCGAGAGCCTCGGATGCCTTCTTCGAACCGTGCGAGAGACTCCCCGCCAGATTTGGCCTTGTTCAAATCCAAAACCGAGTAATCGTGGTTATTTTTAGGGTCAGGCGGGGCATCGTACCCGATCCAGGCTACGACGGCCACTTTCTTACTCTGCCCTTCCGCCATCGCAGCATTCTTCAGATTGGTCACGGCGTTGACATTGCCCTCCATGCTGTCTTTGACGGAGGTCCCCATGCCGGGAACGTAAGTGGCAACATGATCCGCGGTGTCGACATTCCCGGCGGAAATCGCGGCACGCGCCTTCTCATGTCCCTTCTCCCCCGTCGCCGGTTCATAGACGAGAAGCTGAGTATCGCCATTGTTCTTTGTGAGCGAGCGTTCGATCGCACTCAGCTCCTGGTAGGCCTGATTCGTCTTCAACTGGTCGGGAGTATACCTTCGCGTAAGGGCTTCCTTGTCTCTAGAGATCCTCCATCGGTTAGCTTTGTCCCTCGACGTCCCGTCGACTCCGTCCAAATTGCCTATCAGATCCGGATTGTCACGAATCAAAGCCTCTTTCTCCCCATCCGTGTGCGCATTCCACCATGCGGCAACTTGTACCGGATCCTTCTTATTGGATGGTATGTCGCTGAGACCAGGAGTTGGATAATCCAAACCTTCCTTGGCAACCATTGTTCCATTAGCGATATTATTTAAATCCCTTGTGTAGATTTCATCCGACAATCTTGCCATTTGAATAACATATTCAAGCTTTTCTTGACATTGCTTAAGGGCATTTTTTCGATCTTTTCTTTTATTCTCGTGATCTGTGTCATATGGTGCTATTATATCGCCAGTACTTCTTTTAATGGGATTAGGGTCGGAAACCTTTCCTATGGTGGAGATATTGAAGCCATAATGATCAGCCAAAGATTGCACTTCGAAGACAAGCGTCTTGACAGTATTAACATCGCTTTGAGCTTTACCCGTGATGCGGATCATCTCACCGAGATTGGCCAGTAGAAAAGCGGAGCTGTTGGCCAAGCCCTTCCGCCTATTCTGCGCGGCCGTCGCACCGGCGCCAGTCCATCCGCTGGAAACGTCGATATCGCGGACATACTCCCCGGAATCAGAGGCCTTATGGCGGATCGCAACCAATACGTCGATCAGATGATCGAATTTATCGCCATCCCACTTCTGCAGATCCGACCATGTGGTCATTTCTCGCCCCCCGAAAGCTGGCTGTCGACCCGTGAGAATTCAACGCTGACGGAATGATCGGTTCTGTCGTAGGTGCTCTTCGAATCGCTTATCGACTGGCTGAAAGCCTCCAAAGCCCCGGACAGTCTTCCGGCAGCCTGATCGATATAGTTCCCCGCCCCCAGAGCGGCCTTTCCCGAACTCCCACCCGGCATAGCATCCGAGACATCGTTCACACTGGTTGATAGCTTCACCGACTTGGCGCTTTGATGGGCTTTTTCCGCATTAGACGCAGCGGCGTCGAGATCCTCCGGATTGACGAATAATTCGGACACGGTGAGCTCCCTAAGATTGTATTCGACAGGCGAAAGCCTCTTCTCTCTCGACAAGCATCTTACATTCCCTTCCGCGTAGATGGAAGGGCTTTTCCGAAAGGAAACCTTCCGAAGGAATGTGAACACGGCAGTGATTTTTCCGAGGCTTTTCGTACTAACGAGTGAACAGAGGCGCCGGCCTCGCCGCCGCTCTTTCTCCGCCGACGCCGGCCCCGTATCCTGAACCGGGGACGAGAAACCCGTCCCCGAGCGAACCGTGAAGACGAGCGCATGAAGGGAGCCGCATGCCCGAAGGCCAAGCAATCCACCGCCTGGCCAGGATCGCGAGCGGATTCCTGGCAGGGCGGATAGTCGCGGCGTCTTCGCCGCAGGGGCGTTTCGCCGAGGGGGCGGCGCGCCTGGACGGCCTCACCGCTTTCCGCGCTCAAGCGTGGGGGAAGCACTTCTTCATGCCTTTCGCCGAGAGCGGGGCCTCCACCGCCGAGCCCTCACTCGGCGACGACGGCCCCGCCTGGCTCCACGTCCACCTCGGCCTGTACGGACGCTGGTCGTTCTCGGGCCCTCGCGCCACGGACGTCGCCGGTGCGGGACTGCGCGGCGGCGGCAACGCAGCAGCCGTACCCGAGCCGGGCGCCACGGTCCGCCTGCGGCTGGAGGCGGAAGGCCTCGCCGCAGACTTGACGGGCCCTGCGCGCTGCGAAGTGCTCGACGGCCAGGGAGTTCGCGCAGTCCTGGCCAGGCTCGGGCCCGATCCCGTCCGCAACGACCCCGGGGACCGCGAACGCTTCGTCGCCGCCATCCGGTCGCGGCGGGCAGCCGTCGGCCAGCTGGTCCTCGACCAGTCGATCGCAGCGGGACCGGGCAACATCTACCGGGCGGACTGCCTGTTCCGCACCGGCATCTCGCCCCTGACGCCCGGAGGCGAGGTCTCCCCGGAGCGCTTGGGCGCGCTGTGGGACGACCTCGCGGCCACCATGGCCGACGACGTCGACAGCGGGGTGATCCGGACGGTTCCGCCCGATCTGCGCCCCGAGCCCGTGCCGGAAGGCGACGAAGAGGCCGGGCGTTTCGCCGTGTACCACAGGACGGGCCGGCCCTGCCTGCGCTGTGGCACGATCATCGTGGAGAAGGACCTGGTGGGCCGGCGGCTCTTCTGGTGCCCCGGATGCCAGCGGTGAAAGCCGCGCCGGCTCCCGATCGGCCGTCCCCGACTCCGGGATCCTCGCCGCCGGAGCCGGCAGTTGCCCCCTCCCAATCCGCAAGCAGGCTGAAGCCGGGCTTGCGAACCGCCCTGAGCCTGACGATTCGCCCGACATCCTGACCCTCTGCGGACCGAGGCCGCAAGCCCCAGCGGGCCGAGAGGAAGGCCGTTAGCGCTCAGCCGTGGGACATGGGAAGCCAGGCGACCTGGATCGACTCCCGGGCGATGTCGCGGGACCGGAACTGCCCGCGCCCCGGAACGCCCGGCCGAGGCTTCATGCGCCCCAGGAGGGCGCCGTCGTCCGGGCTGCCGGGAAGCAGCATGGCGGGCGAGGCGAGGTCGTTCAGCGCCTGGACGACCGGCTCGTAGAGCGTCCTGCTGGCGCCGCCGGAGCGGCGGGTGATGATGACGTGCAGCCCGAGATCGTGCGCCTGAGACAGGTACGGCTGCAGGACGCCCATCGGGTTGCCCTTCGCGCCGCCGGTCGACTGGACGAGGTCGTAGTCGTCGACCAGAACGAAGGCTTCGGCGCCGGACCACCAGCTGCGCTCGCGCAACTGCTTGGGAGTGACGTCGGGGCCCGGGGCGCGCGTCTTGAGGAACCCGACCAGCCCGCCCAGTTTGGTGTGGGCGTCCTCGGTGGACCGGCAGTGCGCGGCCATATGGCTTTCGGGAAGCTCTCCGAGCAGCGCGCTCCTGTAGTCGAGGGCGAAGATCTTGGCCTGGTCGGGCTTGTAGATCCGCGCGATCTCGGCGGCGATGAGCCTGAGGGTGGCGGTTTTGCCGCTTCCGCGGTCGCCGAAGAAGAAGAAGTGGTCGTTCTCGTTGAAGTCGATGCCGAAGGGCTCGAGCCTGGACTCTCCGATCCCCAGGATGACCCTGCGGTCCTCGGGGGAGACCCTCGCGCGGACCTCGTCGATGTGCACCCGGGAGGGGAGCTCGCGAAGCTTGGGGCCGGGGGCCCCGGTCCAGGAATGGCCGACCTGCTCGACCAGGTCCGTCACTCCGACGGCGAGCTGCTTGCCGTCGGGTTTGGAATCGACTCTGGGGAGGGCCCCGAGGATGTGATGCTTGCCGGATTCGAGACCTCGCCCCGGGGTGCCGGTGGGAACGTTGGCGGCGATCTTCCGGTTGAACTCGGAGTCCATGGGGTCGCCGAGGCGGAGCTCGATCCTCGAGCCGAACATGTCCTTGACGGCCGTGCGGAAGTTCATCCATCGCAGAGCCGTGGCGACGACGTGCAGCCCGAAGTTCAGCCCGCGGGGCATGAGCTCCTGAAGCTTCATCTCGACGTCTTCGTAGTCAGATCGAAGCGTCGGCCATCCGTCGACGACGAGGAAGATGTCGCCGTAGCCGTCGTCGATCTTCCCCTCGGCGCGCAGGCGCCGGTACGCGGCCATCGACTCGATCCCCCGATCGGCGAAGAACTTCTCCCGATCCTCGACGATCGAGTTGATCTCAGCGTATATGCGATTGACCCGGGCTTCATCGGTGCGCAGCGCGACGCCCGCGATGTGGGCGAGGTCGCGCATGCCGGAGAAGGTTCCGCCGCCGAAGTCCATGACGTAGACCTGGACCTCCTGGGGGGTGTGCGTCAGCGCGAGCGCGCCGACGACCGTCCGGGCGAAGGTCGACTTGCCCGACTGCGGCGCGCCGACGATCGCCAGGTGCCCGCCCGAACCGTCCAGGTCGAGCACGAGGGTGTCGCGGCGCTGGTCGAGCGGGCGGTCGACGTCCCCGACCGGGACGACGAAGGCGCCCGCCCCCCGCCAGCGCGGCGAGTGGAGGCCCAGCGAGGGGCTGATCCGCAAATCGGGCATGAGGGAGTCCAAGGTGGCGGGCTCGTCGAGCGGCGGCAGCCACACCTGGTGGGCGGAGGGCCCCTTGCCCTCCATCCTCGCCACCGCGATGTCGAAGGTCGTGTTGGGCACTCCGGGGATCCCCGAGTCCGAGAACTCGCTGAGCTCCTCCTCGGCCTGCGCCTTGGCCTCCTCCGCCTTCTCGATGTCCTTCTCCTCCAGGCGCAGGGGCGCGGCGGTGAAATCGTAGATCTCGATCTCGTCGGATTCGTTGACGATATCGGCCGCCGAGAGGTCCTTCCGGCGCGGCGGGGGCCCGGAGACATAGGATGCGCGGAACCTGATGAGGTTCGACGTGTCGGGCTTGAGGAAGCCGACGCCCGGGATGGGAGGAAGCTCGTAGGCGTCGTTCACGCCTATGACGGTGCGGGATTCCTGGGCCGAGAAGGTGCGCAGGCCGATGCGGTACGACAGGTGGGAGTCCAGGCCCCGCAGACGCCCCTCCTCCAGCTTCTGAGACGAGAGGAGCAGGTGGATCTGGAGGGAGCGGCCGAGGCGGCCGATCGCGACGAACATGTCGATGAAGTCCGGCTTCTCGGCCAGCAGTTCGGAGAACTCGTCGGCGACCACGAAGAGCGTGGGGATCGGCTTGAGATCCTGCCGCCCGGCTTTGCGGGCCTTCTCGTAGTCGGCGACGTTCTTGAAGTTGCCGGCGGACTTGAGGATCTCCTGACGCCGCGCCATCTCGCCTCGCAGGGCGTCCTCCATGCGGTCGACGAGGGTCAGGTCCTCCCCGAGATTGGTGATGATGGCCGCGACGTGCGGCATCTTCGACATGCCGGCGAAGGTGGCTCCGCCCTTGAAGTCGATGAGCACGAAGTTGAGCTCTTCGGAGGAGTGGGTCATCGCCAGGGCGAGGACGAGGGTGCGCAGCACCTCGGACTTGCCCGAGCCGGTGGCGCCGATGATCAGGCCGTGCGGTCCCATGCCCGCCAGGGCGGACTCCTTGATGTCGAGGTGGACGGTCTTGTGCTCGGGCGTCAGGCCGATCGGGACGCGGAGCCGGTCCCTGGCCAGCCGCGGCTTCCACCCCTCGGCGACGTCGAAGTCGCGGACGTCCCCCAGCCCCAGGAGGTCGACGAGCTCGGCGGAGGCCTCGCCCGAGGCGTCGACGGCCTGGCCCGAGCCGTCGGTCTGGATGCCGGACTGGGTCGCCAGGCGGCGCGCGATGACCTCCGCCTCCGCGACGCCGATCCGGTCTCCCCGCCCGACCACCGGGGTGAAGCCGACCTGTAGGAGGGAGAGCTCCATGTGGTCCCCCTTGTCCTGCAGCTGCAGCCGCACGCTGTTGGGGTCGGTGAGCGAGGCCCAGTCGGAGGGGAGCTCGACCACGGTGACCCCGAGGACGCCGTCGGGACTGATGATGGGGTGGTCCTCGGGGACCTCGACGCCGTCGTTGAAGACGACCAGGTGCGGCAGCTCCGATCCGCCCTGGTCGGCGGCCCACCGCGGACGGTCCACGATGCCGTCGGGCAGGAGGTCGATGAGGTCGGTCGGATCGGATTCGAGCATCCGGGCCGGACCGATCGAGTCGTAGATGCGGTCGGAGGCGATGTGCGGAAGCCACTTGACCCACTCCCAGTCCGCCATCCTCTCCTCGCTGGCGAGGATGGCGATGCGCACGTCCTCGGGGTCGGTGAAAGTGGCCGTCTGGACGATCATGGCGCGCGCCAGGGCCCTGGCCATGTCGCCGCGGCCCGCGATCTGGATCCGGGAGACCGTGGCCAGGTCGACGCCGAGGGGCAGATCCTTGACGTCCGTGTACATGCTGTGGAACTGCGCCGCCGCCGACTCGGCGACGGGGTCGGACTCTCCCAGCTCCGAAGTCTCCGCGGGGACGATCGTCAGGGTGAAAGGCTGGTCGGCCGTTCCCACGCGGATGAGCAGGAACTCGTTGTCGGACGGCTCCCGGTCTCCCACGTGGGTCCCCTCGTCCAGGAGCACCGGCAGATCGGACGGGTGAGGCATATGCCACTGTGAGGATTCGCGCTGCATGCTCTCCGCCGAGCGCGCGTTCTTCCGCGTCTTCGACAGATAGGACAGGTACTCGCGCCGGTATCCGGTGACGGCGTCGCGGTGCTGCGTGCGATTGCGGTAGATGTTGAGGAAGGCCACAGAGAGCATCGCCACCACGAAGAGCCCGGACATGAGGATCATGCGCGGGGAGCGCTGCCCGGACATCGCCATGACGACCATCATTCCCATCGAGCCGAACATGGGGAGAATCATCGCCAGAGCGCCGGTCAGTCCCTCCGAGCGTTTGATCTCCGGCGGTGCCTTGAGTTCCACCACCTCCTGGGGCGGCGGCGTGGGAGCCTGTCGCTTCGTCGTTGCCACGGGTAATCCTCCACATCGGTTCGTCTCGCGCTGTGCGGCTATTGTGGATCCTCTAAGCGATAATACTTAGGTACGGAGCGCGCAGCGAACAAGGGGGAGCATGACCATAGCATCGGCGTCAGTCTCGTATCTCACCCTTGTCATGGAGGGGCATCGCGAAGACATCGTCGTGCCTTCGGGGGTAACCCTCGCGCGCGTCCTGCGCAACCGGCGGGTCCCGGAGGACCTCGTGCCGTGCACTCCGGGCGGGGAGAAGCTCCCGGGGGCCATGGTGGTCGGCCGCGAGATCCGCAACGGTGCGCTGGTGCTTCTGCAGCCGGCCGAGGTGAGCACCCAAGCGGCGGCGGACGGCGCGGCCGCGCTCCAGGACGTCGCGGAGGCCGAGCGCTCCCCGATCGTCTCCTGGGCGGCGGTCACCATCGCCCTCCTCCTCTCCGCTTCCGCCGTCCTGGGCGTGACGTCGCGATCCCGCACCCACACGCTCATCGCCGCCGGGCTGATGCTCCTCCTCGGCCTCCTCTATGCGCTGCGTCCGTGCCAGGGCCATCCGGTCTCCGAAACCCTGGCCACCGTCGCGTTCGGGGCCTGCGCGGGCATCCTCGTCGCGGCGTCCAACTTCGACGACGCCCGCTACCAGACCCTCATCTGCGGCTTCGCGGCGGCCGGGGCTCTGGCGACCGTGCGATGGGCGTGGCGCGGGCCGAAGGACCCTCCCACGGAGCGGGTCTCGGGCGACTGCGCGGCGGTCGGGCTGCTCGGGGCTTCCGCGATCCTCCTGTGCATGCTGACCAAACTCGACGTCGTCTTCGTCTACGCGGCCCTCTTCGGCGTCGCCGCGCCCCTCATGCAGGCGCTCCCCGGGTTCTCGGTGAACCTGCCGCAGTCCCGGCTCATCGACGAGGCCACGATCGTCCGCGAGGCCAGCTCGGTGCGGGGGGCCAAGCCGAGTCACCTCGACCCGGTCACCGGAGAGGAGGCGGCGACCATCGTCAAGGTGGGCGACGCGCGATACCGCCTCTGGACGCTCCTGCTGTGCGCCGACGTCGTCGCCACCCTTCCCGCCATGCTGCGGGCGGCGGGACACGGCGGCGCCCAGGGGGCGCTGGCCGGCGTGTCCGTCGGATGCGTCGGCCTGGCCTTCCTCCTCGTCCCGAGGACGGCGGCCGCGGCGTATGTGCGGATCCTGCCGCGCGCCACAGTGGGGCTCCTGTTGATCGCATCGACCTTCGCCATGGCGCGCAACGACGCAGTCAACCGGCACATACACCCCTTCATGGCGTTCGGCACGATGACCGTTCTGGCGCTGGTCGTCCTCGTCGCGAGCATTCCCATCAACCGCGGCCGCAAGTCCCTGGCGTTCACCCGGATGGGCGACATCCTCCAGAGCTTCTGCTGCACGTGGTCCCTCCCGTTCGCCCTCTGCGGCATGGGCGTGGTCACCCTCGTCCGCACGGGAGGGATCCCATGACGCTCCGAAGGCCGCGGACCTTCGGCCCGCCTGCCACGCCGCCGCCATCCCGCACGACTACGAATCGAGTGAGCCATGCCTGAGACGCCATCCGACGCCTTCGTCCGCACGACGCTGGTGCACGAGGACAAGAAGGCGGACCTCCTCCTGCCGTCCAACCTCCCCGTCGCCGAGCTCCTGCCGAGCATCGCCCGGCGCTTCCTGACCGTCACGCCCAGGAGGGCCATCCAGGGCTTCGTCCTGACCATGTCCAACGGGGCGACGATCGATCCGGGGCTGACGTTCGCCGCCCAGGGCGTGAAGAACGGCACCCTGCTGATCCTGGGGCCGCGAGTGCGCGAGACCGAGAAGAAATACGACGACGTCATCGAAGCCGTCGCGGACGTGGTCAACGAGTCCAACAAGCCGTGGACCGAAAGCGACGCGGCGGGCGTCGCCAGCGGCGCGGCCGCGACCCTGCTCGTGGCCGCCACGCTCCTCCTCTCCCAGGCCCGTCCGACGGCCGGCGTCGTCGTGCCGGTGATACTGGGATGCCTGGCCGCCCTGCTCTTCGGGATCGTCTGGGTGCTCGAACGAGGCGAACGCCATTCGCACGCCGTCGCCATGGGCCTGGTCGCATGCGTACTCCTGGCCGCCTGCGGCTGGACGGGTCCGGCGCACGGCGGCTTCGCGCTCCCCCTGGCACTGGCGGGCATCGGGGCCGCCATCGGCGCGGCCATCGCCCTGCCGCTGCTGTCGGAGTGGAAGGAGATGATGCTGGCGCCCGGCTTGGCCGGGATCGTGCTAGGAACCGTCGGAACCGTCAACACGTTCCTCGAAGGGGCCTCCGACCGCGTCGCCGTGGTGACCGCGAGCTTCCTGGGGATCGTCCTTCTGCTCCTCCCCCAGCTGTCCCTGCGGATGAGCCGGTTGGAGAGCGCGGACCCCCTGCTCTCCCCGGGCCCCGAATCGCAGGGGAAGACCAGATCCATCGACGCCGAATACGTCAAGAGGAACTACCTTCACGGGCGGCGCGCCATGTTCTCCGTGCGCTGTGGAGCCGGGTTCGCCCTGGCCGTGCTCACTCCGTCCACGGTCGCCACCGGCAAATGGGGGGTCGTCGTGCTCGGAGGGATCCTCGTGATCCTCACACTGGGCTCACGGGCCCACTACGCCCACATGGACGTGGTCTCCGAGTACGTGATCGCCGTGTTGATCTTCGCGCTGGCCTGCCTGGCCGTCATGGTCACTCAGCCGAGCTGGTGGCTCGGCCTCGTCATCGTCCTGGCGCTGTTGGCCGGCGCCCTCATCGCCTTCGGCCTGGTCCTCGGCTCGACGCCGCAGTGGATGCGGCAGGCGGCCGACGTCGGCGAGACCATCGCGGGAATCATCCTCGTCCCCGCTGCAGTTCTAGCCTTGAGGTTGTGGTGACATGGCATCGACGAAGGACATCCTCGACGGGCAGCGCTTCAATCGCCAACGCCTCGTCACGGCCTTCATGGCCGGCATGCCCGGCGGCAGGGAGCTCACGCCGGTCCGTCCGTGGCGCGGGATCATCACGGGTCTGGTTCTCACGGTGATCCTCGTCGTCGGCGCGGCGATCTCCAAGCTCTTCCTGCCTACTCTCCCCAACGGCTGGAACGACGGAAAGCTCGTCATCAGCTCCGACAACGGCTCGCGCTACATCTCCATCAGCGGCAAGCTGTATCCCATCCGCAACGCCGCCTCGGCCCACCTGCTCTACCCCGGGGTGAAGACGGTCTCGGCCAGCGACGACGCCCTCGCCAAAGTCGAGCTGGGCCCGGTCGTGGGGATCCCGGGGGCGCCGGACAAGATCCCCGACGCCAAGAAGATCAAGAACGCCCGGCTGACGAGCTGCGTCGCCAACGACGGCCTCCTGTGGACGGGCGTGAACCTCGGCACGACCAAGCCCGCAGGCGCGGACGGCGCCCTGGTGACCAATGCGGAAAAGTCGTACATCGTCATCGGCCAGTACCGCTACTCCTTCAACCAGGCCAACTCCTCGACGGACCAGAAGGTCGCCGCCAGAGCGGTGATGAACGAATTCGGCTTCTCGGAGCCGCCCTCCGTCGAGGCTCCGAGCAGCTGGGTCAACCTCTTCAAGGAAGGCGAACCCCTCGTCCCCCTGGAGATCCCCGATGCCGGGAGCCCCTCCGACGCCATCCCCGGAACGGACGGCCTCAAGATCGGCATGGTCGTCGAGGTCTCCAACGGCGTCGACAAAGACAATCGCTACATCGTCCGCAAAGAGGGGCTGGAACGCATGACGCCGACGATGCGGCATATGTACGCCATGAGCCCCACCGGATCGAAGGCGGAGACTAAGAAGCTGACCTCCCACGAGGTTGGCCAGGCCAAGTTCGCCGAGAACAAGCTGCGCCCCACGTGGCCGAAGAACATCGCGGGACTGCTCGACGCCCCCGACAAGCCGTGCGCCCGCGCTGAAACGGGTGGCAGCACGACCCTGGCGAAGGGAAGCGGCATACCGACGGTGACCCACAACACCGTCAGCGTCGCATCCCAGTCAGGCGCGCTGCTCACCCAGCCGGGCAAGGGCGCCAACCTCTACTACCTGATCGACGAGGACGGCCTGGCCTACAAGCTCGGCAGCCTCGACGACGCCGGCAAGGCGTTCGGGTACACGCAGGTCACGCCGCTCAAAGCGTCCGCCGCCTGGGTGAACCTGTTCTCCAACAAGCAGGACACGGCCACGCCCACGCTCTCCTCGGAGGCGGCCTGGAAGACCGTTCCCGAAAAGGCGCGCAAGAACCAGCAGCAGAACGGCGGCTCCTCGGGCGGCAACCAGCAGCAATCGGGCGGAGGCCAGCAGACGGGAGGCGGAGGCTCTTCAGGCGGCGGCTCTTCGGGCGGAGGCCAGCAACCGAGCGGGGGATCCAGTTGACGGCAGCGCCAGGAGACCCCGGACCGTCAAGCCGCCAGCCCCGCGCCGCCGGCGGGGTGCGGCGCCGTCGCCCAGCTCGCGGGAAGACGGCCGCCCGGCCAGCGCGCACACCCGCCCGTGCGCGGGCGTGCGACGCCGCGAAACGGCTGTGCGCCGCCTGCGCACTCCTGGCCGTCGGCACAGCCGGGGCGGCGCATGCCCGGACGATGCCGCCCGCCTCGCAGAGTGCCGGTCCGGCTTCCTCGGTGACCTCGGGCATCGGCGGCGCGCCGAAGTCCGGCGGCCAGGGGGGTTCGGGGCTCCGCACCTGGTTCGACCAGCAGACCTGCCAGCAGGGATCCACGCAGATCTACTCTCCGTCCGCCAAGGAGAAGTCCGTCCTCGCCTCGAGCATCATCGACCTGGAGCCGGCTCACAAGCTGTCCCAGGGCGGCAAGGTGTCGATCGCGGTCGTCGATTCGGGGGTCGCAGCCTCTCCGGCGTTCAACGGGGCGACGATCGAAGCCGGCTATGACGCGACGGGCGGCGGAAACGCGCGGGCCGACAACGAAGGGCACGGAACGGCGGTCGCCTCGATCATCGCCGGGCAGGCGAACGCTGCGGGGGCCATCCGAGGCGTCGCCCCGCGGGCGAACATCATTCCCGTCAAGGTCGTCGACGCCCTTCCCAGAGATCAGGCCAACGCCGAGGCCGACACCTATCCGGCCGCCTCGATCCAGAGCCTGGCGAACGGCATCGACTGGGCCGCGAACAACCCTTCGGTCGACATCATCACGATTTCGGGGTCCATTCCGACCTCGGACCCCCGGGTCGAAGCGGCCGTCGCCAACGCCGTCGCGAAGAACAAGGTCGTGGTCGCCGCCGCGGGCAACGTCGAGAAACAGCGCGGAACGCAGACTACCCCTGCGAGCCCGGATCCCAAGGCGAATCTGCGCTATCCGGCTGCCTACCCCGGGGTGATCGGCGTGACCGCGATCGACCCCACCGGCGCAGTCCCCGAGGGCGCCGTCCTCCACTCGCCGGCTGTGGACCTCGCCGCTCCCGGCATGAACGTCGTGGTCGCGAACGGCACCACGGGAGTGTGCCTGGCCTCCACGCAGGCGCCCGCGACGAGCTACGCGACAGCCTACGTGGCCGGCGCGGCGGCCCTCGTCCGCTCGTACAACAGCAGGTCCGAGTCGGCCGCGATGACGTCTTTCCGGCTGCTGTCGTCGGCGCGTCGGGCCAGCCCCTCCACCCGGGACGACGTGTACGGGTGGGGGATCGTCGATCCCTATCGCGCCATGACGCTCGTCGACGACGGTCAGCTTCCGGGCCCCGACTCCCCCGCTCGCAAGCGGGCCGCGCAAAAGCCCACCGCCGGATCAGACGTTCCCCCCGCCCCGCACGATTTCCAGAAGACCGGACGCCGATCGGGGGCGATCTGGCTCTCGGTGGCCGCAGGCGTCATCGTCGTCCTCTTGATCTTCACGGCTGGACGCACACGCGCCGCCAGGGACAAAGAGAACGAGTCCGACGCCGAGACCGGCCCGGTTCCTTGATCTGATCAGGCCGGGTTGATGCCCGAATCCTATCCGAGTCGCGTGATGCCGGCCGCGGGATCCCTTACCGCAGGGTCCTCAAGGGACGCAGGGTCCTCAAGGCGGCTGATCTTGTGATACCCAGCCGATCGCGTCGATGCCGAGGACGCCCGGAGTTGATGCCGAGACGTCGAGGCGGTCTCACGTCGATCCGGCGACGGCTCCCGTGCCAGGCACTTAGCCAAGCGGCAAGCGCCAGAAGCGGTTCGGCGAGGCGACTCAAGGCAGATAACAGCGCATAAAAGAGTGGGGCCCGGGATCTCCGGGCCCCACTCCCCAGCGGGTGGCTGTTGCAATATCGGGACGGGACGCTTCTCAGCGATGCCCCGCCTCGATGAACGTCACTTTGTCATCGGGCCTGATCTCCTCGACGCGGTAGTCGCGTTTGGGAGCCTCGCGCTCCTCGTCCTTCTTCTTGGACTTTCCGCCCAGGGCGGCGAATCCGCTGCGAGCGGGACGCGATGCGGGGCTGGCACCCCGGACGGTCCCGTTCCCGCCTGCCTTGGCGACCCCACGCGTCGACGCCTTGGATGATGAAGCCGACGTCTTGGACGAAGCCGAAGCGGGCTCAGCGCCGCCTCCTCGAATGCTGGCGACCTTCACCACGCGGCTCTTCGCCGAAGTCGTCTTCGCGGAGGCAGCCTGCTTGGCGCCCGCCGCTCCTTTCACCGTCCGAGCCGAAGTCGCGGACTTCGCAGCACTGGACTTCGACGAAGCGGCGGCCTTCGCGGACGTCGCCGTCCTCCCGTTCGCCGCGGGGGCGCCCGCGCGGAGAGAACCGGCCGAACGCGCTGTCGTGGCCGAACGCGCTGCACCGGATCCGCCTGCCGTTCCCGCGCGGCTGCCAGCCGGGGCAGCGACGCTCCGAGACGTCAGGCTTCGGGCCGCGGTCGTGGCTCCGCCGCGAGTCAATGAACGCGCCGTCGCCGGAGTGGCGGCACGAGGGGCATTGGTCACGCTTCTCGCGCTCGTCGTCACCGTGCGCGCGGCAGCTGCACTCCGCGCAGCGGTTGCCGCAGAGGCGACCGGGCGGGCCGCACCGGATGCGCCGCCGGACAGGCGCGCGGGCGTGGCCACCCTCGTCTGGGCTTTGCCGCTGGCCGCACCGCCGCCGCGGACGGGAGCCGCAGTGGCTGTGCGCGTCTTCTTCGCCGCACGATAGGCCTTGACGCCTGCAGCCCCCGCAGCGGTAGCCCCGCCGAGACCGGCCAGGCCGGCCACGGTGGCATTGGTCGACAGGGCCGGGGAAGCGAGCCCCGACCGCACCGCGTGGGCGCTCGCCAACGTGCCGTTCGCGGACGATTCATAGGGGTGTTTCACCGACTCAAGGTGAACTCCCTCAGCGGAATTGCCCGGCAGCCCCACCGACGGGCGGAGAGCCGCAGTCGACTGCCACTGCGCAGCAGAGTGCGTCGGAGAGACCCCTCGGTTGGCGTCGCCCGCACTCTGGCCGCCTCCAGACGTCTGTGAACCACCGGTAGAGGACGAGCCGCCTCCGAAACCGCCCGATCCCGAGCCGCCGGAACCCGATTCGTCCGGCCACAGCGTATTGAGCTTCGCGATCGCGGACTGGGTTTCGGTGTCCAGCGTCGTCAGCGCTGTCTGGGCCTTCGTATTGGCCGCCTCCACCGCGGCGTCGTGAGCCTTCACGGCTTTGTCGTAGGCGGAGACCGAGGAAGCGCTGAGGGTGTCGCCTCCCTTCTCAGTCGCAGGCGTGGCATTGCTGAAGGTGGAATCGGCATCGCCGACGCTCTTCTCGACTTCCTCCTGGACCTGAACGGCATTGCGTCCCGCCGTGGCCGCAAGCCGCCGGGCCTCGGCGATGACTTTGACGAATTCGGACCCATGCACCGCAGCCGTCGAAGCGTTGCCGAGGGCTTCGTCGGCAGCCGTGCCCGTCTCCCCTTCGAGGCCGAGATCGCCGATGAGATTCTTGATCCTGTTGGAGATGGTCTCCAGGTTTCCTGCGATCGTCTCCAGGTCCGCTGCACGGTCCTCCGCGCTTCCAGCAGAGAAGAACTTCACCTTATTCAGTTGTTCGATGCTTTCCCTACCCATGGCAGTCAACCTTCCTTTTCACTGCTGAAGGGGAGTCGGGCGCTGGTGCTTTTCCGGCTGAACCGAAGGCGGCGCCCAATCTCCGTTCTTCTCCTGATCCGTGTACTCGCTGCTCTTCTCCATGGCGTTCAGCTTGGCATTGACGCGAGCCTTGAGCTCTTCATCCATGCCCTCTATACTGTCCACGGAATCTTTAAGGTTTTTAATAACCTTTTGAAGGTTTTGCGACATGGTGGTAAGTGATGTATTCACTTCATCTGTGGCTTTAGTGAGCGGTGCCGCGAACTGATTGAGCTGTTCAGCCGCGCTCCAGTCTCCGCTGTGGACATTCCCGAAATCCGTGCAGGCCGTATCGTAATCGTCCGTTATCGACTTAAGCTTGTTCACAGTCGCGTCAAATTGTTCCCTGGTTAACTTCAACATTGCGGAGCCTCCGATCTCAGGTGAGTAATCCGTTCGAGGTGGGTGTGCGGCGGAGTCGTACTCCGCCGCACACGGCCAAAGCGGCTTTCCAGCGCCTATACCTATGCCGTTCAGGAATTACGTACGGTTGGCAGCGGACTGATCGGCGGACTGATAAGCCTGTCCGGACGTTTGAGCGAGCCGGCTCATGATGTCGAGCTGCTCACGCATCGTACCAGCACTCTGATGCCATTCTCTCTGCGATGTGTCGTAAGCCTGCTGTGCAGCACCATCCCACCCCTGGTAGAGACCTTTGAGCTGCGTCTCGAGCTGGGAAAGAGTCTCTTCGATCTTCTGCTGCTTGGTGTTCAGCTCGGAGGAGATACCCTCGATGCCTCCGAAATTGGCGAGAAGTGACATTTTCAGTTCCTTTTCTAGTATTCCAGATGTAATGCGTCTTAGTTCTGCTGCGCAGCCAAAAGTTTTTGAATCTCCGCCTGGACATCCGCTTCGGTCTGATCGAAGGTCGCCTGCGTGCCCTTGAGCGCATCACGGAGACTCTGAAGCGCATTGAAGACGTCAGTCGCTTCCTGATCCCATCTGTTGGCGGCAGTCCTGAAAGCGTCGGCTCCCTGACCCTGCCACGATCCCTGAATCGATTCGGTCGTTCCACGGACTTCGCCGACCGTACCGAGCAGAGACTCCTGCGCGGTGTCCACGTACTGGACACCCAGCTGGAAGGTGTCTTCTCCGGTCCGGACTTGGTTTGTGTTGTCAGCCATACTCTTTCTCCATTTGTTTGGTTGAGAGGTTCGAAATCCTTTGCGGATCCAGACTTCATTGTAGAACGGCCAGTAGCCACCTGACCAGACCCCAATCCGTGTAATGCTCCCCATGCATTACTAGGAAACATTCCGAAAACCGCGTCACGACCCGAAAACAGGATCGAGCACCAGGTGACAACTCCCCATCGGGTTGCCTTCCCGTCGGATCACCGGCGCGGGCACCCCTCGGGGTTCCCCCGAACGTTCGGAACCGACCGCGGTCCGCCGACCTCGACAGTATAGCCTCGAGGCCGGCGCGGCGATCCCGAGACGGCGTGTCCGCCCCGCCGTCACCGCCCTTGTTCCGCAGTCACGTCACAGGGAGAACGACCAGTTGGGGATCCGTTGGAAGTCTGGAGACGCCTGGCTCGCCCGCAGGCGCATCGTAGGAGCGGCGGAATGCCCGATCCGGTGGACCGCCTACCCGGCTCGCCCACGGGCGCATTCCGCCGGCCTCTCGGGTACCTCCCGCAGGCGGGCCGGCGCGATCGGCGTTTCCACACAGCGTGCGCGTACGGTATATTTCGAGCAGCGAACCAACCGGTTCGCCTTCCACAAGCGTACGGCATCACAGGAGGTAGCCATGGGTGTTTTCGACAAGGCCAAAGGCTTTATCCACAGCGAAGAAGTCGAGGAGAAGTCCGACGCTGTCCTCGACAAGGCCGAAGATCTGGCAACTGAGAAGTTGGGCGCCGATAAAGCGGACACCATCGCGAAAGTCCGCAACACGATCGACGACAAGATCGGCAACGAGAGCAATTCCTGATCCTCGACCCGCCTGTCGGGTCGAGCCCGCGCAAGCTCCGCCCCCGTTCGGAGTCCCGCCTCGGCCGGCAGAGCTCGCCGCCGCCGGCTGGGAGTCACCACATAAACGCCAGTGCGGCGATGCCCGTGGCGGCGACTCCCGCCAGAGTCAGCGCGATGGCCGTCATTCTGCTCATTCGTCGGCGGGACCGGCCGCGGTCGAGGTATTCCTCCCCGGGGATGTATCCGCAGAAGTCGTATCCGCCTGACGCCTGGCGGCCTCCCTCGCCTATCGGTCTGACGCTCACCGGCGCCCCTTCGTCAAAATGCCCATGGAGCGATTTTACAGTGCGCCGAGGCCTTCGCGTGCGAATTCAGAGCCTTTTTCCAGGATCGCCGGGTATACGGGACTCGATTCGCGGCGCAGACGCCCGAGCGTGAGCCGCTCCATGAATTCGTCGGCGCTGCGAACGCCCTCCATTCCCAGGCTGAGGCCCAGGAGCCCGATGACGTCCGCGGGCTTCCAGCCGAACGCGGCGAGGTCCGCCATGGTCACCGCCCCGTCGCGCTTGGCCAGGCGGATTCCCTGACCGTTGAGGAGCATGGGGACGTGTGCGTAGGCCGGCGTGGCGAACCCGAATTCGCGTTGGAGGTAGACGTGCCGGGGCGTCGAGGCGAGCAGGTCCTCTCCGCGAACGACCTGCGAGACCCCCTGGAGCCCGTCGTCGTACACCGCGACGAAGTTGTAGCTGAAGGCCCCGTCGCCCCGGCGGATCACGAAATCGTCGACCGTGCCGCGGTAGGCTCCCTGCACCTCGTCGACGACGTCGATCCGGCCGTTGTCAGTGCGCAGCCGATAGGCGGGGCCTCGGCGCAACCCGGCCATGCGGGCTCGCCCGGCTCGGCGCTGCGCCTCGCTGAGTTCGCGGCATGTGCCGGGGTAGGCGCCGGGCGGAGAATGCGGGGCGGAGACCACTCCCGCGAGGTCGCGACGCGTGCAATAGCACTCGTAGACCAGGCCTCGTCGGTTCAGCTCCTGGAAGGCGGCTTCGTAGAGCCCCAGGCGCTCGGACTGGTAGACGACCGGGCCGTCCCAGTCGACGCCGAGAGAGCGAAGGGTCGCCAGCTGTCTCGCGGCGAACTCCGGCCGGCATCTATCGTCGAGGTCCTCCATGCGGATGACGAAACGCAACCCGGCACGCCGTGCCAGAGCCCAGGCCAAGAGCGCGGTGCGCAGATTGCCCAGGTGGAGCTCGCCCGTCGGGGACGGCGCGAAGCGCCCCGTACCCATCCTCGGCGAGCGCGCGGCCTCCGCACGGCTGCCGAGATGCGTCCTGTCCACAGCTGCGAGCATAGCCTCCGGCGGCGTTGCGTGAAGCCCGCCATCGCCGCGCGTCGTCCGGCGCTCCGCCCCCGTCCGCTGAGACGGATCCGGGAGAACTCGTCTCCAGTCACCGAGAAGTTGTGCCGGGCCGGCAACTGTGCCAAGATACCTAGCCAATCGGGGAAACGATCCGCTACATCCCCCCACGGGTGGACGTGCCCAGGGAACGATGTTTGATACCTTAAAGGAGCATGGTATTTTGTCACTGTCGCACACCTCTATCAACGCTGGTCGTGTGCGGTCATGACAGAAGGAGTCACCTATGGCCCATTCATCACGCACACTGATGGGCATAAAAACTACAATAGCGAGTACTATTGTCGCTCTTTTCGCAGCATTTGCCGCCCCGCTCACACCGGCAAGCGCTCACGCACATGCTGCTATCTCAGTCACTGATGTCAAGCTCACCAGATCGGATGCAAACGGGAATCCAATCGCCTCTCCTCTGCGAAACGACGATATCGCCTCCTTCAGCTTCACCTGGAGCGCCGGAGACGCCGCCGTATCCGAAGGGGAATCGATAACGGTCGGCCTTCCGGAGTTCTTCGGCAACCTCGACTACGGACGAGCCGCTGCCCTCACCGCCCAGCGGATGGGGTCGACCGTCCCCATCGGGACGTGCGCCATCGCCAAGCGCAGTCTTGCCTGCACCTTCGCCAAAGGCCTGAACGCCCTCCGCGCTCAAGGCTTCGTCGACATGAAGGGAACGATCAGCGTTCTGCTCAAGGCGACGTCGCAGACCGCCGCCAAGTCCGCCCGGTTCCTCATCAACGGGAAGCCCGTCTCCGTGTCGATTCCGGGCGGAGGGATCGGCCCTCGTCCGGCTGCCGCATACCAGCCGGTGAGCTTCGGCAAAGTGGCGGGAGCTCTGGGAGCCGAGAGCAAAATCCTCCTGTGGTCGATCAACTTCGGCTCCAACCACGTCTCCGAGAAACTCAAGGCCAGCGGCCGGGATCTCCCGCTCAACGGCAAGTCCACGGCGATCTCCTTCACCGACCAGCTGGGCCCCGGCCAGGCCTTCCAAAGCAACGGCAGAGGCCGATGGGTTCTCTTCCGGACGTCCGGTCGAGGCGACAAGGCCGCCCGGCGGGAACCGCTCACAGACTCGAGCGGATACGACTACTCGACGAGTCACGGGAACTTCGACATGAGCGTCGAAACCCGCGGCGCACAAGCGGTCATCAAAGCCAGCGGCCCATGGGCGCCTGACACGAATTACGCGATCGGATACGCCACCGACCTCGCGAACGGCAAAGCCACCCCCGGATTCACCTACTCGAGCACGGTCAAGCTCGACGGAACTCCGCTCGCATCGACTTTTTCTCGCTACTACACCGATCCTTTCTCGAGCAAAGTGGATCTGAACGCCGCTTTCGGAAGCTTCAACATTCATATGAGCGTCAGCGGCACCCACACTCCGGACTTCTCGTCCAATGCAACTTTCCCCGTCACCGCGGATTATACTCTACCGGAGGGAATGAAAGTCACTTCCTACAAAGGTTGGAAAGCTCCCGGAGCCGTCAACGGGTCCGGCACGGGCGGCTCCGTCACGCTGATGGCCAAGACCGGGCAGACCACCGCCGTCGCCGAGAGATTCCCAGCCGGAACCCGTGTGACCCTGCGCGAAGACCTCTCCCACGTCTCCGGAGCCGCCCAGGGCGTCTCCTGGCAGAAGCCCGTTTTCAAACTGGAGGACAGGGAGATCGCCACACTGACCATCGGCGCGAAGGCGCGGGCGAAGGTCACTGTGGTGAACACCGTCGCCAAGCGCTCGGCGCCCGAGTCGTCGCCGTCGACGGTGGTCCCCACGGCCTCGCCGAGCTCGCCGGCTTCGCCGACTCCTACGTCCGGTCCTACGACTTCGCGGACGCCGGAGCCGAGCCCCTCGACCCCTCCAACGCCGAGCGCATCGCCGACGGCACCCCCCACACCCACGCCCTCGACGCCGGCACCCACCATGACGCCCACGCCGAAGCCCTCGCCGAGTCCCACAGCCGACCCCTCCCCGTCGCCCACCGGCGAGCCGACGGCCACCGGCAAACCCACGCCGACCGGCAAACCCACACCGAGCACCGAGCCGTCGCCCACCGGTGAACCGACGGCCACCGGCAAGCCCACATCGACCGGCAAACCCACACCGAGCACCGAGCCGTCGCCTACCCCCAAGCCGTCGACCACGACCAGGCAGCGCGAACCAGAGCCATCGAATTCGTCTCTGCCCGAACCGAGCCCTTCCGACCCGGCTACGCCGACGGCCTCGTCGAGCGCGCCGAGCAAGGCCGAAAGCGAGTTGGAGCTGATGTCGATCCTCGGGCTGGACACGGAGTCCGAGTTCCTCAAGAGGGTCGACGGACCGGGGCAGATCGTCTCCACGACGAGCAAGTACCGCACGCCCGTCGCCCGAAACAACGCGATCAGCCCCCTTCCGTCCGTCAGGCAGCGCTCATCCGGCATTCCGATCATCGACACCGGTATGGACATGGGCGGTGGAGTCATCTGCGCCTTCGGGATGGGACTGATCGGCGCCGCCCTGGTACTGCGCCGGTATCTGGCCTAGGCGGCCTCCCATGGGCGAACGTCGCGGCTGCAGGGACGAATTACCGTGCGCCTTGGGCTTAAGCGCGGGGACGACGTCGAGTGACCAGTCCTGTCCGGCAGATGCGGCTGGCTGGGCGCCAACGCGCGAACGTCACCGTCCGCGCGGCTCAGCGGCCCGTAGACGCCCTCCAACACTGGGACGTTAGACTTCTGGGGTGAACACCACCGGACGGCCTGCGGTCGGCGAGGCGAAACCCCGCCGATCCGCTCTTCTCATCGACGAGGAGGCCCGCTGGATCCGCCATCCGCGCGACCTCTTCTCGGCGAGCATCACGGCATTGGCCATCGGCGGCGTCATGCTTTTGGCGATCTACGCCTCCTCGACCACGCTGGCGGTCACCCGGGACGTCCGAACCGCTACCAACGAGATCCTCGAGACCATCCTCTTCATACCGGTCAACGTTCTGGAAGGGCTGATCAGCTTCTTCCTGCCGCTGACCGTGATCGTCGACATCGCCTGGCATCGACGATGGCGCGCGCTGATAACCGCCGCCGGGGCCACGGTCAGCGCCGTCGGCATCGCCTTCGGCCTCCTGTGGTTCTTCACGAAGTACTTCCCCCTCTCCCCCCTGACCGGCCAGCTGTCGGACTCGCTGACCGAGCAATCCTACATCTGGCTGCTCCCCTACGTGGCGGTGATATCCGCGATCCTCACCGTGGCGTCGTCGGGGAAGAAGACGAAAACCGCCCGCTGGGGCTGGCCCCTCCTGTCCATCGTCCTCGTCCTGTCGGTTCTGCAAGGCAACCAGACGCTGCCGGGCGCGCTCATCACGGCCTTCCTCGGCACGACATGCGGCATGCTGGCCCGATACATCCTCGGCGACCTGCCGAATCACGCCGCGGGGGTCGACCTGGTCCACCTCGTCCGCCGCGCCGGCATCGACGCCAAGCTCATCGTCCGGATCGACGAGCTCCCCGAAGAAGCGACGCTCCAAGCCTGGGTCGCATCGGCGCGCACCGATCTGGGGCACGTCGACCGATACGGCGTCGAACAGATCCGCGCGATCCTCAAGCAGGCGGGGGAATCAGCCGAGAACGCCGAAACCGGGCAGACCGCCCACGACGACCTGCCCTACACGACGACGCTGCCGCTTCCCTCGCCGGGTCTCATCCGCGCCCTCGACGTCGACGCGAACGAGGTCCGCGACACCGTCCTGGAGAGCTACCATCCCCCCATAGGCGAGGAAGCCGCCCGCAACTACGTGGTCATCGACGCCGACGACGTCGCCTACCACGCCTCGATGCTCGACGCCGACCGCCAGATCGTCGGCCTGCTGGCGACCATGTGGAGCAGGATCGTCCTGACGACGACAGCACGACACACCGAAGCCACCATAGAAGCAGCCAAAGACCGCTTCGCGCTGATGGAGCTGGCAGCCGTCTCCGCGCGGCTCGTTCCCGACCGCGGGCTCCACGTGGCCGCCACCGACAACTCCGCCGTCATCCTCATGCGGGTGTGCGGCGGCACCGCCCTCGACCGCTTGGACGCCGACGGGATACCCGACAGCGCGCTCGACGAGGTCTGGGACATCCTCCGTCACGCCCACCAGCGCGGACTGTCCCACGGCGACGTGCAAGCCGGCGTGACGGCTCTGCGGGACGGGCACGTCGAACTGCTCCACTGGGAGAACGGAAGCATCGCCGCCTCGGAGATGGAGCGGCGCATCGACATGGCCCAGACGATGGCGATGATGGCGGGGATGGTGGGCATCGACAGGGCGGTGGCTTCCGCCAACCGCTGTCTGTCGGCCGACCAGGTCATCTCCCTGGCCCCGATCCTCCAACGCGCCGTCATCCCCGCGCAGACCCGCGCCCAGTTCCACGACCGCAAGGAGCTCGAATCCCTGCGCGACAGGCTCACCGAGCAGGTTCCCGAAGTCGGCACGATCACGCCGACCCAGCTCTACCGGTTCTCCCCGCGAACCGTAGTCACGGTCACGATCGGACTCATCGCCGTCTATCTGCTCCTCGGCTCGGTCAACTTCACCGACTTGCGCGAAACGCTTGCGCAGGCCAACCCGCTGTGGATGCTCTTCGCCTTCGGATCGGCCCTCTTCACCTACCTCGGAGCGGCCATGACCCTGCAGGCCTACACGGCCGAAAAGCTGCCTCTGCGCGAATCGACCATCGTGCAGGTCGCCGCCTCCGTCGTCACCCTCGTGGCGCCGGCCGGCATCGGCCCCGCCGCGCTGAACCTCCGATTCCTGCACAAGCGCAGGGTCCCCACGCCTATCGCACTGGCGACCGTGACCCTGGTGCAGGTCGCCCAATTCGCCACGACGATCATCTTCCTGATCGTCCTGAGCCTGGCGACGGGAGAGGTGGGCCGGCTGACGCTGCCGTCCGGATCGGTCCTGTTCGGGGTCGTCCTGGCGATCCTGGTCATCGGCGCCCTCATGCTCATCACGCCCCTGAGGCAGTGGGTGGCCCGCAAGACCCGCCCGACCATCGACCAGGTTTGGCCCCGGCTCGTCTGGCTCACCACCCATCCGAGCCGGATCCTCTACGGCTTCGCCGGATCGATCGTGCAGACCATCGCCTTCGTGACCTGCTTCGGCGGGTGCCTGGCGTCCTTCGGCTACCCGCTGCCGATCGTCACCCTCGCGCTGACCTACCTGCTGTCCAACTCCCTGGGATCGATCATCCCCTCCCCCGGCGGAATCGGACCGGTCGAAACGGCCCTGACCGGAGGCCTGTCCGTGGCGGGCGTGCCCTATTCGATCGCCTTCTCGACGGCGATCCTCTACCGGCTCTTCACCTTCTGGGGGAGAGTGCCGCTCGGATGGCTCGCGCTGCGGTACCTGAGCAAGCGCGAGATCATCTGACAGACGGGCGCGTCGGCTTCCAGCAGTCCGGAACGCCGGGACGGCCTCTGCGAACGGCGGACCGCACCCGGCGCCCGGCGAATCATTCCGAAGCCCTCCACACCGCCGCCGCCTGTGACTAGACTGCATCTGTGAGCAGCCCAGAAGACAGCCCCCCGTCCACGAGCGCCTCTGACGCCGGCACCCCCTCCGCGAAGGCCTCGGCAACCGGTACGGCGCCAAAAGCCTCCTCAGCCAACGCAGAGGGAGGCGGGGAGAGAGAGCGGACGGACACGCCCTCGGCAGACGAAGGAGCCGGACACGACGAAAAGACGCCGAAGCCCGGCCGGAGTCGTCGTCTCCTCCGTCGACTCCGCGGCTTGCGACCTGACCCCCGCAGCCTCGCTCACTGGATCATCGCGGCGGTCGCCGCCGGGGCCTACATCGCCTACTCCGCCTTCCAATGGCGCGACTTCGCCGTCCCGTCCTGGGACCTCGGCATCTTCAGCGAGCTGGCAAAACAATACGGAGGCCTGCACGCCCCGACCGTCGACATCAAAGGACCGGGATTCAACCTCCTGGGCGACCACTTCCACCCCCTCCTCGTGCTTCTGGGGCCCGTCTACTGGCTCTTCCCCTCGGGACTGACACTCCTGGTCGTCCAAGATCTGCTCTTCGCCGCGAGCGCCGTGCCCATCATGCGGCTCGCCTCCGCGCGCCTGGGAGACCGCCTCGGCGCAGCGGTCGGCGTCTCCTACCTCATGAGCTGGGGCCTGTGGAGCGCAGTCGAATCGCAGTTCCACGAAATCGCCTTCGCCGTCCCCCTGATCTCCTACAGTCTGTGCTCGTGGATCGAATCCGAGGGCCGCTCACGCAGCGCCATCGTCTCGATGGCGGCCCTCGTGTTCGTCAAGGAGGACCTCGGGCTGACCGTCGCGGCGTTCGGCCTGGTCGTCATCTGGATCGAGTGGGGCCGCACCACCCGCGAGGGCGACTTCGACCTGTACGTGCGCAGCCTCACCTCCCTGATGGCCACTCTGCGATCGCGCACCGCCAGGATCGGAGCAGGGCTCGCCGCCTGGGGCATCCTGTGGACGCTCCTGGCCATCACGGTCATCCTGCCCGCTATCCACCCCGGAGGGACGTGGGAGTACACCGACAGGCTGTCGCAGACCGATACGATGACCACCGGGCCGTTCACCCGGCTCATCTTCCCGACCGTCAAGCTCCAGACCCTCGGGCTGCTGGCCCTCGCGGCCGGAGTGATCGGCGCGGTCAGCCCCTACATGTGGATCATGGTGCCGACGCTCGCGTGGCGGTTCCTCGGAAACGTCGACTTCTACTGGGGATGGCACTGGCATTACTCGGCGATCCTCGTGCCCATGGCAGTCGTCGCCCTCGTCGACTCGGCGCACAGACGACGCAGAATCCGAGGAGCCGCAGCGCTCGCCGTCGCCGTGTCCCTGTGCTCGAACCTCGCCGTGGCGTGGACGTCGACCATCGACCAGTTCTTCGACCGCCAACCCCACGCGCTCACCGCCAGGCAGCGCACAGCGGCCGAAGGGGCGGTCGCGATCGCCGGCTCGGGTCACAGGGTCGTCGCCAGCCTGCGCCTGCTCGCGTACCTCGTCCCCGACAACAGGGTGTTCTGGGAGGGGACGGCCAAGGGAGCCGACGTCGACGTCGTCGCCGTGGACCCGGCCTCCGCCGCGAGCAGCTCGGGGGAGGCGGCCGACAAGTGGGCCGAAGAGCGCTTCGGCGGCCGGTGGCGGATCGTCTACCTCAAAGAGGGGTACCAGGTGGCGGTGCGGATCGAATGACCGCCCGCATAACCGCCCGGGGGCGACGGCGCCGACTGGCCGGCGACGGCTTCGCCGTGTTCGCAGGCGGAATGGCGGGAACCGGACTGCGTTCCCTGGCCGCTGCGACCATCCCCGAGGGGACTCTTCCGTGGGCGACCCTCACGGTCAACCTCCTCGGAGCTCTGTGCCTGGGGCTGCTCCTCGGCCTCCTCCGGAGAATCGATCGCTCCCCTCGTCTCCGGCTGTTCCTGGCAACGGGGATCCTCGGCTCGTTCACGACGTACGGCACCTTCGTCCTGGAAACCACCCGCCTGCCCGCCCCGGGTGCGGTCCTCTACGCGGCGGTCTCGCTGATCGGCGGGGGATGCCTGGCGGTGTGCGGCCTTCAGGCGGGGCGCAGCCTGGCGAAGGGGGATCACCGGCGATGACGTTCGCAGCCGTCTGCCTGGTCGGAGGCCTGGGAGCGGTGTGCCGCTTCGGCCTCGACTCCCTCGTTTCGCGCCGCGCCCCCGGAGGCTGGGGGACGTTCGCCGCCAACGCAGTGGGCTGCCTTCTGCTGGGGGTCGCCGTGGCATGCCCGGGGATGCCCCCGCAGGCGGCCCGAATCCTGACCACCGGTTTCTTCGGCGGATTCACGACCTTCTCCACTGCGATGGCCGACGCGGTGCGCCACCTCGAACGCGGCCGCCCGGCGCACACCGCGGCCCATCTCCTCGGCACGTACGGAACCGGATTGGCTGCCTTGGAGCTCGGACGCGTCCTCGGCGCGGCCCTGTGAGCGTCCGAAAGCGCACAATCCGACCCGCGTGAATGCGATTCGTGACACAATCGTCGCATGAACGAACTCGCAGGCACCCCCGCTCGCGAGCAGGATCTCGTCGACGTCGACGCCCTGCTCTCCGCTTATTACGATATCGAACCAGATCCCTCCGATCTAGCTCAAACCGTCGTCTTCGGAACGTCAGGCCATCGAGGCTCAAGTTTCGACGGCGCTTTCAACGAAGCCCATATCGCGGCGACGACCCAGGCGATCGTCGACTACCGCCGCGCCCAGGGATACGACGGCCCGCTCTTCATCGGCCGCGATACGCACGCCCTGTCCAAGCCCGCCGAGGAGACCGCGATCGAGGTCCTCGTCGCCAACGGCGTCGACGTCCGGGTCGACGCCCGGGGCTCGTGGACGCCGACGCCTTCCGTCTCCCTGGCGATCCTCGTCGCCAACGGGGCAGGGAGCGGCACCGGCGTGCGCAACTCCGGATCGGGGCTGGCCGACGGCATCGTCATCACCCCGTCCCACAATCCGCCGCGTGACGGCGGCTTCAAGTACAACCCGCCGACGGGCGGCCCCGCCGACACGGACGCGACGAAGGTGATCGCGGCCCGCGCCAACGAGCTGCTCCGGGAGGGGTGGAAGAAGATCGAGCGCGTTCCCTACGAGCGCGCCAAGGAGTCCGTGCGCGGATACGACTTCCTCTCCGCCTACGTCGAGGCCCTGCCGACCATGATCGACTTCGATGCCATCAGAGCCGCCGGAGTCCGCATCGGCGCCGATCCCATGGGCGGCGCCTCGGCGGAGTACTGGGGCGCCATCGGCGAGCGCTACAACCTCGACCTCACGGTGGTCAACCCCGTCGTCGACCCGCAGTGGCCCTTCATGACGCTCGACTGGGACGGCAAGATCCGCATGGACTGCTCCTCCCCCTACGCCATGGCCTCTCTGCGGGCCCGCATGACGCCCGGCGCAGACGGGGCGACGCCCTTCGACGTCGCCACCGGCAACGACGCCGACTCCGACCGCCACGGCGTCGTCACGCCGGACGCGGGGCTCATGAACCCCAACCACTACCTCGCCGTGGCGATCGAATACCTCTTCTCCCACCGCTCCGGCTGGAATCCCAGCGCGGGTGTCGGCAAGACGCTCGTCTCCTCCTCCCTCATCGATCGAGTCGTCGACGGCATGGGCAAGAAGCTCGTCGAAGTCCCCGTCGGATTCAAGTGGTTCGTTCCGGGCCTGCTGTCGGGGACGATCGGATTCGGCGGCGAGGAGAGCGCCGGCGCCTCCTTCCTGCGCACGGACGGGACGGTGTGGACCACCGACAAGGACGGCCTGATCATGGACCTGCTCGCCTCCGAGATCATCGCGGTGACGGGCAAAACCCCCTCGCAGCTGCACGAGGAGCAGGTGGCCCGCCACGGAGCCAGCGCCTATGCGCGCATCGACGCCCCGGCGAGCAAGGAGCAGAAGGCCAAACTGGGAGCCCTGGCCCCCGAGGACGTGACGGCCCGCGAGTTGGCGGGCGAGCCGATCCTGGCCAAGCTCGTCGCCGCTCCCGGCAACGGCGCGCCGATCGGCGGGCTCAAGGCGGTCACCGAGAACGCCTGGTTCGCGGCGCGCCCCTCGGGAACCGAGGACGTCTACAAGATCTACGCCGAGTCCTTCAAGGGCGCCGAGCACCTCGCATCGGTGCAGGAGGAGGCCAAGAAGGTCGTCTCGGCGACGATCGGCGCCTGACGGCTTCCGCTCCCTCTCCGGCCGGCGGTCACCGCCATCCCCCGGTCGGAGCGTAGAGTTGGGCATCATGCCGGGTGCGTTCGCCGCGCCGCCGCACAGGCGAACGCACCCCACGGCGGGCTTCGGCGCCGCACCGGCTGTAACCCCGCATCGACCAACGAAGGAGAAACAATGGCGATCCCCACCCCTCCCAAGGGAGCCGCGGATATCGGCGTCACCGGCATGGCGGTGATGGGCTCGAATCTGGCCCGCAATCTCGCACGCAATGGCTTCAAAGTGGCCATTCACAATCGCAGCGTCGGCAAGACCGAGAAGGTCGCGGCCGAGCACGGCGGCGAAGGCGAGTTCTACCCGGCCGAGTCGATGGCGGATTTCGTCAACGCCCTGTCCACCCCGCGCGTGGCGATCATCATGGTCAAGGCGGGCGCTCCGACGGACGCGGTGATCGAGGAGCTCGCCTCCCTGATGGACCCCGGGGACATCATCGTGGACTGCGGCAATTCGAACTACCACGACACTCGGCGCCGCGAGGCGGACATCCGCGCCCGCGGGCTGCATTTCGTGGGCTCGGGCGTCTCCGGCGGGGAGGAGGGCGCGCTCAACGGCCCCTCGATCATGCCCGGCGGCACGGCGGAGTCCTACGACCGGCTCGGCCCCATGTTCGAGACGATCTCCGCGCACGTAGACGGCGTCCCCTGCTGCACGCACGTCGGCCCCGACGGGGCGGGCCACTTCGTGAAGATGGTGCACAACGGCATCGAGTACGCCGATATGCAGCTCATCGCCGAGGCCTACGACCTCATGCGCAAGGCGCTGGGGATGAGCGCCCCGGACATCGGCAAGGTCTTCGAGAAGTGGAACGCGACCGAGCTCGACTCCTACCTCATCGAGATCACCGCCGACGTGCTTCAGCACTACGACTTCGCCACCGGCGAGCCGTTCATCGACGTCGTCCTCGACCGCGCGGGCCAGAAGGGCACGGGTGCATGGACGGTGCAGAACGCAGCGGAGTTCGGTGTGCCGGTCACGGGCATCGCCGAGGCGACCTTCGCCCGTTCCCTCTCCGGCGGGGTCCCCGAGCGACAGGCCGGGCGGAAGGCGCTCCCCGCAGGCGTCCAGAGCGTGCCGGTCGACGACCTCGAGGCGTTCGTCGAGGACATCCGCCAGGCGCTGTACGCCTCGAAGATGGTCGCCTACTCCCAGGGCTTCGAACTCATCCGCAAGGCCTCCGCCGAATACGGCTGGAACGTGGACCTGGGTGCGATGGCCCGCATCTGGCGGGGCGGCTGCATCATCCGCGCCGTCTTCC
>ERZ773009.313-NODE-313-length-34917-cov-5.541879_pt1 | contig 34917 bp, 53 predicted proteins | sample MGYA00580663_ERZ773009 | MGnify/ENA primary metagenome ERZ773009 (study PRJEB29015, sample SAMEA2737969) | human oral metagenome | biome: human oral; feature: human-associated habitat; material: dental | place: China | collected 2026 ... | reverse complement strand
TTCAACAATTGCTTCTTTAATCCATTGTTTGTCGTCATTAGTTAGTGCCATGCGCCCTCCTGAATTCCATTATACTATAGAAACAATCTGTTAATTACTTCGTAAATCGTAATTTTCCAGATTGTTAAAGTGAAAGGCTCGCGGCGGCAATCCTTGCTGTACTTACCTTGATGTTTTCATTGTAGCAAACCTAAAGCATTTTGTCAATATGTCGGCTAAACATTCACGATTTCGCCTCTTATACAAGCCGTGCCGGCGTGCGCATTCGCTGCCAACTTATAGTTCTTTATCTCGTCCCAAATCTCACACATGTCGCCGTCCAAATTGTGCAAATACCGCTGCGTTACTTGTAGGCTCGAATGCCGCAATAATCTCCGCACCACATCCACGTCAGCACCACGCTTGCGCACATCAGTGGCGAAACTATGGCGTAGCTCGTGTAGCTGGAATCCCTCTAGTCCCGCCTCGCGAAATTGTCGCTGTATCTTCTTGCGGATACCGTCAACGGTCAGCGGCTCAAAGTAATTACGCCTTGTAGTTTTAATCCACATATAATCTATTACGCCAGCCGCTCTAATCCACGCATCTAACCGCTCGCGTGTTGTGTCGGATATGTACACCCAGCCGTCCTTTCGCCCCTTGCCCACTGTATAGATCGTGCGCCCATTCAAATCGCTCAAGCGTAGGTTTGAGAACTCCTGCGCACGCATTCCTGTATCAAACAATACGCGAATCATCACCTCGGTAAGCAGGTCATCGCATTCATTTAACACCATAGCAATCTGCTCAGAGGTGTACCATTTTCGGCGACATGGAGCGGGCTTTGGCTTCACCACCATCCGCGTTTTAATTTTCATCGGGTAATTCATGTCGCGCAGCCATACTATCCACGCCATGATCGTAGCAACGTTAGTGCGTATGGTTGATGAGTTGCACCTTGTACCGAAATATCCGAGCGCTTTCTTCTCGATCCACCAATTTAATTTTTTGTTTGTCAGTTGCGACATATTTTCAATACCCGTTTGAACAATAAATCTGCCCAGCACGCTGCGTTTTGTCGCCATGGTCGAGGGTGTCAATTGCTTCACATTCACGCACCACTTCAGGTAAACTCTCAGCTGATTCTCTGCTGGCGTTCGTTTTGTTTTCATCGTAAACTCCTAAATCTCTCAACGTGTCTATATAGATCGTTATAATCATTGGAATATTTATTCCAAGTCTATATAGACCGTTTCTGGTTAATTATTATGAAAAATCACCCATCACACCCTCCATTTTTCAAGCCAAGCTAGCTTTTTAGGCGTAATTATTCGCCTAATTTGTGCCAGCTGGCATTATCTGCTTTACAAATAGCGTTATTGGTTATCTAATATCTAGCAGTAGATATGCAAAAATCACGCCGCTAGATCCCTCCGGGCGCTACCCTCCATTTTTCAAGCCAAGCTAGCTTTTTAGGCAAATGCCCATATCGTTATACACCTGCAACATCTTTGCTCTACCGCTATAATTCATATCTCGTCTGACTTTTTCCTCCATCTTCCGTTGTTTCTTCTCTTGCCGCTGCCGCGCCAGTTCGTTGATCGCTCTGGCAATTCTGCTACGCATCCACAGCAGCGACTGCTCCAGATTTTTAAGCGACCAAACCGACGCGAGATACCGCTCAGGGTCACGTTTAGTTTTTGCCACTTCAACTGATTCGTCGAACTCTTGTTTGTATTTCTTTTGCCGATTACGAAACATTGGCAAATACGCGTCATCTTTGATTAGCTCTGACGCTTTGCCGAGGTGCTTGCGCATCGCAGTAATTCGTTTGTTGTCTAAAACGAACATGTAAATTACCCTCACTTATTTTTGATATAAGTTTGAGGTCATAAAGAGAAAACCCCAGCAAAAAACAGTAATGTTTTACTGAGGTCTCCCTTGCTCGATTGTTGTTCTCCATTAATATAGCAAATTGCGGCCGTCTAGTCAATCAAAAACCGCCTCCGAGCTTTCGAGGCGGTTCAACTGTTCGGGATTTCCGAACAGCTCAGTTTGTAAGCAATCCTTACTATCTCAACTATAAATGATTACTTTATAGTTGAGCTTTACAGTGTGGTACCTGGTAGTGTTGTCGGATACGGGTCATCGGTGGTGTAGCGTGCGTAAGCAGTTCTCCAGTTTCCAACAGTAGATTGCCATCTGATTCTAGTTCCATCGATTGCAACACCGCCTGTCCTTGAAGTGCCAGGACCTGTAGATGTCCCGGTAACGAAGACGTTTTGAGCTGGGCGAAAACCCAGCGGCAGGCTATTAGTATATACCATCTCGGTGGCGTTTATTACGTTCGTGTAGCCGATAGCTACCTCAACTACGTCATTGACCCGTCGTATCTTACAATCTGTTTTATCGATATTAGCTGGTAACGGATTAGGTGTAATATTTCGCCAGCCAGTATCTCCATAGTCTACTTCCCAACCATTGACTGAATTTCCGCCAGTCTTTTTAATCCAACGGATAGCACCATTGGTAGCGTCTCTATCTATATAAGTTGAGCCAACTGGCGCTAGAACTTTGCCGTTTGGCATACCATTACCTGCTATCATCGCGACGTCGCTTGCACCAAAGGTCAATTTAGAGTTTTCAAGCCTTAATTCGTTACCTAATAAAGTTGCACAGGTAGTCATTGTGCCGTTTAGAATTGTTTTTACGATAACACTAGCAGATTCTTTGCCATCTGTCCTACCAAACAATACAGTCTGTAATTGTCCATATCTAACTTCTTTGTTTGCGGCGTTCTGCCCGGCAAATAAAATAGAGTTCTGTATTCCTCCAGAGTTTCTGGCGACCATGATTAAGTTTTGCCAGGTGCTTGTGGCGGAAGCTAAGACTAGAGAGTCTGCTGTGTTACCGACTATATTTAAGTTGCCAGTCATCGTATCGCCAGTCCTATCAACTTTGTCTTGCAAGCCTGTGTCTATTTTCTTCGTAAGGGCTGTGTTTTGGTCGTCTACGTAGTTTTTGTTGGCTTTTAAGGCTAGGTTTGGCTTGTTGTCTAATTGGTTGTAGTCGGTAGTGCCAGGGTCTCCTTTGGGACCAGCAGGTCCAGGTACGCCTTGAGGACCAGTCTACCCTTGAATCCCCTGCTCACCTTTAGGTCCTGTAGGGCCTGCGGGGCCTGGTATGCCCTGAGGACCTGGTGGACCAGTAATCACCTCGCCAATTTTAATCACTTGAACTATGCCATCAACTGTAATCGTAACGTTAGCCATTTCCCCTCCTCACATCTGAATAGACAATTACTTTTAGCGGCTTGGTTTCTGGGAACGTCTTAATCTGACCATCTGCATATCTAAATTCAAACTCACCTTGCAATGTTATCCTAGCGTCACCATTAAATTTTATGCCGTTAGTATCTCCTGGCTGAAATTTCAGAGCATAAGTAATTTCGTTGTTTTCACGACTAGTGATATTGCTGTCGCCAAATTCGCGTGCTATTAAAGCCTTGGCGTCGGCTGTATCATCGTCCATCTCCTCTTTTGCCATGAAAAAGACTTTAAGACCAGCTTTATAAAACGTTTCTGGAATGACTAGGGTGTGCGTAACTGTGTCGCCTCGCTTAAATTCCATGATTACTCCTTCGCTTTCGGCGGCGTCTTACCGCGTGGCGCGTTTAATAGTGCGCCAGTTTTCGGATCATGCCAGCGGCTTAAGCCCGGCACGCCGTGCGCGTCAACTAGGCACTGCAAGCAGTCGTTGTATGTCGAGCCTGGCGGCATCTGCGGCGTAGCCTTACCGACATGTAGCGTCACGCAGCCGCAAGCCTTGCACTCGCGAAAATACAAGCTGGACTTGGTGATGGTTATTTTCTGTAAGTTCATGGATTGATCCTCTGTCCCGGATAGATTAATCCCCGATTAGTAATACCATTGCGCTCAGCCAGTCGCTGCGTATAGCCGCTATTACCAAACAGCCCGCTCGTACCGTGCCAACCATTCCTTAATGCGATATCACCGAGCGTATCACCGCGGCGCACAACGTAACCGCTAGCACTTCGCTGAGCGTAGCCTGTCGAAGCCGGCGCGCTGATTCGCGGTGCTTGTGCTGCTACGCGTGAGTTGACAGCCGCCTGTACTTCGGCTGGATTATAGCCAGCGGCTTGTAGCCGCGTTGCGCGGTCGTTGCCGCTACCATACACACCTTTCAATACATCAGCCACCACTTGGTCGCTCACTGCCTTTGAGCTGGCTGCTGGAGCGGCTGGCGCGCTAGCAGTGCCGTTCCAGATGTTTGGTCGATAGTAACCGATGATTGAGTTGCGGTATCCGCCAAGATCCATCAGATTAAACGCGTTACCAGCGTAGATGTTGCCGCTGCCTTGATTCTGCCCAAAGAATTTACCTTGGTAGTACATAGCAACGTGTCCGTACGTTCCACCACCGAAGATTGCCCAGTCGCCGTCTTTCATACCAGCTTGTCCAGAATGCCATGTAAAGCCGAGTGCTTGGATTTCGCCGACTTGGTTTGCGTAGCCACTCGCTCCACCAGTCCTAGTCGCTACCACACGCCCTGAGAGGCTGAACATAAATTGCTTAAAGCCCGCCACACATTGCAATCCGTAGCCCTCATTAAATCCGCGGCCGTTCATGGCATTCACAAACGCCGCGGGACTGGATAGATCAGTCTTGTAGTAGACACCAGAACCCATCTGAGCCAGCTCTTTGTCGGGTGCTTCACAGCCCGAGCCGGAATCCTGCGGCACGTCTAGACCCATAATGCCAGCAATCGCTGATTCACGCTTTTTCGCCAATTCACATAAAGCTTTCTCAGTTGCTTTGGAGTACTTAGCTTTTGAGCCGTCCAACGTGATGCTGCCGTCCTCAGCTTGCTTGCCGGTAATGACAAATGTCGCCGACAACACTACGACTGCCGCCACTAGAATCACAGCAAGGCGGTTGGCGAGAAAATTCTTAAACTTCGATACTATTCTCTTCATTGCTACTTCTCCTCAGTGCCGTACACACCGCGAGCTTCACGCTCAACTTTGCGATTAGCCAGCCACATAATAGCTTCCTCGATTTTTGTAAGAGCCACACTATTTTCGCGGCACGGCAACTCTCGATTGTAGCCTGCTAATTTTGCGTAAGCGACAATAAGCAAGTCCTCGATAAATACACCATTGCGTTCTGTAGTAGCTGTGCCGCCAGTTTGAAACTTAATTTTCAGTACCTCTTTGCCGCCGATATTAAGAGAGACTTCATCACCTGGTGTGCCACGATTCAGTTCATTATGCAATTCTTCTAGCGCGTTATATTTGGTAGTTTCCATTATTTTGACTCCTTCTTATCTTGATCATTTTTCTGATTTGTCACACCCAAAAAGTAGATGTTGACGCCGCCGGCAAACAGCAGTGCCGTACTCGTCAATTGCTTTGCGACAGCAGCGAAGCCCCAAATGTCGCCAAGACCCTGCACGACGAATGCGCCGAATGACAGCAAGCCAACCGCGATTGACAGCTGTCTTGTAGTTTTCTTTTCTAGTTTCACCTTAAACCTCCTTGGTTATTATTATTGCTTCGAAAAATCAGGTAGAGAATGAGCGAGATTGTAATTAGGGATATTGGTAGAATGATCATCGTTTCGTCTCCAGGTGTTGTATATCCTCTTTCAGCGTCGTCACCGTTTGGCTTTGCTTGACCATTACACCCGTCAGATACACGGCGAACGCCACCAGTGCTACAGCAAATATCTTTGCCAGCCCACTGGTGATGAGCCGCCAAAAGTTCAGTAGGCTCTCCACATCGCTGCGCGGTAGGTATTTTTGTTCCATCTCGTCCGTAAGTTCTTTTTTATGCTGTTCAAGTTCAGCTCGCGAAATATTACCGCTCAATATGTTCTCTATTCGCTCAAGCGCTGCTGTATGCCTGTCAACGCCATCCTTGATGTACTCGACCTTGGCTTGCAATGCACCAAATTCTTTTGCTGATACGTCTGTGTTGCTCATAATTTTACATTAAAAAAGCGACCACGTTTTGTGATCGCAATTCCTTATGTCTGGTATTATATCACAGATTTCGCTAAAATCCGAACAGGCGTGCGAGGTAAAGCGCCTATATATAACCTCGCGCGCTTGCTCGCATTTCTACTTATATTTTAGCATAAGTTAACAGCTAATTTCTACAACACAATACAACCACGGCACATGGCGCTATTCACTGAGCAAAACACTATAAAAGAGATGGTTAATATCGGTTACGGCTTAAAAGCCAGCGTAGTCAGAGTGGGCCAGCTGGTGTTTTTGACTGTTGGTGGCACAACTGCCCTGCCCACAAATTTAGCTAGTCTATCCGAAAAAATGCCTGATAAATTTTGTCCAGCATCATTTTTTGGCTGGGTTAATCTAAAATTGACCGCTCGTAATTCAGGAAAATTGAGCGGCACCGCAATAATCAGAATTTCTCCTACTGGCATAATGGATTGCGTGGCTAATAGTGGGCATAACGAATGGTATGGCACTGCATGCTGGTTTACAGATGAACCAGCTAGCTAGACTACCCCTATCGCCACCCATGAAACTCCATGCCACGCGTTACCAAATATACCAGCCGTCAAGACGTTGAGAGTCGCACCAGTGTTCGTTACGACGCCAGATTCAATATTTGATCCACCGCCAATTATCTGATTAAATTCGCTAATACTGGTAGCTTTTTTACCGTTCTTATAGCCAATTAAAATTGGTGTCATCGAGAATACTTGCTTGAATTGTTTTGGAAATGCGACGGACACTGCCTGGTTTTTATTATTACTCCCCAAAAATTGAACCCAGCCAGCCTGTACTAGAATGTTACCTGAAATAGTTTGACTGACGCTGTCGGCGCTGAACGTCAATAGAGACGATGAGTCTAAATTCTGTGATTGTATTGTACTATCATCTATTATATTTGAGTCATTAATTCTACCAGATCTAAGCGTGATCATCTTACGTAGATCGACAATATCTCCTGCCGTTACAGACGTTGCGCCAGCCTGCTTTCGCACCCTTGCTAAAACAATAAACGGATTTGCTGCGCCAATTGCCGCCTGAATTGCTGACGTTGTTGGATCGGATGGTGTAGCGGCTGCTGCACCAGAAACTGCTTTCAACTTAAATACATCGTTAGTATTGTCTGTGACAGCTGTACTACCAGCAACATCACGATCCACGTAGGCAACGATTAGCGTATTCATTGGATTTGATGGCGATGCTGCACCCACACTAACCGATTCACTACCTATAATGTTGATGTCGTATGACGGGTCTTTTCCAACGGAAGCAGTCCCGGACTTAACAGTAACGTTCATCCCACTGCCAGCCACCACTTCCATACCATTTGCTACTTCGCCGTCCAGTGCGTCACGTATAAATTGTGTTAGCGCTGCCGGGCTATGCATCCCGCCGCCGTAGTTGAAAACTCGTCTTGTCATATTTCAAATCCTTTCCGCGTACCGCCAGAAAAGCTAAAGAAAAATTGCCACCAAGCGGTCGCAATTTATTATCTACATTATACCACAGTTAAAGTTCCCTTGCCTGTCGCCGAGACAAAAAACTTAACCCTCACAGCTTGGTCTCCGTAATACTTAACTCGTACACGCCATTGTTGCGATTTTATGTCTGTCACGCGTCGGCGTACAGATGTTATCCGTGGCTTAGTATTCGGGGTTTTAGCCAGTTCGCTTTTTACATGTAAATCCAATCCTGCGGCCTTATTATTTGGGCAAAATGTTACTATGAATTCTCTCTGACGTGTCAAATCAGGAGATAGCGGCAATGTTTCGTCGCAGTCCCACGTATTTCCTGTTTTTATCAAAAACGTCCTGACGGCATCCGCTCCTACAATCTGCAGCTCTTTTTTCTCGCGCTGCCGGCGCTCCAAATCTTTCAATTCACGCAATAGATTTGGCTGCGAATTAACTCGATTTACTACCACGATGTCCACTCCTCAAAGCTAATTGAACAATCATCATTTGCAATTACTTGAAATTTGAGCTGTATTGGTTGTGTTTTAGGTCCGAAAATTGGTATAAACCATTTTTTCATACTGGATTGGCTTGGTGGCAGTGGGATATCAATCATTTCTTCAAGCGCCGAATCTACGCTGGACTCAACCGCCAAACTCGCCACTAAATTACCAGAATTAAAAGCTCTAGCGGTAACAATGCAGACATTCCACCCGTCGCTGTTTGCCGCTTGTCCTGGTCTGTGAGGCGTGATTGACATATCCCAACGGCTGCTTGTCTCTGACAATTTCATAACTATTTGCTCTGATCCGATAAATTGCAGCGTTTTCTCGTCGTTTAACTCTCGTTCTAGCGCCTTCATTTCCGTGATGTAATCGTTTATGTTTAATCTACTTTTAGCCATACATCACTACCTTCACATAAGTTTTACCTCTGTCAGTGCTGCGCAGGCGAAAACGTACTCGTAAAGTTACGCTAGAGTTACTCGTTGTGCTGTATGAAGCGTCTGTTAAATATGTAAATAATATCTTTTCAGCCGAGTAATCAGTTTTATCAGACAAATAAATGAATGAACCGATTGAACCACTGTTTCCTTGTTTACGAGACGAAAAACCTAAACCAAGCGCTGGTGAATATATTGGCTCCCACTCTTGTCCGCCGAGCGACAACACTAAATACGGATATACGACTGGCGAATTTTGATGTTGTGGAGTATATGTGGTTGTGACATACAGAGCTCTCAAATACTGCACGCCGCCAGTGCCTGGCAGCTCTGCTGCTCGCGTTCGTATTACCTGCTCTACTCCGTTAACGATACGGACAAAATCGAACTCGTCCCATAAATTATCTTCAGGAACTTGATAGGTCTGGACGCCCGACTTCACGCTCGTCAACTGCGGTGTAAATTTCATCTCAGCCTGCTGCGCGCGTAATCGTACTAGTAATCCAATGGCGGTTTGCTCTTCCAGCTCAGTTAGTCTACTCATTTTCTTCCTGCTGCGCGATAATATCATCCACGCTTAAATTATCGAAGGTCAGAGTTACCTCTTCGGCATCGTTTTCATCAACGTTGACTTCAATTTTTTCAATACGGTAAAATCCACGGATGTGCTCAAACATAATATAACCATTCATCTCAATATATATTATGTCGCCGAGACCCACATCATTCAAATCAAGCACGCCGTCAGATAGAGTAAAGCTCGGCAGCTCGCGCACGTCTTTTAGCAGTTCCAGTACGCCATTTGTATTCTCTTGCAAAGTCGTCTCACGAACAACCGAACTAAACGTTACAATTTTCTCACGACGATACAGTGCCTTGCGCGAATATGGATCGGTAGCGTATGTGCTCGGTGCATCGTCGCCGTTACCGCTACCAATACCAATCACATAATTAGCCAGGCTATCTACACTTCGCTCAAATCCAAAGCTAGCTACATTGCCTGGGTAGCTCAATCGAATATCTGGGCGATAACTACCCATGGCGTCAAACGTGTTGAATTTTTTGTCGGGTGTGAACTGGAAATCTGGTCCGTCGATGACATTACTCAGTCGTACCAGAAAATCTTTTACGTTGGCGCGTTTCTGATGGCGCTGACGCGGATTTTTACCGAGCGATGTAAAACTGCCACGCCGAATACCGAAATCTCCATCCTGCTTCCCTTGATATTGATTTATCACACCCCAAGCGATGTCACCTTGCCTAGTTTTGTCATAATCAACGTCCACGTAAGCGTCCTTAAAATAATTGAGATAGCCAGTAAAGCTCAGGTCAATATCAACTGATGGGTCATTCGGCGAAAACACCTCTTTTATCAGGTGCGCGCCGACTCTATCCTTGCCGTTGCGCACAACTCTAATGTCTGTCGTGCCGGCATCCATAAAATCATACGGCCGCATGCCGGTTTTTTTGACATATTCCTCATATCGTGCCAAATCCATCCGAAAACCCACTGTCTCGGCGGCGTTGCGCTGCTCAGTCCATTTTAGTCCTTGCGCTAAATGGCGAATATCACCGAGACACTTTCCATTCTTGTTATAAACCTCAATCCTATACTCCGCCATGGCTCAAATCCCTATGTATCCACTTCTAAATCGCAGCTCTGCTTCCGTCTGTTCATCTTGCTCGTCAGTTTGCAGCTCAATCATGTTGTCGCCGGGCGCCAATCCCCAAAAACTCGACCCGGCAGCCTGCGAATCATACACATTCATTCCATCCAGCAAAATCGTCTTATTTTTCATGTCAATTTCTAACTTTCCACCAGCGCCAACGGTCAAAATAAGCTCCATCGCTTGATTTGTCGTACGATTTATTAGCTTTGGATTAGTGGCTTTGGTGTGGATGATTATATTTGGTAGTATCGTCTCGTTGCCAGAGTTATTTATTGTGGACGGCTGCTCATCTGGACTGATATACAGCGGTAGCGTGAATGGTATCGTGAACCCGCCCTGGCGCGTCTTGCGAATAGTTGCCAGCAATTCACCATCGCTGTTGTCGTACAGTAATGGATCGTCTGCTTTCAGGTTGATTTTCCACTTCACCAGATTTAGTAACTTTTCAATCGGCATCTCCACACCAATTAGCACTACTTCTGTCGAGTAAACTTGTCCGCCAGGCGTAATCACGCGAAGTGTTCCCTTATCTTTCACCAGCTTTGCTAAAATCGTGGCAAACTCACGCCGCCGCTCCTCAGTTTCACGTACCGTCCTGCCGAAAATCCGCCCGCTAAACGAAATAAATCGCGCCTCATACAGCTGTTTTGTTGTCCAGCCGCCATTTCGTCCTAAGTTAGTCCCCTGCGACGTACGAATTGCAGGCAACCCAGCCAAGCCCTCAATCGGCTCATCCAGGTGCATGCCGATGAGCTGATCGTTTATCTGAAAATCGTTCAAAAATACCTGCCACATACTTTCCTCCTACGCCTGACTTAATAAATATCCCAAATCGCTTGCCACCATCTGCGCGTCGACCTTGTCGCGTACATTGTAGGTATTATTTACGGTAATGTGTTTTGTCATGCCGCCACTCTCATTTTCTGTCCGTCTGTTAATTTGCGCCACCAAACTTGCCATTTTGCTTTCTGGCACGACCCATTCATTTTGCCCGCCGTCGCCAGCGTAGATAATCGAGCCGCCGTTAGTTGGCGGCACGATACCACCGGTTGCCAACATCGGTATTTTTGGAAAATTAGGATGTTTACCTCCGAGACCTGGAACCCAGTCTGGAACCTTAAATCCATTTAACACGCCAATTACGCCATTTATAGCGCCAATAATTCCGTTGATTGGAGCCTTGACTAATCCGCCAATTGTACCCATAACATTACCAATTGCCCTAGCTGCACTACTAACGCCGCTGACAATCCCATTCCATAATCCGCCAAAAAATCTCGCTACTGGCTGTATGACATTTGAATTAATCCAATTTGCAATCGGCGCTATAGCACCCATTACTCCATTTACAAATCCTCTTGTGACATTTACAACACTATCCCATAGCCCCTTAAAGAAAGTAGCGATTGGCTGGATGATATTAATATCCATCCAGTTCACTACTGGCAGCACTATGCTAGTAATCGTATCAATAATAGCTGTAACAATGCCGACAATAATATCGGCCGCCCCCTGAATAACTCCGCCAGTTGCGGCTGCCACTTCTGACACAAAATTGACGATACCTTGGATAATCCCACTAATAGTACCGATTACCCCCGAAATAAAATCTATAATTCCTTGGACGATTGGACCAATTGCACCTATGATCGCCCCGAAAACTGTTACAAAAACATCAATGATTCCGCGTATAATATTGAAAATTGTTTCCATAACAGTCGCTACGATTGCAACAATCAAAATGAACGTACTAGATATGATTTGCCAGATAGTCTGGAATATCGGTGCTACGAGTGTAACTATCGGCGTAAAAAATCTAACAACACCAGCAACTGCGCCACCGATAATCTCAGCAATCTTGCCGATAGCACCGCCAATAACACCGACAATATCGCCGATAGAGCCAGCAATCTTGCCGACGACTTGACCAGCAGTAGCTAACGCGCCGCCGACTACCTCACTTATCTTTCCTGCAACCCCGCTGATGGCTCCGACAACTTCGCCAACGGTTTTTACGACCTGGCCAAATATCTTACGCCCCTCTTCCGTCTGGGTAAAGAACCACGCTAGTGCCCCGACCACCAACCCAATGACCGTGACAATTTTCATCAACGGACTAGCATTCATAGCTAGAGTGAACAATTTTTGCGCAGTAGTAGCTACAGTAACCGCACCCTTCCATAGATTAATTGCTACAGTATAAGCTTTGGTAGCTATAGTAGACATTTTGACCGCTGTGTCGTAAGCGATAACAGCTCCAGTCAGCATTCCTACGGCAATTGCAATACCAGTAAATACCTCTTTGTTTTCTTTGACGAACTTGATCATATCAGCAACACCCGTCAGAACGTTCTCTAATGTTTTACCAAATCCTCCCGCTGCACCAGACATATCCCCACTGCCAAAAGCCTCAATTATCTTGGCAACTCCGCGCACCACCGCAGTTTTCGAGTTTTCCATCGCCGTCTGAATACCACCCGTACTGTTCCGCGCCTGCTTCTCAAAGCTCTGGAAGCCATTAGCGCCCTCTTTGTTCATCTTGGTTATGGTCGCCATGAAATCGTCCATTGAGATGATTCCGGTGCGCATTGCTGTGCCTAGCGCTGTCGTCATGTCGCCAGTACCGTTTTTAACCGCGGTTAGCTGCTCGAGTAGCTCCTTGCCAGTTGACGACATTGGATTTTTCTTGGCATATTCCTGAGCTTTTTTGAGGTAAACATCCAGTGCCGAACCATTTTGGAAGAACGCCTGCGCGATCTGCTTCAGCTGTGCCGGCATGGCGCTCTGCAGCGCGCGCCACTCCATCATATCGGGCTTGCCTTTAGCATATGCCTGTGAAATCTGCTCAATTGCCGTCGCCTGAATATCCATTGGCGCGCCGCCAGCTAGGATGGCGTTATTAAGCGCCAAAAACATCTCGGTCGATTTACCAACATCACCATTTTTCGACGTCAAGCGCTGCACTGAAGCAGCTGCGCTATCTAGTGACGTCGGCAACCCTTTTAGAGACTCGGACATTTGCGTGATTGCCTTTTTTGACGCATCGGCAGATATACCGAGGTTACTCATCACTTTAGGAAAGTTATTCAAAATGTCCACACGGCGGATAGCATCATCAACGGAATTGCTGATCATATCGAAGGATTTATGAATGCCAGCAGAAATCAAATTACCAGCCGCGACCGAAACTGCACCGCTCAAGCCGCTGAACGCATTTTTAGATTTGTTGCCAGAGTTGCTAGATTTATTAGCAAAACCATCAACAGCCGCGCCAGCCTTGTTCAGGGCCGCAATAAGCTGTGAGCTGTTGCCCTTAATCGTTAGGGTGAGTTCATTGCTAGCCATAACTAACTACGCCCTTTCGATAATTTATCGTAGGACTCAGCCTCCAACTTGTTCTCGACAGCACGCTTCGCCATGATTGCCTCTATAATCCACTCGGGCGTATCCAAGTATTCGTCATAAGTCCAGCCATAGTCCTTGAGTATTCCTGCGATAACTATCGGCTCTGGAACTACAGACTTTGTTCGATACGCTCGCTCATAATCCTGCGCAAGCGCTATTCTCCTTTTGGGGAATCTTCTATCCCGTTGACAACCTTTGAAACTACATCAAAGACTGCCTTAAAATCTTCTCCATTAGTTGAATCCAAAAAAGATTCGACAGCGTCTTTACCGGTTTTCCCGTTGTACTCCATAAGAAGCACCCGAACGCCAGCTAAGATGATATTCTCATTATTACCCGCACCAGAAATGCGAATTCTGTCTCTATTAGTTAAGGTCGTTCTAATAACAGCTTCGCCTTCGCCAGGCAGTTTAATGTTCTTCGTTGGAAACATTGTGTCGCTCCTTTGCTCATTAAAGCGACCACTCTGTGGCAAAAAGAAAAAGTTGCGACCAAAGCGATCGCAACTTATTACTTGTATTATACCACATCCTGGTGATATATTCGTAACATGAGTAGAGAAGTTGAAGTTCACAAAAAATACCTTGAAGCTAAAAACGAGGCTCGTAAAATCCAAGATAAATCAGAACGCAAGGCTACAATAAAGCGGCTTAAAGAGCAATATAAAATGGATAAACCTGTCGAGATATATGGAGAATATTTTGGCAGCCACAAAGCGATACAGCGCCACATAAAAACATTAACTCTAGTCGCATATAGCGACGGTATAGATTTATACTCTGGCGGCACATTTAATAGACGTAAAGAGCTACTGACAACTATACCGTGGTCTTCGGTGTTGAATTTTTCTTTCAATGAAGAATCTCACACCGAGAACTCAAGTAGAATTACCGCCACCCGTATGGTTGCACTTGGTGTATTTTCATTGGCCGCAAAAAAGAAAAGCGCCGAATCAGACCTTAAATTGACGTCAACTCTAAAAACAAAAACTGGTGATATTATTGTAGAATACAAGTCACACATAGATAACGCCAAGTCAACAACAGGTACTATGATAAAATCAGCAGACGATAGTCTTGTAAGATCTAACAGTAAATTTAGGATATCGGTATTAAATCACACTGGAAATGATAATTCTGATCAGCCAATTGTAATATAATACAAAAGCCCGCAACCTGCGGGCTTTTCTGTTCACCAAATCTACTACTAATAAGTGTATTTATTCACTAACTTCGCAGTAATAGACTTGCCAAAATCAGCCGTGTTGAGTAACATAACTGCATCGATCTTCTCGGTGGCAATGTCGCTCACGCCGTAACTTGGCTCATAGCCGCTAAATGCTGCGACAGCGATGTCGAATGTCAAGCTGGTGTTAGTTTTTGTGCCAGCCTTGTTTTTGTCATCGACAAACGATAGCCGCAATGCCTTGCGCTCGTCATTATAGCTCATCGCGCGGTAGGTTTTGTCGCGGTATAGCTTCTCGATGGACACCGATACTTCAAACTCACCGTTCAAAATCTCGCCGTAGGTGTCTTTGGAGTCCATAGTCTGCTGTGGCTGCAAGTTTTTAGTGATAGTTAGCGTCAGACTCTTGATGTCTTTTGCTTCAGGCGCCGCATCAAGCCCTGCAAGATCATCCGCAATCTTAAACATCGCGTGCTTCGGTAGGAATTCAGTGTCATCGATGGTGTATGTCACATTACCGCCACTGGCTTCCTTGCTCTTATGCGACTTAAACGCCACTTCCACCTTTGGAAAGTCGTCAGGTGTCCACGTAAACGTTACAGAATCTGCCATAGCGTAGGCGAATTGCGCCGATAGGTTCGGCTCTTTAATCGTCATGGTCGCCGAGATATGGTTGTTGTCGTCCCTCAGCGTAAACAGATGCTCTTTAGCGTTAGTATCGCCTTGTACACTAGTGGTGGTTGGTTTCTGTCCAAATGCTAGCGCTAGCCAGTAGTACAGACCTTTAACCCACAACTTTGTCGAGATTGAGCCGTCACCCTCGACCAGTACATCGGTCTTACCATTGTTTTTGATGATCGTGCCGAGCGCCGACTCGTTCATCTTGCTGGTTGGCGAATCCTTAAAGCTAATATCGAGGTGTGGTGCACCGTACGTTGGCGCGACTGCTTTGCCTTTGTCGTTCGGGTCTTCTAGTCCAATACCGACGGCAACTTTTCGTCCTGAAAATGTTGGCATTTCTTGCTCCTTTTATTATTACCTAGGTAACAAAAAAGCGCCTCCTATAAAGAGGCAAAAAGAAAATTGCGACCTTCGGAGACCGCAATTTGTTACTCTAATTATACCACAATCACGATAATAAGTCTGGACGGAATTGCGCGTGCTTGACTTTGAATCTTACAATGGCTTCAGCGGTAAACAACCCTTTATCGCGTGGCGTGGCGTCAAACTCTACCGTCGTCTCTTCGCCGGCGTCAATCCACACACGATCGCCCGGATCTTGATTAGCTCTCAATGCGCCGATAACACTGCCCTTTCGTAGCGTCATATCATCGTGCCGTGCCGCCACTAATTCCACCAGCTCAAGATGACTGCGCGCATCTGTTCCTTGATTAAAATCTTTGGTCATGTCTACAACCACGCACAAAACGATTGCCATATTACTCTCGACTTCGCCGCCAGCTGAATCATGAATTTCGTAGTCATTATCAAAACTAATAAATGCCATCGGACGTGTTAGCTGGCTTTTGTTTATGACAACGGGGTCGCCATAACCATACCGACCACGCAGAATTGCCGGGCCGTCTTTCTCCAAGATATCCTTGATCTGCTTAAGTATTGGGTCAACATATTTAGCCATGGTTTCCTCCTATTACATTATGTGACGCTGGAATATACGCGTTATTTCTCTTGCTTGCTGTTCCTCAATCGCCATCATTACGCGGCGTGGCAGATATTTGCGTGGCCGGCGTGATTGGTGATACTTGAAATACGGTTGTAAGTTAGATATTTCTGCTTTTTTCGTGTATATCCTGCTGCGAAAACCACGCCGCATCGCGCCAGTCTTCTCGAGCATCCGCCACGGATAAGCTTTTTTGCGTCGCTTCCACTTACCCCACACACCACCGTGCGAGCCAAAGTTCTGGTCGATGACTTTCATCATGTAATCTGCGGACTCTTTGAGCGGCGCCTGCAAGTTTTTAGCCTTGCGTCCACGCGTATCCAAATCCCGCAACACTTCCTTGCGCCCCTCAACAGAAAACTCAAGCTGCAAGCCCATCACTAGTCCTCGCGCTCATAGCAGTCATCATTGTGCCGACGTCGCCTGTCCGGAAAATCGCCGAATAAATCACCATCACACCGCGCACCAACAGCGCCAAGGCCAGCGCTCAAGTCATCACTGCCAGCGCCGCAAACACCACCAGATTTCACAAACTCTTGCATATCTTGTTTCACAATTTCCAGCCGCTTGTAGCCGTCTTTACTCGTACCCTCAATATCTTGATTGAAGCCATACTCACGGATCAGCAATCGAGCGGCCGCATAGTTGGTACACAGCTCCACTACCCTGCCTGGGATTTCGCGACCATATTTACCATACGGCGCGCAGGGATCAACCCCCTCCATACTCTTATCAATCCACGCCATCGCTGTCTTGCGCGCCAACTCAACTACGCGCAGCGGCACAGATGCATATGAATAATCAATCGTTACCACCGAATCGTCAAAGGGTGCTTCTTTTAACTCAATCACGCCAAATGCCTCGTTTACGCTAACAGCCTTAACTGGTACACCATCGACGAACACCACGAAATCATCAACCGTGACTGTATCGTCGAAATTACGATCGGTGATAGGCTTGCGGTCGGTCGTAAATGTTGTATTTATTCCATCAACGACACCGTTCAAAGCTACGCCATTCTCAACATGATGCAATCCCGCCTCTTCGAGTATGTCTTGTAGTGTTGTGTAATACGCTGTCATCTGCAATTTATACCTTTCTCATTCTGGCGGCGGAAACGCTCCTATCCGCCGCCGTGTCAGAAAGCTATTCGCTTTGCTCAGAAAGAATGTTTTTAACTTTCTTCTCAGCTGCCTCTTGCGATTTAGCCATTGTTACGCCAAATCCGTCAACCCAGAAGGCTTTTTCAGCTTTCTTGTTTTCAGGTTTTGGCTGACTGGTCTGCTCTGGAGCTTTCTTGTTTTCAGGTTTTGGCTGATCTTCCATGACTTCCTCCTAAGAACCCACCGAACCGGCAATTAATCGATAATTTGCGTACGCAGCGTCAAAACGACCGTCAGTACCCCAAGTATAGACGTCCTGGTCTTCCTGGCGATCTTTCAATATCTGACGCAGCGGACCAGCTTTGCGGCGCTCAAACACCTCAACTGGCTTAACCTTTCGACCCAAGCAGGCAACATACCAGCTGTTGTCTGTAATCTGCGGAACAACCAAAATCTTTGCGGTGTGATAATTGGTGTTGCTCTCTCCCCCGGCTAGATTCTCTTTCTCAACAACAGCGCGCGCCTTGCTCTGCATGTTTGGTCCGACGATTAACGTGTCGACGAGATAGCCAAATGATTTGCCGTTTTCAGCTTTCTGGGTCTGAACTTTCAGGCAAGCGGCTTCGTAATTAGCAGCTGTCAGGTCGCCAGTTTGCAGATTGCCGTGCTCAGTAGAGAAGAAATTGTGCCCATCGCCAGACTTCGTAACAAAGCCTTTATTGATAGCCTCAACAGCCAGGGCTGAGTATACTAATTTATTCTCAAGAGCCATCTCTTCAATGGCAGACTTGTAGATGCCCAAATCGTCGTCCTCGACGTCCGCGCCATCAATAGCAACAGACTGTTCCCATTTACCGATTTTCTGCATCTCCACACCGAACGAGAACGTACCTGGTCGGCGCTCGCTTTCCCACCGCCTCATGCCTGGTACGGCGGTTAGGTTCAAAATCCGCGCGAAACCAGATTTGTTTGGGGTGATGGCATACAAATCTTTTGCTATGTCGTTCGACTCTTCGCTCATTGCTTTGCGGAAAATTGTCTTGACGTACAGGTCCGCGCGACCGAGCTGTGTAGGATTCAAACTCATTTTCTATTCCTTTCTATCGTAGTTTAACTCGAACCGATGTAGTCGATTCAATTTTAGTAATAATCCCGATGACTACAGCGTCGTTGCCTGTTGCCAAGCCGACAGTATTGTCGTCAACGAGCGCGACATTCTTGCCAACGTTCGCTTGAACGCCGACAGCAGAAGCACAGTTAAAGCTCACCACGCCCTCAGTGTATACACGTACCAGTCCACCGGTTACAGACTCCTGAGCAACGCCTACGAAAGGCTCTTTTGGGGCGCCAGCATGTGCATAGCCGTTGCTTGCGATTGTCACGGCAGCGCCGTGAAAAATCTTATTTGTTCCCGCATCAACTTCAACCAAATCACCGGTTTGTCGGCTGTCGTCTCGCGGAGCTGTTAGATTAGCCATTTGCTATTCTCCCTTTTCCTGACGTTTAGTTTCTTTCAAATCTTCTTCGCTCAAGCCGAGGTCTGTCAGGCTTTGTTCGTCCTCGCTTAGCTGAACTTCATCGCCGCCACCGTTGCCTTCGCCGTCAGTTCCTTTCTCGTCGGTCAAGTTCAGCTTTGGACTTGCCTCGATAAACTCACTTAATAACGTATCAACGGTCTTGGTTTCATCATCAGATAGGTGGATTTCAGTGCTTGATGCCTCAGACAACGCCATGAATGCGTCCTTTTGAGCCGGCACTACCTTGCCATCACTCAGCAACTTATTGAATTTCGCCTCAGCGTCGCGCTTTGCTGCTGCAGCTTCCTTTTCTGCCAGCACAGCTTCGCGATCAGCCAATGCTTTCTCGCGCTCAGACAACTCGTTTTCTTTGTCATTATCTTTTGGCGCTTCAGCGTCGGCGATTTGCTGCTTCACAGCTTCTGCTTGGTCTTCTGGCACTTCAATCTCAGCACCAGCAGCGACCGTTTCGGTTTTGTTTTCGCCGTCAACCGCGTAGGTTACTTCAACATCAAACTCGCGGTCATTCTTAATTTTTACTGTCATAGTCTTGTCCTCCTTTTCATAATCTTGACTATCACTAAACAATACTGCCGGTACTTCATCGGCAAGCGGCACAAATCGCCGCATACCTTTAATGTACGGGTCAACAACCAGCCCGACATGCTTCAATAGCGGCCCGACAAACTTGCCAGTCTTTTTGTCGAGGTAGTTGTCTTCAAAGCCCATTGATACATCAGGAATATTGCGGTTCTCAATACTCTTTGCGGTCTCGTCGTCTCGTATCTCGATGACAGCGTTGATTCCATCGTCGGTCAACTCCATATTGACCATTTCGCCTCTATTCCAAGCCGCTAGCTCTGATGAATTTCTAGGGTGACCTAGCGGCACCGCCACAACGCCGTATTTACCATTGTCAAAGTTCTCTTTCAGCCGCTTGCCGAATAGCTTATCAAGCACCATCCTTTTTGAGGTGTTGTTTGGATCGACATACTCACCGAACTGACAAATCTGCTTCTTGAAACGCTTATATTTACCGCCCTCATTGTCGGCTAGCTCTACCTTTGTGTCTCGATTGATGAAAACATGCATACTCATATGATTTCTCCTGGCTGAACCGCGACCGCATGCAGGCGAGAAGGTGGAGTTTTACAATATCAACTGTAAAATGTTTATGTTGCAATAATTCAAAGAGTAATTCACAGAGGGTGGATTCCGATGTCAAAAGAAAAATTGCGACCTGCATGCGATCGCAATTCATTACGGCTATTATACCACAAAGGTTATGTTAGCAACAACTATTCATCGTTATCTTTGGATTTGATAGCTTCAGGGTGCTCATTAAAGTAGTCAGAGTCCATCTGCCAGATGTGGTGCAGGCGCCTGGTTGTTTGGCTCGGCTTGTAGTCTGGATCGGCAAGGCGCTTCTTGGAGCGCTCGTATGATTCGTCAATTTCCCGAAGCAAATCCTCAGTGAGGATACTATCGCTGTTGTCGTCCAAATATTTTGTATCGTCCGTCATTTCCACCTCTGCTACTATAACTCCATTATCCCTCTTTGAGAGATTTTTTACAACAAATTTCTTGCCACGTGACAACAAATATTCGCGTTCGTTAATCATTGAATTGACATTATTATCTGCCAATGTTTTCTCAATATCCAAATATGGCATATTCTTAGGTGCACGAAATACCAGGATGTATTTTTGCCAATCAGCTTTCTCGGCAAATTCCATTGATATGTCGCGGCTTGTCGATGTTGACAGAAAATTAGGGTTGTTTATTTCTTCACCCACCTTCAAGGGCTTCTTGAACCCTACTCCACGATACAATAGCACGTCATTTTCCAGAGTTGTCCTCTTAATCGCTTTGTCTAACTGTTTTATGTCATTTTCAGCGTACGGATTCATAGGGTGATTGCCTAACAGTGCCTGGTTGATATTAATATATCCATTTCCCTTGTACGCCTCAATGCTCGATAGCTCCGCCTTTGTGTATTTCAATGCTCCAGGTATCGTATTTGCCAGCTCAGCTTTGGTTGTTCTCTGGATATATTCCAGCCGCTCAATGAGCTTATTATCAATCCCCGTTATTGCTGGCAGCTTATAGTCCTTATTTAACGCCGATATTCTCGTCCAGATACATTTACAGTTGATGTGCTTTGGCGGCCGCTGGAACGTAGTTTTGCGCTCATTAGCAGATATTACCTTGCCGTCTAGCTCGGCGCAGATCGGACAAGTATTCGCCTCCATCCGAGCTGACCATTGATAAACTGAAGTGTCATCTTCTTCATCAAAGAATGAAAAACTATCATCACGCCCATCATTCATACCCTGCGTAACGATCGTGCCTTTTGTACCAATTACCGCTTGCGTTATCCAGGCGCTGGTCAATAAGCCAATTGATTCTAACATCGCATTGCGGGCAACTTCGTCCTGTCTACCACTAGTATTAGATATTCCAGCTTCTTCATCAATATCCTCGTCGTCACCGTCAGCCAAGTTAATAGGCTGCTTCAACTTCTCGCCAGCAATAATATTACGCACGTCTTCAGTCTGCATATTGATAATGAAATCCACATACTGCTTCTCGCGTACCTTCAGTTCCTTTTTCAAAGCTGGTGCTGGCAACTTCTGCTCATCTGCCGCGGATAGCTTGCCGTAGTTGTAAGCTGTGCGATATTGTTTTGCCAGCAGCGCAGAATAGCTAGCTGGCAGCGTGAACTCCTCATCAAGCGAGATATCAGCCACCGCTTTACGCAATTCCTCGGTCGCTGCGGTTTCAAAACTCGCCTCCTGCTCAGCCATCCACTTTTCGATTGCCTTGAACTTGACGCGTTTTTCGGCGTCGGTCAAATCTCGGTCGATCGCAACGTGTTCGCGTGGCTCAGGCGTATCAACTTCGCCAAGTTTGTCATCCTCGCCTAGAAATTTGCCGGCGTCGCCGCCAGAACCTCCATCTTTGTCATCTTCCGCGTTTTTATTCTCTTTACCAGTGGGCTTGTCGTCTTCCGCGTCTTCCTGTCGTCGCTTTTTAATCGCTTCTAAGTCAATACCAAGGCGTGTCGCTGTTGATTCCTCGATTCCAGCAGCAATATCATCTGACACCTTGTCTTTTTGCACAAGCAATTTGAACGCCTCAAATACCGCCGAGATAATCGATTCGTCCGGTGTATCGAAATGAAATTCTGGATAGTGTCGTTCGGCAAAATTCAAGTCAATGAGGTCAGCGATGAGGTATTGGTTGATATGCGCTTCCAGTAACCGCATGACACCGGTGATAGCCGTTTGCAACAGATCTTTTTGATTGGTGCTCAGGCTGTACGAACCAACATTACTCGCCGAGCCTTGTGTTGCGGTAAGAATAACGCTCGCATGAAATGCTCGCGCCATCTCAGAGTTTTGCCGCTCAATCGATTGGTGTGGATCACGGCCCTCCGTGTTTAGTACGTCGAGCTCGTAACCATATGGCAGTGACGCTACTGAGTTACGCTTGCCTAGCCTGCCTAACACTTCAAGCGCCTTGTTGCGTGCTTTTTTTAGATCGTCAGAGACAACGCCGTCAGCAATGCGCCGCAAAACTTTCGGTTTAATGGCGTCAGCTTGCAAAGCAATGCTATCCAGGTATTCTAGTCGACGTTTCTTGTCGTAGCGTGGATACAGTGGCTTGAATGCACTGCGTCCATAAAGATAGCTACGGCTCTTGCCATACGTAAACAGGAAGCACTTGTGTGCTGGAATAATCACCTCGTGATAAACACCATCGGAGTCAGCAGCGCGCTGTTTTGTTCCGCCAAAGCCACCATCCGTGTCACGAATGAGTGTGAGCGTGGTGCTGTCGCGGTGCGCCAGTCTCTTAAGTACCAATTTACTGTCTCGCACTTCATAGACTTTCTCAAACAGTGCGAAGCCCTCATAAATCGCCGCTAGGGATTGATCAATAAACAGATTCATCGGCGTTTGCATTCCGCCCTTGTGCGGTGGCTCTAGTAAATTGCGCCGCACCAGCTCAGCTTGCATTTCCCCCTCATCGTTACTGTCGGCGTCAATATGACACGTTGCCGCCAGAATACTCATAGTAAAGATGTTGTACAGTGCTTCGACTGTCGTGTCGTTATCAAGCATCTTGCGGTAGTCTTTAATGCTAATCTCGTCAACACGCGACTCCTCGCGGTCAAAACCCTCAAATACAATGTCGCCGGCAAAGCCGATTTCGCTTGTTAGATTTTTCGGTGTCGGTTCTGGGTTGTTTTTACTAAAAAATGCCACTACTTTGCTCCTCGCAATAAGGCGGCTACCCTAGACCAAAAGAAAAAATGCGGCTGTGATAACCGCAATTTCTAGCTTGATTATACCACATAATCATCATCCGACCAATCTCCTTCATCCTCGTCGTCTACACTCCTTTTTTCATGATACGCTCCACTTTCATTAAACCCGTCAGAGCCTTGATCTGCTCCCCCTACTAACAGTAGCCGTATCGCATAAGCCACTGCGTCAACCATATCATCATGCGTCCCCTTCGGAAATTCAATCAGCTGTTCACGAAACGCCTGACCGTTCTGAATGTTTTTCACAGTGTATACCCTGCCCGCCTCAAAGAATCGGCTCACCGCCAGCAGTCGCCGCACCTTGTCTTTATCGGGCTTCAAGCCCATGACGGGCAGTCCTTCCAGCAAATCCCGAAATACCAGCCCCAGCGCGCCCTCCTCTATACCGATAACTTGCGGTTTGTATATTTCATCAAGCTCTCTAACCGTATCAGCAGTAACACTCGGCGAGGTTCGTTGGTTGCGTATCGCACGTATGTAAACATTGCCATCAGTATATAGATCGGCAACAATCATAGCGGTAAAATCGGCTGTCTGGCTTTCACTGGCGGCGGGGTCAATTGTCAGCACTCGTGCTATCCTCGAGTATTTATCTGGCACCTGGCTCGGCTCGCACTCTTTAATCCAATCAGGCTGAATGATGGCATCCTCTTCGCTGAACGGCTTGTGCTGATACTCCTGCGCAAAAGTAATGCTTCCAATGAAATCCTGATCGCTCGGGTCATCTCGCATAGCCCTCAGCTTCTCTAGACTGCGGTGTTCCGGCCACAAAGCCCGCTCTGTGCCGTCCTCCTCCGTGGTGATTGCGTAAAACACCCGCGTTTGCCAGCTCTTAAACACGTCTTGCTGCTTCATCACCTTATTGACGAGGCTGTCAAAGTGAAGAATCGTACCGATGATAACAGCTCGCCCGCCTCTAGCTAATGCTGGTATAGCCGCCTTAGTAAACCAATGGTACAGCTTCTGGCGTTGCTCGGCGCTCTTGATGTTTTCGTCGTTCTCGATGTCGTCAAATATCATCAGCGTCGGTCGGGTGTGCCGGTGGCGAATACCACGGATTTTCATACCAGAGCCTTTAGCGGCGTACTTAATGCCATTGCTCAGTACGAATTCGCCATCCTGCCAATCATCGCCTCTCATATTGCCGAACAACCACTTGATTTTCGGATTGTGTTCAAACTCATCTTTTAGTGCGTTGATAAACTCGGCCGCTTGCGTATATGTATCGCTGATTATCACCACGAACTCTTCCTGCTCAAAACAGCCAGCCCACAGCGGATACGTCATATCCACCGTTGTCGATTTAGCGTGACCGCGCGGCGCGATGACACCAACTCGCCGATTGTCCTTGTTGCTGATCAGGTCTAATATCTCTTTATGGAACGGTGGTGTTTCCAAAGGAAAATACGGCCGTGCAATAAACCAGCCGAAAAGGTGGATGTTCTCTCGCCGCTTGAATATCGCCAGCAGATAACGCCGCAGCTTGTCGCGGTCAGTGTTCCAATACTTATCGCAAAGCCGCAGAATATCCGCTCTGGTGAGATTATTCAAAGATGGCCGCTTTGAGCTCGTCGTCATCAATATCGCCTTCCTCTTTCGCTTTTCTCAGCTTCAGGTCTCGCTCGTCTCGCCAGCCGCAGACATTTTTCATAGTAAAGATAGCAAAGCTTGGCGGCGCAGCACCGCTCAAAGCCACGTCGACGATGAACTCGCGTTGCAAATCCTTGGCGGTATCGTAGGCTTCGGCAAATTCTGGATGTTCAGCACACCAGTTTTTCAGTGTATTGCGGTGAACGCCAATCTTACGTGCAAAACCTTCAAACCACGGAAAACGTTGCGGCAGGCGGCGCGAGACGTATTTGCCGCCCTCGGTGCCGGTTATTTCCTGCTCTCTAATAATTTCCAGCGGCTCGATTGAAAAATAGTCAATGAGCTGCTGGCAATACTCTGGCTTATATTTCGTCGGCTGTCCTGGCTCTGGCTGTTCAGGCTGTTTTGATGGCTTGACAGGCGGCTTTTTTGGTTTGTCCTTAACAATCCCTCGCAACTGCTGCTTTGGGGATTTGCGGCTAGACTGCTTGCTGCTTCGCCTGTTCCTGCGCATCATTTTTCTGGTTGCCATGATAATTTCTCCAAATAAAAAAGCGGCTCTTTCGATCCGCAATTCCTAGGGCTATTATAACATAAAAGAGGCGGCACATAATTCGCCGCCACCTCAGTCAACCTTTTAGGCGCACACATATTATTGACGTTTACGCCCATTATGCTTTAGCTAGCTTGATTTATCCACGTCATGAACTAAAGTCAGCTCGTAAGATTTTTTATTAAAGTACTGAATAGTATTGCCGACGATGAGCTGCGGATCGTATTTAACCACGAACACTCCATTTTTATATCCAACAACTACACCCACTACTACTCTGCCGTCTTTATCAATGTTTCGAGCGAACGCCACTCTGTCGCCGATTTTTATTGTACATTTTGATGCCAGTACATCTCGCTCTCGCTTACGCACATCAGCCATCGCCTTAATATTTCTAATCAGCCCCACTTTAAACCTCCTTATTACCTTTACTCAAATTACAATTTCTATGTGCTAACCGGCAGTTCTCAATCGTCGTCAAGCCACCCTTACTGATTGGGACGACATGATCAATAGTACAATCTTTCATTGTTTCAATCGGCTTGTCGCAGAGTGAACATATTGCCCCATTCTTATTTATCAGTTGTTTACGGATAAATTGTTTTGAGCGAGTTTCTTTTATGCTGTAAACTCTAGGTGTCGGTGTTTTGTAATTGCGTCCTTTGATCTTACGCTTCATCAGACATACCTCTCAATCGTTCGATTGCTCTTGTGTTTTCGGTAGAATGACGATTAGTTCGTCAAACGGCAGAATGAACGTTTCACGAAAAAATGACGCACCCGTATCAATTACCGCCTTACCATCTTTAACCGCAGACACCGTACCGTACGACGCCTCTGAGTCCTTACCTCGCCTAAACGCCACTATGCTACCGACTTTAGGCTCAGGCTCAACTTTCAGTATTATCTGCTCCTGCTTGTCTACACCGAATATCGTTTTGATTCTTTTAATTAGCTTCATCTTAAAATCCTTATTTAGTTATTGATTCAATAAACTCAATCGCCGCATCACAGCCCTTACAAACAACAGTCTGAATACCAGCCTCATTGAGCGTTTTAATCCACTGTTTTTGATTTGCCGATGTTACGCCCCCTTTCCTGCGTTTCATTTCGATGAATACCAAACGACTAATAGGCTGGTCGTAATCAGCGCTATCGTCGCTATCAAGTGTTTCTACGTAGACTCGTCGTGTTCCTGTGTTAGGCACAACTACGGCCAAGTCTGGCACGCCAGAGCTCACGCCAAGCTTCTTATTCTTGATTCGCTGCTTGTGGCTTTTGGTATAGGTTTCATTAGGTACTCTGAAACGTGGATAGCCGTTATCGTCCAACCACCTAACAAACGCCTCTTGCTCTTGGTCTTCGTATGGATTATCTATGTTTGCGAGATTAGGCATCTTCAACTCCTTTCACAAAAAACAGCCACCGTGTCATTCCAGATTTATCGCCGAAAGCTGGTTTTTGAGGTAGTATTTTTAGCAATTCAGTGGTTTTAATGTCGCGCTCGCTCCACTTCATGGCGACGACGCAGCCAGGCTTTACGACACGCAGACACTCACTCAAGCCTTTGCTCAGGGTTTCTTGCCAAGTATCTTTGTCTAGCTTTCCATATTTCTTGGCGAGCCAGCTGTTCTTGCCGCAGTTTATGAGGTGAGGCGGGTCGAAAACAACGAAATTGAAAGAGTTGTTAGGCTCATCTAGATTAGTAAAGTCGGCAATGTAGTCGGGCTCGATGTTTAGTGTTCGGATTGCCCCGCGGTCTTTCATCTCAACTACCTCGCTTCTTCTATCGAGGTATAGTATATTCGGATGGTTTTTCTCAAAGTAGAACATACGACCGCCGCAGCATGGATCTAGGATTGTTTGCATAAGCTGCTCATGCTCTCTAATTAGCTTCATGTTTGTGCTCGTACATCAGAGTCAAATCGCCAATCCTGAAAGATAATCTATCTACGATAAACTTGATACGAGTTATTAAATCTTCGTCTGTCATTGTTTCTCCTCCGGCTTCTTAATTCGCACCAGGCGACAATTTGTAATATATGTCCCCATGATGCTTGTCCTATCGCCAGTCTCTAAGGCTCTAAGCGCCGGTAGTCCCACGCCGCACATCTCTACAATCTGGCAGACGATATTAGTTTTATTGCCGGTTTCCGTATCTTTATAGACAACCAAAACATAATCGTGCATCCGCAACTTGTCGTCGTCGCCTATTTCCCAATCGTCATAGGCAAAATGGCTTAAAACCAGGTCGCAGCATGCTGCGTGGTTGTAGTTGTAGTCGCTGTGGTCTAGCGGTTCTTTAACGTAGTCGTCCCATAGCGGCTGGCCGCAGTTGTGGCATTCTGGACGACCGGCACAGTAACACAGATCGTGTCCGTCGTTACACGACAGTGCACGAGGGTCGCCCCGCCGTTTTATGTCAGTCATCACGCCTCTTTTCTAGTCCTTTTTCAACCTCTGAAGTTTTCGATTGCGTTATTGAGTAGTTGCCGTCTTTATCCAACATGTCGTACCTGCGCAGGATACTAAATGCTGATTCTATGACTGATGATCCACCTGTAGCATACACGCCATCACCAATCACGTAGCCGTATTGATACACTACCTCCAGTGCAAAATCGACCAATTCTTCGCGCAACTCTCGTTCGTGCCTATCAACAATTTTCTCGATATCGGCAAGCGCAGAGAGCTTTAAGCTATTCCATTTTGCAGCAGAGTTGGGCTCGTCATTAAAGCCGCAACAGCCGGCAAAAGCCCTAGCCGCGAGCCCTCTAAAATTGCACTCTAAACGATGATCTATTTTTGATTTGACACTAGATATCATTGATATCTCCTTTCTCTATGTCCACAAAATTAGTGGTTTAGTTGACATTCCCCTTGAAAATTACTATCGCACTTGGAAACGGCGCTGGATTTGGTTGGTCGTCAAACTTAAGCCTGCCTTTGATATAACGGATTTCAGTTGCTTTCATGCAGTAGTCGTGCCACCATCGAGTATCGGTGCGGCTGGGTATTAGAAACACGACAGTTTTGCCTTTCTGCCACTCTCGGTAGCCTTTCTCAATCCATTTTGGTAGCTCTCTGCCGTATGGTGGATTGACGTAGTTTGTACCCCCCAATCGCTTGTCAGCCCATCGACCTTGCCATCCCAACTAGCGGGACATGGATCATGGTCAAACTGAAACTCTGAATCTAGCACCTGATAGACCGCTTTTGGTGTTCGCCAGTCCAGTCTTAGTGAGCTAAAATGTGGTTTAGCCATAATCTTCTTTATCTACACGAAATCGTGTAGTTTAACGTTTGATTAAAAGTCTCCTACAGCGTCCTGCAGAGCGAGTTCGTGTAGTTCGGACAAAGACAGGTCTTGGTGCTCCCACTGAGAACGTGCTTTGCATTTTTTCGAGCAGAACTTGCCCCAGCCTCTTTTTAGATCGGCAACTTTTGGGCGGAAGACTTTGCCGCACCAAGCGCAGTGTTTACGTTTACGCTTTGGTCCGCTGCCTGTTTGGTGTCTATTTCCTAAGTTTTTTGTCTCTATTGCCATAAGACTACTCCTCTCTAGTAATCGCTTCTTAATCAAGGCGCTTTCAACCGCATAACTGGCGGCTATATAAGCAGCTAGGAAAAACTCACACGGGACTTAATTTACATCTGCCCGTTACCAGCTAATGCTATTAGAAAACACTTACTGCGATGAGCAACTAGCGACTGCTAGTTCACTGCTTATATAGCCAGTTGATAGCACCAGCGCTACAGTATTTGCGCCTTTTGGCGTTGGTCGTTTGAAGGTACTCATGCTACCAATTGAACAGACGATACACGTTGCACTGCGCACAAATCCACAAAGGCGACTCACAACGTTTCACGATTCTTGGATACGCGCCGGGGTAGGCTGGCGCGCCCTAGGAAAGGATGTGCATATCATCTGTCCAGTTGAATAGACAATCGGGTGGATTTGAACCACCGTCGCGTACGTACACGTGCTGCAGCGCGGCTTTACCATCTAAGCTACGATTATCTATCCAGTTATACGGTTGAATTGTTAATGTTCACCCAGTTTTTCGACGTATGATAGGTCGTTGGTAAACGACGTTTACCCTTTCAAATATGCAAACACCAGAACTGCCGCAATTAGGATGTTATAAATAACCTGAAGTACGTAGCCACTACCGTCCAGCGGCTTTCGCGGTTTATCTACCAGAATCCAACCAAATAAAACTGTAATCGCCGTTATCACTAAGTGGATTATTGTAATTGTTGCTCCAAAAGCTTCCATGTTATTCTTGCCACCAAAATCCTTTCTGCCCAGCCTCAGTCTCAGACGGCTTATCGTCTTCCAAACTACCAGCTGGCTTATTATTTATCTTGACCGCAATGTCTACGCTCCGAACGCCGTGCTCGAGTAGCCATTTCTTGGCTCGCTTAGCATCAGATTCGGTAGCGTAGGTTTTCGCGTGCGGCTTATTCTTGTCGTCGCTCCAGCGAACCGTGAAAGTGCAATTCATTAGAGACATTACGTAACCTCCAGTTTCTTGCGCTTGCGGCGCTGCTTTTTACGAAGTGCTTTTTTAGTCATTTGGATCCTCGATCGTGCCGCCAAGTAATTCAAGACGTTTGGTAAACTCTTCCTCAACATCTTTGTCGCTGGGTGAATAAAATGTTTCAAATCCAATAGTAAATTCAAGCTCGCTTTTGTTTAGCTCAGGTATACTCTCGTACCGAAGATTGAATCGTTTACCGTCAATGTCAGCATTGACCAATCTATACATCTGCTTGCCAATCCAGACCATATGTGGAATTGTGAATGATGTGAGCCCTGCCATTTTCTTACAGCCCCACAACCCACAATATTGCCTTAACCAATACTGCTATAATAGCTACTCCGACTAGCGAGACTAAAATCCCACCGATCAGATAACCTATAATATCTGTCACCTTCTTCATTTTGTCGTTCATAATTCCTCCTTTATGGTTTTACTTAGCCCCTCAAAGCCGCGGGCTTCTACATACGCCCACCTCCCAAGAAACGAGCGCGGACAGTCGCCAAAGGTACGAGGCGCTTTTTACAAAAGCTGTCCTAAAATTGCGATACTACCCGCAGCTTAAAGAGGCTAAATTGTTAAAATACGATGTTTCGGCACGCTTTCACGCGCCCTGTTGCTGTAACTCTCGGCGCAGCAGCTGGCTTTCTGTCAGTTCTTCGCTCTCAGATTTGCGATGTCCATCAGCGATAGCCGAGACTTCATCAACAATGTCGATGTCCGCCAGCGTCATCTGATCGTAAAACCAGTTACCAAGATCAAACCTGTCACAGAACTCCGCTAACGGCTCATCTTTCAGGTGTAAATCCAGTGCAATAGCGTCAAGTTCATCAGACGGATACTCAAACAGCAATTCTGCCAGTGTCCTAATGATTAATTTTCGGCTCACTATTTCTCCTTTCCTTAAAATGGTATTTCGCTCAAATCAATCGGCGTGTCGAGGTCGATATCCTCGGTTGCTTTCGCTGTTTGATTAGTCGTTGTGTTTGTCGCTTTAGCGTCGTCTTCGGCGTATCGCTCCGTGGCTGGCGCAGCATTATTGCCGCTACCCTTGGCGTCGCTCAAGAACTGGAACTGGTCGATGATGACTTCAGTGGCTTTACGCTTGATATCATCTTTCTCCCAGATTCGTGTTTGCAAGCGGCCAGTAATGCCAATCTGCTTGCCTTTCGGTGCATATTCTGCCAGCAGTTCAGCTGCCTTATTCCAAGCCACACAATCGATAAAGCTTGCGTCGGCATCTTTGCCGTAGCCATCAACCGCTAGTGCGAATGAGGCTACAGATTTGCCGCTGTTCGTCGTTTTAATTTCAATGTCTCGGACGACGCGACCGATTAGAGTTACTGTGTTGATTGCTGCCATATTTAGAAACTCTTTTCTTCGCGGATTTCAACACCTGGGATTTCACGTAACCCATTGGCGATGGCTTCGCGGATTAGCTTGTCGCTCGGCTCGCACAAGTAGCGTGGCACTAATTCAGGGTTGGTGACCGTGAACACCGTCTTGGTTTTAATGCCAGATTTGACGGCTGGCTTCTGCGATTTAGCGGCTTTAGCCGCCTCGGCTTCAGCAATCTCTTGTTCGCGTTTACGCTGTGCTGCCAATTTGGCCGCTTCGGCTTCGTCACGTTCAGCGGTCGTCAATTCGTCTTTACGTGTCAACAACTCGTTGATGACTTTGGTGAATGCCAGCTTGATTTCAGCGTGGTTCTGATCAGCTTCAGGTAACTCAGCGAATATCTGCTTTAGTTCAGCGCCTTTTTCGTCGCAAGCTTTCTGGCTTCGCAATGATTTGGAGTTGACCTCAAATTTCGCGCAGATAGCGTCAACGCGTGCGGCTTCTTCTTTTGCCAATCGCTCCTGCTCCTCTTGGTATGCGAGGATTTTCTGGCTGATATTCTCTAGTGCTTCTTCGGCTGGTGCCAGAACATCTTTTTCGGCGTCGATGAATTGCGACTTGACGCTGTCAAAGTTGCGAGTGATCGCCAGCCGAGCGCTCTTGACTTCGGTGCGGTGCGAGGTGATCAGCTTGCGGATTGCAACTGCTTCTTTGGCGGTTGCGTCGTCAATTACCTCTTTGGCTTTGGCTTGCTCCAAAAGCTCTTGAGATTTCACCTTGAACGGTGATATTGTTGCGACTTGTGAGTCGACGTATTCTTGTAGTTGTGACATGCGTCCTCCTTTAATTTTTAATAGCGGCAAGTTCCGCCAGCGTATTGTTCATCTCAACCAGCGTGCCCAGCTCCATCTCAAGAGTTTCATCAATAAGAGGCTGCACATCGCTGCGCTTAACGTGGATAGTCCACAGCACCAAGTGATTCATCTCCTGCCTGTCATCGAACAGCGCAAAGTACAAATCCTCCAGCTCGGGATTAACCACGAAATATTGCAAAACCTGGTCTTGATAGTTGTTTTGAGCGTCGTTTGGAATGCTGTAGTATGGGTTGTAATCAGGGCGCTGCTTGGCTTTGTAATCGGTGTAAATATACTTGAGATGTTTTGCTGAACTCAGCGATTTTACCTCGCCGGCGTATGTCGGTAGCTGGTCTCCCTCGACAGGTTGCGCGCCGTCTGGCGAAACCATGATGTCGTCGTCGATATCGCTCACCCAAATGCCCGGCTCAGTATCGAATGGCAAACCTAGCTTCTCACTCATCATCTGCAAAGCCACATTTTCGAGGCGATGTCCGCGCTCCATGTCTGGCTCGCCGTCTGCCGGTACAGCTGCCTTTTCAGCCAGCACCGTCCAAAAACCGTCGTAGCGCCGTGATTTGTCGCGTGCCATCGGACGTACGCCTTTGACTTTCGTGCCGGTGATTCGCCCCAATCTATGCAATAGCCACTCTTCGCTGTTTTGCTCAATTTTATGAATTTGCATTTTTCAAATCTTCGGCCTTACTTAGCGCTGCTTGTAAACGGTTTTGAGTAGCAGCAACGTGCGCCTCGCTTGCTTTTCGCTCTGGTTTCAGATCCGGGAAGAAATCCTCAGGCTTTGATTGACCATCTTTGATTGCCTTGTAGACACCCCGCAAATCTACCAAATCCTCTTTCAGCGCAACCGTTAGTTGCTTGTCGATGTATTTCTCAAGGTGTTCTTGCTTGACGCCCAACGATTTGAACGCGTCAAGTAGTACCGCAACAATTTCATCGATTGGTCGCTTGTCGGATTCAGCAAGTGTTTTTCGGGTTTCAGCCACTGCCATCTCGACAATATCACCAGGAATGACTGACAGAATACATGCTCGTTGCCGGCGCGCTGCAAAGTTAGCTGTGGCTTCGTAAATATCTCGTCCGTCAGTTAAATCTTTGCGTCCCTGTTTTGTGTCGCGTTTGTGCTCGACAGAAAATGTCTTGGTAACGCGAGTGTTCGTTTCCAAATCCCACGCATATGCCATCATCTCTGAACGCCCGTTAGCGGTGCTTAATTCAATCACGCCAGTATCGACATTACCCCAGTTTTGAGCTAATGCTTCAGCCAGCCTGATTGACGGCCCAGACACGCGCTGGCCGGCGCGCGGATAGGTGTATATTGCTTGCTCTGCTAGCGTTGGTCGCTGGCAGGTTGCCTTGATTCTATTGATTGCCTCAGTCTCGTTTCGCGGAAACTTCTTGGCTGATAGCATCGCCACCTGCACTTCCTGCGCTTGGCGCGCTATCATCATCTCAGCTTGAGTTGTGCGTTGTAGTTGAGTCTGTTCCACTTACGCCTCCCCCGCCAAAGCTCGGTCAAGGAAAGTTGGATCGATTAGGTTTTCCAATTTCTCCAAAATCTCACTTTCACTCATTTCCATTTAACTTTCTCCTTAAAATTAGTAGCATTTCACCTTGCCATCCCAGCACGATGTCCACGCTCTCCAGCCGCTTATGTCCCAGCTACGTCGGTCTTTGTAGATCCTATATGCCAGTGCCACGTTGTATTCCGGATCGTATCGCCTGTCGGTCGCGTCATGGATTGAGTTGTTTTGAAATAACCCAGCATCGTTCGTGCCGTCGGTGTTGTAATTAAAGTTCTTCGAATTACACCCACTCTCAGCCTTCATAACCGCCATAGCGATGTCCACATTCCAGTCATATTTAGCGACCAGCGGTCGAAACCCCTCGCAGACACCTGCGCCAGCTGCCTCCACAGCAGCTTTTGGTGGCGCAGATGCATGAGCTTCGACCGCTGCGACCTTAGGCTTCAGTAGCGCCGGTCGCACGCTCGCTACTTTACGGCTTTTAACTGTTGAATCTGCTCAGAGATTCTTGTTTCCAGCTGGCTGTTCTTCGATTCCTGGTACTTCACTCCCAATCCGAATCCAACCACGCTAGCGATTAGCGCCACGATGGTGATGGTTTTAATGCTTTCAATAACGTTTTTCCAATTGATTTTTTTCATAATCTTTTCTTCCTTTTTATGTTTAGATTTTTTAGTAGTTCCAAGCTGCCCAGGTGCCGGTGGCTTGCTTGGTTTCTGATGCCGAATTTTCGTCAGCTCATATTCTAAGGAGTCTTCGTTAATAGCTGCCTCCTTTCTTGGTTAAATATCCCTTTGAGAAGCCAGCTGTCTATGTCGCCACTGTATAATTTCTTTGGCCGATCCGCTTAAGTTTCGCAAAGTTCAATCATTGATAACTCTCAGAAGTCGCTACAAACAACAATCGAGCGACCTCGGTCAAGCCATCAAAAGAGGGGCGAGCCTTTGCGATACTCGCCCCTCTGAATTTGGGTCTAACCTAAAAAATCACCGCAAAGGTGATTTACGAAGTGCCAAATTGTCCAAAAAAGAACTCTCTGATTAACAGAGAGTTTCTATAGTTCCATTATACCATGCTGCATTCATGTACAGATGAAGCGCTAAAAATTTGGAGTTATTTAAGTGCAAACTTTTATCGGCTATCAAAGCAAGATTCCCGCTGGCAAGAAATATGACACAATAGCTA
>ERZ773009.309-NODE-309-length-35212-cov-4.418409_pt1 | contig 35212 bp, 30 predicted proteins | sample MGYA00580663_ERZ773009 | MGnify/ENA primary metagenome ERZ773009 (study PRJEB29015, sample SAMEA2737969) | human oral metagenome | biome: human oral; feature: human-associated habitat; material: dental | place: China | collected 2026 ... | reverse complement strand
GCAAATATCCTCTGTTCCTCCACGCACCAACGGTGCCTCTGTGCCTAACGATTGCTGTTATATAAAACCTCCGTGTTCTCCTTTGCTCTGTGTGACCTTTTTTCAGAGTTCTAACATCAAAAGGTATCACTCCAGATTGCTGAAGACCCACAAATATTTAGTTCAAGCGGTAGAGACTTATGGTCCTTACTTGTTATGTAGAAATAAAATTGCGTTAAATTCTATCTCTTTATATGACCTTTCTCCTTTTTTTAAGTTACCTTTGTGACTTAAATTAAGAGAAAGTAGAAAAAGAAATGATAGATAATATAACAGAGGAGAAAGAGCGTATAAATCCTTTCTTCCTACCTTATGATACACCGCATTACACGGTACCTTTCAACCGTATTACTCTTGCTGATTATGAAGAGGCAATGATGGAAGGTATTCGCCGTGAGGACGAGCAGATTGAGAAGATTATTAATAACCCCAATGAACCAACCTTTGAGAATACGATTATACCAGAGGATGAGGTTAAAGGACGTAAGCATTACTATGATCTTCTGAGTCGTGTGGAGAGTGTATTCTTCAATATGCTCAGTGCTGAAACAAATGATGAAATGGACGCTTTGGCACAGAAGATGAGTCCTATTCTCACTAAGCATGGTAATGATGTTAGTTTAAATCCTAAGATTTTCGAACGTGTCAAGTATGTTTATGAACATCATGGAGAGTTGACACCAGAGGAAAACTGTCTGTTGGAGAAAAGTTATGAGGGATTCGTGCGTAGTGGTGCCTTGTTGGATGAAGCAGGAAAGGACCGTTTGCGTAAGCTTACTGAGGAAGCCTCAATGCTATCACTGCAGTTCTCACAGAATGTTTTGAAGGAGAATAAAGCATATACTCTGCACATTACTGATGAACAACAGCTTGATGGACTTCCTAATACAGCACGTGAATCAGCACAGGAAGCTGCTAAAGAGCATGAGTTAGAGGGTTGGGTATTTACTTTGGATGCTCCGAGTTATGGACCATTTATGATGTATAGTACTCAGCGTGAACTGCGTAAAGACCTCTATATGGCGCGCAATACGCTTTGTATAAAAGATAACGACACAAATAATCTTGAACTTTGTAAGCGTCTGATAAATCTTCGTAGAGAGATGGCGCAACTTCTTGGTTATGATACCTTTGCTGACTATGTGATGAGACATCGCATGGCTACGAAGGTTGAGAATGTGTATAAACTCCTTAATGACCTTATTGAGGCTTATAAACCAAAGGCTATTCAGGAACGTGAAGAAGTTGAAACTTTAGCTAAAGAGGAAGAGGGGGCAGCCTTTAAGATGGAGCCTTGGGACTTAGCTTATTATAGTCAGTTGCTAAAGAAGAAGAAATACGACCTTGATCCCGAGATGCTTCGCCCTTACTTGGAGTTAGGCAATGTAATCAAGGGAGTCTTTGGCTTGGCTACACGTCTTTATGGTATTACCTTCAAAGAGAATAAGGAAATACCTGTTTATCATCCAGATGTAAAACCTTATGAGGTTTACGACAAGGACGGTAGTTATTTGGCTGTACTCTATGTTGACTTCCACCCACGTAAAGGAAAGCGTGATGGAGCATGGATGACAGAGTTCCAAGGTCAGTGGATTGAGCGTGATGGTACAAATGTACGCCCACATGCCTCTCTTGTTATGAACTTCTCTAAGCCTACAGAGGATAAGCCTGCATTGTTAAGATTAGGTGAGGTTGAGACCTTCTTGCATGAGTTTGGTCATTCGCTTCACGGTATATTTGCTAACACGTGTTTCGAGAGTCTATCAGGAACCAATGTTTGGTGGGACTTTGTAGAACTTCCTTCTCAGTTTATGGAGAACTTTGCTGTAGAGAAAGAATTCCTCCGTACCTTTGCTTTCCATTATCAGACAGGTGAACCAATGCCCGATGAGTTGATAGAAAAGGTAATAGCCAGCCGTAATTTTGGAGCTGCAACAGCATGTTTGAGACAGGTAAGTTTCGGTCTCTTAGATATGGCTTATTACACACACAAAGAAGAGTTCACCGAGGATATCATATCCTTTGAGAAGAAAGCATGGGCACCAGCAATTATTGATGAGCAACGTATGGATACATGTATGACAGTGCAATTCTCTCATATTATGGCAGGAGGTTATGCTGCTGGTTATTATAGCTATAAGTGGGCAGAGGTCCTTGATGCTGATGCTTTCGGTGTATTTAAGAAAGAAGGAATCTTTAATCAAGCTACTGCACAGCGTTTCCGAGATAATATTCTCTCACGTGGTGGTACAGAACATCCTATGACTCTCTACAAACGTTTCCGTGGACAAGAGCCAACTATTGATGCGTTGAAAGAGAGAGATGGACTTACGAAAGGGCAGTAATAGTTTTGAAAATCGGATAATAGATAAAGGATAATAGCTATTTTGCTGTTTGTTTCCATGTTTATTTATAAAATCTATCAAGACAATGAATAACGAACATATATCAGAACACTCATCAACATCTTCTTCTGTAGAGGGAAGAGGTAAGGCTGCTGTTGACTATCGTTACCTTCGTATGGCACGTATTTGGGCTGAGAATTCTTATTGCAAACGACGTCAGGTAGGTGCCTTGGTTGTGAAGGATAAGATGATTATTAGCGATGGCTATAACGGTACACCGAGTGGTTTTGAAAATATATGTGAGGATGAATCTGGCGTAACAAAGCCATACGTCCTCCACGCTGAAGCCAATGCTATTACGAAACTTGCCCGAAGTGGTAATAATAGTGAAGGTTCAACGCTTTACGTAACAGCTTCTCCTTGTATTGAATGTGCAAAGCTCATTATTCAGGCAGGTATTCGACGAGTTGTTTATGCCGAGAAGTATCGTCTTACTGATGGTATAGATTTGCTGACAAGAGCTGGAGTTGAAGTAGAGTATATAAGTCTTGAGGATGGCAGACGTTCTTCCTCAGCGTCTTTATAAACAAGAATAAGAATTTGAGTAAACTGTTGGAGTATAATCAAATAGGTCTCATACCTAATATAATTTATCCCCACTGTTAATAAAACAAAGTATAACAAGTATTTATCGAATCCCTCTTGGTGCTTTCATCTTATCTGGAAGAGTGGGGGTTAGGCTTTTATGAATCAGAGTAAAAACAATCATTTCATGCCGTTACTGATGGCACTATGTGTTGTCGTCGGTATTCTTATTGGTACTTTCTATGCCAATCATTTCTCAGGTAATCGTCTAAATATCATTAATAGTGGTAGTAGTCGACTTAGTAATCTGTTGCATATCATCGATGATCAGTATGTTGATTCTGTTAATATCGATGAACTTGTTGATAAGGCTATTCCTGAGATTCTGTCAGAGCTTGACCCACATTCTGTCTATATCAGTGCAAAGGATGTGCAGCTGGCTACGGATGACTTGAAGGGCTCTTTCTCAGGTGTTGGAATTGAATTTACTATTCGTCAAGATACATTGCGTATACAGAATGTTATCAAGGATGGACCCGCAGATAAGGCTGGTTTGTTAGCAGGTGACAAGGTTGTTAGTATCAATGGTAAATCGTTTGTTGGTAAAGATGTTACAAATGAGGAAGCTATGCACCGCCTTAAGGGTCCAAAGGATTCGAAGGTAAAGATTGGTGTTAAGCGATATGGTGAAAAGGGAGTAAAGATGTTCACGGTAACACGTGGTGATATTGCCGTGAAGAGTGTCTCTGCTGCATATATGCTTAATGATACAACAGGCTATATTCGTATCAAGAGTTTTGGTGAAAGAACTTATGCGGAGATGTTAGCAGCTTTGCAAACTCTCAATATACAGGGAGCTGATCACTTAGTTATTGATCTTCGTGATAATGGAGGTGGTATCTTGGAGTCTGCTGTACAGATGGCTAATGAGTTCCTTCCAAAGAATCGTCTGATTGTATATACGCAAGGTAGAAAAAGTCCTCGTGTTAATTATCGTAGTGATGGTAAGGGAAGTTATCAGCATATTCCTATGGTTGTACTTATCAATGAAGGTTCAGCTTCTGCTGCAGAGATCTTCGCTGGTGCTATGCAAGATAACGATCGTGCAACGATTGTTGGTCGTCGTTCCTTTGGTAAGGGATTGGTACAACAGCAAATTCAGTTTAATGATGGTAGTTTGATTCGATTGACAATAGCACGTTATTATACTCCTTCAGGACGTTGTATTCAAAAGCCGTTCAAGCCTGGTGATAATGCTGACTATGAGAATGATATCCTCACGCGTTATCAGCATGGTGAGTTCTTCTCTCAGGATAGTATCAAACACGAGGGACCTGCTTATCATACAGTAAACGGACGTACAGTATATGGTGGCGGTGGTATTACGCCAGACATCTTTGTGCCAGAGGATACATCAAAGGTAACTTCTTATTATAAGGAAGCTGTGATGAGTGGACTTATCCTTCAGTATGCTTTCAATTATACTGATAGTAATAGAAAGAAACTCAGTAGCTTTGTAGAAATGAAACCTTTGGCAAACTACCTGGAGCATCAGAATCTTGTAGGTGACTTCGTTAACTTTGCAGAAAAGAATGGATTGCGCAGACGTAATTTGATGATTATGCGTTCACACTCACTTCTGCAGGATTATCTTAACAGCCGTATCATTTATAATATACTTGATGAGCAGGCTTGGATAGAGTATGTGAACCATGACGATGCAACTGTAAAAGAGGCTATCAGAGTGTTCCATATGCCTTCTCTACTTTTGCTTAAACCAAAGCAGAAGGCTCTGAAGCATTCTGATTCCCTACGTAAAATAATCCCTCTACGGCGATGATACATCTTGATAAAAAGTCCTTACGGAAAGAAGTGAGGACACGAAAGAAACAGTTTTCTACAGAAGAATTGATAAAGGAGTCACGTCCACTTATCCAGCGAGTACTCAATCACCCACGTCTTCAAAGTTCTAAGACAGTTCTTCTGTATAATTCGCTGCCTGATGAGGTCTATACACATGACCTCATCAAGCAACTTCATAATGAAGGAAAAACAGTTCTTCTTCCTGTTGTCATCAGCGATACCGAAATGGAACTTCGACTCTATCGTAATCCAAATTCCTTTGAAACGAGTAGTTATGGAATACTTGAGCCTATAGGTGAAGCTTTTACGGATTTCTCTTCTATAGAATTTGCGCTCATTCCAGGCATGGCTTTTGATAAGGAACGGAATCGTCTTGGACGTGGAAAAGGTTATTATGACCGTTTTCTTCCGTTACTCACAAATGCATATAAGGTTGGTATCTGTTTTCCTTTTCAGTTCCTTCCAAACATACCAACTGAAGAAACAGATATAAAGGTAGATGAATGTATCTACTAAGACTATAAGAATCTGTGGAAAAATCACTTTACTATAAGTCAAAAAGATAGTGTATTGTATCTTTAGAATTTATAGATAATGTCAAAAAATATTCTTGCAATAAAAGTAGTTAGTGCTTAATTGGATTCCAATTAAGCACTAATTGTATTGTAAAAGGTGCCCTTTTGAGGTCTAACTAACGCCCTTTTGAAAGCCAACTAAGCACCTTTTTTTATACTGAATTGTAAGGTATTGAATTACAGTTGGTTACAGGTGTGTTAAAGAAAGCCGTTTTATATCGTCTTCTAACAGGCTTTGTAGAATAAAATGTAAAAGAAATTCTAACCTTAAAAGCCGTAAAAGTGAGGTTGTATAGCTGCTTTATGGTGACAGATGATATAGTGTTTCAGTGCTACCTTTCTAAAGTCTTTGTTTCGAAAATATTTGTATTAAACCAAGTCTTCGTATGCTTGGTTCATTTCATTCATGAGATGTTCAAAGTTATCAGAGTTTAATGATACCTTTCTGAACATCATTTCCAAATTCTCCTCTTCAAACTTTACAGGCTCTTCATGCAGAAGTGTCATCATTCCAGCAATCATCAAACGGTATACAGTTGCCTGGTGCAATCCATTAATCTCTGTCTTTGCTTGTGTTACTCCAGCTGCATAGGCTTGCATTTGTACACGAACGATAGAGCGGATAGCCAGTGAAACAGGAACGTTGTTTTCATGTGCTAAAGTAGGGCAATCAGCAAAATAGTCTTCAGCAGACTGTAAATGTCCGTCAAGCAGAGCAAACATCTGTTTTTGATATTCGGCTGTTACAAGGTCATATAACTCCTTACTCCCACAGGCATAACGCAATAAAATCTTTGCAGAAGTTGTCTCAGAGAAATGACGTCGCTTCATATCTTCTGCCACAGTATCAAGGTCTGAGTAGTTCAGACGGATAAGGACAGGAAAGAGTACAGATACAAAATGACCTGAAAGGTTATCAAAATTGTTAACCAATAATTGCTTGTATTCCTTTGGTTCTAACCTTTTCTTCCCTGGATACAAGGCATCAGCCAGTCCCGAGAAGAAAGCATGAAAGTAGCCCCTGACCATTACAGAGGCTACTCTTGAGCGGTTTATTTCCGTTATTCTCATATATTATTTTTCTACTATCTATGTCCACCAAATCGACTATTATTCGTTGGTGCATCTGAACGGGTTGAACCCGATGATGACTGATTCGAATTCATTGGAACACTTGGTGCTGATGAGCGAGAAGCATTTCCAAATGAAGACTGATTAGAATTCATTGGAGTACTTGGTACTGATGAGCGAGAAGCACCCCCAAATGAAGACTGATTAGAGTTCATTGGAGCACTTGGTGCTGATGAACGAGAAGCACTTCCAAATGAAGACCTGCTTCCTGATGGCTGTGGAGGAATAGAATACTGCTGCTGTTGAGGTTGGTAAGTCTGTCTTTCAGACTGTGGTCTTGCTCCTCCAAACTGCTGGTTATAAGACCTACTTGGTGCAGTGTTCATATTCTCTCTCCTTGCATTACCAAAGCTGCTATAGCCATTATTCTGCTGAGGAGTATTCCATGAGCCATCATTCTGATAAACCTCTTGACTCGATCTTGTGCGGTTGGTTACCGTAGGTGGATTACGTCGAGCGCCAAAGCGTCCTGCGTAATAGCTGTCATTGTATCTGTTTCTTCCGCCACGATAGGTGTAGTATTCTGCTGGGCGTGAACGGTAATAATAATTGCGGTCGCGGTAACGATTGTAAACGCGATAAGCATAATCATTATTGTACCAATAAACTGGACGGTAGAAGTAATCTTCACCTATGTAATAGTTATATTGGCGAGCATTCAATACATAGAACAAATCGCTGTTACGGCGTGCCCAATAATCTCCATAAAGTGAGCGTTCGCCCTGCATATTAAGGAGGTAATCAAGATTTATCTCATACACAGCCTGATACTGTGCGTCGCTCAATCCAAGTTCATAAGCCATCTTGTCTGATAAGAAGAGTGCCTGTCGTCGCGCCTCTTCATATCCAATTCTGCCGTATGTACTACTGTATCCAACATTATATCCATCGTCATATACAGAAACAGGACCACCATATCCGCCCCCTGCAGAGAGGTATGCACCACATGAAGAAAGTGAAAGGCTTAAGCAACCTAAAGCGAATGTATATAAAATATTCTTTTTCATATCTGTAACCTTTAAAAATGACTACTTATGTTATATCTCTATTGCAAAAGTAGTCGTTTGGTTTCAAATATCCAATAGGTAAATTCCTATTCCGTAAGGGAAAGTTCCTATATGTTATTCCACTTCCTCTACTATAGTGTTGGGAACTTCCTTCGACTTCAACATTTCATCAAGACTCTTGAAAGTATAGGCAGCTTTGTCCTTAACGAATGTCTTTGCAAAACGATCGCGTAGGCTCATTAGCTTCTGTACAGCCTCCTGGTAGGTTTCGGCTGTAATACGATCAGCCATTGCTTGCGCATTTACTGGTGTGAAATCGAAGTATTGTACAAGGTATTGCTGGAACTGTCGACGCTGGTTCTGTGTCATTTCCTGCAATTGTACATTCATCTTATCCTTAGTGCGGTGTATGATGAAGATAAGCTCATCTGGCTCACCACCACGCTGACCATGGTCATACTTCTTCTCATACTCAAAGTGACAATCGCAAAAACCTTTCTCTGCAAGCTCCTTTAATTCCTGCATGGCAGGGTCAAGAACACGACGACAGAAGTCTGAGAACTTCTTATAGTTGTTCTCCAAACGGAGCATCTTACGGAACTCCAAAGTCTTAATGACAGTACGACCTTTGTCCACCCATGATTCTATAAACATATAGATACGTTGGGTGTAGCGGTTTTTACATGCAAAGACAATCTGTTTGCCTAAGCGGTGATAACCAAAGTCTAACGATACAAGACGCTCTGCAACACTATGATCAAGCTTCAGAATAGCATATTTGTTATAAGAGCGATCCTCTGGAATATATACATCACAAAGGTTGGTAGCCTTGGTGTACTTTCTTCCTTCAGCTGTCTTATAAGGTATTTCTACAGGAATAGAAGCAAGCATCTTCAGCGAATTTCTTAACTGAGGATAGTGATTTGGGTCGACACCTAATTCCTTGAATGGCAGTTTTATAGGCATACGTCCGTCCTCATCCAACTCATCAGTGTGGAATAAGTCGAGCTGAAATCCTCGTTTGTTATTTAAAATACCATGCAAGATAGATTGCAAACTCTCAACAATAGACACCAGAATCCTCACTTGAATGAGCGAATAGTCATGACGCATCATCGTCACGGCAATAGGCTGAAGAAGCCATGTTTCTTCTTCTATAGGGATAAGGTCATTCGAGATAGTACGACTTTTCAACGGTGCTTTCTGTGCTTTTGCTCCACGTTTACGAGTAACCTTTCTAATGGCTGTTTTATCTGTTGTCATATCAGTTATCTTAGCTTATCATGTATTTTATAACACTTTAGAAGTTACAAAGATACCGCTTTTATTTGGAACAAACCACTAAATAAACAAAAATAGTTTTTCCTTTGTCGTTTATAGTGCATTATGCGAAACGATTTTAGTAGCAAGTCGTTCTTTTATTTACAACATATAGTAAGGTGTTTAGTAGTCAACACCATTAGTGCTAACCAACAACACTATTGGTGCTAAGCCATCGCACGATATGTGCGGGGCATAAACACCTTCATAAAAAGGGGATAATAAATTGCCAATATCAAGATAAATACATCGTAAGATTATAGGTTTAGGAGAATATTAAATGATTAAGTAGCTCTTTTATAGTGTAATTTTTTAGGATGATAATTAATGATAAAAAACTAAATACTTGACAACAACTATTGCATTATTGACTTTTTTTTTGTTATTTTGCATACGATATCATTACAACGTGACAAGATGAAGAATCAGAAAATGTACGAGCCCGATGATAAGATGATTTATCTTATCAGAGATAATTACGACCTGTTACAGAGCTTAGGGAGCTTTGGTATTAGCTTGGGCTTTGGCGATAAGACCGTGAGAGAAGTGTGTGATGATCAGAATGTAGACACTTACACATTCTTGGCTGTAGTCAATTTTTCGATAAATGGATACAAGGGATTTGATGATGTAGACAGATTGTCTATTCCAACCCTTATGCAATACTTGCGAGCAAGCCATACTTACTATCTTGAATATAAGTTACCTTTCATACGCAAAGAGTTGTGTGCTTCTTTGGATGAAACGGATAATCTTGCCCGTCTTATTCTCCGCCTCTATGATGAGTATGCTCATTCTATCCATAATCACATGCAATATGAGGAGAAGAATGTGTTTCCATATGTTGATAGCCTACTGAAGGGTGAGGCGAATGATACATACGATGTTGAGACTTATTCAAAGCATCATAGCCAAACAGACGTGAAGTTGCGTGAATTGAAGAGTATTATCATCAAGTATCTGCCTTCCGACACGCATCATAACAACCGTCTTACTGCTACATTATATGATATATATAATTGCGAAGCGTGGCTTGAACAGCATGCTTTGGTAGAAGAAGAAATCTTTATTCCAGTAATCAGACGCTTAGAACAAAAGAGTAAGCAAAATGATGTAAGTGTAAAGATTTCGAACATGATTACGCAGAATCCTGTGTCAAATGAGGTTCTTAGTGATCGTGAAAAGGATGTAATTGTGGCAGTTGCTCAAGGAATGACAAACAAGGAAATAGCTGATCATCTGTGTATTTCAACTAACACGGTGATTACGCATCGTCGTAATATCGCTCGTAAGTTGCAAATACATTCACCAGCAGGATTGACAATCTATGCAATTGTTAATAATCTTGTAGATATCAGTAGCGTGAAACTTTAATAGAAATCTGTTAATAGGGTGGGTAGTCACCCTATTACTCTATAAATAAAACGATGGAGCATCCAGTTAATATGAATATGGGACGTCCCAAGATTGCTATCGTTGATGCTAACACGCTTGTTGTGTTAGGATTGAAACAGCTATTACAGAATGTTATGCCTATCATGACTGTTGATTCTTTTTCAAGCTTCCAAGAGTTTGAAAAGGCACAGCCAAATTCGTATTATCATTATTTTGTGTCGCAAGTAATTGTCTTAGAAAATAGACAATTCTTCTCTCAATGTATCCACAAGACCATTGTTCTGACTATTACAAAGGACCCAAATGCACAGCTTTCTGGTTTCCATAGTTTTTGTATTAATGTTCCAGAGGATGAACTTGTTAAAGCTATTCTGAAGATAGTACAGTATGGTCACTCTGGTGGTAAGAACTTACCGGAACTCCCTCAAGTATTAAAGAATAAGATCTTAAGCAATCGTGAGATAGAGGTTTTGTCTTTGATAGTTCAAGGATTGATTAACAAAGAGATTGCTGAGAAGTTGAATATCAGTCTTACAACAGTTATTACTCACCGCAAGAATATCATGGATAAGCTTGGAATGAAGAGTGTTTCAGCCTTGACCATCTATGCGGTGATGAATGGTTATATTGATATCAATAAGATTTAATACGGCTAATTTGCTATTTTCTATCCGTTATAGGAATGGAGATAGCAGATGAGCAAACCAGCCACGGAAACGTTGCCATGGTGTACGCCACTGTTTCCACTTTGCTTCTGTAAGCTTAAAGCTATCTTTCTTTTGAGCTTCAAAGAGTTCATCTAACTCATGTGTTGTACAAGCATCAACTATTACTGCATTTTCTTCACGGTCCCATCGTAGACTTCTTGCATTAAGATTGGCAGAACCAACAGTACAGAATTGTCCGTCTACAGTAATAATCTTCGTGTGATGAAAGCCTTTCTCATACATCCAGATTGTACAACCTTTCTTCATTAATTGATGTGCATTATAGAATCCACAATCAGGAGTTAGTGGGATATCACTCTTTACACTCAGTAGGATTTCTACTTTTACACCTCGTTTTACGGCATTTCTTAATGCTTTTTTCAAGGCTCTGCTCAGTGTAAAATATGGGTTGATAAGTTTTATACTATCCTTTGCATCATTGATAGCGTTCACATAGAAATAACGAATAATATCCTTTGAAACATGTGGCTCGCGGTTGATGATACCCACCATCTTACTTCCTGCACTTCCACAAGTGTCAGGTCTCAAGCCTTTTATATAATCAGCGTTAGAGATTCCACAATAATATTTAGCACCATGTATTCTCTGTCCAGATGCTAAAAACCACATATTAAGAAAGATATTCTGCAATGTATTTACCTCGTCTCCCTCGATTCTACAATGCATATCATGCCATGAGCCGACAACTTCTGTACCATTAATATAATAGTCAGCCACATTCATTCCACCGGTATATGCAACTTTTCCGTCAATAACAACTATCTTACGGTGGTCACGATTGAATATATCATGTAACCAAGGGAACTCCATTGGCTTAAACTCATATATCTCAATGCCCTTTTCACGAATCGCTTTCAGGTGGCGTTTCCTCATGGGACGGTTGTTACTTGCATTGCCAAAGCCATCAAAAACAGCTCTAACTTCAACTCCTTCTTTCGCTTTCGCCGCTAAATGTTGTATGAGTTCGTCATTGATAGAATCATTGCGAAAGTTGAAGTATTCCAAGTGAATACTCGAACGTGCTTGATCAATAGCCTTAAATAGATCATTAAACTTATCTTTACCTGTTGTAAGTAAGGTTACTGAGTTATTATGAGAGAAGTGTACATTCTTCTTGCGCAGCTGATTCACAATCATAGAATCGGCTCTATTCGTAAGTATCTCATGCCCTTCAGATACAGCATTTTGTGTATCTGTTTGTGCTAAAAGATATGTTGGAAATAGTATGTAACATAATACCATTACGCATGTAATGGCTTTTTTTGTATTAAAGTTTACTTTTCTTTCTCTCATTTTCGTCAATAGCAAACAATAACCTATAGCAAATAAAGGTTATGTTGCTCAATATAAATATCGTAGATAAGATAATAAAAAATATCTTTACAGCATACAACTATAATGGTCAACAACACCTAAGAAGTGTCTTTCCTCATCGCATACTAACACTGTATGTACCTTATTCTGCTGCATAATCTGTTGAACCTCTGTAATCTTCGTAGATGGTAAGACAATCTTTGGTTCCCTTGTCATAATATCACTGACTGTATGGTCAAAGAACTCAGCCTGCCAACGTTCCATAGCTCTGCGGATATCACCATCCGTTATCAAGCCTATCACCTTTCCATTATCAAGCGATACACCCAAGCCAAGCTTGCCCTTACTAACATGTATGATAGCTTCTCCTAAGTGCATATCCTTTGGAATGATAGGAAGTTCATCTGAACGCATTACATCTTGTGCTGTAGTTAACAAGCGTTTTCCCAACTCTCCACCAGGGTGGAACTGTGCAAAGTCCTGTGGCTTAAAGTTACGTACACGCATAAGCGCAATCGCTAAGGCATCACCCATGACAAGAGCTGCCGTTGTTGAACTGGTTGGAGCAAGGTTAAGAGGGCACGCTTCTTTCTCAACCCATACTTTCAAATGGGCTGTAGAATACTTTGCCAATAATGAATTCGGATTGGCACTCATTCCAATAATAGGAATATTCATGTGAAGTACCATTGGAATGAAGCGGAGTAGCTCGTCTGTCTGTCCAGAATTAGATAATGCTAATACAACATCATCCTTTGTCATGACACCCAAATCGCCATGATAAACGTCCAAAGGGTTAACAAAGAATGCAGGTGTACCCGTAGAAGAAAGGGTTGCAGCAATCTTAGCACCTATATTTCCGCTTTTGCCAACACCCGTGACAATAACCTTACCAGTACAATGGAACATTAGGCTAACAGCCTTATCAAAATTCTCATCTAACTGGTTTATCAGATTAAGTGTAGTTTCAGCTTCTTCTTTGATACACTGTGTTGCATATGCTCTGACCTGTGTCAATCTTTGTTCTGCTTCGTTCATAAGAGTTTTCCTATTAATTCATCTAACTTTTCAAGTTCCAACATATTAGCTGCATCTGATAGTCCTGTGTCTGGAGTAGGGTGAACTTCAAAGAAGTAGCCTGTAGCACCAAAGGCTTTAGCCGCTAATGCCATCGAAGGGACAAACTTACGATCGCCAACCGTCTTACCATCTCCTGCACTTGGACGCTGTACACTATGCGTACAATCCATGATGACATTCGGAACGATTTCTTTCATATCAGGGATATTACGGAAGTCAACAACGAGGTTGTTATATCCAAAACTATTTCCACGCTCAGTCAACCACACATCCTTAGCCCCACTTTCCTGACACTTTTGTACAGGATAACGCATATCTCTACCACTAAGAAACTGTGCTTTCTTGATGTTTACAATCTTACCAGTCTTTGCTGCAGCCACTAATAAGTCAGTCTGACGACAAAGGAAAGCAGGAATCTGAATAACGTCAATAACTTCTCCAACAGCCTCAGCTTGATAGCTTTCATGAATATCGGTCAGCAATCGTAATCCGTACTTCTCCTTGATTGTTTGAAGCATCATAAGTCCTTTGTCAAGTCCTGGACCACGGAAAGAGTGTATGCTTGTACGATTAGCCTTATCAAAGCTTGCTTTAAAAATGATATCTATATCGTATTTCTTATTAAGCCTAACCAACTCTTCAGCAACCGTGTTGAGTAATTCTTGGCTTTCAATAACGCAGGGACCTGCAATGAAAGTAGGTTTATTCATCATAATTCAATAGTATATAATGCTCCTGTTATTACAAAAATATTGATATATTCTCCCAAGAGTTACTGCAAAGTTATATATAATAAGGTGAACAGACAAATGATTAACGTTCATTTAGATGTTTAAAGTAAAACTTATGCATAAAATTTGGTTGTTTAATAGAAAACCTTTTACTTTGCACCCAGAAAACAACGCTTATTACCTCTTTATGAGTGGTATGTAGCATAAGGTAAATAGATTTAATTCAGTATTAATTTAAAAGTTTTCTATTATGAAAAAGATTTTATTATCATTTGCTGTAGCATGTGTATCACTTGCAGCAAGCGCACAGGGTTATGTTGGTGGTAGCGTAGGTATTGCTTCATCAAAAGATGGTAATTCTGAGAATGTAACAACTTATCAGGTTCTCCCTGAGGTTGGTATTAATCTCGACGAGAATTGGGCAATCGGTACAGTTGTTGGTTGGGGTAAAAGTAATGTTAACATTGCGAATGAGAACTTAGTTAACAACTACTTTAAGTTGGAGCCATACGTTCGTTACACTTTCGCACGCAGCAAATATGTAAATGGTTTCATTGATGGTGGTTTTGGTTATCAGCACTATAGAGGCGGTATAAACGCATGGTCTGTAGGTTTGAAGCCAGGTGTATCTGTAAACGTTAGCCCAAAGGTAAGTTTCATAGCTCACGTCGGTTTTGCTGGTTGGAAGTCTGTTAAGCTGAAGGGTTCAAGCGTAGATGCTCACACTTGGGGTGCAAGCCTCGATGGCAACAACATTACTTTCGGTGTTTACTATAACTTCTAATAAGTTGAATTGAACAAAGTTTAAATTATATAGAGGGGTGCATATTGCATCCCTCTTTTTTATGTTATAATACTAACCATTGGTCTTATATTTGTCAATATTTCTTTTCTTTGTCAGGTCTAATCAATGCTTAACGGTGTCTTTATTAAGCCTTACTTGGCTTTTAAAAGATGCCCTTTTGATCTCTTATTAACGCTTTTTAAATGCTAAACAAGCATCTTTTACTTCTGTAATATGTAATCAATTGATTTTATGATAGTTATAAGTATCTTTGAAAAGCGTATTCTTGAGTTGTTTTAATTAAGTTTATGTTGTTATTCTGTAATAACTTTTTTAGCATAATAGCTGTTGATATATGTAGAAAAAACAAGTAATAAGTTTCTTATTACATACTGGTACTCATCGTTCCAAACGTTGAGTTGCATTCTCTCCAATAATATATAGCTTGGAGTTTGCCCTTCGCACTATTGGTGTTAAGCCTTCGCACCACACGTGCTAAGCCTCAACACAATCGTAGGAGAGGGTAAAAAGGCTTATAATCGTCATCATATATATGACGAAATAAGCCTTTTCTGACTAACAAAATGGAGTGTATTTTACCTACCTATAGTCTTTATACCTAAATAAATAGGCAAATATGTTAGTTTTCTTGTTGATGCTTAATTGTAATCTCACGCTGTGGGAATGGGATTTCAATGCCGTTATTGTTCAGCGTATCGTAAATACATTCCATAACAACTGATATGTCATTTCCTTGTGTTAGCACGTTCAGCCAAACAAGAATTTTCAGTGTAATACAGCTATCGTCGAAGCTTTTAAGTCTGACAATAATATCCTTATTTTCATTAGTGATACCAAGTTTAGCGATAGCATCTATAAGAAGCTCTCTTACTTCTTTTACATTCGTACCGTATGCAACGCCTACTTCAATAATTCCCACTTCATAACCATCGTTCTTAGTCATGTTTTTATAGTTCTTAGTGAAGAGTTGTGAGTTCTGAAAGGCAATTGTTGAACCATCGAGTGCATCAATCACTGTTGAGGTATAGTTTATGGAACTTACCTTACCACGTATGCCATCACAGATGATATAATCGCCAATCTTAATACGTCCAGCCATCAAAGAAATACCATAATAGATGTTCTCAAGAATATCCTTCATGGCGAAACCGATACCCGTTGACAAGCCACCTGTTACAACAACTAACCATGTGCTGCTGACTTTAAAGAAAGCAAGTGTAATCAATAGCCAAACTCCCCACACGATTACTTGTAATACGTTGATATACATCGTAGCACGTGCTTCGGCTGTAGATGGGTCATTGCGTTTGAGATATAACTTAATAGCATCTCGAATCGTTAGATTCAGATAGTTAAAGATGAACCATAGGATAATTACGACAGCTATTGAGTAAACACTAATCTGTATCTTATCAGAGTCAATAAAGTTGGCACGGAATAAGTTCCATGTCAATCCACTAAGATTGAAAACGTCAGTTGCCCAATAAATTGCAAGGATAAATGATATTACCAAAGCTGTTGGAATGAGAACAATGTCCACAAAACGAAGAAGCCATACCTTTGCTGGTGATAGTTTCTTTATTGGATGTTTCTCCCTGTACTGGTTGAGGTAGTCTTTGAAGAAAGCAATTGTAAGAATACAAGCCAACTGCATTGACCACCAGATGATTACCTGAACGGCAAACATTGTGTATCCAATCGATGCACTTATAAGTGAGAAGATGAATACAAATTGCGAAATATACGCAAAGTATAAGTCGTAATGAGGTACAAGCTTATGATATTTGTGTATCATTCTTGCCTGCCACAATGTGTCTATGAATAATAAAGGTGTGAAGAGAAGCGTTACGACTGAGCTTGGTAGCATCACGATACGAAACGCGATGACAAAGAAGCCAATCATAATCAGTGGATAGTAAATACGATAAGCATTATGTGTCTGTGAACCTTCTACACGCAGAAGCAACGATGCAAAAATGACGGATAGCATCCATGTGTACTCCAAAAGTAGGCTGCAAGCCATGTGTACGAAGTTAGAAGGCGAGAACAATCGGATAATGATAAGTACAATACTGAATGTAATGACTGAAGCAAGCATAATAATACAAGTACGCTTGGCAAGGAAACTTTGACTCTTCTGCTCGAAGCGATTGGTCTTCATGACTCGTGTCACAAGGAATCGAATACTCAGATAATTAATGATAATGGCTATCAAACCATAAATCAGAATCATACTGAAGAGAGTGATAATCCATTTTACATCCCATTGAGATACTACTACGGTGTTTGGTGTATATTTCTCAGAGAGTGTCGTGTTCATCTGACTAAGACGAAAACGAACCGATTTAAGAACCTTGAAGTAGCTATCTCCTGTGTTTGTAAAGATGCCAGACTGAATCTCGGCATAGCGTTTTTGGGCATAGGCATCAAGTGCCTGCAACTGATGCTGGCTGTAATTGTAGTATTGTATATATTCTTGATAAGAATCATTGCGCTCCTTTAACATTCTTCGAATACTTACAGCAAGAGTAAGACATACGTTTCGGTCAGTCTTCATTTTCTGAGTAAGACCGAATGTGTACATCGTGCTAAGCACATTGACAAGGGAGTCGTAGCGCGCTATTTCTTCGTTACTTTCCGTGATAAGGTCATGAAAAGGACGTGTTTTTGTTTGGAAGTCTTTCCATAATTCAGTTGCTTGTTGGCAAGCATAGGTAAGGTCAAAGATGTTATCCGTCTTCTGTGAATAAAGCATCAATGATACTTGAGCAGACTTATCACCAATTTCTTTTAACTGATTTGTCACTTGTTCAGTTATGAATCTTGAATTATTAAGCTGTTTTGTTTGTTCAAGATGCTGTGCAATCAATTCATGGCGTAGTACTTGGAGTGAGTTTTTCAGTGAGTCCTCCTGCAGTACAGCATTTGCTGGAAGGGTCAGGATGAACAGCAATATGGTGATAAAGAATAGCTTTTTGCGCATATCTATTTGTTGTAAAGAATAGTTTTTATGATTGTTTTAATGTTTACAAAGGTACGCAAAGTTTGTCATTTAGACTTATATCGGAATGTAAAATGATACTAAAGATGTCTTTGTATGTGCTTTTCTTGGGTTATAATTCATATAAATGGATAAAAAATAGTAAGTTTGCACGAAAAAATATACTATGATATTAATTGCTGATAGCGGAGGATCTAAGACTGACTGGGCATTGATTGGCTTGCCCACAGATACAAGCAAGTATGTTCTGAAAGTTCGTACACAAGGAGTAAATCCTTTTCATCAGTCGAAGGATGTTATTTTGAAAGTCTTAGAGCAGGAGCTAAAGCCTGCACTATACAAGGCTGCAGAGCAAAATGATAGCTTTTTACCAAAGAAAGATATAGCAGAATATGTCTCACAGATAGCTTTTTATGGAGCAGGCTGTACAAAGAATCTTTCTTCAGTTGTGAGTGAAGCACTTACGGTTTCATTTCCTTCAGCGTCGATAAAGGTGGAGAGTGACTTGTTAGGGGCTGCTCATGCTGTCTGTGGACACGAGGCAGGTATTGCTTGTATTTTAGGTACTGGTGCCAATAGCTGTCAGTATGATGGCGAGAATATTGTGGCAAATGTTCCGCCTTTAGGTTATATTTTAGGAGATGAAGGTAGTGGAGCAGTACTTGGCAAGTTGCTACTCAATGGTATTTTTAAGGGTGATTTATCTACAGAGATACGCGATTTATATTTAGAGTGGAGTGGTTTAACCTATCCAGAAATCATAGATAAAGTTTATCGTCAACCGCTTGCAAATCGCTACTTAGGAGGTATTTCTAAGTTTATTAAAGAGAACTTGCAATACGTTGAATTAGAATCTTTAGTAAGATATAACTTCGATAAATTTTTTAAGAAAAATATCTTGAAGTATACAGCAACCTCAGTCCGTACAATTTCTGCTGTTGGGGGGATTGCAGCAGCTTTTGAAGAACAGTTAAGAGCGAGTGCCAGTACGTTTAATTTCCAAGTTGGCAAGGTGATAGCCTCACCAATAGATGGATTGATAGAATACTATTCTTAATTTGTTTTCTTTCATGTAAGCTGTCGATAAGATATTTTCATGGACAACTTCATTAGTAACCTAATTGTCGTAGGAAGTAAACATGTCGTATTTGATAGACTTCATATTATCGTCTTGTAAATCTGCCAATACATCGTTTGTAAAGTGGAGTTTGCAAAAAGTGGTATGTTTTTCTGCTTAATTTGCACACGTTCTCAAATATTTTTGTATCTTTGCACACGTTTTGAAACATGTTTTCTTAGAGCAAGATTGAACAATTAAATTATAGCTATATAAAGTTTATGTATTTCACACTTTTTGTTACCGTTTTGATAACGGCCGCATTCTTGGTGGTAGCAGCTTATGCTATTGCTAAATGGATTGGTCCGCGTTCATATAATCCGGCGAAGGGTGAGCCTTATGAGTGTGGTATCCCGACTTACGGAACCTCTTGGTTGCCAGTGCATATCGGTTACTACCTCTTTGCCATTCTTTTCTTGATGTTTGACGTGGAAACCGTATTCCTTTATCCTTGGGCTGTTGTTGTAAAAACATTTGGAACTCTCGCACTTGCTACGATTGGTTTCTTTATGTTGGTATTAGTATTTGGTCTTGCGTATGCTTGGCGGAAAGGAGCACTTGAATGGAAATAAGAAAGCCAATAATCAAGTCTCTTCCATACGATGAATGGAAAGACAATGACACGCTTAGCAAAATGGCAAGCGAATTGAACGATGGTGGAACTAACCTCGTTCTCGGTAACTTGGATCAACTTATCAATTGGGGTCGTAGTAACTCTCTTTGGTCACTTACCTTTGCAACATCATGTTGTGGTATTGAGTTTATGTCTGTTGGATGTGCGCGTTATGACTTCTCACGTTTCGGTTTTGAGGTAACACGTAACTCTCCACGTCAGGCTGACTTGATTATGTGTGCTGGTACTATCACAAACAAGATGGCTCCAGCTTTAAAGCGTTTGTATGACCAGATGGCTGAGCCTAAGTATGTAATTGCTGTTGGTGGTTGTGCTATCTCTGGTGGTCCATTCAAGGATAGTTATCATGTGATGCGTGGTATCGATGAGATTATCCCTGTGGATGTTTATATCCCAGGTTGCCCTCCACGTCCAGAGGCTATTATCTATGGTATGATGCAGCTTCAACGTAAGGTGAAGATTGAGAAATTCTTTGGTGGCGTAAACCGCAAGCAGTCTGCTGAGGAACGTGAGTTGGGCAAGAGTAATGCCGAACTTATCTTTAGTGAGAAGTTAGGTATCAACCCTGAAGAGATTAAGGAGAAGCGTGAAGCAGCTTGGAATGAAGCTAAAAATCCTGCTCCAAAGCCTGCACGTCCTGTTGTTAAGCCTGCAGCTGCAGCTGTGAAACCTGCTGATGCTCCTGCTAAACCTGCAGAATCTGCTACTACTTCTTCTGAGCCAGTTGCTCCAAAGAAAGATACGATTGTCGTTAACCAGCCAGTGACACAAGAAGATGTTGAGAAGTTGGGCAAGGAAATCGATCAGATTGATGCTGCAAGCAAGGCTGCAGATGAGACAGCTACTAACAATTAATATATAAGGTACGCGAGAATGAAATTAGAAAATAAAGAATTCGGTTTTGATAGCTTTGCTTCAGAAATGGCAAAGCTGAAGAATGAGAAGCATTTCGATTACCTTGTAACTGTTGTCGGCGAAGACTTTGGTGCAGAGGAAGGTCTTGGATGTATCTATATTCTTGAGAATACAAATACACACGAGCGTTGTTCTGTAAAGCAGCTTGCAAAGAAGGTAGGAGAGGAGCATGTTATTCCTTCTGTCTACAATATTTGGGCTGATGCTGACTTGTTAGAGCGCGAGGTCTATGACTTCTATGGTGTTAAGTTCCTTGGTCACCCTGATATGCGTCGCCTCTACTTGAGAAACGACTTTAAGGGTTATCCACTCCGTAAGGATTATGACATGGATCCTGCTAAGAACATGTATACTACGGAGGATGATGTAGAACTTGATACAACTACAGAGTGGAATTTTAATAAGAATGGTGAACTCGTTGGTACACAGTGCCCGCTGTTTACTGATGATAACTTCGTTGTGAATATTGGTCCTCAGCACCCTTCTACTCATGGTGTGCTTCGTCTGCAGACGGTGTTGGATGGTGAGACTGTAACCAAGATTTATCCACACTTGGGTTATATTCATCGCGGTATCGAGAAACTTTGTGAACAGTTCACATATCCTCAGACCTTGGCATTGACTGACCGTATGAACTATCTGTCAGCGATGATGCATCGTCATGCACTTGTTGGTGTTATCGAGGAGGGTATGGGTATTGAATTGTCAGAGCGTATTCTCTACATCCGTACAATTATGGATGAGTTGCAGCGTATTGATAATCACCTCCTTTATACATCTTGTTGTGCTCAGGACTTAGGTGCACTCACAGCCTTCCTTTATGGTATGCGTGATCGTGAGCATGTCTTGAACGTGATGGAGGAGACAACGGGTGGTCGTCTGATTCAGAACTATTATAGAATAGGTGGTTTGCAGGCTGATATTGATCCGAACTTCGTTTCAAATGTTAAGGACCTCTGCAAGTACCTGCGTCCAATGGTTCAAGAGTATTTGGATGTCTTTGGTGATAATGTCATTACCCATGAGCGTTTCCGTAATGTTGGTGTTATGGATGAGCAGGATTGTATCAGCTATGGTGTGACTGGTCCTGCTGGTAGAGCAAGTGGTTGGAAGAATGATGTTCGTAAGAACCATCCATATGCTATGTATGATAAGGTTAACTTTGAGCAGATTACTTTGACTCATGGCGATTCTATGGATCGTTACTATTGTCATATTCAGGAGATCTATCAGAGTCTCAATATTATTGAGCAGTTGATTGACAACATTCCTGAGGGTGAGTTCTATATTAAGCAGAAGCCAATCATCAAGGTTCCTGAAGGACAGTGGTACTTCGCTGTTGAGGGTGCAAGTGGTGAGTTTGGTGCTTATCTGGATTCACGTGGTGACAAGACTGCATATCGTTTGAAGTTCCGTCCTATGGGTCTGACACTTGTTGGTGCTATGGATAAGATGTTGCGTGGTCAGAAGATTGCCGACTTGGTGACTACTGGTGCTGCGCTCGACTTCGTTATTCCAGATATTGACCGCTAACGAGGTTATCATTAAAGTAATCAATTAAGAATTAAAATCATACTATGTTCGATTTTAGAATAGTAACAACATGGTTCGATGAATTGCTTCGCGTCACTTGTGGCTTGAGTAATTTCTGGACCGTTCTGATTGAGTGCGTTGCGGTGGGACTGGCAATACTTCTTGCTTATGCTTTGCTTGCAATTGTGCTTATCTTTATGGAGCGTAAGGTCTGCGCCTACTTCCAGTGCCGTATTGGTCCTGTCAGAGTAGGATGGTGGGGTACCTTACAGGTCTTTGCTGACGTATTGAAGATGTTGATTAAGGAAATCTTTGCTGTTGATAAGGCAGATAAACTGCTTTATTACTTGGCTCCATTCCTTGTAATTATTGCATCTGTCGGTACATTCTCTTTCCTTCCTTGGAATAAGGGAGCTCATATCCTTGATTTCAATGTGGGTATTTTCCTTGTAACAGCCATTAGCTCTATAGGTGTTATTGGTGTGTTCATTGCTGGATGGGGTAGTAACAACAAGTACTCAGTCCTTTCTGCTATGCGTGGTGCCGTACAGATGATTTCATACGAGTTGTCTTTAGGTATCTGTTTGATTTCAGCAGTTATTCTGACTGGTACTATGCAGATCTCAGGTATTGTTGAAGCACAGACAGGTCCTTTGCAGTGGTTGATCGTACAGGGACATGTTCCTGCTACTTTGGCTTTCCTCGTATTCTGTGTTGCTGGTAATGCAGAGGCTAACCGTGGTCCATTTGACTTGGCAGAAGCTGAGAGTGAGTTGACTGCAGGTTACCATACAGAGTATAGTGGTATGGGATTTGGTTTTTACTACTTGGCAGAGTACCTTAATCTATTTGTTGTAGCGGGTCTTGCAACTACTGTATTCTTAGGTGGTTGGGCTCCTTTGAACATTGGATTAGATGGCTTTGATGCTATTATGAATTATATTCCAGGTCTTGTTTGGTTCCTTGGTAAGACATTCGCAGTAGTATTCTTGCTGATGTGGATTAAGTGGACATTCCCACGTCTCCGTATCGATCAGATTCTGAAATTAGAGTGGAAGTATCTCATGCCACTATCATTGGTTATCCTTGTGTTGATGACAGTGTGTGTTGCATTCGGTTGGACGATTCACTATTAATGGTTAAAGAGAATGGAAGATAAAAAACAATCATATTTTGGTGAGGTCGGGAGCGCACTCAAGACACTTGCTACGGGTATGAAGGTGACCATGAAGGAATACTTCACACCAAAGTCTACCGAGCAGTATCCTGAGAATCGTAAGACAACCCTTCATGTAGCCAAGCGTCACCGTGGCCGTTTGGTCTTCAAGCGTGATGAAGAAAAGAATCACAAGTGTACTGCTTGTACAATGTGTGAGAAGGCTTGTCCTAATGGTACTATCAAGATTCTTTCTGAGATGGTTACCAACGAAGAGACAGGTAAAAAGAAGAAGCAGCTCGTTGATTATGAGTATGACTTAGGCGATTGCATGTTTTGTGAGTTGTGTGTTAATGCCTGCAACTTCGATGCAATTGAGTTTACGAATGACTTTGAGAATTCTGTCTTCGACCGCTCTAAGTTAATCCTTCACCTTGATAAGGAGGTATATGAAGGAGGTTCACTGCCTGGTCTTATCGATGGTGGTGCAGACTGGAAGGTAGGAACATTCAATACTAAAAAGAAATAAAGGTTTAGAGATATGGCAAGATTAATTATGTTTGCGGTTCTCGCCGTTATTATACTGGCTTCAGCCGTATTCTGCGTGTCGACGAAGCGTATCATGCGAGCTGCGACAGCATTGCTGTTTGTGCTCTTTGGCGTTGCAGGTCTCTACTTCCTGCTCGATTACACATTCCTTGGTGCTGCCCAAATCAGTATTTATGCTGGTGGTATAACAATGATGTACATTTTCGCTATTCAGTTAGTAAGTAAGCGTACATTGCAGGGACTTTCTGAGCGTTGGTTAGGAAAGCGTACTTTCCTTGCAGCCTTCATTGCTTTAGTTGGTTTTGGTACAGTAATCCTTGTTCTGTTAAAGAATGAAGTTTTGCGTCACACTGTAGTGAATGGTAATTCTTTATCAAATGAGGTTACAATGGAAACTATCGGTCGTAATTTGATGACAGCCAATAAGTATGGTTATGTTCTCCCATTCGAGTTCATCTCTGTATTTCTTTTGGCTTGTATCATTGGTGGCTTAGTTATATTGAATAACAAAAAGAAGGAGGAAAGCAAATGATACCAGTAGGATATTTCTTTGTCCTTAGTGGACTATTGTTCTTTATCGGAGTATTTGGTTTCGTAACCCGTCGCAACCTTGTTGCAATGCTTATCTCCGTAGAGTTAGTTCTCAATAGCGTTGATATCAACTTCGCTGCATTCAACCGTCTACTTTTCCCTGATGGATATGAGGGTATGTTCTTTACGCTCTTCTCTATCGGTGTAAGTGCTGCTGAATCAGCTGTTGCACTCGCTATTATCATCAATGTTTACCGTCATTTCCACAGCGATCAGGTGAACAGTATTGAAAATATGAAATTATAAAGAGAAACAAATATGTTTGATTACGCATTTTTGATACTTCTTCTCCCGTTCCTAAGCGCTGTTGTGCTTGGTTTGTTCGGTATGAAGATGCCTCGCAAGGTCGCTGGTATTATCGGCACCTGTATGTTGGGAACACTATTTGTGCTTAGCCTCTACACTGCTTACCATTATTTCTTTTATACTGGTGAGTATACAGCTATGGGCGAGACCTTCAATGTAACTGATGGTCGTTTGGCAAATGGTACATACCCAACTGTTACAGTCTTCAACATTACATGGTTGAAGTTTACTGAACTTTTGACTTTTAACATTGGTTTCCGTCTTTCTCCAATCAGTGTGATGATGTTAATCGTCATTACTACTGTCAGCTTGATGGTTCACATCTATTCATTCGGTTATATGGCTGAACGTGATGAGAATTATAAGTTTGAGGAGTATGAGCACGGCTTCCAGCGTTTCTATGCCTACCTGTCACTCTTTACGATGTCAATGCTTGGTCTTGTAGTGGCAACTAATATTTTCCAGATGTATCTCTTCTGGGAGTTGGTAGGTGTATGTTCATATCTGTTGATTGGATTCTATTATCCAAAACACACTGCAGTTCATGCCAGCAAGAAGGCATTTATTGTCACACGTTTTGCTGACTTGTTCTTCTTGATTGGTATCTTGTTCTTCAGTTTCTATGTTGGCACATTCAACTATGATCTTAATGTTAATCCAGGTCTTGTTGAGACACTGAATGGCTTGGCTAAGAACCCACATTTGACTTGGGTACTCCCAACAGCTCTCTTCTTGATGTTCATTGGTGGTGCTGGTAAGTCAGCAATGTTCCCATTGCATATCTGGTTACCAGATGCTATGGAGGGTCCAACGCCTGTGTCTGCTTTGATTCACGCAGCTACGATGGTTGTTGCTGGTGTTTTCCAGGTTGCATCATTGTTACCAATCTATGTACAGTTTGGTGCACAGGAGCAACTCCATTGGATTGCTTGGATAGCAGCATTTACTGCCTTCTATGCAGCAGCTGTAGCTTGTGCTCAGCGTGATATTAAGCGTGGTTTGGCATTCTCTACTATCTCACAGATTGCTTACATGCTCGTTGCACTTGGTGTTTGCTTCTATGAGAAGGAGCACGGTTCTTTCTATAGTGCAGAGTATCTCCACCATGGTGGTCTTGGCTATATGGCAGCAATGTTCCACCTCTTCACTCATGCAATGTTTAAGGCTCTACTCTTCCTTTGCTCTGGTGCTATTATTGTTATCATTGGTAGCAACTTCAAGGAGTATATGGGTGGTTTGCACAAATACATGCCAATTACGAATATCTGTTTCTTGATTGGTTGCTTGGCTATTGCTGGTATTCCTCCATTTGCAGGTTTCTTCTCTAAGGATGAGATTATCTCAGCATGTAATGCACTTCCTGGTGTAGAAGGTCAGGCATTGAAATGGATTATGACACTCGTAGCTGGTATGACAGCATTCTATATGTTCCGTCTCTACTATGTAATCTTCTGGGGTGAGTCTTACTATGAGCAGGACCCAGAGAATCGTCGTCGTCCACAAGAAGTACCTTTCGTAATGTGGGGTCCATTGGTATTCCTCGCAATTATCTCTATCACTGCAGGTTGGATTCCATTTGGTCACTTTGTAAGTGCTAATGGTCTCAGCTATGATATCCATCTTGACTGGAGCATCGCTACAACCAGTATCATTGCAGCAGTTATCGGTATCGCACTTGCAACTTGGATGTACATGGGCAAGAAACAGCCTGTTGCTGATGCTTTGCAGCGTACCTTCCCACGTTTGCACAAGGCTGCCCTCAACAGATTCTATATTGATAACGCATGGCAGTTCTTTACACACAAGATCGTATTCCGTTGCTTCTCTATTCCAATTGCATGGTTCGACCGTCACGTTATTGATGGTACTTTCAATTTCATGGCTTGGGGTACACAGGAGGCTGGTGAGTCCATCCGTTCATGGCAGAGTGGCGACGTTCGTCAGTATGCCGTATGGTTCATCACTGGTACTATAGCATTAACATTAGTATTACTTTGCTTGATTTAAAGAAATGAGTTGGATATTAACTGTATTTGTAATTATCCCCGTCCTGATGCTTTTCGCTCTTTGGGTAGCGAAGAATGATAATCAGGTACGCGGTGTGATGGTAGCCGGCTCTACGGCACTTTTGATAGGTGCAATCTGGCTGACTGTTTATTTCGTTCAGCAGCGCAACGCAGGTAATCATGATGCGATGCTGTTGACAAACTCCGTAATGTGGTTCAAGCCTCTAAATATTGCCTTCTCGGTAGGTGTAGATGGTATCTCTGTTGTAATGATTTTGCTTTCTGCAATCATTGTTTTCACAGGTACTTTTGCCAGCTGGCAACTTGAACCAATGAAGAAAGAATACTTCCTTTGGTTTGTACTCTTGTCTTCAGGTGTATTTGGCTTCTTTATCTCTACGGATATGTTCACCATGTTCATGTTCTATGAGGTTGCGTTGATTCCAATGTACCTCCTCATTGGTGTATGGGGTACTGGTCCAAAGGAGTACTCAGCAATGAAGCTTACCTTGATGTTGATGGGTGGTTCTGCTCTCTTGGTACTCGGTATTCTTGGTATCTACTACTTTAGTGGTGCTACCACAATGGATGTAATGGAGTTAGCACGTATGCATGCTATGCCTAAGAACATTCAGAACATATTCTTCCCATTGGTGTTTATTGGTTTTGGTGTACTCGGTGCATTGTTCCCATTCCACACATGGTCTCCTGACGGTCACGCTTCAGCGCCTACAGCAGTATCAATGCTCCACGCTGGTGTATTGATGAAGCTTGGTGGCTATGGTTGTTTGCGTATTGCAATGTTCCTTATGCCTGATGCATTGGAGATGTGGGCACCAGTATTCCTTGTGTTGACAACAATATCTGTAGTATATGGTGCACTTTCAGCTTGTGTACAGACTGACTTGAAGTATATCAATGCTTATTCTTCAGTTTCACACTGTGGTATGGTACTCTTTGCTTTGGTTATGACCACACAGACAGCTATCACAGGTGCTATTCTCCAGATGCTTTCACACGGTTTGATGACAGCCTTGTTCTTTGCATGTATTGGTATGATTTATCACCGTGCAGGAACACGTGATGTTCGTTACCTTGGTGGTCTTATGAAGGTTATCCCATTCTTGGCAGTATCTTATGTAGTAGCAGGTCTTGCTAACCTTGGTTTGCCAGGCTTCTCAGGCTTCGTTGCTGAGATGACAATCTTCGTAGGTTCATTTGAGAATGCAGGTACATTCCATCGTGTAGCAACAATTATTGCTTGTACAGCAATTGTAATCACAGCTGTCTACATCTTACGTGTGGTAGGAAAGATTCTCTTCCAGAAAATTCCAAATAAGAAGTTCTATGAGTTACATGATGCTACATGGGACGAGCGATTCGCTATTGGCTGTCTAATCTTCTGCGTTGCAGGTTTAGGTCTCTGCCCACTCTTCTTTGAGAATATGATTATGGACGCGGTTCATCCTATCTTTGATCACATCTTCACATATATACCAAATTTGGGTAATCTTTAATAAACTGGCGAAATGTATAGTGATTTCTTTAAGATGATTCCAGAGGCAAGTCTCATTGCCATCCTGATTGTTTTGTTCGTTGCTGACTTTGCAACGGCAAAGACTGAAGAACGCAAGTGGTTCAATCCGCTGGCTTCTGTACTCTTGCTTTTGAACACCTTCGTGTGTCTTTGTCCTATGGGCACACAGAGTCTGTTCGGTGGTATGTATGAAACAACACCTGCTGTTGATGTGATGAAGGCTATCCTCTCTATGGGTACCTTTATCGTTGTCGTTCAGAGCCGTGTTTGGGCTGCAAAGAGCGGTAAGGAAGCTGAGTTCTATATGCTCATCGTTTCAACACTGCTCGGTATGTTCACCATGATGAGTGCAGGCAACTTCTTGATGTTCTTCCTCGGTCTTGAAATGGCATCTGTGCCTTTGGCATGTACTGTTGCCTTCGATATGTATCGCAAGAATTCTGCAGAGGGTGCAGCTAAGTTTATCTTGACAGCAACCTTCTCAAGCGGTGTAATGCTCTATGGTATCAGCTTCCTCTATGGTCAGTTTGGTACTCTTTACTTCGCTGATATCGCTACAAAGATGCAGGCAACCCCATTGGTAATCATGGGTCTTGTGTTCTTCTTCAGTGGTCTTGGATTCAAGATTTCTCTTGTTCCATTCCACTTTTGGACAGCTGATACCTATCAAGGTGCACCAACAACTGTTACTGGTTATTTAAGCGTAATCTCAAAGGGTGCTGCAGCCTTCACATTGTTGAGTATTCTCTTCCATGTCTTCGGTGACATGATGGAATACTGGCACGTATTGCTGATGATTGTAGTTGTTCTTTCAATTACTATTGCCAACCTCTTTGCTGTACGTCAGAATGAGTTGAAGCGTTTCATGGCTTTCAGTTCAATCTCTCAGGCAGGTTATATTATGTTGGCAGCTATTGGTAATAATTGGGCAAATTCAGTTGCTGCACTTAGTTACTACGTTCTGATTTATGTTGTTGCTAACATGGCAGTCTTCACAATTATCTCTGTTGTAGAACAGAATAATGGCGGTAAGACGAATATTGATGATTACAACGGTTTCTATCAGACCAACCCACATCTGAGCTTCTTGATGACCTTAGCAATGTTCTCACTCGGTGGTATTCCTCCGTTTGCAGGTATGTTCTCTAAGTTCTTCATCTTCATGTCAGGAGTTAATGGTGCTGACATCAACACCACAATGGGAGCATGGGCTTACGGAGTTGTATTCATCGCTTTGCTCAACACTGTTATCTCACTCTACTACTATCTTAAGATTGTAAAGGCTATGTATATTGTTCGCACAGACAATCCATTGCCAACCTTCAAGAGTGACTGTAATACTAAGTTTGCGTTGGCTGTTTGCATGGCAGGAATTCTCCTCTTTGGTGTTTGCAGCTTTATATATGAGTGGATTGCAGCAGCAGTTTAATAGGCAACAGACTTATTAAATAAGTATATAAATTGCCCAAGGGTTTCGGTAAATCCTTGGGCGATTTTTTGTTGATTATGGTTTATGATGGGTGAGAGATGATACCGCTTTTTGTATCAGTTAGTCATTGATCTCTTATTATATGATGATTATAATGCCCTTTCCCTCTCATCTTTTTCTGATGTATTATCCCAAATCGCTCATTAGATCCTAAACATATTTTGTTTTATTATCGAGTAGATTGTTTGACTTTGTAATGCAGGCGTAGCGGGCTACGTCAAGTTACAAAGACAGACAAGATGCCGATAAGAAAATAAAAGATGTTAGGAAAAAATGCCATAGTTAAGAATTATACACATTGTGGTCTAATAACCGATTTGGGTTTAATACAAGCCCTGCCTATGTGCCCAATCAATCGCACCTTGATGCGTTGTCATCTTTACGTTCTTATAGTTTCCCTCTATTGTACGAGTTGCTGTACCTTCTTTCCAAATATATTTATAACGGAGTTCTATCTCATTTGCACCCGTCTTTAGAAGATAAACATAACTTCCTTTCTGGAAAAGATGATCATCATAGCTGTATAGACCACCAACTGCAGAACCACCAGCAACCCAATCACCGGTCTTTGTTAAGTCAACAATCTGTCCAGCCTGACTCTTAGGAATAAAGAAAGCAACCATTTTACCCGAGATACCCAATGGATAGTTAACACCGATTCTACCTCCAAAATCACTGTAAAGAACAGGACTTACCCCATTATTTACATCATTATCATCATCACTACCACAAGCACTAAGGCTAAAACACATTACCAATGCAAAAACACTGGATACAAGGACATAAGTCCACTTATGAATACTTTTACGCATATAATTTATTTTTTTATAGTTAATTTAATCGCAAAGATAGCGCAAATATTGCAAATAAACAAGAAATAAACTACTTTTAAACAGAACTCAACACACATAAATACAAGACTTTACAACTAAAAGTGAGCATTGTAGCCAATAAAATTTAAATCATATATTCTCTATGTATCATCGTATTAAACTTAAGAAAGTAACCCCCTACATCGAATAACCATTAATTACTTTTTGACAGTATGACTCTTTTTAATAACAAGTTGATATCTCCCCCATCATATATTGCATGGCGATTAGCGCTTAACACCATTGGTGCTTACCAACAACACCACTCGTGCTGAGCATCAACACCACCGCAAAACACTACTAACAAACTTACACAAGATTGTTTATTAGACTGCATAAAAGGGCAAACATAATTACAACTGACAAACAATAAAATTATAAAGTATGAGATATAAGTTTTGAATCAAAACTAATCATAATTATGAATTATGGTTTATAAATTGAGAGTTAAAACTAATCATAATTATGAATTATGAATTAAAACCAATAGGTAGTGTCCTAAAAAGATTAGAATGTAGTTGGGGAATATCATTCCTCATTACTACGGAATGACTACATACTACGTCAATGATATAAAAAGAATACGATTGCGATGTGGCAAATGTGCATTAGTTTGCACACCATTTCCACATCTATTTCCGTTTTTTCTTGCAAGTTTCGGAAACTTTAACTATCTTTGCACCCGTATCTTGATTATCAGGCATTGAACGTATTAGAGAGACATAACCATTCATGGCAGGTTTCCTTATATAATAAAGGTATATGCGCAATACAGGAAAACCAAGGTTTTTCTGCAAGTTGTCGCGTGAAAAATGCCGTAAACTTATCGTTGGATTATTTGGCAGTTCCAAATAATTTGTTACTCTCTCACATAGGCGCTACTGGCGTAACGTCACCCCAAAACATTCTCGCATACGCGCCCGAGGCGACCCTGCGCAACCCCTTTAGGCAAAGGATTTCACGACGAATCCTCTGCCTGATTTTCCATGTCCTTTTGTCAACTTCTAAAAGGACGAAATAACAACAGAACATTCACATAAACAATTATAAAAATGAAACAGAAAGATTCAAAGAAACAGATGTATATCCGCCCGGCAATCGAGATTGTCGGTGTAGGAATTGAGTCTCTGATGGTAGAGGCAAGTGGCGACCACTCAGGTATCGGACAAGGAGGAACCGTTGGAGAAGCCAAACGGTGGTATTTCTTAGAAGAAGACGAAGATGAACAGGAATTTCCCATAGGCAGGAATATGTAGGAAGATTGAATGAAAAAATGAGTATATAAAAAATTAAAGAATTGAGTATAAAAAAGAATATGAAATACAGAAATTTATTCCATATAGTATTGTTGTTCGTGTGTGTAGTACTCGCGGGGTGTTCCAACGATGAAACCTCGCAAACCGGAAACCGGCAGGACAAGGTGGCGGGCACTGCTACCACGGTCACATTCTCAACCGAAGAGAACGTGACACAAGCCAAGGTCATGACGCGTACCTCCATCAGCCACAACATTGGCAATGGGGCTATACCCTATTGGTCGGAAGGAGATAAAATTTGGGTGAAGGATACTGGCGGAAACTTCCAGCAAAGTGGTGCAGGCACATTCAATGCGGACAGGACGCACGGAGTATTCACGTTGTCGGGGACTTTCAGCAATGGGTGTACTGTCAATTATACTGGTGCAAACGGCACAGCAGGCGACAAGGTGACCATCGCTGCTACACAGACCCAAACAGTTCCCAATGATTTTAGTCATGCTGGAGCTTCGGGTGACTGTGGCACTGCTACGGCTTCGGGCACTGGTAATTCGTTCAAGTTCAAGCTCGACCACAAGGCAAGTTACCTTTGCTTCCTGCCTCGCTCGTCGAACGACTATGTCCATCGAAGCAAACTCTTCAAGATTGAGGTGATTTCCGAGGATGCCATCGCCGGGACATACGATTTCTCTACAGGCACCCTTTCCGCAGAGCCTGTGTCAAACAGCTCGAAGACCATCACTCTGACCACTGGCGGCGGATTCCCCGTCACCAATACGACAAGCGCTATTGATGCAAACGGTGCCTACATGGTCATCGCCCCAGGTACGCATAGCCTCACCGTGCGCTATTGGCTTAGGAACGAGACCGACAATCCTGATGGAACCATAGAGGGAACCGTCACCAAGTATGTGGACCTTACCTGCGAGGCAGGGAAAATCTACGATGTCACGGCTAATCTGAGTCCACAGGAGCTTTCTTCGGAATACTACATGTGGGATGCCAAGAAGGAGTATTGGTATGGATTCAAGAATGTGCAGCCTAAAGATGCTCTCGGCTATAATGATAATTATCCCAAAAGCCAGAATGCTGATCCGGACCGTTGGTATTATGTACCTTCAACTGGCGTCAACTGGGCTGCAAATACCGCAGCAAATTGCCCTACTGTCAACCAGGTCATATGGTATACGCAAAAAGGAGACCCTCATTGGGATGGTACAGAACTCTGGACGCTGCTTGGACGTCTCCGTAAAGGCGGGATGTGGCTGAAAAAGCAAGAAGTGATTGCTGCTGAAAATCATACGACCCCTCAAAATATGTATGCTGCTTACAACGGAATCGATTACCGTGAAGCAACCTACGAGTTCCCTGAATATTCTTTCTCCAACAACAGTGTTGTCAATGGACGTCCTGAAAAATCAAAGATCGCTAACTATTTCTATCTCCCTGCTAAAGGCTTCTATAGAAATGGACAATTACAGTATGTCAGCGGATACGGCTACTATTGGTCGGCTACAAGTTCAAAGCAGAACCCTAAGCGTTCTCTCAGTCTGAACTTTTCTTCCACATCGATATCTCTTGGCAGCAACTATCAATTCTATGGTTTTTCCGAAGAACTGAAATATTGATGGACGATTCTCAAGAAGAATGAGATATGTTCCGGCAATCAAAATCCAAACATTAACCAAGCTATCGGGCGGTGCAGATACATATTTTGACTAAATATACTTTAGTGGGATACTACTTATACTTTAGATGCCCACTACTTATACTTTAGTCGTTGTTAACATCTCCGCCGCCCGAAGGCACAAAATAATCAAAACTATCGCATTCTACAAGAAAATGAAGATGAGAGTGAATGGCAAGAGTATCCCAAGTCCATTTTCGTGGGTTCTGCCATCACTACCGAGCAGGTAGCCAAGCGTGTGGCAGCTGAATCGACCGTAAGCCCTGCCGACGTGCGTGCCGCACTGACGGCATTGGGTGGCGTGATGGGCGACTACATGGCGCAAGGTCGTTCCGTAAAGAGTGTGTAAGTTCTCTCTTCTTTTCTTTGTTTTTTATTCATTTTTCTTTCTTTTGTTTCCTGAATTTCCATTGATAATTTTTCCTTGCATATATTGTTTTTTCCATGGTAACACTTGCTAATAGGAAATGTATCGCCTTGTTTGATGGCATTGATGTTCTCATTTTTGGGTCTTCCGGAATTTGGAGTGATGGTATTATACTTTTCAGGCTTCCTGTTGATAAAAAAATATTGTAAACCCTTAAATATAAGATTTTTGTGGTGTGGATAGCCCATGTAAGAAGTATAGATTTTGTAGCCTTTATTTTAGCACTTTATATTCTTTAATATTCAGTAAACAAAGGGATTTGGAAGAATAGAACTCACAAAAGTTATTGATAATCAGATATTAAATGATATAACTCTAAATTCCGGAAGAACCATAAAAAAGAGAGGGTGTATCAAAATTGATACCCTCTCTCTTTTTTGCACAAAGCCCCGACTTTCTCAAGCCAGGGCTTTGCTATTTCCTAAAGTTTTTGTACCTTTAGGCATACAAAAAATCTCATTATGACAAAGGTACACTTTCGTTCTTACATACACAAGAAAATGATTCTTTTTCCTCAAAGAATCGATAAGGATATCGCAGAAGACGACCCTGTTCGTCTTTTAGACGCCTTGGTGGATAATCTTATGTTGGATAATGTCTACAAGCTTTATAAGCCCAGTGGTCGCAAGCCTTATCATCCACAAATGATGCTCAAGGTGATTCTTTACGCCTATATGAATAATATCTATTCCTGCCGTCGTATAGAGTCGCTTCTCAAGCGTGACATTCATTTCATCTATCTGGCAGGATATGAGCAGCCTGATTTTATTACCATCAATCGTTTTCGTAATCGTGTGAAAAAGGAAATCAACAATATCTTTACACAAGTCGTATTAGTACTTGCAGCCAAAGGTTTGATAAGTCTTGACGTTGAATATATTGACGGCACAAAAATAGAATCGAAAGCCAACAAGTATACCTTCGTTTGGAAGAGAACCGTGGAAAAGAACCGCGCCAAGTTGCAGGAACAAATACGCACACTCTTGCTTCAGGTTGATGATGTCATAGCGCAGGACAATGCCGCTAAGAGAGAAGGTGTCGAGTTTACTGCAGCTCTGCTCGATGAGATATCTGAGGAATTGAACAAGTCTTTGAAATCAGCCCCTGAGCCTAAGACAAAAGAAGAGAAGCAGGCTGTTAGAACCAAGAAAAAACAGCTTAAAGAGCTTGAGAAGAAACGTAATAAACTCCAGGAGTATGACCAACACCTTGAGATTA
>ERZ773009.305-NODE-305-length-35405-cov-17.574738_pt1 | contig 35405 bp, 34 predicted proteins | sample MGYA00580663_ERZ773009 | MGnify/ENA primary metagenome ERZ773009 (study PRJEB29015, sample SAMEA2737969) | human oral metagenome | biome: human oral; feature: human-associated habitat; material: dental | place: China | collected 2026 ... | reverse complement strand
AATCCACACCAGCAATTCTTTCAGCTTTCAAAGGCGACAAATGCTTAAGAGCATCGAAAATCTTAACTGGACGGATATTGGCATAGAGTTCAAGCTCCTTCCGCAGAGCAAGCAATCCTTGCTCCGGTCGAACTGGGGCATTATCATACTGGGGACTGCCGATAGCTGCTAGGAGAATAGCATCCGCCTCCTTGGCCGCTTCTAGAGTTGACTGAGGGAGAGGATGACCTTCCGCATCAATACCAGCACCCCCAAAAGCTTTCTCCGTGATATGATAAGCAAAACCGAACTTGTCCGCAACAGCAGCCAGTACTTGGAGACCAGCTTCCATGATTTCTGGACCGATACCGTCACCCGCCAGAGCTACAATTTCTTTTGTCATAGTCGCTTCCTTCTAATTACTTGCAGGCAGATCGCGGTAGGATACCTGGTGGCCGATTTCACCCGCATTTTCCTTTTGCACAAAGGTGTTGGCATGGATATAGGCAATGGCGCTGGCCTTAAGAACATCAAAGTCAATACCAGAGGAGTTGAAAATTGTATCTGTATCCGTATTTTCAACAGCTACCAAGACGCGAGCCTGAGAGTCAATACCATCCGTCACCGCCTCGATGTTATAAGATAAAAGCTGAACAGACTGGTTAAAGAATTGGTCAATGGCATTAAAGATAGCTTCAACGCTTCCTTTACCTTCTGCCACACAGCTAACCGTCTCGCCGTCACCATTAACCAGCTGCACATCCGCTGTGATGGTATGGTCGTCATTGGTCGTCAACTGCAGATCATCAAAGTGGAAGCCTTCAGGATTTTCGACAGTCGTTCCGGCAATCAGAGCCCGAATGTCAGCGTCTGTGACTTCATTTTTCTTATCAGCCAAGACCTTAAACTTAGCAAAGAGATCATTAATTTCAGATTCTGCAAAGTCCAGAGCCAATTCTTTGAGTTTTTCGACAAAGGCATGGCGGCCAGACAGCTTGCCAAGCGGTAGTGAATTGCTCTTGACTCCAACCAGCTCAGGTGTGATGATTTCATAGGTCAGTGGATTCTTAAGAACGCCATCCTGATGGATACCGGACTCATGAGAGAAGGCATTGCCACCAACGACTGCCTTGTTCTTAGGCACTGGAATACCTGAGAAGCGGGATACCAGCTCAGAAGTGTTAATAGTTTCATTAAGGACGACATCCGACTCAACCTGATAGTAGTCCTGACGAATTTCTAAGGCAACTGCTACTTCTTCCAATGCTACATTTCCAGCCCGCTCACCGATTCCATTGATAGTTCCCTGAACACGACCAGCACCGTGCTTGATAGCCGTCAAAGTATTGGCTGTTGCCATACCAAGGTCATCATGACAATGAACACCAAATACCACCTTATGATCAGAAGTCACATTTGCCACTAGGTAGTCGAAAATATTTGCAAACTCTTCCGGAGTAGTAAAGCCGACTGTATCTGGAATATTGATATAAGTCGCACCTGCATCAACCGCTGTTTGTACCACCTGAAAAAGGAAATCTAGCTCTGTTCTTGTTGCATCCTCTGGTGAAAACTCGACTATATCGAACTTGGAGCGCGCGTAGGAGACATGCTCTTTCACAGCTTCTAAAATCTCTTCCTTGGACTTTTTCAGCTTGAACTCTCTGTGAATAGGACTGGTCGCAATGAAGACATGAATCTGTGGATGCTTGGCATCCTTGAGCGCCTCGTAGCAGGCATCAATGTCAGATTTAACCGAACGCGCCAGACCAGTGACGGAAGCTTTAGTGATGACTTTAGCAATCTCCTGCACCGCCGCAAAAGAATCTGGACTCGCAGCAGGGAAACCGGCTTCAATGACTGAAATCCCCCACTTCTCTAACTGCTTGGCAATAGCCACCTTTTCCTTGATAGAGAAATTCACTCCTGGTGTCTGCTCGCCATCCCGGAGGCTGGTATCAAAAAACTCAACTTTGCGTGTCATAGACAACTCCTTTTCTAAGATACATAGACCATTTAGGAAAAACTCTTCCCCAACTTCTAGGTCGTGTTCAATGACTGAGACGGTATGAGACAAATTGATTTCAGAAAAATCAAGATGCATTCCCACTCCCGTCGCTCCTTTAGAAACCATTTCTTCCTCATCAGAGCTTGAGGTAAGATAGGTGAAATAAAAAACATCTCACTTGAGGAACAAGCGAGATGTTGATTTACTCCCGCTTGGTAAGCCAAACAGGACTAATGCTTTTGCACTAGCCCGAGTAACGCAACAACAAAGCAAAGTTTGAAGATTGGGTTGACTTCATGTTTGACTAACTCCTTTTTGAGATGGTTTCTTATTGTTTAGTATTTTAACACAGTATCATAAACCTGTCAAGAAAAAGTCGATATTTTCTGAAAATTTTTAATATGCTGGATTATTTTTGAGGAGATTAGCAAAAATAAGAGAAAGAAAAAGAAGCAGGGTAAGTCTCACTTCTTCCAATTTTCTTAGTATTTTGATTCATTTACTCACTTCATCCAGCTTATTCTGAAAGCGTCTGTTCTCCTGATAGCGAGCTTCTAGAACATCGTCTATGCGCCTTTTGTATTGCTGATGGTATTGATCCAGATTATCCTCTATTTGAAAAATATAAGGTTGAACCGCTGTCAAAGGAACCTCTCTACATGCATAAGAAATCGCATCTAAGAGTTTGTTCGTCTCTCTGTCAAACTTATAGTAGTATGTATCTAAGTCTGTCTCTGCTCGATCAAACTCACGCATTTTTAGAGCATGTTCATCTTCCAGTTCCTGAAGCTTCTTTTTATTCAGCATTGCCTCACCTCCTAACCCTTAATCGGGCTATCCAAAGAAGGCATCTGCATCGTCTGAGTTAGATGAGTTTCAGCAGCTTGCGCTGCCTTACCTTCAAATCCACCCTGAATGTTTTTAACATAGTTAGTAGAAGCATAATTTTTCATATCCAAAGCCGCCGCCTGTAGCTGAGTTGCTAACTCCGCTCCTTTAGCAAGAATAAGCTGCTCTTTGGCTGCTATCAAAGCCTTGATAGCTTGCCGCTCCTGCTCTTTCATCTTTTCTTTAAACTGTTTTGCCAACTCCGCTTTAGTTATGAGGGCATCATCATTTACTATCAGAACCATTCTTACCCCTCCATGTTCCTTTTACATCTGCCAAGAGATTATTGAAATCCTCAGCTTGCTGAGTATCGACTGCTGCAAAATCTCCACTAGCTCTAACCAAAGTCATTCCCAACTGTTCAATCTCTGTCATAAAGCCTTTTGCAGATGTCTCTGTGTTGCTTTCAATCGTATCATCCCAAAAACGAGAAACATTAAAATCAGCCAATAAACTCGCTACCTCTGTACCACTCAGATAGGTCACCATTCCCATCGCCTCTGTACTCGTATCCTTTACTGTATTTTGGACAAATTCTTTGGCATCCGACAATAAGGTTTGGACATGCTTAACTTTATCTTCCATTTCAAAGATAGCCAGCTGTGCTGCAGTCTGAAGGAGACGAGCACGAACCAAAATTCTATCTTCTCCTGTAAGATTGCCATTTCCCAACTGTTCCTGATAGCGAGTAATAGCTTCACGATCCCAAGCCATAGATTCCAAGCGAGCAACCCTAATAATTTCCTTGTATTCTGTCTCAAATTGATGATAGAAGGCATACCCCAAAACAGCCCTATCAGGAAGATCTCCTTTCATTAGAGAATTGAATATATTTGAAGCGGTTTCTTCATCAACTCCCAGTTTTCGAAGAGCATCCAGAGTTTTAGCAATTAGACGAGCTAGCTTTTCACCCGCTCTCAGCAGTTCTGGATGATAATCAGCAGAAGCGGTCAAAAAAGAACCTTTACCGTCTCCCTGAAAAACACCAAAATCATGGGCACTCTCAGAATCGAAACTCTGGGTATAGTATAAGGGAACCACAATATTAACTTTACCAACAGGTCCACCTTCACCTCTTACATGATATTGCTCACCGTCCTCAGGTAAATGAGCAATTGTATATTCTCTATTAAGCATACTCACCATGTCAAAGGGATTGACATAATATTCAATTTTTTTACCTATGGCTTTGATTTGATCGGGAGTTAATCCCATTTTTAAAAGGCTTTTGGTAGTATCCGGACCATCAAAGAGGACCACTCTTCCAATCTTATCTAAATCATTACTGCTCAATCCAGCTATTCCTTGAACCGTCACCATGGTCCCTAGCGAATGTGCTGAAAGATCCATTGTTGCATTAGGCGCTTTCTCTCTCATTTCTTGGATACGAGTTTTCATGGCCTCGGTTGCCAAAGGAGCTTGTGGAATATGGATGTGATTAAACGCAAACTGAGCGTCATTATCTATCCAATCATTCAAATTTAGTGCTTTGATGCCCCGCTCAAGTATCTTATCTAAGTTAAAACCATCGCTACCTCGAATAGCCATATAAGTTTTCTTGGTATCTTTTCCCAACGTCGGCGTATCCGTTAAAAAATAAGAATTAAAGCCCGCTTTTTCGTCAGTCATTAACCCCTTTTGATAGCTGTCTACAATACGTGGCTCACGTCTCATACCGTTCGTATCAGGTACTGGTACGGTGGTAATTTTATTGACATCGTGCAAATCAGAATCAGGTTGTAAATAGACCCTGCCATCATAAGGAAGATTCTTACCTCCAGGGGTGATTTCTTCATCATAAATTACTTCTTTTGAGAAATCAAATACTTTTACTTTGGTTGAGTTATTTTTAGGTGGAAAATTATTAGGACGACCAGTATAAGCCGACTGCGCTAAATCTCCATAAAAATTATCAAAAGTTTTTAAATTACTATTACTCATAAATATCCCATACATTGCCTTTCAAGACTCTTATCGGTTGCATTTCAGAAATTCTCTTAATATCAGGAATACTGTTTCTATTATGTTCTAGCGGGAAACCCAGAGTAAATTCAGAATCTTCAATATTATTAATTCTTCCGCTTAAAGTTAGTATATTCCCCCCACCTTGAGGAGTTCCGTTACCTATATCCTCAATTGTCAAACTACCCCAGTCAAACTGAACACTTTTAACTTTAGGATTTCTGGATTTAACAAATTCAGCCATTTCTTCTTCATGCTTTTTTAAATAAGCTAGCTGTTTCTCTTTTGGACTTCTCAAATCGAAAGTCTCATCTGTGAATAAACTTTTGTTTTGAACTGTCATAATCGTCCCTCCTATGACTAGAGTGGTTGCTATCGCAAGAATAGCTAATCTATTTTTTTTCATTATTTATCCTCCAAAGTAAAGAGAAGTTACTATTATTATATCATGAATGCATTAAAAAATAATTTTGAAAAGTATTCCGTAAAATATGAAATTTACAAACTGCGCTAAATTTGCGTAGAAATTATGAAAGTTTTTTAAATTACTCTTCGCCAAATCCTCTTCCTCCTACACGAAGCGGACTCCCACTTCCAATTCCTTCAATAAAATCTTCTTTATTGTTCTTTCCATCTTTTATGTAAACCAAAACACTCCAACTTGAATCTTTGATATGATTAAAACCACCAAAAACTCGAATAACATTACCTTCACCCTGCGGTGTTCCATTTCCTATTTCTTCCCAACGTGTTTCTTCCCAAGCAATTTGAACAGACTCCACTTTAGGATTTAAAGACTTCACAAAATCTTCTATTTCTTTTTTATGCTCCTTCAAATAAGCTAGTTGTTTCTCTCTTGGACTTCTTAAATCGAAAATTCCATCTGTGAATAAACTTTTGTTTTGAACTGTCAGAATCGTCCCTCCTACGACCATAGAAGTGGTTAGCGCTACGATTGATAGAGTAGCCATTTTACTTTTTTTCATCATTTTTTCTTATATTCTACTACTTTCTATGAATTTCACAGTATCACTTCTTAAGTCACTTCGTTTCTAAGAAGAATATACACCCTCATCTCCTCATATATTGAATGCCTCGGAAAAGGAGAAAGGCTGTTAGAATCAGGGAAACAAGCCAGATGGTCTTCAGGAGGTAAAATTGAATCAGATAGGTAGAGATGATGGCTCCAACTACAAAGCTTGCTAATAGGGCTACAAAGAAAAGGCCTTCTTTCAAATCTTTCCCTTTCTTGTTTCGAGCATAGTTGCCAAAAGCTACCATGGTTTTCTTGATATTCCCCGTCATAAAGGAGTTGTTGTAGACAATGCCATCCACCTCGCCAAAAGCGGTCGCAACTAGTCCCATGCAAAAAGCCAGTGGCGGCACGATATAGAGATGAGGCACATTTGCAGGCAAAAATCCAGCAACAGCTGTCGTCAATATCAAAGGAAAAACGCTGGACAGCCTGCGCCAAGAATGTTCAAAATGATGCTGAAAAACAGTCATCAGAAAAATCCCCAGCATAAAGGCCAACATAGTTGCCAATTTCACTTCGATTCCTCTTGTCTCCTGATTGATAAGCTCAACCGAAAGGAAAACGACGTTTCCTGTCTGACCTGCCACCAAGGTCCCTCCCCGCTCAATGAAGGTATAGGCGTCGATAAATCCTGCACAAAAGGTCAAGAGACAGGCAAAAAATTTTGAACGAGAGTGAAACTCTCTTTTTACAAATTGTTTCATAAACCACCTACAAAATAAGGGAGTGACCAGACTACGAAAATCATAGATTTCAGTCCGTCCACTTCCCCTTGCTAGATTATATTTCAAAAATCTTGTAGCTACTGCGATTCACCAGATTCACAAACTTTTGTTTCCTCAAATGACCGAGCAGAAAGCTACGTGTGCTAGCCCTCTCTGGCTTCCTTAAGGATTTTTTCAATCTTGGTCGTAATCAGGTCAATAGCCACCTTGTTTGAAGCTCCCTCTGGAATGATGACATCCGCATAGCGCTTGGTCGGCTCGATGAACTGATGGTACATAGGCTTAACGACACCCAAATACTGTTCGATAACGCTATCCAAACTGCGGCCGCGCTCTTCCATGTCCCGCTTAATACGACGAATAATCCGAACGTCATCATCTGTGTCCACAAAGATCTTAATATCCATCAAATCTCTCAGGCGCTGGTCCTCTAAGACCAAAATCCCCTCAACGATGAACACATCCTGAGGCTCCTGACGATAGGTCTTTTTGCTGCGGGTATGCTCCGTATAGTCATAAGTGGGAATATCCACTGGTCGACCAGCCAAGAGCTCCTTGATTTGCTCAATCATCAGGTCGGTATCAAAGGCAAAAGGATGGTCATAGTTGGTCTTCACCCGCTCCTCAAAAGTCAGATGCGTCTGATCCTTATAGTAGGAGTCATGCTCAATCATGGCAATATTTTCGTTTGGAAAATTAGCCAAAATTGCTCGAGAAACGCTGGTCTTTCCGCCTCCAGAACCACCAGTTACACCAATAATAATAGGTCTATTTTGCATTATAAGCTCCATCTCTTGTTATCTTATCTATTTTACCGCAATTCATGTTATAATGAAAGAGCTAAAATAAAAAAAGTACATGCTTAAAAATAGAAAAAAGGAGGTTTTTATGCTCAAACTTGGAATCATCGGAACAGGTTCTATTTCTCATGAGTTCATCAAGGCCGCTCACTCAACAGGCGACTATCAACTTGCTGCTGTCTACTCTCGGACTTTAACTTCTGCTGAGCGCTTTGTGCAAAACTATGAAAATACAGCCGTCTATACTGAAATGTTGGACTTTCTGTCGTCCGATATTGATGTCGTTTATATCGCCAGTCCCAACAGCCTGCATTTCAAGCATGCCAAGGTAGCTATTCTGGCTCGTAAACATGCCATTGTTGAAAAGCCTGCGGTTTCTCGTCCCAAAGAATGGCGGGAATTGGTCAAGCTGGCTGACGAGCATCAAGTCTATCTCTTTGAAGCTGCCCGCAACTATCATGAGCAGGCCTTTGATACAATCAGTGATTTTCTCAAGGACAAGACCGTCTTGGGAGCCAACTTCACCTATGCCAAATATTCTTCAAAAATGCAAGCTCTGCTTGCGGGAGAGCAGCCCAATGTTTTCTCAGCTAAGTTTTCTGGCGGCGCTTTGATGGATTTGGGTGTCTATCCCGTCTATGCGGCTATCAGACTTTTCGGCCATCCGCGCTTCGCTCGCTACAGCGCCCAGCAGCTAGCTAATACGATTGATTTAAATGGAGCCGGCTGTCTTATCTATCCAGATTTTCAAGTTCAGATTCAGGCCGGTAAGAATATAAACAGCAATCTGCCTGCAGAGATTTACACAGATCAGGGAACTCTGACTTTAGATGGGATTGAATTTATCAGCTCTGCTATTTTCCAAAATCTGGACGGTCAAGAAGAGGTGCTGCCTATCCAGCGTGCTTCCCATACCATGCTGGAAGAAGCTCAGGCTTTCGCGCGAGTGCTCAAGGGCGGACAGGATGCGGCTTATGAGAAATGGTTGGATGCGGCAGCGGCTGTTCATGAAAGCTTATTTGCCATGCGAAAGGACGCTGGCATTAGATTTGAGGTTGATGATGATTAAGGAACAATTTCCCCCGAGCTGGCAAAATCAGCTGGCTCAGCTAGGCTTTGAAGATTTGACGGCTATTCAAGAGAAGATGTTTGATTCTGTTTCTGCAGGCGATACGGTGCTGGGAATCAGTCCGACTGGTACTGGTAAAACTCTGGCCTATCTCTTTCCCAGTCTGCTCAAACTGACACCTAAAAAAGCCCAACAACTCTTGATTTTAGCTCCTAATACTGAGCTGGCTGGACAAATCTTTGAGGTCTGCAAGACTTGGGCGGAGCCTTTAGGGCTGACAGCCCAGCTCCTGCTCTCCGGTTCCAGTCAGAAGCGACAAATCGAGCGCCTTAAGAAAGGTCCAGAAATTATCATCGGAACGCCTGGACGGATTTTTGAGTTGGCCAAGCTCAAGAAAATCAAGATGATGAATGTCGAAACCATTATTTTGGATGAATTTGACCAGCTGCTCAGCGATTCTCAGTATCACTTTGTCGATAAAATCACCCACTATGCGCCTCGTGACCACCAGCTGGTATATATGAGCGCCACCGCTAAGTTCGACCACGACAAGATTGCTGAAAATACTCTAGAAATCAGCATTGCCGACCAAGTTTTGGATAACATCCAGCATTTTTACATGCAAGTCGAAAAACGTGATAAAGTGGAGTTGCTGCGTAAGTTATCCAATGTTGAAGATTTCCGCGGACTGGTCTTTTTCAACGCTCTGTCAGACCTAGGCAGTGCTGAGGAAAAACTCCAATATCATGAAGCCAATGCCGTTTCTCTTGCCAGCGATGTCAACGTTAAGTTCCGCAAGGTGATTTTGGATAAGTTCAAAGAGCATCAGATTACTCTCCTGCTAGCCACTGACCTAGTTGCTCGCGGCATTGATATTGACTCCCTAGAATGCGTCGTCAATTATGAGCTTCCGCGCGATTTAGAAACCTATACCCACCGCTCTGGACGAACCGGCCGCATGGGCAAGGAAGGCTACGTGATTACCTTCATCAGCCATACAGAAGAGCTGAAAACATTGAAAAAATACGCCACCGTCCGAGAAATTGTATTAAAAAATCAAGAGCTTTATGTAACGAGTTAAGCTAAAAAAGCTTTGGAAATCTCATGTTTCCAAAGCTTTTTGCTTTTACTCATTGCCAACAAGAATTTCAAAAAACTAACCCCAAGACCGTCTTAGTCTCTGCCGTAATAAATACGATGCGGCTCTAGCTGGCCTTCCAGCAGCTCATCGACCGTTACCAAAGTATAGCCGTTACTCTTCAGATACTCGAGAACACTTGGCAGAGCGTCAATACTGGTCTGGTGAATATCATGCATGAGGATAATCGAGCCTGGCTGGGTTTTGGCAATCTCTTGCATAATGGCTTTAGTATTGCGTGTCTTCCAGTCTAGACTGTCTACATTCCACATGATAAAGGACTGGTCAACCGAATTTTGAATTGTAGCATTAATAGCTCCATAAGGAGGCCGCGTAATCGTTGGCTTGATGCCTATGACATTGTTAATAGCGGTCTGGGTATCAAGGATTTCTTTTTGGGCTGACTCCAGAGGTAGTTTGGTTAAGACTGGATGGTCCCATGTATGAATCCCAATCTGATGACCTTCATTGTGCACGCGCTTGACAATCGCTTCATTACCAGCAATGTTTTGCCCAACCATAAAGAAGGTCGCTTTGGCACCGTATTTCTTGAGGATATCCAGAGCCTGCGGTGTTGTCTTAGGATCTGGACCGTCATCAAAGGTCAGAGCAACCATTTTCACATGCTTCTTAGCCTCAAAACTCTGATAAGCTGCCAAGTCATCACCGGTCAGATAGTCCGCATTGATCTGGTCATAAAAGCTAGACAAAGGAACGTCAATGCTGGTTAAGCCTTGCACTTCCTTACTCAGCTTAATAGAAAAATGACTGTACTCATAACGGAAAGACCACTGACCCAACTCCGTTCCATTGAGGGTGTTGAGGATTTCCGTCTGCACCGCCTCATCGGCCTGTCTAAAGGTCAGCTGGCTGGATATTTCGTTGATGAAGATTTCCTTAGCTGCATCAGGATCCTGAAAGAGCTTATCCAGAGTGAAAGGGCTGCCGTCTGCACCGAGGTAGCTGTCAGCAACTTCCCGCTCTTCTCCTTTACTGATTTTCATCTCTTTGACATGATAGTCCTTGCGATGCACCAGTACTTCTTTAACATCCTTCAGGCTCGTTTCTTTTTCCTTAGCATAGTAGAAGGTCAATTCCTCAATCTTATCGCCCTTCTTCTGATTATCCTTAATCGTCTGGCTATCTGCGTCCATCTGCTCCTTAACGCTTGCCATAACCTGACCATCTAGCAGAGGATAAAAGGCCTCTACATAGTGGCTGCCAATCATCTTGCTCTGCTTTTCAGTATTTTCAGCGTGGAAGGTCTCTTCTTGGGCAATCAGCACACTAACCTTCTCTTGCAGTTCCTTTTCTTGGAAAATAGCGTAAATTTTTACAGCACCCAGAAATAGAGCAGCAACAAAAGCTAAGCCTAGCAAGCTGAGAACGATGAGTGTTTTCTTGCCGTGTTTCTTGTTATTTTGTCTTTTCATACACCTGTCCTAAATGAATAAAAATCATCATTTATCTTGCAAAATTAACTTCAGCTAGATGTTAGAGACTCTTCTCACGAATGACTTCCACCTTGTAGCCATCAGGATCTTTTACAAAATAATAATTAGGCGGGTTGCCAGGAAGACCCTTTGGATCTGTCACTTCATAGCCTTTGGCCTTGTGCTCAGCGTGCAGACCTTCCAAGTCTGGCGTGCTAAGTGCCACATGAGCAAAGCCGTCCCCAATCACATAAGGACCATGGTCATAGTTATAGGTCAGTTCAAGCTCATAATCATCGCCTTCCAAACCTAGATAAACGATAGTAAACTGATAATCTGGAAAATCCTTGCGGCGCAGCTCCTTAAAGCCAAAAGCCTCTGCATAAAAAGCGATAGACGCTTCCAAATTCTCAACACGCAAACAAGTATGTAACATTTTTGATGCCATAATTTCACCTCATTCTTTCTTGTTTATTATTATACCCTATTTTAGGCAAAACTTATATTAAATTTTTAAAAAAGTAAATAGGTACCAGATAAAAAGCAAGCCAATAAGGCCTGCTAAGAATTGTTTTTCAAAAAATGTTCAATGAAGTCGCTATACGAATTCCATTGAGGCATGAGAATGCTTTCTTTCTCAGCACTTCTTTTGATTTCAAAATATTGGTCAACCCATTCGGCATAACCTGAATGCATATGATTTGTGACCATTTCGGCAACCAAAGGCTGACTCAACATGAACTTCATTACTGGAACTAAGAGAAATAGGGGCAGGGATAGATATTTAGTAGGTTTATAACGATGTTTAGGAATGCCATATCGCTGACAGAGTTCTAAACCTTCTCGCCAAGCGCAAATCATCTTTCGAATTGCTTTTTTATCTTTCAAGAGTGCATCAAAAGACCCCACTTCTGCAACTGCACCTGCCATTACCGCCTCCTGAAGGCAGTGAACCTTCATCCAAGAAGCCAAGTTAGGCATAGCATCAATGCCTATCCCACTAGCTGTGAAAATAGGAGACAACTCTGATGTATAAGAATCATCATCAAGTAACGTAGCTTCTTTGAAAATGATAGCTTGGATCCGACCATCACTCTTTCGCCCTCCTCCAACAGAAGAAGGAAAAGCTAACGACACCTGCTTTCTGTTCAAATAAGAAGGAATCTTGGAGTTGATATTCCAGTTATTCTGTAAAATAAGTAAATGAGCTTTTTCCTTTATAGCCGCTAAATGATTCAATGCCTGCTCTAGTTGCAAACTATTTACCGTTAAGAGAATCAGGTCATAGTCTTGATCAATACTCGTCACCAATGGCGGCTGGAAATGATGTTCTTTATAGACCTGTTCGTCTTTCCTTAAATCTTTAATAGAAAGTGTGAAGCCTTGCTCTAAAGTCGACAGCTTATGTTCTCTAACTAAGACAGTAACTTGATGCTGATTAGACAGTAACCAAGCGTATGTCAAACCAATTGTGCCAGCACCATAAACCAAAATGTTCATATTAAGCCTCTCCCGCTATTTAACAGAACGCTTTTTCGTTTCTTTCAGGAGCAGTTTAACTTCAAAGACCGTACCTTTTGGTTTGTTGTCCTTGACATAAATAGAGCCTTTGAAAGCATCGACAATCTGCTTAGCCAGAGAAAGCCCCAGACCAAAGCCACCTTTCTGACGGGTCCGAGCCTTGTCCACCCGATAAAAGCGATCAAAAATCTTCTTTTTATCTTCATCGCTGATACCAGGACCATTGTCCGCCACTCGGAAAATAAGGTAGCGATCTGTCGAAGTAGCCATGACACTGATTACGCCATCATCATCTGTGTACTTGATAGCATTGTCAAATAGAATGGTCATCAGTTGTTTGAGAAAAATTTGATCGGTCACAATAGGGTGCTTGATCATATTTTCTGAATGAAAGGCTTTTTTATTCTCCCTTGCGATAATACAGTAATTAGCAAAGGTCGTATCAAAAAATTCTGGTTCAACTTCACCATATTGTGGCTTGATGCCATCATCGCGGCGGGCCAGGTTGAGCAGATTGGTCGTCAGCAAGCGCATATTCCGTACTTCATCCAAGCTAGAAGCAATATTTTCACTGCTCTGCATTATTGTAGCTTCAGGCTTACGAAAGAGCGTCTCTAAGCGGCTCTGCAATACTGCCAGAGGAGTCCGTAGTTCGTGACTGGCATTTTCCACAAAAGCCTTCTGCTTCTGGATACTTTCCAGCAGAGGCTTGACACTCATCCGAGCAAGGTAAATACTGGCAATCAGGGAAATTCCCCAAAAGCTGACCATGACCATGGCAATCAACTGCTCATGCTTGCTGCTGGTCTGCTCCAGCTGGCTGATACTAGTCATGACCACAGCGTACTTGATATCAGGATACTCATTTTTAGGATCAATATCAAAGAGATAAGCCCGATAGCTTTCCGTTTGACCAAAACTGTTGCCAATCACAATTTCCTTGATCTGATTCAGATAGGACTTGTTAAAGTCCAAGGAATTAAAGTCCAGAAAGCCATCGCTCTTGCTGGTGGAAATATTTTTATAATTATCATCCAAAAGCAGGGCAAAAGTATTAGAGCTGACATTTGGCGTAGTTAGATTGTTAGGCTTAGGCTCTTCGTTTGGATCGCCATCTGGCTCTTTACTGCTTTTAGGACTTTTAGTGTTGACCTTATTGCTCGGATTAGACTGCTGACCTGTCGTCCGATAGGCCAAATCAGCTACCGAACTAGGATCATTACTCAGATTCCTCAGATTTTCATCAACAGACGTATAAAGGCTGGAGCGCATAACCTGAATAATAATCAAGGTCATGGCTGAGAAGATTAATGTAAACAACCCAAAATAGCGAATGAAATAAGAGAAATCATCCGCATAAAAGGTCTTCTTGATTTTATTCAGCATCTTTTAAAATGTAGCCGACACTACGAAGAGTATGTAGGTTTTTCGCAAATGCCGTTCCTTTCAGTTTTTTACGAATCTTGGAAACGTACACTTCGACAACGGAAACAGTGGTATCACTGTCAAAGCCCCACAGACGATCAAAAATTTGAGTCTTAGGCAAGATTACATTTTGATTTTGCAGGAAATAAACCAAGAGGTCGAACTCTTTACCAAGCAACTCTACGTCTTTACCTGCCTTCGTGGTTGAATTTGTAGATAGATTGACAGTCACATCACCGTAAGAAAGAGTATTCTCGTTAAACTTACCAGCGCGTTTCAAGAGCGCTTGGATCCGCATTTTCAGTTCTTCCAAATAGAAAGGTTTTGTCAGATAGTCGTCAGCTCCGAGCTCAAAGCCATGTCCTTTGTCATCCAAGCTCTCCTTAGCTGTCATGATGAGAACAGGTGTTGTGACTCCTTTCGCTCGGAGATCTTTCAGCACTTGGAAACCATCCTTTTCAGGCAGCATGAGATCCAGTAAGATAAGGTCATAAACACCGCTTTCTGCTTCATATAGACCTTCTTCACCATCAAAAACCTGCATTACATCTGCAAAATCATCCAAAAAATCAAAAACTGAGTTTGACAGTCCAAGGTCATCTTCTACCAATAGAATTTTAATCATTTTTCTTTCCTCCAATAAAACTTTCCAAGATTATGTCTTTTGGTTTTTGTTTTATTTGCTATTCTTATTATATCATGACTTGGGTCAAAATCAGTAAGTTTTTTCTACGACTGCGACGTTTTATTTTCTTTTGTCGACTTATTATTGTTCTTGTCCGATTGTTCATTTGTGTTCGTTGAAGACTTTTTCTTGTTTTTCTTCCCGTTGTCATTTTGCTGAGCAGAAGAATTCTTGCTCTTATCTTTGCCAGACTCCTGACCGTCTTGAGGCGGCATTCCTTGGTCTTGACCGTTCTGTCCTGGACCACCATCCTGCGGTGGCATTCCATTACCTGGTCCACCATTTTGACCATTCTGACCAGCTTGTGGCGGCATGCCATTTCCTGCATTCTGCCCCTGCTCCGGTGCTCCTGGCATAGTAGCTGTCTGTTGAATAGCTGATTGCTGATTGTTTGTACCGTGAATAGCTGTCGCAATACCATAGCCACCTAGAAGTCCGACTGCTAGAGCACCGCCCGTCGCAACCGTCAGCCACCATTTAGTACTTTTTTCTACAACAATCATTTTTTCCATATCCATTTAATATGTTCCTTCTTTCTTTTGTAAATTTTTCTATCTGTTTCTATCAAACAAGAAGCTAATGCAGCTTACAAGTCATCCTATACACATCCTTTCACTTGAATAGCATTATCATATAGATTTTTACTTAAACAGGACTGAATTTTTTCTTAAAAAAGGCTGAAAGATAGGGAAAATGGATTATGCAAAGTGCTTTTTCAATATACGGCTATATTTATCTAATAAAAGAAAATCAGCTAATCTTGAAGACAGAAGATTGAGTTTAGCAAACAAAGATGCCCCTCGCCCCATTAGGATGACTCTTTGATGAGACTTAATACCTTTTAGCAAAGCTAGGCAAACTTCGTCTGTAGTTGAAATCTTAATTCCCATTTCTTTCCAAACAGGATGGTAAGGCTTTTCTGAGGGTGTGTCCGTAGCATTGGGACAAAAATAGGTTAAATACATCTTTTTCCGCTCCTGTTTTAATTCGCGATTCATTGATTCAATAAAAGAAAAAATCCCTGCGCGACTAGCCACATCTACGCTATAGTAAGGGAAAGCGAGTCGCCCATCTGCAAAACCGCCAGAATGCACAATTGTAGCACCTTTTTTATTTTCTAATAAGGGCAGAAAAATCTTGCTAATCAGAATGGCGCCAGATAAATTGATCAATAGTGTCTGCTCTATGTCCTCAAGGGAATGCGCTGACAAAGACTTTCTTACATCAAAACCAGTTGCATTGATAACAATATCTATACATTCCGACCACTCTTGTATCTCTGATACTACATTTTTTAGAGACTCTTCACTTGTAATATCCACTGAGCTTATTGGAATAAAAGACGAAAATTCTTGCACAAACATCTTTAACTTCTCTATATCTCTTCCTAATAGATATAACCTAGCACCTGCTTGATGAAAAGCCCGTGTATAGACTCTTCCCAAACTACCACTTGCACCAATAATTATAACCTTTTTATTTTTAAAATAATTATCAAACATATAATTCTCCATTCTCTAGTGAGTCTTTTGTGATAAACTCAATAAAACAAGTCCGACAATAACTAGACTTATCCCTAAAAGACTTACAGCTGTTACTTTTTCGTGCCAAAGCAGAATAGATAATATCGTTGTCCCTACTAGACCCATTCCAGACCAAATAGCGTAAGCTAGATTTAACTGAATGCCCTTTAAAGATAGAGATAAAAAGAAAAAGCACAAGCCATAAAATATCAAAGCAAGGCAACCGAAAAATAGTTTCGAAAAACCTTGAGATAGTTTTAAAAGACTCGTGGCGGCAATTTCAAATAGAATTGCGAGAGATAAATAAAAATAGTAAAACATTGTTTTCCTCCTAATATTCTAAATAACTAAAAAGTTAGCAGGAAAATCAATAGAATTATCCGAGAGATGAAACAAAGCAAGTCCAAAGTGTACAGGCATTTGTCAAAATCATTGATTTTATGCTCGAATCTTTGGAGATAGATAAAGCTTTTCGACCACATAGCTCATCTAATGAAATCTGGTAAAAATCGGCTAGACGAATAAGACTTGCACTATCTAGAATCGTCTTATCATTTTCCCAGTTCGAGATGGTCTGCCGAGTCGTCCCTAGTGATTCTGCAATCTGAGCTTGACTATAGCCTTTTTGCTCCCGTATAAACTTCAATTGTTTTCCTAACATTATCTTTTCCTCCTCATCATACTTATTTTTTAGTTGTTTGGCTAGATGAAATTCTTTAACATTAATGATTATTGTAGGTAAAAATTCTTTGACATGGCTATTATAACACGATTTACGTTCATCTTAAAATACTTGCCTATCTAAAATACTTGATACATCTATCAAACATTCGCTCCAAAAAATCCTCAGTAAAAAAGACTGGGACAAAATTGTCTCAGTCTTGATTTATCATGTTCAAAAGCTCTGGATGCAGGAGCTGCTTATCTTTTTATGACTCTTTCTTAGAAAGACGGAAGCTGGATGAAGCTAGCAAGGTCGCAAAGCCAAGATAGGTGAGAAGAGAGCTCGCATTGCTACCAGTTTTAGGCAGTTGACCTTGACTGGTTTGGTAGCTGACAGATAGCTGCAAGTTACTTGCTTGCTTATTTGCAGATCTTGGATACTGCAAAGTCTGGTTTGAAAGATGCTCAAATTTCTGTGCTGTTTGAATAGTAATTTCTGCAGGAGGTGTCGAAACACTAACCTGATTGGACTCTATCCGGTATTGATTATTAATCAGCAAGCTGAAATGATTGGTATAAGTTCTGCCTGGATACAAGAGTCGACCGACTGCTGCTAGAGCTAGGGTCTCGGTCGCAGAATTCAAGTCAGCATTGTAGCGTTCAAGCAGACCTGGTGCAGCAACAAAAGTCAAGACTCTGGTGCTTGGGTCATAAGAAACCTCGTAACCAGGACTTTTCGCTCTGGTTGCTTCTAGATCCAATTCAAAACCTTCTGGCAGGCGATCTTCCAATACGAAAGAATGAATTGGCAGGCGATAAGCAGGCAAAGCATCCGTTACCAGATTAAGGACAGCAAAACTTCCCTGGCTAACCTCTTGTTGATGAATATTCTTCTTGGACTCATTCTCCACCTCTTCTCTGACTTTTAACTGGATAAAGAGCTGGTTAAAGTGATAAGTTTGAGTCGGCGCTTGCGGACGGCTTGGCAAAGCTTGATAGCTAGGCTCAGCCGGCTTTTGAGGAAGCTCCTTATAGTTTGGTTTGTCAGGCTCCTCTATCAGAGGCAGGTCACTTTCTCTGACAGGTGCCTGAGGCTCAGGCTGAAGAACTGGTTCTTGTGGGAGCTGGGGTTCCTGTAGATAGCGTGGCTCCTGAGGCAGATCCTCTAAAGCAATTTCTTCTTCATAAGCAGGCGATTTCGCACCTTCTCCCGTGCTTGCTTCAGGATCTTTTTGAGGTTTTCCTGGTTCTTTCAAATAAGATGGTCGTTGTGGTTCCTGTGACAGTGGTTTTTCAACCGATTCTTGCGGAAGGCTCAGCAAGGGCTGCTCCTTCTCATAGGTTGGCTCTTCAACTGCAGTCGGCTCTGTCAATAGAGAAGGGGAGCTAGGTTCTTCTGGCACTTCCTGATAAACTGGCTTTTGAGGTTGAAGCGGCTCAGGCAGATAAGTTGGCTCTTGAGGAAGAATTGCCAGATCTCTTTCTGGTAGGACTGCTGGCTCCTCAGGCCGATTTGGAAGAGGAAGAGGCTGAGTTTCTGTCGGCTGGCTAGGAAGTTCTTGATAGGCCGGCTGAGCTGGCTCTTCTGGCAAAGGTTGATAGACTGGCTGACTCGGAAGAGGCTGCAAGGCCTTGACTTCCTCATAAGCCGGTTCCTGAGGTTGAGCAACTTCTGTCGGAGCAACAGGCTTCATTGGAACACCTTTGGCTTTAATATCAGAGTTAAATACAAACCAAGCAGAACCCCGATTTCGTGAACCAATGTCAAAGGAAATGATATCGCCTTTCGCCTTACCAACAATAGCGCCATACCAGCTATAAGGACTAGTAGGTGTATCCCACTTGTTGTGCTCAAAGCGAGAACCTTCCCGCTCAAAGTTAATTGAAATATCAGCGTGAACACTAGTATCTGGGTGAACATTAATGGCAGAACCTGTAATAGGGATATATTCACCATTAAAATTCTTAATGTACTCAATCGCAACTTTGTTCGTATTTAAAGATGAGAAGCTGACAAGCGAGCCTGTCATATCAAGCCTTTCTCCAGACTCATCAAAAAACTCTGCTTGAACATTGACCCGAGAATGGCCATAAAAATCCAAGGTCCAGACAGTCAAGGTCGGATCCTTAACTAAGAAAACTGGCAGTTTATCCTGACTCTTCGTTGATTCTTTCAGAGTATAAGTGTAGACAACTTTAGCGATTTTCTTGCCTTGAATACTGGAATTTTTGATATTGGTATAAGTAGCTACCAGAGGCACATCTTTCTGTAAAATGACTTTAGTCTGATGCTCTTTCCCTTTTAAAACACTGGTCAAAGCAGTCATTCCTGATTGATCCATTCCCCAAGAACGAACCTCATCAGTCAGCTCATCATTGGTATAGGTTCTAATAGAGGGATCAAGCGTCAAGACAGCCTGGGGCTCAGATTTGAAAACAAAAGGCTGGCTTTCAACCTTACTGAGATAACCTTCTTCATTTTTCTTAGCTTCAGCTTCTTGCAACTCTCTCTCAAAAGTTACAAGAGCTGCATCATACTTAGTTTTGGCTGTATCATAGGCAGCTTTCAAGCGGGCATTTTTTTCCTTAATGCTTGCATTTTCCTGCTCAATCACTGCGTTCTGCGCTGAAATAGCCGCAAGGTTTGCCTCATAGTCTTCTTTTAGTCTTTGATTTTCTGCTTCAATCCTTGCAAGATTTGCTTGGTAGGTCGCTAAGTCTGCCTGATAAGCAGCTAGTTTATTCTTGTTTTCTGTCTCAATCCGAGCAGTCGCCTCCTGGTAGGTAAGCAAGGCTTCCTCATATGCTTCTCGACTTTTCTGATTGCTTTCGGTGATTCGAGCCACATCCTGCTCATATTGAGCTAATTGATTTTTATAAAGCTCTTGTTTTTCCTGATTTTGCTGACGAATCTGGGCATTTTCAGATTCAATGGCAGCATTACGGACTGTTACTTCTGCTTTTTCGGTCTCATAGGCAGTTTGCCGCTTCTTATTTTCAGCTTGGACACGCTCAAGTTCAGATTGATAGGCAGTCAAAGCTGCTTGATGATCTCTCGCTTTGGCATCATTGGCCGCCTCGATTTCAGAGCGATTCTTTTGATAAGCAGCTAATTTGCTCTCATAGTCTTTCTCTGCCGCTTGATTTTTTTGACGAATCTCAGCCAATCGCTCTTGATAAGCAGCTAAATCAGCCTGATACTGCTCCTTTAAGGCTATATTTTTCTTCTGAACAGCTAGATTTTGGGCCTCAATCTCTTTGTTCTGCTCCTGGATTTTAGCCAAGGATGTCTCATAAGATTGTTTTGCAGCTTGATTGTCTCTTTGAATGCGTTCTACTTCCTGCTGGTAAGCCCTTAAATCTGACTGATACTGCTGTTCTAGCTCGGCATTGTCTTTCTGAACTCTAGCCAACTCTTTCTCATAATCAGCCATGGCTGCTTGATAAGCAGCTTCTTTTTCTGCCTTAACCTGAGCCAGTCGGGAAACCTCAGTTTCATACCGATTGACTGCTTCCTGATAGGCCTTTTCAGCTGCCTGATTTCGTTCTGCAATGGCTGCATTTTCAGCTTGGGCAGCTTTATTGTGAGCTGAGGCCTGAGCAAGCTTTTCTTCATAGCGACGCTTTGCTTCTGCATTCTTCTCCTGAGTAGCTTTCAGCTCTGTAGTATAGCTCTCCATAGCAGTTTGGTAGTCTGCTTTCGCTTGAGCATTTTCCTGTAAAATCCGTGAACGCTCCTCTTGATAGGCTGCTAAAGCTGCTTGATAGGAGGCTTCTTTCTCTTGATTGATTTTTACTATACGGCTCAATTCTGACTGATAAGCCGTCCGTTTCTGCTCATAGTCTGCCTGAAGCTGAGTATTTTCAGCCTGAATGCGACTGGACTCTTGTTCATAGGAAGCCAGAGCCTTGTCATATTGGTCTTTCAAGGCTTGATTTGCAGACTCTTTCTGACTGAGTTCTTTCTCATAAGCCTTCAGTTGCTCTTGATAAGCTGCTGTGGTTTCACGTATTTCCTTGACTTGGGTCGCATAATCTGTTAGCGCTGTCTCCCGTTTACTCGCAGCTTCTTCTGGATTTCTAGCTGTTCCTAAATCAACAGTCGGCTCCTGCTTTAGCTGAACTCTTGCTTTCCCGGCCTCTGCCAAAGCTTGGTCCATTTCTGCATGAGAAACCTCCAAAGGAAGCTTGTCTTGACTTACTGGCTCTGATTGAGTAGGGGCAGCAGTTGGCTGGGACGCTTTGGTTGGCGAAAGAGCAGCTTCAGAAAGGGCAGACTGATCTGCTGCTGAAGATACCTTTTCCTCTGCTTTAACTGATCCGGCAGCTACCAACAAAGCCGCACCCAAAACAGCTCCGCACAAGCCCTTAGAAAGGCGGCTCTTGCGGAAGCCATAGACTATTTTCTTTTCCATATAAACTCCATTTCTCCTTTAAACAGTTGCCTGTTTATTTCACATACTTTTCTATTTTATCAAAGCAAAGGCATATTAGCAATGTTTAAATACTCAAAATGATAAAGAAAAAGCCTGAGATAGGATAATATCTCAGACTTTCTAGTCATTTTAATTAAATCTATCAGATAGCAGCTCGAATTGCTTTTTCTACTGCTTCTTTCTCACGCTTCACCAGTTCAACACGCGCAGCGATTTCCTTGATTCCCATGCTGATGTTTCGGCTAATCGCCATATCGTCCAACTGCGGTTCAAAGAAGGCTTTGTACTCTGCCAATCTCTTCTCTGTCTTGAAGACCACTGCCGGGCTAATGACAAAGCTATCAAAGCTCATGTCACCACCTAGCGCTGCCTTAATCCAGTCCCAATTCTCACGCGCCCAAGTCCACACTGCTTCTTGAGTAAAATCACGGCTGAGGAAACGGGCATACCAAGCTGACAAATCCTGCGGTTTCACAGTAAATTTATCCTTCCAAGTCGCTAACAGTTCATCCAAGGTTTCCTTGTTCTTCGTATAAGAAAGGGCTGTAGAAAGAGCATTTTTGAAGCTTCCGTCATTTGAAGCGACATATAGGTCCAGATAAAGCTTAGTCAGCTCCTTGCTTTCATGATGCTTGATTTGGTTGACCAGCACCTGCAGGCGAATAGCCGCAGGGAGTTTTTCCAAATTATCACGATAGCGGTCAAAAATCTGGCTAGCTTGAGCTTTAGCTGTCTCGTTGTCGGCCTTAATCATATTGCCCACAATCAGCTGACGAACCATCTCATCCTCATCGCTTTCACCTTCCTGCTTTTCAAAACCAAGGCGGTCAAAATTACTTTGACTGAGAACTTTCAACAGGGCTTTGTAATCTTCTTCTGTCTGACTGCCTTCATCCACAAAGCGGTTCAAGCCTTCCAGCACTTGGGAAACAGCTGAAACTACCATATAAGAAGTTTCGTTCGCCAGCTTGCTGATAACTGGCAGCAGGTCCGCATAGGAAATCTTACCTGACTCTGCTAGAAGTCGGCGCTCCTGCACGATTTGCAGTTTACTGATATTGTCCAAAGAGCTAAGATTATTCAGAAGAGCATCCAGCAACTCACCCTGATAATCTGTAATATAGTGGGCAGTGTTTTCTGTATTGAGACGCAGGGCGCCTTCATTTTGCGCTGCCAAGTCTGCATAATTAGGAATTTCCAGTCTTTCTGTCGTCAGTGTATCAGGGAGTCCTTGCCAGTTACTATTGAGCGGTACTGGCCAGAGGCGGCCTTTTTCTTCGTGCTCCCCAATGAAGAACTGCTTCTGCGTCAAAATCAAGCAGTCGTTTTCGACCTTAGCAGTGACAACTGGATAACCCGGCTGCTCCAGCCAAGCATCCATAAAGGCAGCTACATCACGGCCAGAAGCTTGAGAAAGAGCGTCCCAAAGATCACGACCGATAGTATTGCCATACTGATGCTTCTCAAAGTAGGCACCTAGCCCCTTACGGAAAGCATCATCTCCCAGCCAACGGCGCAGCATGTGCATGAGACGACTACCCTTGGCATAGACAATCGCTCCATCAAAAAGAGTATTGATTTCATCTGGGTGCTTGACCTCTACATGGACCGACTGAACGCCATCTGTCGCGTCACGCTTGAGGGCATAAGGAGCTCCGCTGGTCTGGAAATCTTCAAAAATCTTCCAGCTAGGCTCAATCGCATCAACTGAGACATACTCCATCATATTGGCAAAGCTTTCATTGAGCCAGAGGTCGTCCCACCACTTCATGGTCACTAGATTTCCGAACCATTGGTGAGCTAGTTCGTGTGCAACAACCAAGGCAACTGTCTGGCGGCTTAAGGCTGTTGAATTTTCATCCACCAGCAGATAGATTTCCCTATAGGTTACCAAGCCCCAGTTTTCCATGGCTCCAGCAGAAAAGTCAGGCAGGGCCACATGGAGTGACTGAGGAATAGGATACTTGACTCCATAGTATTCTTCGTAAAATTCAATACAGCGAACCGCAATGTCCAAAGCAAACTCTAGATTGCTGGCTGGGTGGGCCTTTGTCGCATAAACTCCTACCAAGGTTCCATTCTTGGTTTTAGCAGTAATTCCTTGCATATCACCAGCAGCAAAAGCCAAGAGATAGGAAGACATACGTGGAGTCGTTTCAAACTTCCAAACGCCAGTCGCTTTGCGGTTTTCAACATCAATTTCCGGCATATTAGACAGGGCCAACTCACCCTCTGCTTGGTCAAATTTCAAAGCCAAATCAAAAGTTGCCTTAGCCTCTGGCTCATCTACACTCGGAAAGGCTTCGCGGGCAAAATGGCTCTCAAACTGCGTAGAAATAATCTCTTTTTTCACACCATCTACCGTGTAGTAAGATGGATAAATCCCTGTCATATTGTCCGTAATCTTACCAGTATAAGTTATTGTCACCACTACAGGACCAGCTGCTTCCAGCTCGATATAAAGAGCTTCATTGTCCTTATCAAGAGTGAAAGGACGAGCTTGGCCAGCCACCTCTACAGCTTCAACTGTCAAATCTTTTTGATGTAGGGAAATCTTACTCGTCTTAGCTTCCCCAGTAATGGTCACCTTTCCTGAAAAAGTCTTGTCGGCACGATTCAGATCCAAAAAGAGATCATAGTGCTCAGGAACAAATGTTTCAATAAAATGTTTAACTGCTTGCATCAGCTTCTCCTCATCTAGCGAACAACGAAGCAAGATTAATCTGACATTCTTGTCCGCTTATAATCTGTTATTATTGTATCATATTTAGAAGATTTCGTTGCAGAATAAATGCAAACAAAAAGACAGGGGAATAACCTGTCCGTTTGGTTTATGATAATAGAAGAAAGGTTCCCATTCAAATAGCTAGGAAAACTATCACATTCCCCAGTTAGTGCCACATCATCCTTCCTCTTTACTTAGCTTAACATTGTAAATGATTTCAGCTTCTGGGGTTCCTTTTCCATCCTTAACAACATCCTTTAACTGACCATCTTCTACTAATAATTCAATATTCAAATCAGTTCCCTTAGCCCTTGTAAGCTTTGCTTCGTCTGGCAAATGTTTTGCATTTGAAACATCAATCTCATTACCGTGTGAGTCCATTAATTCTATAACATCATTTCCTGCACCATCAAAATCAAGAAATATATGAGTAACTAAACCATAGCTATTAGGTGTGTAGTTCTCTATTGTTGTTCCTAATGTTGCTTTATTCCCATATTTATCATAAATCGTCGGACGTACATAGGCATTTAGCATAGAACCACCATTATCCCCTTCAATATAAATCGGAGAAAATTTAATCTTCTCAATACCTTTATAGTGTTCTTTGAAATAGGTTCCATATTGTTCTTCTAAGAGTCGAAAGCCTCGCTGATAGAGCTTGGTTGTTTTGGGACCTAAGTTAGGTTTTGTTAGTTTGTTGTATATATAGATTCCGCCTGAAATTACAATGAATAGAATTGTTAAAACAATAATAATCTTCTTTTTCACTAATATATCTCCATTATAACGCGTTTTCATAGTTCTTTTCTAATAGAATAGCATAATACCTTAGTATTGTCATATAAAATCTTTTCATTATTTTTAGCAAACTTCTATCCTCAACTACCTAAGAAAATAGTTGTATTTGTCGCTTAGTTCACGCCACATCATCCTTCCTCTTTGCTTAGCTTAACATTGTAAATGATCTGAGCTTTTGGGCTTCCCTTTTTATCCTTGACAACATCTTTTAGCTGACCGTCTTCTACTAACATTTGAATATTTATATCTATACTTTTTGCATCTCTTAGTTTTGCTTCTTTAGGTAGTTTCTTTGCATTCGAAACATCAATTCTCTCGTCATCTGAATCAAATAATTCAATTACCTCGTTACCATCCCAGTCAAAATCAACGATTAAGTCAGTAACAATACCAAAACTATTTGGGACATATTTTTTTATTTGTGTACCCAAAGTAGCCTTATTCCCATATTTATCATAAGTTGTCGGACGTACATAGGCGTTCAACATAGAAGAATCCTCATCTCCAGTCACATAAATTGGAGAAAATTCAATTTTTTCAATACCTGAATATTTTTCCTTAATATAAGTGCCAATTTGATCTTCTAAGAGTCGAAAACCTCGCTGATAGAGCTTAGTTGTTTTGGGACTAAAGTTGGGTTTAGTTAGTTTGTTATACATATAGATACCTCCTGAACCTAACATGACCAAAACAGCAATCATTATAAGGATTTTTTCTTCATAAACATTCTCCATTTTTTGCTCATATAAAAAAACAATTTTTGACGCTACTTCCGTATTATAACATAGTTAGTTGTAAGTTAAAACACAAAATAGAATGCTAACCATACTTGAGATTATACAAAAAAGACACGAAATAAATCGCATCTTTTGATGATTACAACTCAATAATTTTACCTGTTTCAAAGTAAACAACCCATTCACAGATATTCTTGGCATAGTCGCCGATTCGTTCCAGATAAGAAATAACTTGGAAATAATCACGGCCAGTCACAATCAGCTCTGGATTTTGTTTGATTTCCTCAGTAGCAAGATCGCGAATATCATCAAAGTATTGATTGATTTTCTCATCTAGAGCTGCAACTGCATAGGCTTGGTCTACATTTCCATTGAGGTAGACGTTTAGGGTTTCTTCAACGAAATTCTTAACATCGCGCCCCATCTTGCTGATGGCATCTTCTACAGACTCGATGCGGACCTCTCCCTTCATCCGAACAGTGGCTTTGGCAATCGATACGGCGTGGTCACCCATGCGTTCCAAGTCACTGCTGGCTTTCAGCACGGTGATAACAGTCCGCAAATCCTGAGACACAGGCTGCTGCAGGGCTATGATTTCTAGAGATTTCTTCTCCAGTTTCACCTCGTATTCATTGACTTCAGCATCGTCTTCAATGACCTGACGAGCCAGTTCACGGTCATGCGTGACAAAGGCACGCACTGTCCGGTTAATCTGCGATAGAACTTCATTTCCCATCGCGTAGAATTGATTATGAAGTTTTTCTAAATCTTCTTCAAATTGTACTCTAAGCATAAGATTCCTTTCTGTTATCCGAATTTACCAGTAATGTAATCTTCGGTCTCTTTATGGGCTGGATTGAGGAACATCTTCTTGGTTTCATTAAATTCAATCAAGTCTCCACCAAGGAAGAAGCCGGTCTTTTCAGAAATCCGAGACGCCTGCTGCATGGAGCGAGTGACTAAAAGCATGGTATATTTGTCTTTCAAACTGTAGAGGGTTTCCTCGATTTTCCCAGCTGAGATTGGGTCCAAGGCTGAAGTCGGCTCGTCCAAGAGAATAATCTTAGGGCTAGTAGCTAGCACGCGGGCCACACAGACCCGTTGCTGCTGACCACCGGAAAGACCGATAGCGGAATCATGCAGACGGTCCTTGACCTCGTCCCAGATAGAAGCTCCAATCAGGGAGCGCTCTACTGCTTCGTCCAAAACAGCCTTGTCCTTGACACCATTAATCCGAAGTCCATAGACCACATTTTCATAGATAGTCATAGGGAAAGGATTGGGCTGCTGGAAGACCATTCCGATTTCCTTGCGAAGCTCTACCGTATCTGTCCTCGGGCCATAGATATTGTGACTGTTATAAATGACCGTTCCTGTAGTTGTTACTTCTGGATTCAGGTCGCCCATTCGGTTGATAGCCTTGAGCAAGGTTGACTTACCTGAGCCTGACGGTCCAATCAAAGCCGTAATCTCATTTGGCATGAAATCAAGTGAAACGCTATTAAGGGCTTTCTTTTTATTATAATAAACCGACAAGTCCTTGACTTGCAAAATAGGTTCTGTCATACGTTTTTCCTTCATTTTATTTTACATTCAACCAAAGACTAAGCTTGTTGAATCGTGATGAATACGGACGGCAGCTTAACCAAAGTGGCCTGAAACATAGTCATTAGTGGACTGAAGCTTGGCATTTTGGAAAATATTAGCCGTCTTATCGTACTCAATCAAGTCGCCCAGATAGAAGAATCCAGTGTAGTCACTAGCACGGGCAGCCTGCTGCATATTGTGGGTCACAATGATAATGGTATAGTTGTTCTTAAGTTCGAACATGGTTTCTTCCAGCTGCATGGTCGCAATCGGATCCAAGGCTGACGCTGGCTCATCCATGAGCAGAATGTTTGGCTTGACCGAAATAGCACGGGCAATGCAGAGCCGCTGCTGCTGACCGCCAGAGAGAGTCAGGGCTGACTTGTGCAAGTCATCTTTGACTTGATCCCAAAGAGCTGCTTGCTTAAGCGAGGTCTCCACAATTTCATCTAGAACCTTTCTATCTCTTACACCAGCCCGTTCATGGGCAAAGGTGATATTTCGATAGATGGACTTGGCAAAAGGATTTGGCCGTTGGAAAACCATGCCGATATGCTTACGCATTTCATAAACATTGATTTCAGGGCGGTTGACATCAATCCCCTCATAGAGAATCTCTCCAGTCACATTGGCAATATCAATGGTATCGTTCATGCGGTTGAGGCTGCGAAGATAGGTTGATTTACCTGATCCAGAGGGGCCAATCAAAGCAGTGATTTTGTTTTTTTCAAACTGCATATCAATGCCCTTGATGGATTCCTTTTTACCGTAGTAAACATGCAAATCCTTGGTCGACAGGGCTACCTTTTCTTCAGGAAAAGTAATGATATGTTTTTCATTCCAATTATATTCTGTCATTTCTTCTCCTTTAAGCAGAGGTTAATTTCTTATGCAGATAGCTGCCCAGTTTGCGGGCTCCCAGATTGAAAATCAAAATGAAGATCAGGAGAACTGCTGCTGAACCAGCAGAAACAGCCGTTCCATCAGGAATTGTTCCCTCGCTGTTGACCTTCCAGATATGGACAGCCAAGGTCTCAGCCTGACGGAAGATAGAGATAGGACTGGTGACACTGAAAATATTCCAGTTGGACCAGTCAAGAGCCGGCGCTGACTGACCTGCTGTATAAATCAAGGCTGCTGCCTCACCAAAGATACGACCGGAAGCCAGTACAATCCCTGTCACAATACTAGGCAAAGCTTCCGGGATGACCACATGCAGGACCGTTTCCCAGCGGGAAATTCCCAAGGCCAAACCAGCTTCACGCTGGGTGTGATGGACATGACGAAGACTATCTTCGACGTTCCGCGTCATCTGAGGCAGATTGAAGACTGTCAGAGCCAAGGCACCAGAAATGATTGAGAAGCCATACTCAAACTGGACAACAAAGATCAAATAACCAAAGAGCCCAACTACTACCGAAGGCAGTGAAGACAGAATTTCAATACAGGTGCGGACAAAATTGGTTACTGGGCCTTTCTTAGCATACTCTGATAGATAAACCCCAGCCCCCATAGAAAGAGGCACAGAGATAATCAGAGTAATTACCAGCAGGAAGAAGGAATTGTATAGCTGAATCCCGATACCACCGCCAGCTTGGTAAGAAGAGGATTTCCCTGTCAAGAAAGACCAGGAAACATGCGGCAAGCCTCTAACTAAGATATAGAGGATGAGAGAGGCAAGGATAGCAACAATGATACTCGCTATTGTGTAGAGAACACCAGTCGCCAATTTATCTAATTTCTTAGCGTGCATAGTTTTTCTTACCTCTTTCTTTTGTAATTAGTTTAATCACACTGTTAAAGGCTAAGCTCATCATCAAGAGCACCAGAGCCAGAGACCAGAGAACGTTATTATCCACTGTTCCCATAACGGTATTTCCGATTCCCATAGTCAGGACAGAGGTCAGTGTAGCTGCTGGTGTTGTCAAAGAAGTTGGAATCACCGCAGAGTTACCCACGACCATCTGGATAGCTAGAGCTTCACCAAAGGCACGCGCCATTCCAAAGACCACAGCTGTAAAAATACCTGAGCGAGCAGCCTTGAGTGTCACCCGCCAAATAGTCTGCCAGCGCGTTGCGCCCATAGCCAGACTTGCTTCACGGTAGTGACGCGGCACAGCACGCAGACTGTCCGTCGTCATAAAGGTTACTGTCGGCAAAATCATAACAAAGAGCACAAAAATACCAGACAAAATCCCAAAACCAGTACCGCCAAAGACTGTACGGACAAAAGGCACCACGATTTGCAGACCGATAAATCCATAAACAACAGACGGAATACCAACTAAAAGCTCAATCGCAGGTTGCAATATCTTTGCTCCTTTTGGAGAAACCTCTGTCATAAAGACTGCTGCACCAATCGCAAAGGGAGTTGCTATCAAGGCTGACAGAATGGTAACGATAAAGGAGCCTAAAATCATTGGCAGGGCACCGAATTCCTTACCAGAAGGATTCCAGACACCACCAAAAAGAAAATCAAAAACATTAACGCCGTTGACAAAGAAAGTAGATAGACCTTTCTGAGCAACGAAGATTAGAATCATAGCCACAATCACCACAATCAGTGACAGACAGGCAAAAGTCAGATAGCGGCCAAACTTCTCCAAGCGAGAATTTTTAGAAGGCGATAACAACTTTTTGGTTAATTCCTCATTTTTCATTTTGAATCTCCTTCTATTGCTGTGACATTCCCATCAGCGTCCTTGCTGACTTTCATATCGTTGATTGAGATATAGCCCATGCTTGTAACAACGCCTTTTTGAACATCATCTGATAGCATATAGTCCAGAAACTCAGCAGCCAAACCGGTCGGCTTGCCCAGTGTATACATATGCTCATAAGACCAGAGCGACCAGTTATTGGTAGCAACATTTTCTGCTGTTGGCTCGTAGTTGTTGAGTTTCAAGGTTTTTACAGACTCATCAACATAGGCAAAGGCTAGGTAAGAAATCGCACCTGGAGTTTGCGAAACGATATTTTTGACCATACCGTTGGAATCCTGCTCCTGGCTCTGCACAGCTGATTTCCCATCCATGATGACACTGTCAAAGGTTGCGCGGGAACCAGAGCTAGCAGCACGATTGATAATCGAAATCTCTAAGTCCTTACCGCCCAGCTCTTTCCAGTTGGTGATTTCACCAGTGAAAATTTTCTGCAGCTGCTCGGATGTCAGATTATCCACGTCAACTTCTTTATTGACAATCACAGCAATCCCAGCCACGGCGACCTTATGGTCCACCAAGTCAGACGCTTTGATTCCTTCCTTCTCTTCAGCGAAAACATCCGAGTTCCCGATTTCAACAGCTCCTGACTGCACTTGAGACAGACCTGTACCAGATCCACCACCCTGAACATTGACTGTTTTACCGATGTTGTTAGAGCCAAAGTCATCAGCTGCCGCTTCAACTAAGGGCTGCAGGGCAGTTGACCCTACTGCTGTCATAGATTCACCACGGTCAATCCAAGATGAGCAAGCTGATAAGGTGAGTCCTAAGCCCAGAGCTGTCAGCGCCAAAGCAAATTTTTTCAATTTGTTCAAAAGATTTCTCCTTTAATAAAATCAAGAGGATGGGAAGTATCTTTAGTATTTCTTACTTAGCAGAAAGAAGCTTTTTTCAATACATCACATCTTCAACTATATCATATAATACCAGCTTTTCCTAATATTTTATCTAAATCTCAGGCCTTTTGGGAAATAATTTTTCAGAGTTTTTCCAGTGACTTTTGCAAAGCCCAGGCCGTTCCCGCCAAGGACTAGTTGGCACCAGCCGTTTGGCTGCGGTTCTGCCAGTTCAATCGTCTCGCCAGCCGCATATTTCTTGAAGTCCTGATTATCGATTTCAACTCGATTCAGAACCTCGCTGGGCTTCATAGCCAAGCCAAGGGCAAAGCTAGGCTCAAAGCGGTTCTTCTTAAACGTTCCTAGATGCAGACCGTTACGGGCAATCCTTAGCTTGGACAGGTCTGGCAGGCCAGCAGGCAACAAATAAAGATTGTCCCCAAAGGTCTGAAGCTCTCCAGTCAAGACTGTTTTTAGATGCTTTGTCTCAAAATCCTGCCATAACTTTCTTTGATCGCTCGTCAAGCGATTCTTACCTGATTTAATCTTCTTGCAGCTATTCTCACCAGTAAAGCGAAAATGGGCTGCAAACTGACCTTCACCTTTGAAGCGATGCGGATACATCCGAGCTGTCTCAGGAAAGCCAATTCCTTCAGTCATCCCATTTATCTTAGGAATATCAATCAGTTCAAGTGGAAATTCTTCCAGTAGCCAAGCAACGACGTCTTCATTTTCTTCAGGAGCCCAAGTACAGGTCGAATAAACCAGACGACCGTCCTTGGCAAGCATGCTCATAGCAGCTGTTAAAATCTCTCGCTGGAGCTGGGCGCATTGGGCTGGATAATCCGGAGTCCAATACTGAGTAGCATCCGGCTGCTTACGAAACATGCCCTCGCCCGAGCAAGGTGCATCTAAAACAATCAAGTCAAAATATCCGCTGAAAACCTGAGCCAGACGGTCAGCAGATTCATTGGTAACAAGCACATTTCTAGCACCAAAGCGCTCAATATTCTCCACTAAGATTTTAGAGCGTTTGCTGTTGATTTCATTGGAGACCAGCAGACCCGTATTATCTAAAAAAGATAAAAGATGAGTTGACTTGCCACCTGGTGCTGCCGCCAAATCTAAGACTTTCATCCCCTTAGATGGTGTTGCTATCTGAGCCACCATCTGAGCTGCTGGCTCCTGCGAATAAACCAGACCAGTCACATGCTCAGCAGACTTGCCAGACACCTTGCCATAAAAGCCCCAGTCTGTCTGAGGAATGGCATATGAGAAATTCTGCTGGCCTTCTTTTAGAGGATTGCTGCGAAAGGCCGAAATCGGCTCCTCGTCAAAAGTCGCAAAAAATTCTGCTGCTTCTGCGCCTAAAATCTGCTCATATTTTTCTTTAAAACCTTTAGGAAAGTCCATCTACTGCTTCCCCTTTTCTAAATAAGGCTTCAGAGCCGATAGTTTGCACTTAGGCGCCATCATGACAGGCTGCTGAGTCTGGAAATTTAGCTGACTGCCATCCAAGGTCTGGACGATAAAGCCTAGCTTCTCCGCCATAATCGAAGTCGCCGCATAATCCCAAGGCCAGTTGTAGGAAAAATAAGCCAAGAGGCCGCCAGACAGTACCTTGCTAAAACTAATCCCAGCACTGCCATAAACCCGAACCCCTAAACACTCTCGGGCCAAGTCTGCCAAGCCCCAATCATTGGCTTGCAGCATACCAGCATTAGAAGCCATGAGAAAATCTTGAAAAGGCCGGTCCTCAAAAGCAGGAAGTTTCCGGTCGTTACAATAGACGTCAAAGTCTCCGCCACCATGATAGAGCTGGTCTCTGGTCACATCATAGATCAAGCCAAAACGACCAATGCCCTTTTCAAAATAGGCAATCATAACGGCAAAATCAGCCTTCTGAGTGATAAAGTTGGTGGTCCCGTCAATCGGATCAATCACCCAGACATTGCCATCAGCAATATTATGTCGGAGTCCATTTTCCTCCGCTAAAATAGCATCCTGCGGATAGCGGGCTAGAATCTTAGCCACCAAATCATCCTGAACCTTCCGGTCCATCTGGGTGACCAAGTCAGTGGCACTGGTCTTTTGACTCACATCCAAATCATCATAGAGATGTTCTCTCAAAAAAGCACCAGCTTGGTAGATGATTTCTTTAGCAAAATGAAATTTATTTTCCAAGAGAAATGCTTCCTTTACCTTTACTTTTTGCCTCTTGAACAGCATGATAAAGCGAATAACCGCTGACGTTTTCAAACTCACGGCCGATTCGCTTCTCTTGACCCTTGCTCGGAACAACTTGCTTGAAAGCCGCATAGGACTTCAAGAGCTTTTCCGCTTGGACTTTCTGTTCATAAGCTGCTTCTACATCATTAAAAAAAGAGAGCACCGAAGCAAGCTCTTCAGTGCTCCACGATAAATCTAGTGGGTAACTATAATTTTTGTTCATCTTTACTGAATATCTGCCCGCATGGTTGCGGATCTTAACTCTTCCTTACGATAACTACGAGGCAGGAAAGCACGAATTTCATCCTCGTTAAAGCCGATTTGCATCCGTTTGCCGTCTAAAATAATTGGGCGTCGCAAAAGACTGGGATTTTCCTCAATCAACTGAATCAAGGTTGAAATGGACAAATCCTCCACATCCAAATCTAATTTCTGAAAAATTTTTGAGCGAGTTGAAATAATGTCGTCTGTACCGTTCTCTGTCAAAGAAAGAATGTGTTGCAATTCGGGAGCTGACAGAGGGCTCGTCATGATATTATGTTCCTGAAAGGGCACTTCATGATTTAGCAGCCAAGCACGCGCCTTACGGCAAGAAGTACAACTCGGCGATAAAAATAATGTAATCATGCGTTTCTCTTCTAATTCTGTATAATAACTACCTCTATTATACTAAATTTTATTTGGCTTGACTATATTTTTTTGAAAATTACTGCCGAATGTCATGAAAATATAAATTTTTCAACTATTTCGATAACCAGTCCAACTTCTAGCGATCCGTTCATCGCTCTGCAGCTGAGCAATCAAGCTGTCAATACCATCAAACTTAACCATCTCGCGAATCTTATCCAGCCAGAAAATCCGAATGGTATCGCCATAGATGTCCTGAGAAAAATCAAAGATATTGACCTCAAAACGGAGTTCATCACCGTCAAAAGTTACATTTTTCCCAACACTAGCCATACCACGATAGCGCTGACCATTGTGCTCAACGTCTGCTACATAGACGCCATCTCCTGGAAGAAGGACTCGATCCAAGGGAGCTAGATTGGCTGTTGGATAGCCAATCGTCCGGCCTCTGGCATTGCCATGAACCACAATGCCACGCGTAGATAGAGGATAGCCTAGCAATTCTTGAGTTTTCAGCATATCTCCGGCAGAAATCGTCTCCCGAATCCGAGTGGAAGAAATCTTCCGATTATCCAGATTAACCGAGGGAACGATAACAATCTTGCCATTAAAATAATCTCTCAGCTCATGCGACTCTTTGCGGTCTGAGCCAAAATGATAGTCAAAGCCAGCTACCACAGCCTTGGCGCGCAAACGAGATACGTACTTCTCAAAAAAGTCTCGGGCTGTATTGCCTGCAAAATGGCTAGTAAAATCAATCAGGTAAAGATAGTCAACACCTAGACTTTCCAGCTGCGCCATCCGATCTTCAGGACTAGCTAGATGCAGCATGAGCTCAGGCTGGTAGCGTACAAAGGCTAGCTTAGGTGACTCTGGGAAGGTTAGCACTGCAATCTTTAGACCTTGCTCCGCAGCAATCTCTCTCGCTTTCTCAAAGAGTGCCTGATGGCCCTTATGCAGCCCATCGAAATAGCCTAGAACAAGGACCGTATCTTCTGTCTGATCAATCCCTTTTTCATCTATAATTCTCTTGGTTATCATCATTCCTCTATTTTACTACGCATTTGCTATTTTTACAATATCCGTTCCGGGCTAAACTGCAAAATATTCAAAAAGATTTTACTGCTCTAGTCAGGGTTTTTGTCAAAATCGAAAAATAAGCAAAACAAAAGGACAGCAGTTGTGCAGTTGCTGTCCTTTTGTGAGGTTTAATGAGATTATTATAACATGCAAGCGCACATTTCATATTACAAAAGAGTAACAATTTTTTGACAATTCTACTGCGGATATTAAAGGAAGACTTTGCGGGGCTTGTAGGCTTCTTCCCGCTTTTCCAAAATGGCTATTAACTTCTCCTTATAAAAGCCAGCTAGCTCAGCTTCTTCTGACACCAAGTTGATAAAACGGCCATTTCTCACATCCTCAACCTGCTCGTCAGAGAGCTCAACTTTCACTAAATCTCCGATTCCTAACTCGAGTGGTTGGAGAAAGGAGAAATCATCTACTGCTACTCGCTCTGCTATTTCATCCAGGGTCAAGGCATCATCTAAGCTCATACCTGCTGAGGAAGTCCGTGTCAGCTGGGACATGTGACTGGCAAAGCCAAGCTTGGCTCCCAAATCAACAGACAGGGTTCGGACATAGGTCCCCTTGCTACACTTGACTCGAAAACGAAAGCGGGCTTGCTCATCTTCATAGGCAATCGGACTGGTGCGCTCGAAACTATAGATGGTCACCTGCCGCTCTGGCCGCTCCACTTCTTGACCCGCCCTTGCATACTCATAAAGCTTGCGGCCATTTACCTTGACTGCAGAGTACATGGGCGGAATCTGGCGAATCTCACCAGTCA
>ERZ773009.301-NODE-301-length-35508-cov-4.841198_pt1 | contig 35508 bp, 46 predicted proteins | sample MGYA00580663_ERZ773009 | MGnify/ENA primary metagenome ERZ773009 (study PRJEB29015, sample SAMEA2737969) | human oral metagenome | biome: human oral; feature: human-associated habitat; material: dental | place: China | collected 2026 ... | reverse complement strand
TATATTATTTATACCTTTATTATTTAAAACTTTTAAATATTCAACTTTCATTTCATTTCCAATACTATCACTATAGAAAGGATTTAATAGTGTATACTCTATACCTTTATAATATTCATGTTTACCAATTATTACATCAAAATATATTTTAAATCCTTCGTAAATCCTTTCAAGCTCATCATTATTAGATTTCAAAGTAACATTTATTATATCATGTATAAAGTTCATTTTAAATGTGCTCATAGGTTCAAGGAATAACATTTTTCTATATTCAGTAATATTATTATCTTTCATGAAGTTAATATAATCATCAGCTGCTTCATTTAAATTAGTTCCAGTCATATTTTTAACTATATCAACTATATTAGTTCTTCTTAAGAATACATCTATATAATATCTCCATTGCATATAGATTAAATTCTTTTTAAATTCATTCATTAGAATACACACTCCTTTCTTTTACACCATATAATAAGAGTAATAAGGAAATCTAATCTATTATCTATATCCAAACTATCTTTAAGAAAACTAGCAAGTACACCTTTAAGAAAGTGTAAATCAGTGTCACAAGTATATTCAAACCATTCACTTCTTTTAGCATCAAATGTGTATTCTGCTACTTTTTCATCTTTAAAGAAACCAACAAAGTTTTCTTTTACTTTACTATATAACTCTAAATTCTCATAACAGTCTGCATGTTTAGTATTTGTAGCTATTATATCTGCTGCAATACCAATAAGTTCTTTATCTTTCATACTTATCTCCTTTTTAATAATTTATTAACTTTCTTTTGAATAGCGTCTAGTTCATTTGATATTTCTTGCACTTCTTTATATATTCTTGATAACTTTGCATTATCTGGAACTTTAGGAGTATCAAGAAGTCCAAGTTTTAATGTTAGTCTTGTCTTTAAACCTCTTAATGCTTCTAAAGAATTCTCATGTTCTGTTAGCTCTTCTTTTCCTTTATGACCTATAACATAGTAAATAACACTATTAATAATATCTGTAGTACTAGATATATAAATATGTATAAGTCCTTTAAGTTCCATACTAGTCATCATTTTTACCATTTGGTTCACCTCTTAGTAATACATATTCCATAAGATAAAGTTTTTCAAGTTTAGTAAACTTATATTTATCATCAAGTATTGATAAATAATATAGAAATGTATTTTCTTTTATGTTATTAAATTCTGCTTCTGTTAGAGGAAGCTTCTTCTTTATATCGTTTATTTTATCCTCTTTAGTTTCAGCTCTAGGTTCAAGAACTACAGTCTTACCTCTTCCCATCATATTATTAGTAAACTTAAGTTTATTTATAAATCTATTTACTTTATCTTTTGACATAGCTAGTATTCCATAATATCCTAGATTATAAGGAGTATAAAGATGCTCTTCAACTTCTCTAAGTTCATTAAGTCTAGAATTAAATTCTAAACATGCCTTTCCGTAAGAAGTTTCATCATACCACTTATCAGACATTATAAAAACACCACAATTATTAATCACTCTATTATAAAGTCTATTTAGTTTTTGCTTTTCTTCTTTAGTCATAACTTTCCTCCTAAGAAAAAAGAAACCAGACTATTTAAATCTGGTTTCCTTATTTTATTATCTTTTTACTTTATTATAAATATAATCAAACACTTCATTTGCTATAAATTTAGGAAGTCTATATGCTATATCATAAGTTATTTCACTTTTAAGTCCATTAGATAATACAAATGGAATTTTCTCAATAGCTCTAACTATAAGTCTTCCTAGATATTCTTCTTTCTTGTTCATATAATACCTCCACTGTTCTATTTACTATAATGCATTCTACTGGTAAACTTGATAATAGCATCTATAGGAGAGCTATCATTATATCCATAAACTCCATTCATAGTTAATGGTTCAGTTAAATCTATAGTTATAACTTTATCCATTTTGCATTCTACATCCATATCTAAGAATATCAATTCTTTAAACTCATTAAATATATAGTAGTCTACTAAATCAACCAGTCCATACACTTTATCTATATAAGACTTAACAGTTTCAAATTCTTTAAAGAAATGAGTATTAACTCTTCCAGTAGGTATCATATCTCCTCTTCTATCTCTTGCATAATCAAGATAAAGTATAGTTTCTTTATCTCTATGATGTTCAACTAAAAGTTTAAGTGTTTTTAATACCTTAATATAACAAGCTATAATTCTTGCATTTCCATCATTGTAAACAGTTCTTGTAGAAAAATCTTCTATTACTAAATCAATTACCTTGAGTTTCATATCTTTATTTATCATTTGTGTTTTCTCCTTTCTCTTTTACATCATAAAATTTAAATACATCACATAAAAAGTCAGCATTCTGCATAGGTTCTTTAGTCTTTATATAACCAAGATAATAACTATCTTCATTCATATAAATTTGATTAAAGAATATCTTAAGTTCTTCTTCTGGAAAAGAACTATTAGGTATAAATGCAGAAGACATAACTTCATTTACTTCAAACTTCTTATTAAGTCTTTCATCTTCTTCATCTATTCCTACCACAAATCCCATTCCATCTATAATAAGTCTATTTATTATAATAAAGTTATCACTTTCCATTTGAAATAAATATCTAATATCTTTTAAGAACTCATTAAATGCTCTTTCGACTTCTTGATAATTCTTATATTCATAATGGAATATATTAGAAGTTATAAGTTCTTTATACATTTCAGTTTTAACACTCCACTTCTTTATATAAAGAGCATTACTTTTACATCTTCCATTTATAAATAGAAATCTAAGCATATCAAGTATTTTATAATCTACACTATCTGTATCCTTAACAGTTTCATCTGTTCTTTCCATTATTTCTCTTTTACGATAATTGTGCCAAGCTCTTCTATAACCTCTTTGTATTTTTACTTTAGTTTTAAAGTCCATTATTTTCCTCCTAATTCTTTTGTATAACTATAAGCCCAATCTCTCTGTATTTGGTTAGGGTCTCTCATATATCCCATACTTTCATAACTTCTTATTGCAATAGGATTTATTCTTGCAACATCAAGTACTATTTTATTAAACTTAAGTTCTCTTGCTATTTCTTCTACTTTAGCTAATAATAATTTACTAAATCCCATATTTCTTGCTTCAGAATTAACATATAACTGACTTATATAGATACTATTCTTAGTAAATTTAGATTTATTAAATATAACATATCCATTAAATCTATTTTGAAATTTAAGAAGATAAATATAGTTATCTTTATCTTCACACATAAATTTCATATCATCTATAAAGAAACCAGTTTGTGAATATTCTAAATGTGATACATACTCTTCTATTCTAGCATTTATATGCCATTCATACAATTTATACTCAGCAAGAACTAAATATGCATATGCAGTATCTAAAACTCCATTAAAATCATCTGGATACTTAAGTATATCAATTTCTCCCACTATTATCACTTCCTAAAGTACCCAGATAAACACCTAGGTACTTTCATATTAATATATCTTTCCATACTATTCTCCTTTTAAATCAAGTATATAAACATGCATCTTATTGCCAGTAGATTTATCTTTCTTAAATCCATTCTTTTCATAAAATTTTATAGCAGTTTTATTAAAGTCACCAACTGAAATACTTATACTAGTTTCTTTATGCTCTTTTAAATAACTTATAGCTGTAAATAGCAAACTACCTGCTATTCCTTTATTTCTATAAGGTTCATCTACATAAATACTTGATATTACAGTTTTGCCTTTTTTATCTTTTGATATAGTAATAAGACCAATACATTCATTCTTTAAGTTTTTAGCTAGAAATGTAACTACATCCTTTGCTTCATTATAATAGTACTGAATTAAGTCAGCTACTTCTCCGGGATTACCATAAATTCCATCTTCTTTTATACCTGCATCTAAATGTTGCTTAAGTAGTATATATTCTACTATGTTAATATAACCCCAATCAGCAAACAGTTTTTCTGTTGCATTAAATTCTTTAATTGTGTATTCTCTTCCACTGTTACTATTTACACTAAATTTCATATTAATCTCCTTTCTAACTAATATTCTTTCTCATATTTATACATTCAGTTAAATAATTCTTACCTTCACTATCTAGTAGTTCAAGATTATAAGCTACATCTATAGACCTTTCAAATACTTTTAAATCATTTTTATCAGCATTATCCAGTAAACCAGTTATAAACTCCTCACAATCTTTTTCGCTATAGCAAGTTGTACCATCTTCAAATATATAGTTTCTCATTTTATTATAGATAAGAATTTGATTTACCATAGTGGACAAAGCATAAAGCTCATCATGATTTTCTTTAAAGTCAAGATTTTCTTGTTTTGCTACTTTTCTATATAGTAAATTACTATTATACATTTCAGTTACAAATAAGAAATATAAGTTTACATCCAATAGTTCAAACAGTTCAAATAGGTTCATTTCTTTACCATCTTGAAATTTTTCATTAAGAGTAATATATCTTATATGTGTAAGAGAACATCTATCTATCATAAAGTCTATTCCTTCATCAGAGTTCATTCCAGATTTAAAGATAATAGTATCTAAATGTATTTGACCATTTCTATATTCATTTCTATAATCTTTAATATCAAAGTTTGGTAAAGACTTTTTAATTTCATCTGTAATAAAAGGTACATGACTTGCAGCTTCTGTTCTTAGAATAGATACCCTAAACATATATTGAATACTTTCATCTTTTATATCTTGCTTAAACATTTTGCTAAATTCTACTTCTTTATATTCCATAATCTATTCTCCTTTTACATCATTAATTTCACATATTACTTTATAAAGTTCTTTATCATAGTCTCTTGCAGTTTCTATCTTCATAGAATATTTAGTATGTAAACTATTTAGTCCGTAATATCCTTTATAATAAGAAGGTTCTCCTGTATCTATACCTAGTAAATACACACTTCCAGATACAACTTCTACCATTCCCATACAATGAGCACTTGGTATACACCAAATAATACATCCATCTTCAGGACTAAATTTATAATGGAAATCTTTAGAGTATTTATCTATACTAGGTCTATCTTTTCTTAATTTAACTACATCCCAGTTATAGATACCATCATAAGCAATCAAAGTAGACATTTGTAATATAAAATCACCTGTTGATAACACATAGTCTCCTTCTATATCAAAAGGAGAACCAAATGTTCCATAAGGTTCTCTTAAAATTTCTTCAACTCTTTCTTTATCAGCAGAGTAATCACTTCCTTCAACTTTATTATAAAGCTCTATTATTTTATTTGCTGTTTCATCATTATAAGAATAAGCAAAACTTCCAATTAGTAACATTAATACAATAATAATCTTTTTCATTTCTTTTCTCCTCTCAATTCTAGTTTATAAAGTGTTTTTAATTCTCCGAATTCTTTTACTTTGTGATATCCATTTTTAATAAGTAGGTTTTTCATATGAGTATTATAATTAAAGTTTAAAACTTCAATACAATCAAACTTCCTGTCTCCACAACTTCTTTCTTTAACTATGTCTTTTACATTATTTAGAAGTTCAGTTGCAATTCCTTGATTTCTATATTTAGTTTCTACATAAAGCATAGTAATTCTAGCTTCATTTACACAAAGTAAATCATGATAAGCTACAACACAACCTAAGAAATCCATACTTTCTTTATCAAATGCAAATAAACAGCTATAGTTATTACTAGAAAGTATTTCATCAAATCCATCTACAAACTCTCCAAGTACAAATTTATCATATTCTTTAGTTTTAGCAGCTCTTACATTCTTTCCAGCTATAAAGTAACTACACATACTAAGATAAGCTAAAAAGTGTGGTTCTTTTAAAAATCTAATTCTCTTAATTTCATCAGGTGTTTCTTTTATATAAGTTCCTTTACTTAATATTACTACATTTTTCTTCACTTTTAATCATCCTTTCTTTATAATTTTCATCTATTCCTGCAAATTTAATATTAAATTTCTCATTTGAAATCTCTAATCTGTACTTATATACATTATCAGTATTGGCAAATACATACATTTTCACATACCCGGGTTTAAAGTCACTACCGTAACATTTAGGAACATGATATGCTACATCTGTAAATACGTCTCTTAGGACTCCTAATGTCATAAATCTACTCATAAGTACTAAACTATTTACAGCAAAGCATCTCTTATCTTTATTTTCTACAGCTTTATAAAATGCAGATATACTACATCTATCTTTCTCAAAGCTATCTTCAGTTTCTCTATAGATACCAGATAGTACATCTAAAAACTCTTCTCCATCAAAATTACCATTTTCAATGTGAATAAACATAATTTTATTTTCCATCCTTATCTCCTTTCTCTAAAGTTAAATCAAGTCTTACTTTTTCAGTATTAACTGTAGAAGTTGGGTCAAATATAAATATAATTTCTTTTTTAATATCAACCTCTTTTAAAAACTTTAAACTTTCATTGTGACTGATGTAGTTTCTTATAGCTTCTTCATAATTCATATAATCTAAATAATTAAATACATTAGATGCTATAAATCTTCTTCTATCACTAGTCAAGAACTCAATACTCATTTTAATTCTAAATCCTTTATTAGTATTAAATGACCTAACTACAGAAAACATATCATAGATAACTGAAGCTTCTCCAGCAAACCAGATATAGAAGTTATTTTTGATAAACTCAACTGTATTAGAGCTGAGTTTACCTGTACCACTTTCAATATCTTTCATAACCTTTTCTTTTAAAATCTCTTTAACCTCAATCATTTTTGAACCTCCTTTTTTAATTTTTAGAATACATTAAGTATATTACTAATAGTATAGTTCTTAGATTTATTCTTTGTAATACATATACCAATACCATACATCATAGAAGATATAAGATGTTCTACTTCCAAAGCTGACTCAACATCTATCATTTCATAGTCATTTATAGATATCCATTCAGGAACTTCTACTAAATCAACAGGAAGTGCTATTCTTTGTATATCATCTATAATATGTTCATCTATTTCTTTCATACTCTTACCAAAAAGACCCTCTAGAATACCTCTAAAACGCTCATTAGAGCCATCTTTTATGTTTTTCGTATAGAAATACCATAAGTCCTCATTATAGACCGTTTTATCGTATTTTAAAGCATTTTGGAAAAACTTATCTAATTTCTCAGAAGTTTTATCATCAATCTCAGCTAAATACTTTCCAAGCTTACTATCTATAAGTTCTTGGTCTTCTCCAAAATAGATTTCTGCTATATCTATTATTCTAGTAGTAATCTTAAACCTAAATATATCAGTACTAAACTTTATAAAAGTCTCATATACTTTTGTGTAATCTTTCTTAATTATATCTAATAGTTCCTTATTTAGTTTTACTCTTATACATCCAAATGTACCCGGAATTCTTATTTGACTTTCTTCATCTGCCATCATATTCCAAAGTCTTACAGCTTTGCTACGATAGTCTCCATAACGACTATCTTCTTTTATTTTAAGCTTAGTATTCTTATTAAGTACATAATCTGCACTTTCTATATTCTTTATATTAGTATCTGTAAGCTCAAATACATGTTTAAGAAGTCCATTATAATCTAAATCATCAGGAAGTTTCATTATAAAGTTCTTAAGTATTTCATCTGTACTATCAGCACTTTCAGGATTTGTATCAGATTTAATATATTTAAGTCCTCTTACTTCCATTTTCTTTTTATTAGACCAAATATAGTCTTTTATAAGAGAAATAAAACTATATTGCTTTTTAGATACTGTAAGTTGAAGATGTTCCATTACATGTTCCATTTCTAGTTCTACAAAATGTCTATCTTCTTCTATAACTCCAATAAGTTCTGTATAAATACTAAATACTTTAGATATAAGACCAAGTGCACAAACTCCTATAAGTTCTGGAACTACTCCATAAACCATTACTGTATCTTCTTTATCTATATATTTAGAGAAGTTTCCAAATATAAGTTTTCTTGCTTCTTTAAATACAGTAGAAACAGTACTATCTGTATCTATAGTAACTATACGATTTCTTTTCATATTAGCTATTATATCAACAGTAGTATCTTGATACTCACCTTCAAGATAATCTCCTCCGAAATAATAGTTTCCATACATAAGTTCTTGAGCCATAATTCTTAGTTCTTCAAATTCTGATTTAAAATCTGGGTTTTTAGGATTTATTGCATAAGTTGCTATAGTTAAATCTTTATTAATATATTCTTCTACATTTTCCTTAAGTATAGGAAAACATTTACCATCTATAATAGCAAACTTATTAACTAGATAATCTTTATCAGAAGTATTAATATTTTCTTTTTTGCATTTAGAAAATATACGAATAAACACTTCTTTAACTTCTGGTATTTCTCCCCAAGCCATAAAGTTATTTCTTATATAAAGAACTGACTTCTGCTCCTGCGTAAGTTCTTTTACTTTTGAAAGCAAAAATGATTTAGCATAGTATCCATCATAATGTTCTCCTAGCAAATTTCTCATTACATCATCATCAGTTACTTCAGGAAGTGTATATTTTCTTGTATTTTTAAGTAAATCCTTATTACTTTCTTCTATAAGTTTTGTGTGAGCAAGTACAGTATAATATCTAAAATCTCCACCAAAGCTCTCCATTACCATAGAAGCAACTGCTGTTATATTTCTAGCACCAGTTGTAACTGTATCTGCAACTTCTTTATTAAATAAGAAAGAGCCTTTGTATCCAAATAGTCCATATAGGTAGTTTAGAAATCCTTTAACATGGTGCTCTGTATTAGCATGTTTTTCTGACTCTTTCTCATTTCCTAGTGCTGCATTTACATTCTTCTCTCTTTTTTCTTTTTGTCTTTTATTAGAATTATTATTTATTATAAGAGAGTTAGGAGACCGTTTTATATCTGCCTTATAAAACAGTACTCCATTTTCATTGATAGTACAAGTTTTAGGAATAGTAAAGTAAGCATCTGTAGAACTTACCTTACGATTTTGATAGTTATCTGTATTATATACATTAAGCTCTGTATCTACAAAGTTATCATTATAGATTTTTTCAAGTCTATCATGTTCTTTCTTATCAAGATTTAATGTATCTATAACACAATTTATCCATTCCTCCTTAAAAACATTACTTGATTGCATCATTATTATTCTCCTCTGTTTAAGATTTCCTACTTTTAATAAAATCAATTAGTTCATCTACTAATTTATTATACTCATTGTATTCTTTATCTATTTCTTCCTTATTTAAATTATAATAAATATCTTCAACTAAAACACTATTTGGTTCAAATATAGCATCAGTTTTTAAATCCTTGGGACTGTAGTCAACTTCTGAGAAGTAGTTTGATATTCTTTCTATTTTATCCTTTATTACATTAATATACTCTTTTGCAGTTTCTTTATCTTTATCATCTTTAAGTATATCATTAATAAACACATTAGAAAACATCTCTATAACTTTAAAGTTTCCTCTTAAATAACTAGGTGTAATTTTCATATAACTTCCTTTCTATAAACATAAAAGTCTATAATAAATTTTATAAAATATAAACAAGAAATCAGGCATAACTTTATTCTTTTTAAAGCTTGCATCCCATTTACATTCCCACATATCTTTATAGAGTCTACGACTGTCATCTGTACTATCCCAAGTTATACCATACAATCTACTTTCAAAACTTATAACACAAAGTGTTTTAACAAAAGCTAACATTTTATCAGCTGCATATGTAAGTTTAGCTATTTTTGAAGCTTGTAACATATCATTTACATCAAGCTTATTATATTCAGGAATAGTTGATATAAACTTTTGAGTTGCTTCTGTAAATATTCTATCTATATCATTTCTTATCATTCTTCTTCTCTTAGCTTTAAATATAAGTTTATCTGTATATTTTTTATAAATATCCCAAATAACTTCATCAAGTTTCATAATATCCCTTAGTTCATCTAAATCACAACACCCATTATCAAAGAAATATATAATACAAGCTACAACTTCTCCAAATGTTCCTTCTTTATAATCCTTATTATAAGCATCAAATGTAAACTTAGCAAAATACATAGCTGCAAAATACTCCCTATCAAATTGCTTATCTATAAAATCCTCATCATTCACAACTTTAAGTTTCATAAATGTTTTATTGAATAAATCAACTATAAGTGAATATGTTTTTAGTTTTCTTAAAAATATAAGAAAACGATTTACATAGTGTTCATAATATTCATCTCTTTTTTCTTTATCATTAATATACTTATCAAATAACATCATTGAGTTATCTACATAGTATCCTAAAAAGTCATTAAAATACATACTATCTCCTTTACATTATTTCTATAAAATACTTTACTTTATTATAAACCCTACTAATAGCTTCTTTAATCTTATAAATTATACCAGAAGTATTAGTAGGGTGTCCATTCCAATACTTATCATCCATAATAGAAGACTTTCTTATAACTCCATTATTGCAATTAAATATATTTCTCTCAACAGAGAAAGAAGCTAAGTCTTCTACAAATTCAAAATAATCATCATAATAGGGTCTTAACTCATCAAAACTCATATTAGTTGGAGCTATATTAGTACTTTTAATATACTCCCAAACTTCCTCTCTTTTATTTTCAAATATCTTATCTACTACTTCTCCAAACTCTCTTTTAGCTTGTGATATCCAAATTCCTTTAGTCATTATAACAGTTTTCCATTCATCTACTATATAATCTTTTACTTTAAGTATTCTAATAGCTACTTCTTTACAAAGTTCTCTAGAAATATTATTATAAAATACTACTATAGAATTAGCTACTCTAGTAAACCCTTTTAATCTATAAGTATTACCACAGGTATCTAATTCATGTTCTATACTTACTAAATGCTTAGCTAAGTAATGCATACCTAAGAAATAATAAGCATCATCTTGGACTTTACCTATTAGTATATCATTTGTATTATGATATGGGTAGAACTCAACTGAATAAATATACCTAGCATCATGTCCTATATCTTTTAAGCAATCAAGAAATGGATATACTATTCTATTCTTAAAACGAGATAAGCTATATGGGTCTGTAGATATGCAGTTTTTATAAGCTTTCTCAGTATCAAGAGATATAGAATAGTTTATTTCTTCTACTGTTTTTAATGGAAATTCCATACTATCAATCCTCCTTTAAATCGTTTACTTATTATTGATTTATTAAATTGCGGAAAATAAAAAAGGGGAACCTCTTATAAAGATTAGTTTCTTTATAAGAGGTTTTGTATGGGATACAACTTGTAAATAAAATCTTTAGGAGAGATTTATCTATTTACGATAGATTTGTTTATATCTAGAAAAACCATGATTTATCAAACTATCAAAACATTTACTAATAAATCTAGTAGCAATAGTATCTAAATCATCCTTTTCTGCATTAAATTCAAAGTTATTAAGTTCTAAGAACTCATAGAAATAGTCAATATACTCATTATTATTTCCATTTGCTCTATTTACATAACTTTTAAATGTATCAACTGCTGTTTCATGGAATATAAAGTAATCTTGTGTTTGCACAAAATCTTCATCACAAAGAGTTATCTTTGTAGCTAAATCTTTTAAACTATTACTTAAATAATCACACAAATCTAAATATTCAAGCATTATGTTTTTATGTACCACTCTAATAGCAGGACAGTTAAACTTTATATAGAAAGGTTCTCTTGTACCCGGAAATGTTACTTTAATATCTCTAAATCCACCTTCATAGTATTTCTCTAAGCTATTATCATCTGGTATCTTTTCTGTTTCTTTACTATAAGTAATATAGCTATTTCTTAAATCTACTTTCATAAATTCATATTTAGTATAATACTTAGTAACATAACCATTATTTTCTTCATTAGGTGCTTGATACTTATCTTCTTTGTATGTAAGTATGTAAACAGAACCTTCAAGCATATCATTTACATAATCCATCATAGATACATCAATATAACTATAACTATAACTATCAGATTTATATGCAAAATCTATCCATTTATTAGCATCTTTTTGTGCTTCATCTTTATTTTCACCATATCCACTTGCAATAATACCATCAAAAGTAATTATATCACATCTTCTAAATCTCTTTTCAGTAATACTATCTTTCATTCCATCATAAACAACTATTACTTTCATATCTAGATTATGTAAAGATATAGTTTCATATAGTTCTAAATTAACTTTTCTATCATAGATATAGTTAATTTTATCAACTGTAGTATAAACTACAAGTACTTCATCTGGTTCAAATTGAGTAGAATAAAGTAAATCTTCCATAAGTTCTTTTGGAGTTTCCCATCTTCTAACAAAAAATACTACTTTAACTTTATCTCTTATTTTTGTAGGAAGTGGATTTACTTTAAAATCATCTACTTCTATACAGTAACAACTTCCTCCTCTAAACTTAACACCTTTTACTTCATCAATACTTTTAATTTCAGTATCTTTCTTCATAAGATAAGTTCTTACAGGTGTTAAACCATCTTTAAATACACTTCTTGCTATTGCAAATACAGATATATTTGGTTCTCCTTTTGCAATCTCAGGTATTAAAATCTTACTAATTTCCATTATATTCCTCCTATAAAGTATATGTAAATTCTATTTCAATAAAGGATTTACCAAATTCTACTTGAGAATAATCCTTTTTATCTATTCCTGATACATAAGTAAGAGGAAGTTTTGCTTCTTTAAATGACTTTTCTACAAAATCAAACTCTTCTTCATCTATACTTACATCAACTGTAGATATCTTATATCCTTTTAGTTTATCTTTATCTTGTGCTTTTTCTTCTATATTAGATACAAGATGTAACTCACTTTTAAGTATTTTGCATTTCTTACATTTCTTTACCCATTCATTATCTGTTTTCCACTTTTCTTTCTTTTCATCTAAAAGCTTTCCAAGTTCAACTCTAAGTTTTTCTTGGAAGAACTTTACTATAAGACTACGATATAAGTCATGTCTTACTTGAGAAACTATCTCAGATGGTTCTTGACAAGCTTCTTCAAACTTAGTCATAAGAAGCTCTTCCTCTTCTTTATCAAGTTCAAACTTATATTTAGTCTCTTTAGCAGGAACAGGAGTATCATTTTTAAATTCTCCTCTCATAATTACCTCCTTATTTTAAATCCCAAAGTTTACTAATACCAAATCCACTTATATCTATATCTTTATTTCCTTCTTCATTTAATGCCTTTTCTAAAGCATCAAACATTCCTTTATTATCAGGAGTATAAAGAATAGACTTTCCACTCATTATAAACTTATCTATTCTACTATCATTTTGAAGATTTTCTTTCTCTATGATATCAAATATACTAAGTTCTACCCAGAAATTATCAGAAATAAAATGTGCATTTGGTATCTTATCATTAGATAAATATCTATCAAGATATTTAAACAGTCCCTCTTTTGTACATTCAAATACTTTTATATTATGTCCTAAGAAGTTTCTTAATATTCTTTCATCATCAACAAGGTTATTTTTAAATACTAAAAAATAATTATTCTCGTTATCTAAATAGTTTTCTATATTCTTATTAATAAAGCTAGGAATAGTAGCATAACACATATTCTCATATTCTTCTAAAAGAAATTTCAATTCTTCTGCAAATATACAACTAGGTTTTAGATAAATAAAGTTCTTATTTATATCGCTTGGAATAAATATAGAACTTTCCTTTGGAACTAATACTAATTTCTTAAATTCATTTACTTTTACAGTATAAGGAATAGCTAGAAAAAACTCAAGTTTTTTAACTATAGAAGAAAGAAGACGATTAAAATCGTCCTCTTTAATTCTTCTAAAGTTATCTCCTAGTATATCCAGACACCATAAATCATAACTGAAAACTACATTATTAACCGTAGTTAATATAGTTTGTACATTATTATTTACTTGTGTTTCTGAACTCACAATGAAGACCTCCTTCTATCAATTCAAACATAAACTCATTAAGTGCTAATCTTATTCTTTCTAGATTAGTACTTAAACACTTTCTTTCATCATAAAATGCTGGGAAGTCTTTATGAATTTTAAATCCTGCTGCATTTTGATGACCTCCACCTGTAAATCCATACATAGTTCCTATAAATTCTGCAAGATTATAGCTAGGAAATTCTTGATATCCATCTTTTGTATAAACTGTTCCTCCAAACTTATTAAAAGTTATAACACAATCCGTTTTATCAAACTCTTCCATAAACATTTCTTTTACAGCAGAGCTATATTTCCACTCTACTGGAAGTAAAACTATGTTATAATGCTTATTAGTTTTAGGGTCAAATCTATACACTTTATCTCCTAGTTCATCTTTAAGTACATCTTCATATACTTTAGAAACTAGTTCTTTATACTTAGTATAACATTCTAAGATAAATGCATCAACTTCCTTATTATCAAGTCCATCATATAGTTTTGCAGCATCAATTAAATGTTTAAATACATCTTTTTCATTATCAAACATTTTATCAATACTACCCATCATTTGACCAAGAATATACTCATTATCTGTACTCTTATATTCTTTCTTCCACAAGAAAGTATCCCAAAGATTTACTTTCTTACTAAAGTATATAAGATTTTCCATAAACTTAGAAGCTTTACCTATATATTCTTCAACTATAGTTTCGCATTCTAATACTCTTTTACACATTCTAACTGCAGAAATAGATGCTCCACAATGATAAATATCTGTTATAACTTCATAGTCTTCAAATACATCAATGTTAGGAAGTCCAAACTTATTATTAAGTTCTTCTCTACTTCTATAATTACCTTCATGATGGTCATACCAAGTGAACTTAAGTGTTTTTCCAAGCACATGTTCTAATGCAACATTTTTTAAGAATTCTTGTGGGTTCATAAACATTCTGTCTGTAAATGCTATTTCTACATTCTTATAATGATGAAGCTTTGATTTAAGCTCATTATAGGCATATATAGCAAGTTCTGTACTAGTAGCCTCTGTAGAAGTACGTTCTAAGTATACAAATGTGTCATATCCCATCATAATAGCTCCAAAAAGCATATTAATAGCACTTGTAACTCCATCCAAATCAGAATGAGATATTATAACTAATGCTTTATCACTTTTATTATGATATTCATAAGTTAAACATCTTTCTCCATATGCTGTTCCTTTTTCAAAATCCTTTACTGCTGTTAAATGTAAAATCTCCATTTAAATCTCTCCTTTTTATATTTATTTGTAGAACTCTCTACACATTAATATATCTAACTAATAGGAATAGAAGAAAAAAGAGAATATCTTAACTTAAGCTTATTTATTACTTTTCTATCATTAAATACTTTACTATTAATAGCATTAAGTTTACTAAATAACTTTCTATCATAGTAGTCAAGATTATTCTCTTTTATTACTTTATACATATATACATAAAGGTCTAAACTTTTGTAGTCCGCATATATAGAACCATAAGGCTCTACAAACTTTCTTATAAATTCAAGTTTACTCTTTTTAAGTAGCTTATTACTAAATTCTACGTCTTTATCATCTGGGTCATATCCATATGTATCTTTAACATATTTCCTAAAGTCTACAAAGGAAACAGTTTTAATTAGGCATATAAGTTTGTATGTTGGTTTAAATCCACTTTTATATAATGAAATCACTTCTTGGTATACTTTTGTATCATAATTTGAATATTCCCTCATTCCTTATCTTACCTTCCTTTAAAAATCTTATAGATATTTCCACCTTTTTTCTTAGCCTTTTCTTCTTTTTGTATAGCTTGAGCTTCTGGACTATCTTTTCTATATCCATTTATATAATTACTTGCATATTCAGCTGGTATTTCTGTACCATATTGATGAATAAATCCATCTTTAAATAAGTTTTCATTCTTTCTTTTATTAAAAGTATTAATAGTTTGACTAAAGCTCATATCAACTGGATACACAACATGTCCTAAGTCTCCTCCTACTCTACCTACTCTTGATAAAGTTTGTATTATCTCACTTCTTGCAAAAGTAAACTCAAGTAAAACCAAAGCTCTTATCCTCTTGTCATCATAACCCCTTCCTATTTTCTGAGTAGTAGATACAATAAACTTTTTATTTTTATTAACTTCATTTTCTTTTACACTTTTACTACTGTTTACTATACCTATATCATCTTCATCAATTCCAAATCTTTCAGTCAGTTTCTTAGCAACTATTTCACAATTTTCAATTCTTCCTACAAAGAAGACTATTCTTCCATCTTCATCTAGAAGCTTTTTAAATAAACTATCTTCTTTATTATACATTTTATCCATTATAAAATCCAAGAATATATCTTTTCTTGCAAATATATTATTATATTCTATTTTAAACATTGACTCATTCCAACCTCTTATCTTAAGAAACTCTTTTCTAGTTGGGTTCATCTTTCCTCTTATAAAGTAAATATTTTTATTAGGAGGAACTTCTATATCATCTCCCATATGAGCAACCTTTTTATAGATAAGTTGAAATACTCTATTATCTGTTTGTAGATTTCTATATGGTGTTCCTGTTAGATATAAATTATATTTAAAAGTAAAATACACTTCTAGCTTATAAGTAGTAGAAACATTTCTATCTACTTCATCTATTACTTTCATAGTAAGTCCCATTTTATTTGCAAATATTTCAGATATTTCTTCCATTCCATATGTTTTGCATATACTATCTAGCATACTATGAGTAAGAAATAAACCATTTATCTTATCATAGTTAAGTTCCATTATATCAGAACCCTTACTAAGTATATACAAACCATCAAAACCAATTACTTTTCCTATACTTTCATATCCTTGCTTTATTAAATCAGTGTTATACACTATAAATAGAAACTTGCAATTCAAATTACTAATGCAATAAGATGCAAGATAAGTTTTACCTACTGTTAGACTATGTCTTTAAACTATATCGTCTCCGATATAATCTACGAACCGTTTCGAGATATTAAATCCCTACTCTACTAGCTATTAAATATAGTAATTTGCAACCTATATTTATTTCTTCCAAGTTAGTTAAGCTCCTTACCTCATAGATTAAAATGCTAAATTAAAATAGGTTATACCCGATAATACTCAATTAAGAATATTATCGGGATTTTAATTTTCTTTTTAAACTCTAACTCTATGGCTTTCGATAGTCGTTGGACCCATCTGTTTATTTAGCTTTTGTTACTACTGTTAATACTACATCAGTTGCAGAAGATGAATTATTAATTTCAGCTTGTTCTTTAACTCCTGTTACACCACCAGTAACTGTCCACTTAAGTCCATCTCTTTGCTTAGTAGCTGCTTTTTCTGTCTTAATTGTAACTGTCGGCCAAGCTAATCCTTTAAGACCAACTGGAGCTGTTGGTGAATTTCCTGTAACTGTTACTTCTTTAGAAGCTTGACCATCAACTAATGCATCTTCTCCACCTTTAAAAGTGACTTTTATCTTTTTATTTGCAGGTGGAGCTACTGTAGTAACACCTTTTAAGACTTTAGTAAATGATTTATTTACAAATTCTATAACTTTAGTTACATCTGATAGTTTAACTCCAGTTATATCTTCTGCAATTAACTTATCTACATTAGCTCTAGTTATTACAGTTTCATCTACTCCTATTTTATTTAGTTCTAATCTCAAAGCAAGTAGAACTTGTTGATTATCTCCGACAGCTCTCCAAAACTTCCCTACATCAAGTTTAGAAGTTTCATTTGCTTTTTTAACTACTTCATTGATAAATTTATCAATATTATACATACCGTATACCTCCTTTTATTTATTTACAAATTTATAAACAGACTTTGTTGCTCAACACACCCATAGTTTATAACATTAATTACTATACCAATAAGCTTTAGACTTATTGCCATAAATATATCACTATATTTACTTAGTAGTTATAACATTTTGAATGCTCCAAGCAGTTAGGTTCGTGAGGGCTTAGTAATAACTTAACCCTGGGGATAAAGCAAGAATAATTCTTTTATCTTCATTTAAGATAAAGTGTTTTACAAGTTTATCAGCTAGTTTCTCTTGGTGTTTAAGAGGAGGAAAATTAAGCTTATAAGGAACATTATCTTCATAACCTATTTTTAATTCCTTATAAGTATAATAGTTCCTAGTAACTGATAAAATTATATCTTTTGATATCTTAGGAATAGCAATAAGTGTATCATCTTTGGTCTCTCCTTTTATTTCAAAGAAAGCTTTAGGTATTTGCTGTTCTGTTTTAAATTCAATAGTAGATAACTTTGACTTTAAATTCATATAGCTATTTCCTATAAGACTATTCTTTGGTATAAAGAAAGCAGTAGATGACTCATATATTACATACAATAATATCACCACCTTTATTTTAAAGAAAAAATAAAAAATAGTTACCCCTGACTATGATATTTGTCAGGGGTATTTTAATATTAGTAGTATTTACTACGGTCACAAATTACAAGAACTGAAGTAGAATTAGGTATAGGTTTTACTTCAATTCCTCTTTTTTAAGTAGTTCTTTGTATTTAATTCTTTTAGGTCTTTTAAACATATTCTATCCTTTCTTAGAGCTATCTTCTTTTTCTGATTTACCATTTAATAAATGGTCAACACTTCTTATATCCTTTTCTATAAAGTAAGAATTAGGCATTTTGATTTTCTTATTTTTCTTTCTCATTCTATATCTCCTCTTTCAATAGTTGCACATTCATCTTCATCTAAAGCACCCTCAATATCATTTATTGCCATATCTGCTGTGAATGTTCTGTTTATTATATTATTAAGTTCTTGATATAAATCTCCTCTTGCTGTATCTCTTTTATGAGTTATGATATTATAAAATACATCTGTTTCGGATGGTTGAACATTTTGTTTAGTAAGTTCAAATATCTTTTTAATGTATCCATGTATCATTCCTATTCCTATATTAGAGCTCTTTTGAGGAGAAGTTATTGTATTTGATACATTTGTATATTTAATAGACTTACTATCAACAGTTGCTCTTTTACTATCGTCTTCTCCATCTTTAAGAAGTACATATATCAATGTTTCATATTCTATAAAGTGGTCAAGTTTAAGTCTATCTTTCATAAACTTATAAATGTATCTTATCTTTTCTTCAGTAGTTTCAAGTGAGTTTATAAATTCTTTATTATCTTCAACGAATTTATTACCTCCATTAATAACTTCATAAAATCTTTCAGCTACTGCAATAACACTATCATTTGGAATATCTATTTTATAACTTCCATCTTCCATTGCATGTATATCTTGAGTAGTTTCAAGTCTTATTCCATTAATATAAAGTTCATTTTTAGACTTTAAAGGCATTCCACTTGCAGATACTTTAAGAGGAATACTTCTAAGTTCTACTTTATATTTCTTATTAAAGTAAATCCTATCAAATTCCATCTTCTTTATAATATCTGTAGTTCTTATAAACTCTTCTAAGTCAATATCTCTTATATCTCCATAAGAAAGTATTATAGCTTTTACTATTGCCACTATAAAGTGCTTTATGGATATAATACCTTGTACTATATTTGATATATGGGTAATTATATAAGAGATATAGTTATTATAGTGAATTGCATTATCTCTCATAAACTTATTAAAATGACCAAAGCAGTTAAGACAGATATTTTCTCCAGTACAGTTTATAATACTTCTTATTCTAAGTTCTTTACCAATTAAATCAAGTCTATCATAATCAATATACCCTGCTATTTCACCTTTATCATCTACATAATATTTACCTCTAAAGAAAATCAAATCACTTTCTTTTTCTATCTTTATATGCCAAGTAGTATGTGTACCACAATCATGAATTACTTCTCTTGTATCTGCAGCATTTAGTTTTGCAGGAAGAAGAGCACTCATTACATATTTAAAGATAGTTCCACCTTCTTTAATATCATTCTTACCAACAAACCTTGCTTTAATTGCCATTTGGTCCATATACATGATATCTCTTTTCTTTCTAAGACCATTTATTAATGGATTTCTTATAGGTTCATGAGCAATATATGTATTTTGTGCATCAGGCATCATTCCATATGTAACACCAAATGTTAGAACTTGTGCAAGATTTGCTTTAACACCACTCATAAAGTAATAACTTAGTGGGTCAATAAAGATATCTCCTGTTTCAAATAGTTTTGCAACTTCTTTAATCTTTCTATCAACTTCCCACGGAGTGTCTGTATCTTTATAAAGTGGTTCATCAAGTATTTTCTTGTATCTTTCATCATTTAAATATGCTTTTATATACCCAAGTAAACTATGTTGTACTGTTACTATATCGTTTCCTATTATAGAAAGACGATAAAATTGAGATTTAAGTCTATCGAGTATAAAAGGAATAGAAATCTCAGGCATAAATAACTCTTCATCTTTTAGAAGTGCTCTTAATACCTGAGTTGAGTATTTCTGAGGATTACCTTTCTCATAAGAAGTAGTAAAAAATAACTTCTCTCTTATACTTCTTTTCCTTGATACCTTAAAGGCATCAAACATATTCTGAAGACATGCATTAACATATAGTTTAGCTGCATTTGCTTTCATAAAGAAATCGTCAAAGAATTCCATCATATATTCAGTATTATTTAAAGGTTCTTGTCTTATTCTTCTTGCAAGTTCAATAAGATGTTCTTTATTATTATACTTAAACAGTTCCATCATACTTGTAATTCATCTCCTTTATGTCAGTAATTGCATTAATACAGTACATATCATCTTCAGTTATAAGTTCTCCCCAATCTATTACCCTTTCTTTCTTAGATAGATAATGTTTTGGTCCTAAGTTGTATATCTCATATACTCTTACATTACCTTCATATATAAGATACTTTTTATTTTGAGTTTGAATTAAGATAAAACCTTCTATTTCTGCTCCTATTACATGGTTTTTAGTAGTTCTAGTTCTAGTATCTATATTAACATAGCCAAGATGTCCTTTAACACTTCTTTCTTTATAAATACTAGTAAGCTTTCCAGTATCAGGATTTATAACTTTTCCACAATAGAAGTATCTATTCTCAGAAATAGCAGAAAAATCAGAGGATAAAATAAGAGAATATCTTCTATTCTCATTCTTTCCAAATAAATAGTAGCAACTTTTATCCTCTTCTACTTTAGTATCAAGATAGGAAGAAAACTTCCTATCTTTCATACTAATCATGTGTATTGGTGGTAATTTATATTTATACATAATTACCTCCCTAAACATACAAGTACATCATTTAGCATAACGTATTTATATTCACTGTTAGTTGCACTAAAGAATGGTTTTATATCATACATTATAGTAGATTTACGCTCAATGCTTTCAATAGTTGCTATATCAAGACTTACATCATCTCCGTCTATTTTACCTGTAACTATTTTATCTCCTACTCTTAAAGCCATTGCTGTACATTTATTTGCAACTACATCTCTAGTGTAAACTACAAATAAATCTTTTAAAGTTTTTACATCTTTAGGAGCTCTTATTACTAGATTGCTATCATCATCTACATCTTCTTGAATTATAATCTCAATGCTATCAATATCTTTTGCTTCTTTATCATATTTTATCACACTAGAATATGGATATAAATCAATAGTATTTCCATTTGATAATGTAACATGATAAGTATTTTCTTCTTTCTCCATGTTAATATCTGTTTGAGGATGTTCTAAATCAAATTTACTACTCTTATCAAGTTTTAATCCATCTAGAGTCATCAAAGAGAAATTATCATCATTCTTACCCCAATTCTCAGTATTAAACTCATTCATAATTGCACTACCATCAACATATGCAAATTCATATGCTTTAGGATAATCTTTACTCCAGTTATCAATGTAATCTGACGCTAGTAAATAACTTCCTTTTGCTAGTGTAATTTTAGTATTCTTTGTAATCTTCATGACTACCTCCTTATAATTTAGTTATAACACTTGATTATATCTAATCTTTAGTAGAAAGAGACGGAGTTTTATCTCCGTCATCTTTTCTTTCTCCAATTTTCCAAGCTCCTATAATAGCTCCTCTTAATCTAAGTTTACCAATAGCTGCAGTTCTACAAAACTCAGCAACCTTATCTTCACCCACTGCTTTAACTATATCATTATAGATATCTTCATCTAATTCAAACTCTATTTTCTTCATATAAGTTCAGCTCCTATTACTAAATCATCTTTAACAAGGTTTATTCCTTTAACTCCTTGCGAAGTTCTTCCTACCATTCTTACATCATCTAAATTACAAAGTATAGATTTTCCATATTTTGTATAGATAAGTAAGTTATTCATATCCTCTTGAGACTTCATTACTACTATGTAGTTATTTCTTGAAGTATTAGTGCATTTAACTCCTACTCCATTCTTATTTTGAAGTTTAAACTCATTTGGATTTACTCTTTTAACATGTCCACTTTCTGATATAAATACTATTGGCTTTTCTCCTACTTTACACATAGAAGTAACATAGTCTTTTTCTTCTTTATTAAGCTTAATTCCTATTACTCCATATGCTCCAACACCAGTAGGTCTAACCTCAGTACTATCAATTCTTATACACATTCCATTTCTAGTAGCAATTATTACATCTTTACACTCTCTTTCTTTTGGAATTATAACTATATCTACTATCTTATCTCCACTTTCTACCCCAATAAGGTTCTTTCCATTTGCTTGTATATTTCTTATATTTTTTAAGTCAGTAGATTTAACCATTCCTTTTAAGCTACAAGATATAATATTACCATCTTCCACATCATTTACAAACACTAATACTACATTTTCACTTTCTCTTAGACTTAGCACATTTCTAGCAAGCTGTCCTCTTGCAAGTCTAGATACTGGTTCTATTTCATATACTTTCTTTGAGTATATTCTTCCTTTACTAGTTAAGAATATTAAAGTATTTCTAGTAGAAGTATTAATTACTTGAGATATTTCATCATCTTCTTGAAGTGTTCCTACTGATGAACCTTTACCTCCACGCTTTTGCTCCTTATTTAAATCCTCTGTTCTTTTAATATAACCTTTCTTAGTTATGATTATATTACATGGAGTATCAGGAATAGTATCATCAAGTGTTACTTCTTCTCTTTTCTTTTGTATTTTAGTCTTTCTAGTAAGATATGGCTTTGCTTCTCTAAGATTTCTTATTTCTTCCCATTCAGCAATCATATAAGCATCTACTTCTTTATTAGATACTGTTTTTGTAATTCTTGTAAGCGTTTTTATTCTCTCAGTTACATTCTTTTCCTCTTCTCTTGCATCACTCATATTAAGCTTTGTAAGTCTTGCAAGTTTTAAATCAAGAATATACTGAGCTTGTGGTTCAGACAACTTAAATACTTTCATAAGAGTAGCTTTAGCATCTTGGTTATCTTTTGCATTTCTTATTATCTTAACTGCTTTGTCTATATCTTTGGTTACTATAAAAAGACCTTGCAATATATGAAGTCTATCTTCTTTTGCTTTAAGTTCCAGCATAAACTTATTATGAAGACATTTCTCTCTAAAAGCAATAAAAGAACTCATAATATCTTTAATATTAACTTTCTCTTTAAACTTACCATTTACAAGTAAGTTATGCAAAGGTTTTAGTACTTTCTCAAAAGGAGTTTTATGTATAAGAAGAGAAACTACTCTATCTATACTTTCTCCTTTTGCTAAATCTATACATATTCTTATACCAGTTGCTTGAGTAGTTTCGTCTCTTATGTCTTTTATATTTAATTCTCCAGCATCTACTAAGCTACCTATACTCATAGTTATATCTGGAATATAAGTTCCATAAGGAATAGAAGTTATAACTATTCTATCAATTCCAGTCTTTTTATCTTGCTCTAACTTATATTCACCTCTAATTCTAACATAACCATCTCCACTTGTATAAACTCTTTTAAGACCATCTGTTCCATTTATAATTCCCCCTAATGGAAAATCAGGTCCTTTTATTATTTCATACATTTCTTCTGGTGTAATATTCCTATTTTTTACATACTCTATACATAAATTTATCACATCTCCAAGATTATGTGGCAAAAGATAAGAAGCAAACCCTACACCTATCCCCATATTACCATTTATAAGTAAGTCTGGAAGTACTTCTGGTAGATAGCAAGGCATGGTTGTAGTATCATCATAGTTATTTCTATACTCTACTACTCCTTTTGCTAAATCCTTCAATACAACTTTTTCTGCATACCAAGACAACTTAGCTTCAATATATCTCGGAGCAGCAGCAGAGTCGTTTGCAATAGACCCAAAGTTTCCATTCGGGTCTATATAAGGTATATTATTATTAAAGTCTTGAGCCATATTTACTATAGTACCACTTACAGAACTGTTATGACATGCTATTAGTTGTATACATTCATCATCTTCTGATACATTTATAAACATATTATGATATTCATCTACTGTAAAGTCATATACATCCTCATTTGCATCTTCTATTTCTACACTTTTGACTATTTGTAGAACACCATCTTTTGCAAGTATATTAAGTAAATTATCAATAGTTTGGAAAGTGTTTCTTAGAGAATTAGATGAAGGTATAGTAAATAGTTTGTCTTTATGTATCATAGCTCTTACTTCATCATAACTATCCCATGTCATAGTTAGTTTATGTATTACCATACATTTTATAATTTGAACTATAAAATGATATTTAGAATTGAACATCTTATCTTCTGACACATCTGATAGATTTATCTTCTTATGTTTTTTATACTTAGTTGGACCAATATTAACAACATTTGAAACATCTAATTTAATGCCTTTTTCTCTTAACTTAAGAAGTTCATTCCATGTTAGACCCGTCTTTTTAAGGGTTCTCTCTAATATAGGACAGTTATACTTTAGATGTCTGTATTTATTATAATTTTCAGGTGTTAGTTTAATACCAAGCTTAAATAGATCATTCATATATGCAACAGTCTTTATAAGTGCATTATTATCATTAAGTTGCTTAGCTAATATCTTATTTCTTTTTAGGTGAGCTTCCTTGTATTCTGGTTTTTGCATAGTTTCTCTTCCCTTAGCTAAACCACTATGATATTTCTTTTTATTGACAGCATCGTATTTTTCATGTATAGTACGATGTTCAGACTTTGTAACTATTGCTATGTTATTTGGTCTATTATCAATTTTATTGAAATTTATGTGATGTCTAACATAAACTTTAGTATTAGGAACATCATATAAATAATTATGTAAATATTTTTGCTTTATATCTACACTTCTTATTTTTAAGTATTCATCTTTTTCTAAAGATGCACTCATTAAGATAGTATTAGTAGTAATTTCATCTGTTCTTATCCATTTATTATTTACTACATCGTAAAATGGATGATTATCTGTACACTCTATTACACCTCCTCCGTATAGTTTTATTTTATATATTTTATTAGTGTGTTTAGATACTCTAAATGAGTGTGCTTTTGCTGGTTTTATAACACCATCTTTTTCATCATATGCAAGCACATCTAAACTATCATACTCCTTTTCAATCAACTCTGATATACATCTACTGGTACCATCTAAGCAATATACTTTAGTAGATTTTCTTAGGCACTCACCATGAGGGTGGTACTTTCCCAAAACTTCCCCTATTATTCTTGCTACTTTTACATGCTTACCAGAAGAAGTAATACCCATTTGGTTCATAGCATATAAAACAGTAAGTGATGATGGTTTTTGATTATCTTCTGTATTAGATATAGCTCTATCTTGTATAACAGCGTATGCATAACCTGTATAACTTTCTTCTATATCTTGAACTATATCTACTTCATTTATTATAGCTGGCATTACATTCTCCTTATTATCTCTTTTCTTGTATTTGCATTATTACCCATAATTCCTGATATAACTTCATCAGCTTTGCTTCTATCACTCATTGTAATCCTTGTAAGTACAAAATTCTCTGGATTTAATGTAGTTTCAAATAAGTCTTTTGGATTGAGCTCTCCAAGTCCTTTAAATCTCGTTATATCATAATTATTAATACCTTTATTATTTAATTCTTTAACTTTCTCATCTTTATCTTTATCTGTTCTACAGTAGTAGATATTCTTGCCTTGTATAATTCTATATAATGGTGGATTAGCTGAATAAAGTTTTCCAGCTTCAATAAGTTCAGGCATAAACCTAAAGAAAAATGTAGTTAGAAGAGTTCTAATATGATATCCCGAATAGTTATTAACCTGTAGCTTTTTATCTACAGCTCTGGAGGTCACCCTCATTTTCATCGAATGGTCATTTCCATTCCAGTCTAGCGTACGTTTTTACCACTCACTTATAAATACGGTTATAAGTGGGATACTCTGATAGGACAGCCTCTTGGAAGTATTATATTCTTGTAATCCTGTTACAAGGTTCAACTTCTACGCTTTGCGTTTGACTAAGTCTTTACTCTTAGCCTTCAATCTCAAGTTAGGTCAGTACCTCCTTGCTTCATTCTATCCTAATAATCTATGATATACCTGAGTATCTTTCATCATAGACGACGATTTATTAACTGACATTATCTATATCACTATCTGTAGCTATTATTATCTTACCATAACGCATCTTCTTAATATCAAATGTATCTAGAAAACCTGCTCCGATAGCATTAATAATAGATTTTATCTCTTCATTTTTAAGTACTTTTTGTAAATCTTCTTTTTCTACATTTATTATCTTTCCTCTTATTGGTATTATAGCTTGTGTAGCTGGGTCTCTACCTTGCTTAGCTGAACCACCTGCACTATCCTTTATGTCATTTAGGACGCAACTCCTAAACAGTTCTCTTATGAACTTCACTTATGTGTTTGGACTATATCTTTTCTCCCTCCGTTTCGATTTAAATAGGTTGGCATTTATAACCTTACCGTCATAAGCTTACGGCTCTACATATGTTATACCCACTTTTATTATTTACTGAATATAACACCCTAGTACTCTGAACACATCTCTAAGATGTAATAAACCTTAGAAACTTCGTTGCGTCGATTATACCTAATCTTAACGTTTTCACTATGCTACTTACCACTATTACGGTCGTAGTTTTATAGTACATCACTGTCTATAAGTAGTAGTTAAGACATCATTAGTAAGTTCCCGCTATTAGAAGGGTTTAATGAAGGCAATAGTGACTTATTTTGGTTACCTTCAACTATAATGAGCATTCTATCTTCTACTTTTGTATGTGAAGAGCAATCTGCAAGTTTTCCTTTAAATTTATCTACCATATTCTTTTTAATATCAGAACTTGCATCTTTTATTTTCTTTATTTCTTCTCTTTGCTTTCTAGTCTTCATTATTCTATTAAGAATAATATTACATTCTTTAGGATTATCCATTAAATATACTTCAAGATTAGAAAAAACACAAGAAGAAACCATACTAATATATTCAGGATTATTAACCTTTGCTTTAGTTTGACCTTCAAACTCAGGTTGTGCTCCTTTAAAACTGATTATACACATAAGACCTTCTTGTATTTCAGAACCTTCAAAGTTACTATCTTTATCTTTAAGAAAGCCTACTTCTCTTGCTACTTTATTAATAACTCTTGTAAGTCCTGTTTTAAATCCAGTTTCATGTGTTCCACCATTTACCATTCTTAAGAAATTTACATAAGAACGGATATTATCTTGTGATTTATCGTGATAAGAAAGTACTATTTCTACATAGTCTTTTGCTTTATTATCACGAGACATACTTTCTCCTTCAAAATAAATAGGTTTAACAAGCATATTTCTTTCTGTTTCTTGTGATATTTTAGAAAGAAGTTCTACTATTCCACCTTTAGAATAGAAAGTTTGTGTTCTACCATCACGTTCATCAGATAAATTAAATCTAAGTCCTTTAGTAATATAAGAAGCACCTTCACAGAAGTCTGCTATTACATTAAATTTAAATTCAGTACTTTCTTTAAATATCTTTTTAGATGGTTTAAATTTTACTATAGTTCCAGTTTGAGTAGTTTTACCTATTTCTTCTACTGGAGTTAGTATTTTTCCAAAAGAAAAAACTTGACGGAATATCTTCCCTTCTCTTAAGACTTTTACTTCTAGGTCTTCAGAAAGAGCACAGGCTGCTTTACAGCCTATGCCATGAAGACCAATAGAATTATTATAGATGCTATTATCAAGTTTACCAGTAGAATGCATTATAGTAAATAGAACAGTAAGTGTACTCATGTCTTTGAATTCACTATGAGGAGATACTGGTATACCTCCTCCATTATCTTCTACTATAACATATCCGTCTTTAGTAATCTTAATATTAATATCAGTACAAACTCCTCTTGCATATTCATCTATAGAGTTTGAGATAATCTCTATTATAATATGATGAAGTCCAAGACTATCTGTATTACCAATATACATAGCAGGTCTTAATTGAAGTGCCTCAAGTCCTTTCATAACTTTAATTGCACTAGCATCATAAGACTTACTCATCTATATTTCTCCTTTTTGTGAATTTATGTCATTTGTATCAAGGTACTTAACGAATTGAGCTAAGTGTTTTGCTGTTTCTTCTAATTTAGCTTCTTCAACTAAATAACACACAGTAATCTTTTCTTTTATAATTTCTTTCTTTTTAGCTGCATCATAATAGCTAAATGTAATACTTTGTGGAGCATAAGCAAGAGCTATCTTTGATTTGCTAAGTTCTTTAAGAAGTGCATTAAGCTTATCTTGTACTGTATAAGTGTTATTACCAGAAGCATAAAGACTTCCTTTTATAGAAATAGATTGGACTATTTTAAAAACCTTAGATTTGGCGTTAAATTTAGGTTTATTAAATCCTTTCTTTTCATATGGTTTTTTATCACCAAATGGTTTCTTTTTAAAATCTTTTTTGTCAGTATTGTAAGCTGGTTTACCATATTTTTGATATTTGTCTTTATTAAATTCTTTCATTCTATTAGTCTCCTTTTTCTTATTGATGTATAATAATGTCAGTTATCATTGCATGTCCTACAACTTTAAGACCACTGAATTGAAGTTCATATAGTCTTACATTTGCAGCTGGATAATCAAAATTATTCTTTCTTATATGAGCTACAACCTTACTAATATCATAATTATTACTTCTGTATACTTCATTATAATCAAAGATATTAAGGTCAGTTTCATACATAACATCTGCTTCATCATAATAAGCATTTGCAAAAGCTTTTAAGAAATCATAACTTCTCATACCTATTTCTTTAAATCCATATTCATTACCTTCATATAGATTAGCTCTATAGACCGCAATTAAAACCTTATTATTACCATTTAATTCCAATATTTCTTTTACATCCTCTACAAGTTCTGGATGATTTGAAGTGAACGCTACTAAGTCAAACATATTTACCTCCTTGGCTTTATTCATTTTTAAATCTGTTGCTATAATACTACCTAATACCAAACTTAATTTTGCTATGGACCCATTCATTGCTTCCTCCTTTACTTTTAGTTATTTTAGTATATGTAATTCTTTACATACTTATTACCATTGTGTTTTAAATCATCCATAAGTTTTGCTATTCCAAGAATAGTATTTATTTCATCTTCTATAACTTTCTTAGTGTCAAAGAACCTAGCAAACTTAGGATTATCTTTAACTTCTAAATCCTTTTCTCTAGGATTTACCATAACTAGTTTATTACCAACTTCTTTAACTTCTTTTGCATAAAGCATATCTTTAAGTACTCTTCTTTCATCTTCTTGTATTTCATTCATAGCTATTTCTATTATATCTTTATTTCTTGCATATGCTTTATTAAAATGACTAACTGTTCCAGCACCAGCTGATGTATTATAAAGTATTTTCCATACTTGTGCTGGTGTTTTACCTTTAATATTCATTTTCTTAGTTTGTGCTACATATTTATAATATAAAATCATAGCAACTACAGAAGCTTTATGATTATTAGTTAAATCATTAAAGCTTATTTTCTTAAAATCTATTCCTTCTTTTTTAAGTTTATTATAAAGTTCTTCATCTTTAAGTATATTCTTCTTTATAAACTTAAAAGCAATAGGAGTTATTTGTGCTATTCCATGTTTAGAACCTCCTCTAAAAGCACCCATATCTGTTTCTGCAGATAAAGTTCCAAACATTATCTCATTCCATTTCTCCAAATCTTCTTCAAATACCAATTTATTTGCTTCTACTACTAGTTTTACTACTTCTTTTTTATCTATATTATAACTTTTAACTCTAGCTTCTGCTACGAAGCTAGACAGCACTAATATTAAACATATAATTACTTTTCTCATATCCTTATACCTTCCTTTATTCATTTATTTTTATAAGATTTGAAGTATTACTTCCTTGTACTTGAGGAAGTTTTCCATCCCACTTTTCTATAGTCATCTTTCTTAGAAGTTGTGGAGATAGAGAATTACTTTCAATTTCATTTGCTCTTGCAATAAGTTCTTTTTCTTTTAAAGCATATTCTGCAAGTTTAACTCTGTTTTCAGCTTCAACTTGAGCTTTTGCTACTTCTGCTTTAGTAGTTTCAACTTTTTGCTCAGCTACTTTCTTTGCTTCTATTGCTTTTTCATATTCATCAGAGAAGTCATGGTTTACGATAGATACATTTGAAACATTTAGTCCATATGTTGCAAAGTCATCTTGTAAATCACTGAATATTTCTGAAGATATTTGAGCTCTTTTACTTACAAATTCTTCTATTGTATATTTTGCAATAGTTGCTTGTACTATTTCTTTAACCCTAGGTCTTATAAATCTAGTTTCATATTTAAGACCAAAAGCTCTATAAAGTTTTTCAGGGTCAGGTATATTTGCTTGAACTGTAAATTCAAGCTTTATACTTTGCATATCTTTAGTAGATACTTCAAGAGTTGTGTCTTGTTCATCAGTCTTACCAAATATATAAGACTTTTCTCTAGTTTCCATAAATACCTTGCTTTGAATTAAAGGATATTTAAAATGTAAACCTTCAGTATCTATTCTTGATATTCTACCATTAGTACTTACTATTGCAACTTCTCCAGTTTGTACTGTGTAAACATTAGTTAAATACACTATAAGTCCTACTATAGCTAATGCTCCAAATACACCTGCTTTAACTACTCTACCTGTTTTAACACCATATCTTTCATCTACGAAATATCCCATCTTATTTTTCCTCCTTATTTTCAATACTATTTTCATCTTTTCCAAGTTTGTCAAGTTCATCAAGTAACTCTTGACGAGCTTTATTATATTCTTCTTCAATCTTTTCCATTTCCTTATTCCATTTTCTCTTTTGTATTAGTAGGTCTATATAGGCTACTATAAGTATAAATAACTGAATGCCTACTAATACGAATATATTTCCATTTGTATACTTAGCTAACATAAATATAATCCAGAAGTATATAGGTATTAGATAAGGTTCACTCCATTTGAATTTCATAAGTTTTCCTCCTTAGTCTTTCCAAGTATCGTCATCATCAACACCATCAAATTCATCAGTCTCAACATCACTTGCTTCAGCACTAAGGTTATTATACTCTCCAGTAAATCCATTATTAAAGTCAAGACTGTATAAATTAGCAAATATATCTACATCTTTAGCTAACTGTATTCTATCTTTATTATATGATAAATGGTTTAACTCAATAAGTACATTTTTACCAATCCAACCAACAGTATCTTTATACTCATCAATTACATCTTTAACAAAATCCTCAATATCATCATAATCTTCAGGATTATATCTTTTACTAATTAAATACACATAACCTTCATTTCTTCCACAATTTTTCAAACTTTCAAATAAATTACTCATTTTAATCTACTCCTTTACTTTAAATTCTCATAATAAATGTGTTTGTACATATGAGTATAAACATTGACAAATCACCATTAAAATGTCACCTCCTTATAAAAGACGGCAAATTTGTCTATTTTTATAACCTTATGTATCTTCACACGACAAATATAAACTTTGGTCTCTATGACCCCTTATAATGCAAATTTGAGGCATATTATACTGTAGTCCAGAGTTTACAAAGTATTATATATAAGAATAATATTATAAAGAAACAGTTACATATAATAATGTGAAACTAATTCTAGAATTAGTTAATATTATTTTAAAAAGGAGGTACATGAATGAGTACAGTAGATTTTGAAGAATTAAAGCGGAAGATAGGAGAAGCATTAGAACAAGGTGCTACTCTTGAAGACTTAGGCATTGGAGTAGAAAGAATAGTTATAGAAGATGCTCCAGAAGAAGAGTATTCGCAGGAAGTTAGTGGTTCAGGTATTACATTCGGGAGAATACTTAAATGGACTGTAATACTTGGTAGTATTGCTTTAGTAGGTTATTATCTTGGGAGAAAAAGTATTCTAGGGGTAGATAAACCTTTAGGAGAACCTTTGGTAGTAACCGAAGATAACAGATTTATTGAAATATAAGGAAAAAATAAAACCAGCTGAAACATGCTGGTTGATTACGAGAAAAGAAAGGATGATGAAAGATGTTTAAAATTACTGTTGATAAGAAATATGAAGGATATGAAGAAATGGAATGGATAAAAGATGTAGTTATGAAAGAAATCAATGATGATGTATTTTTAATTGGGAATGTTAGAAGACACTATAAAACATATGTAATGGATAGAGATATGAAAGTTATTATTGGTATTATTGAAAAGAATACATTTGATGGAACAGGAGTTAAGATAGCACTTGATGAAGACTATCTTAAAAATGTAAGAATAAACTCTGAATACAAAACTGTTAATACTGGTCTTACTAGATGTGATAGATTTAGTTATGATGTATATAAAGGTATGTTTGCAGTTTGTTGTAAGAATTTAGTAGTTGAAGATAAAGAAGATGGACATAGAATTTGGGGATGGAGGGACGGAAGATAATGAGATTTATGATGCATGAAGGATTAAAAGTGCTTGAAGAACATTTTGAAAAGACTACCAGTAAAGATGTAGTAGTTATAAGAACTGCTATGGATTTAGAAAGTCTAGAAAGTTTTATAAATGAAACTAATATAGTTGCTAATAGAAATAAATATAGACTTAAAGACATTAAGTATGGAAAAGATGGAGCTAATTATTCTGCACTGATTATTTATGAGTATATTACTGCTTATTAGGAGAGTTGATATGGATTATTATAAATATTTTGAAAATGATAATAGAAATGTAGTTATAGTTATTAACTTTAATTGCTATAGAAGTATGTCAGAAATTAATGGAGAGTTTGTCTCTGTTAATACTTCTGCAAGTAGGAAGAATTATAAGTTGGTAGATATAAGAGATGCTGAAATAGGTAATAATCATTTTAAATGTATTCTTATTTATGAAAAAGATTTTACAAAAGAAAATGATGAAAGAACATTTGAATTTGTAAATAAAGCTATAGATGCAAAGTTTAAAGCTACTATGGATTACTTAAAAAAGAAAGAAAAGAATGATTTAATTGCTAATGTGAAAGGAAGTTATTAATATGGGTGGAAGACATAGTGGAATAAAAAGAGAACGTAGAATAGATATACTTACATTCTGCAGTCCTCTAGTAATGGCTGTTTTAGACATAATAAGAAAAGAAGCAAATAAAGAAGACAGTAGTTTATTTAATGGTACTGCTTTAAAAGGAGAAAAATTTGAAGCTACTGAAATCTTTAATATGCTTAAAAATGATTTAGATAAAAATAAGAAATAATAAAAGAGAAATCTTAGGTCTTAGTACTTAGGATTTCTTTTTTCTTGTTGAAAAATCATATATATATTATAAAATGTAACCTATAATATAATAGGTACTAATAAAATAAGGAGGTACTATATATGAGTACAAAAGTTTTAAGAATAACTAATGATGAAGGGAAAACTTACGAGTTTAAAAAGCCTACAAAGGCTGACTACAGAGAAGGTATAAAATTTTGGGAGTTATATACTGACTTCCTAGATAGAAGACCTACAGATAGTCAAAAGGAGGCTATCAGAATTAAGATGCAGAATATAAAAGGAGGGTTTTCAGGAAAGACTCTTCCATTTATAACTGCAGATTACATTAAGGATGCAATAAGTAATTTAGAAATATATGTATCTAATACATATCTTGATAAATTCTCAATCTTTAATGGATTATTTAGAAGGTCAAATAGACTCAGCTGTCCATGGGATGACCATGAAAGTGGTATACCATGCGACTCAACTGAGAAATTTGAAAAACATGGTCTATACATTATTACAACATATAAAGGATTTAAAGTTCCGGTTTTGAGAACTGGAAGATTTGAGTTTATTATATGTTGTAGCGGAGGTACTCTTCTTGGGTACCCTGTCTACGATGCATCCTATCAATTTGGACACTACGCTACTTATATAAGTAGAAAAGATGAAGCCAAAGAAATAGAATATGTCAAACCTTTGAGTGAACTTGAAGGATTAAATTATGAAGACATCTTTGAAGGAGCTTGTAAAGTATACGACTGTACAAGTTTCTATAAAGAAAGAACTGCTATATTTACTAGAGTTAGTTTATAGTAAATGTAGCAAAAAGAAAGAATAGGTTCTTAATGAGCTTATTCTTTTTTTCTTTTTTTCTTAGAAGAAGTTACGAAGAAAAGGTAATTCTTAGTGTAAAATAGCTTATATTATAAAATGTAAAGTTATTTTATCTAGATAAAATAATTTTATAAAAATACTTTCTTAACATTTATATAAATAATGAGCTAAATAAAGTTTATTATTTTCTATCAATATTGTAGAATGCAGACAGTCCTAAAAATTTAGAATTTTCCCCTAATCTATCTTCAATTCTCAATAGTTGATTATATTTACAAATTCTATCAGTTCTAGATGCTGAACCGGTTTTTATTTGTCCTGCATTTACAGCAACAGCTAAATCTGCGATAGTTGTATCTTCTGTTTCTCCAGATCTATGTGAAATTACACAAGTATAACCATGAGTTTTAGCAAGCTCTATTGCATCAAGTGTTTCAGTTATTGTTCCTATTTGATTTAATTTTATCAAAATTGAATTAGCAATTCCTTTTTCAATTCCCATATTTAATCTTGAATAATTAGTAACAAATAAATCATCACCAACTAATTGAACTTTATTTCCAATCTTTTCAGTTAAAAGTTTCCATCCATCCCAATCATCTTCAGATAATCCGTCTTCAATAGAAATAATAGGATATTTTTCAACTAAATCACAATAATAATTTACTAATTCTTCTGAAGAATAAATTTTTCCTTCTCCTTTAAAATTATATTTTCCATTTTCATACATTTTCTTAATAACTTCTTTTAATACATATTTTGTATTTCTATCCAAAATAACGCTGAATTTTCTCATAAATTTTAAATATTCTTCTTCAGTTGTATAAACTTTTTTTACATTTTTCAAAAAATCTCCAAGTCCATCTCCGTCACTGTATACAAATCCAATAAAACTATCACCTACTGCATAGTCATCAATCTCTGTATTTAAGTGTATATCTGCCAATTTAGAAATTTCTTTTGAAGATAATTC
>ERZ773009.298-NODE-298-length-35559-cov-18.086497_pt1 | contig 35559 bp, 53 predicted proteins | sample MGYA00580663_ERZ773009 | MGnify/ENA primary metagenome ERZ773009 (study PRJEB29015, sample SAMEA2737969) | human oral metagenome | biome: human oral; feature: human-associated habitat; material: dental | place: China | collected 2026 ... | reverse complement strand
AGCGAGAAGCCGTTTGAGTGCAGGCCGCTACTAGGAAGCGCGATGAGCACGTCGCCCTCACGCACAAATTTGCTGCGGTCGATCTCGTCCTCCTCGGCGATACCTACGGCAAAGCCCGCAAGGTCAAAGTCGCCTTTCTCATACATCGAGGGCATCTCCGCTGTTTCGCCGCCGATCAGCGCGCAGCGGGCGAGTTTGCAGCCCTCGACGATGCTTTTTACGACCTCTTTGGCATCCTCGATCTCGAGCTTAGCCGTTGCGTAATAGTCGAGGAAAAATAGCGGCTCGGCGAAGTTGCAGATGAGGTCGTTTACGCACATCGCGACGAGATCCTGCCCCACGCCGTCAAATTTGCGCGCGTCGATCGCGAGTCGCAGCTTTGTGCCCACGCCGTCGGTGGCGCCTAGGATCGCGGGCTTTTTGTAGCCTGCGGGCAGTCTCACCGCGCCGCTAAACGAGCCGATGCCGCCTAAAACGTGCGGAGTTTGCGTCGCTTTGACGAATGGTTTTATCGCATTTACGAAGTCATTTCCGGCGTCTATATCGACGCCCGCGTCTTTGTAGCTTATCAAATTTTATCCTCCAAGATGGTATAATTTCGCAGATTTTAGCTAAAATCGAATAAAAACGCTATAAAGGCTCACCTTGAAATTTAAACACTCCATCGTCATCACGGGCAGCATCGGAAGCGGCAAGAGCGCGGTTTGCGAGCTGCTTCGTGATCGCGGATTTGAGATCATCGATGCCGATAAGATTTCGCATGACGTTTTGGATCGCTGCGCCGCGCAGATAGCTGAAATTTTCGGCGCGCAATACGTCGTGCAAAAAGACGCGCAGGCTAAAAATTTGAGTTCGCATGTGGAATTTGACGATAGCAGAGATGAGGAAAATTTGACCGATTCTTGCGCTTTTGTGGACCGCAAAAAACTAGGCGAGCTAGTGTTTAAAGATCCCGCGGAGCTTGCAAAGCTTGAAGCGCTGCTGCATCCGAAGATAACGGCTGAAATTTTATCGCAGGCGCAGACTTTAGAGGCGAAAGGAAGGCTTTACTTCGTCGATATTCCGCTGTTTTTTGAGGGCAAGAGGTATGAGTTTTTTGATAAAGTAGCGGTCGTTTATGCGCCTAAAGATACGCTAATTTCGCGCGTGATGAAGCGAAACGAGCTGGATCATGCCGCCGCAAAACATCGCGTGGAACTGCAAACGGACATAGAGCAAAAGCGCGCCATGGCGGATTTTGTAATAGATAACGGAGGCGATCTTGCCGCGCTTAAGGCCGCGGTGGAGAGATTTTTAAAAGAGTTAAAAGATAAAATTTAGCCCTTTGCGCGAGAGCTCATAAAATTTCTACGCGAATTAAGATGAGACTAAAAATAAAGGAGAAGGCGATGAGGATCGGTAGCCGCGTCCAAAAGGGCGCTAAATTTCAAAATTTTAAAAGCACGCCGTTTAAAGAGCGGTTGAAATTTACGGCGCGAGCGGTTTTGCTCTCCGCGCTGTTTGCGACGGGCGCTGCGGCGGAGATTGACGATCTAAGGAAGGGCTGCGCCGCGGGGAGCGAGATGGATTGTAAAAAACTAAACCGCGTGATAAATGAGCTACAGCGCAACTGCGACGCAGGCGGCGAGGAAAACGCGCTAGACTGTGCAAATTTGGGCTATGCATACGACTCGAATAGAAGCTTCAAGCAGGCCGCGCGCTATTACGACAGGGCGTGCAAGCTCGGCGAGCAGAAGGGCTGCGTCTATTTGGGATTGCTCTACAACGACGGGCAGGGGGTGGCGCAGGATCGCAAGAAGGCGAATGAGCTTTTTAGCGATGCTTGCAAGAAAAACAGCAGCGAGGGGTGCGCGAGCCTTGCATACAACTATAAAAAGGGGCTCGGCGTCTATCCCGACGTGAAAAAGGCGATTGAGCTTTTGATCAAGGCTTGCAAGATGGGGCAGGTAGAGGCGTGCCATAACCTAGGGCTTAGCTACGTCCTCGGCGACGGCGTGAAAAAAGACGCGGACAGGGCTAGGACATTTTTTACGAGGGCTTGCGAGCAAGGACACACGGATTCGTGCGTAAATTTGGGCGTCACGTATTTTAAAGGCGACGGCAGGCAAAAGGATCATGCGCTTGCTGCGAAGTATTTTAGCGAAGCGTGCGAGAAAAGCGACGAGCCGCTAGCCTGCTCAAATTTAGCGTATCAATACGAAAAGGGCTGGGGCGTAGCGAAAGATAAAAAGAGGGCGCGCGAGCTTTATGAAAAGGCTTGCAAGCTCGGAAGATTTGATGCTTGCGAGCATTTAAAAACTATGAGGTAAGTTCTAGCATCAAGCGTGAAATGCCTTACAATAAACCAGCTAACTAATGCGGGCGAGTTAGAAAAGCATGTCTTGAAGGGTCTAAAATAAGCGGTAGGTTTAGATTTAGATAGAAGTAAAATTTTAATAAAGCGTTAGTGAGCGTTAGTAATTTTAAAAATTTGCGAGGTAGATAATGAAAATTTCAAAATATAATGCGAGCGGCAATGATTTCGTAATATTTACGGATTCGGTTAAGGCAGATAGATCCAAGCTAGCGCGCGAGCTATGCGATAGGCGTGATGGAGTAGGCGCTGACGGGCTCATCGTCGTACTACCGAAATTTAACGGTATCGAGGGGATAAACTTTGAGTGGGAATTTTATAATAGCGACGGCAGTAGCGCCGATATGTGCGGCAACGGCTCGCGAGCGGTATGCATGTATGCGTATGAGAATTTTTTGGCCGCGCAAAGTATGAAATTCCTAAGCAGCGCAGGCGTAATTAGCGGTGAAATTTTCGGTATTTTCGGCGGAAATTTGAGCGAGAGCATGCGCGGCGAGCTACGCAATGTAAGCTTTGGCGAGATTTTCAATCTTCGCCCTAACGCTCACGCGTTAGTAGCTAACGTCGAGGTAATGTTAACTCGCCCTAAGCGCCTGGGCGAGAGCTTTGAGGAGGCAGGGCTAACGTGGTATTTTTATAACACAGGAGTGCCGCACTTAGTAACTTTTGTTAGCGATTTAAATGAGTTCGACGCCGCGCTGGCCCGCGACCTGCGTGAAAAGTATAACGCTAACGTTAATTATGCGTTAGTTCAAAGTCGCCTCGCAAGCAAAATTTTAAAGGTGCGCACCTTTGAGCGTGGCGTAGAAGCCGAAACTCTCGCATGCGGTACGGGGATGGCAGCATGCTTCATCGCAGGCGTCGAAAATATGGGGCTAGCTCCCGATATCCGCGTGATACCTGCAAGCGGCGAAATGCTAAATTTGCGCTTAGGAGATGGAGGTAAAATTTACTTTCGCGGCGACGTTAGGCATACTTTCGATGGCGAATTTATCGGATACGTGGAGTAGGCAGGGCGGAATTTCGAGCCGGTTTGCGCGAGAATTCGTGAAATTTTCGAGTGTAATTTATATAAAATTTCGCTTTTCGCTCCGTTTTATAAAATAATAAATTCACAATATGGCATTGGAATTTTAAAATTTTATGATGATGAAATTTTAGAATTTTCGGGGATGGTTTGCGTGAGAATTTTAGTTTTGAGGTAAAATTTGGCGCTTCACTGCAAAATTTAATTCCTAAATCTCGGAATTTTATGAAATAAAATTTTAAGATTTAGGCGTGCGGAATTTTGCTACTAAATTTAAAATTTTTGCTTGAATTTCACATTTGTATCGCATTAATTTAGGCTTTCGTGGAATTTAGCATTATAAATTTACGCTGTAGCCTGCTCGTTTGGTTTATAATTTTTACTGCCGCCGCAAAAATCCGTCGTGTTCACACAAGTGAAATTCCGTCGCATTTGCACGAGCGAAATCCGCCACTAATAGCAGAAAGCGCGACATCAAGCGCAAATCCTCGGCGCGGATAAATCTATCATTGACGACAAAGGCTGGATTTATAGATGCGGCAATTCTTGAAGTGCGGTAGAATTTACTAACGACGATAAAAGCATAGTGTAGTTACGGCAAAATTTAAAATTTGCGCCCGCCGAATTCCGTCGCGCCGTCATTTTGTCGTTTAAATTTTAAATTCCATCCGCGTCGGTTTGGCCGAAACTAGGCATAAAATCTGATGATTAACTCTCTGGCGAGTGTTAAAATCACGACAAAAATTATAAATTTTGACAAAGATTTTTGTCGTATCGCGACAAGCATAGCGATGCCGAATAAAACGAGTGCAATGTCTAAAAATGTATCTTTCATGCGCTCAACTGAAATTTAATCAAAATCCCAAGTATGATAAGAAGTATTATAAAGCGCAGGATTGAGCGCATGGAGGATAGATCGCCGAATTCTTTATTGTATTCCTCCTTAACTTTCAATTTGGCTTTCCAGGCGAACATTTTTACTATAAAATCCAGCATTTTCATCTCCTTTTTTAAGGCTAGTCGCATAAAAATGAAATTCTGTCGCGCCACGTGAAATTAAAGAATTCTATCTAATTGGCACTTAAAATTTTTAATTTTGAACTATTTGTCGGCGTTTTGGACGAGGGTTTTTTCGTATTTTTCGATAAAGCTTCGCCCTGCCTCGCATAGACGGTATATGAAAATCTTCGACGCCTTGCCCGCATCAAGCCCCGTGTCCTTAATGCTTTCGCGCTGCAGATAGCCCCAGTTTTTATGAATTATATCAAGAGTCGATTTGATCGAGGTGTAGTTGCGCCCACTCGCAGCTGCGAATTCGTTTATGGGCCTCATAAACTCTGTATCGCTTTGCTTATTGCGACACAAAAGCCCATCTTCGCCTTGCGATTCGACTAGTTTTAGCGTTTCATAAATGAGTTTGTCTTTTAATTTGATCATCGGCTTTCCCTTGCATAATTGATATGGGTTTGCCAAAATTATATCATAAAATTTGTATTTTTATGATATGTAATGTCAATAATTAGAAGCTAAGCGCGAATTCATGAAACGGCACGACATCGCAGCGGATACCCTCAATCTCGAGCCTACCGGAGTTTGCCATAGAAACGACTTTTAAGCTCGTGATGCCGAGCCTTTTGAGCATGCTTAAAATTTTACGGAATTTTAAAAAGATAATGTCCGCGTCGCTGAATGGGATGACGAGAACCCCCATTTTTAGAGTTGGCATGTAAAAATCCAGCTCTTTTGTATAAAAAATCGGCGTATTCAGCCCCAAAAGCTCGCAGAATAGGACGTTGGCAAATTTTTTGGGGAAATCCTTTTTGCTTGTTAAAATTTCGCGCATATTAAAATGCGAAAAATATAATTTTTTTGCGCGCGCGGGCTTGCCCGCTTTGCTTAAAAATCTGATGAAATTTTCTTGCTCAAGCTTGGCGATAGTGCCGTATACGGCGTCTTTGGATATCTTAATGTGTGGCTTTAGCGCGGTATAAATTTTATTTGCGCTAAATGCGGCGTGGACGAAGCCTAGGCACTCTTTGAGGATTAAAATTTCCGTGCGGCTAAAGTTTGCCGCAAGCAGCCTCTGCTCGAATTCTAAAATTTCGGCAGGCGCTATGAAGGGGTTTTTTGCGCCGCCGCCTTGGGCTAAAAATGCCGAAATCATCGAGTTTATCTCGTTGTGGCGCTTGTCGAAGGCGATAAATTCCTCAAATGAAAGCGGCAAAAGCTCAATCCGCTCAAAGCCCGGCAGGGCCAACTCTCTATCGCGAGTAGAGATGATAAAACGCTTTAAATTTAGCCCCCCAGCGAAGCTTTGAAGCGATGAAATTTCAAAATCGGCGCTACTAAAATTATCTAAAAAAAGCGATGAAATTTGCTCGTTGGCGGCTAAAAATTCTTTGATCTCGCGGAAGAAATTCTCACTCCTGCTTTTTGCGCTGTAGAACTCCGCATTTTTTATATTGTTTGAGCTGCCTGTGCTTGCGTTTTTTGTATCTGTATTTTTTACGGCGGCGTGATAAAATTCTTCTATATCCGAAATTTCCGCGTCTAACGTAGCTTCTCTGCTTATTTCATGCTCGTTTACTTCGCTAACCTTTGTATCGCCTGCGCTATTTCTAGCTGCAAAAATTGCATCACTCGCTACTGCCACCTCAAGGCGTAGATCGGCTAAATTTAGATATAAAATTTCATCTTTTTTAAGCTCTGAAATTTCATTTTTCAGCACGGCGCTTTTGCCGGAATTTAGCACTCCGTAGATTATGGTTTTGGCAGAGCTGATACCTCTTTTGCGCGGGATAAAGCCTGCAAATTCCGGCGGATTTTCGTAAAAAAATTTTAGATCATTCATGGCGAGTATTTTAAAATTTTCCTTATTAAAAGGAAATAAATCTGAAAAATCCTATGAAATTTTTATATCTATTTCAAATTTATCTAAAATTTTTGTATTGAAAATTTCCGACACTCTAAAAAATTTTCGAAATTCTATATATTTTTCCTTATTAAAAGGAAATATTTCCATAAAATTTGGCTATTTTCTTGACAAAACCGGAGCGCTTTTATATAATGTGCGTCTTTTGTTTGAAACAAAGGGTCGCGCGTTGCGACAAGTTCTTTATTAAGGAAAAGTGATGCAAAAAATTAGGTTAAAACTCAAGGCTTATGACCATCGAGTTTTAGATCGCACAGTTTCGGCTATCGTTGAAGCCGTAAAAAGAACAGGTGCGGACGTCAGAGGTCCCGTGCCGATGCCTACGAAGATTAAACGCTACACCGTTTTAAGATCTCCGCACGTAAATAAAGACTCCAGAGAGCAGTTTGAGATGAAAATTCACGCTCGTATGCTAGATATCGTAGCGGCGACTCCGGATACGGTTGATTCGCTAACTAAGCTTGATTTGGCTCCGGAAGTCAACGTCGAAGTTCACGCGATGGGCAAATAAGGGGTAAAACAATGGAATATATCGTAGAAAAAATAGGTATGAGTAGGACGATCGACACGAGCAGCACGCCCGTGACGCTTTTGCGACTTATCAATACCAAAATTTGCGAAGTTTGCGATGAGAAAAAAGCTATCGTAGCCTACGCAGACGGCAAAGCGCATAACAAAGCTATCGCCGGCATTCAAAAGAAATATAGCCTAAGCAAGGAATTTAATAAATTTGCGACTCTAAGCTTAGAAAATGCCGAGCTTGGCGATCAAAATTTAGATGTTTTGAGCGGAGTGAAGATCGTAAAAGTAAGCTTCAGATCCAAGGGCAAGGGTTATCAGGGCGTTATTAAGCGCCATGGCTTTGCGGGCGGTCCTGCAGCGCACGGTAGCCGCTTCCACCGAAGGCCTGGTTCTATTGGCAACTGCGAGTGGCCGGGTCGCGTTCAGCCTGGTATGAGGATGGCGGGACACACTGGAAACGAAACGATTACCGCTAAAAACGAAGTCATAAGCTTTGATGCCGAGAATAAAATTTTGGTGCTTAAGGGCTCGGTTCCTGGATTTAACGGCGCAATGGGCAGAATAAGGATAGTAAAATGAGTAAAGTAAGCGTGCTTAACGAAAAACTGGAAAAAGCAAGCGAAATTGAAATCCCTGTGAAATTTTCGGAAGTCAATTCGCACAATCTATATTTGTACGTCAAATCTTACCTTGCTTCGCTTCGTGCAAATACGGCTAACGCTAAAACTCGCGCCGAGGTTAGCGGCGGCGGCAAAAAACCATGGCGACAAAAGGGTCGCGGCGGCGCACGCGCGGGCTCAACGAGAACCAATGTCTGGGTAGGCGGCGCGGTCGCATTCGGTCCGACTAACGAGCGAAATTACGAGCAGAAGGTCAATAAAAAGCAAAAACGCCTTGCGTTGGAATTTGCTATCAATGAGAAAGCAAACGAGGGTAAAATTTTTATCTTCGACGATTTAGAGCTAAAAAGCGGCAAGACTAAAGACGCGGCAAATTTTATTAAGAAACTGGGCGTTAGAGATGCGCTGATCGTTAAAAACGAGCTAGACGCACAAACTCTTTTGGCCTATAGAAATCTTAAGAATTGCTATGTCGTCGATGCAAGCGAGGTCAATGCTTACCTAATCGCAGTTTACGGCTCGGTCGTATTCGAAAAAGCGGCATTTGAATCAATAGTGAAAGAGGACTAAAATGGCAGATATAACAGATATCAAAACGATCCTTTATACGGAAAAGTCTCTCGGTCTTCAAGAAAACGGCGTGGTCGTTATCCAAACTAGCCCGTCGGTTACGAAAAACGGACTAAAGAGCGTTTTGAAGAACTATTTCGGGATCACTCCGCTAAAGATAAATTCTTTAAGACAGGACGGCAAATTAAAAAGATTTAAAGGCAGAACTGGCGTTAGAAATGATGTGAAGAAATTCTACGTCAAACTACCTGAAGGCGTAAGCCTAGAAAGCGTGGAGGCGTAAAATGGCGATTAAAACTTATAAACCGTATACTCCAAGTAGAAGATTTATGACAGGGCTTGGCAGCGAGGATATCACTGCAAAAGCTAGCGTTAGAGGCTTGCTCGTTAAAATTCCTGCCGCAGCCGGAAGGAACAATAACGGTCGCATTACCAGCCGTCATAAACAAGCAGGAGCCGCTAAACTTTATAGAATCATCGATTTTAAGCGAAATAAATTCGGCGTTGCTGGCAAGGTCGAGGCGATCGAATACGATCCGAATCGCAACTGCCGTATCGCGCTGATCTCATACGCAGACGGCGAGAAGCGCTACATCATCAAGCCTAACGATCTTAAAGTGGGCGACGTAGTAGCCGCTGCCGAGGGTGGATTAGATATTAAACCGGGCAACGCGATGAAGATGAAAAATATCCCTGTGGGAACTATCCTGCACAATATCGAGTTAAAACCCGGCAAAGGCGCCCAAATGGCACGTAGCGCAGGAGGTTATGCTCAGCTTATGGGCAAAGAGGAAAAATATGTCATTCTACGTCTGCCTAGCGGTGAGATGAGAAGAGTGCTTGCAGAGTGTATGGCCAGTATCGGCGTAGTGGGTAACGAAGAGTGGGCAAACGTCGTCATTGGTAAAGCCGGACGTAACCGCCACAGAGGTATCCGTCCTCAAACCAGAGGTTCTGCGATGAACCCGGTCGATCACCCGCACGGCGGTGGCGAGGGTAAGAAAAACTCCGGTCGCCATCCGGTAACTCCGTGGGGTAAACCGACGAAGGGCTATAAAACTCGCCATAAAAAAGCGAGCGATAAGCTTATAATTTCAAGAAGGAAAGGAAAATAAAAATGGCTAGATCGCTAAAAAAAGGTCCTTTCGTAGATGATCACGTAATGAAAAAAGTCGTTGCGGCAAAGAAAGCCAGCGATAACAAACCGATCAAGACTTGGTCGAGACGAAGCACGATCGTGCCTGAGATGATCGGACTTACGTTTAACGTTCATAACGGAAAGAATTTTATCCCGGTTTACGTCACCGAGCATCATATCGGTTATAAATTAGGCGAGTTCGCTCCTACGCGCACTTTCAAGGGCCACAAAGGCTCCGTGCAGAAAAAGATCGGCAAGTAAGGATAGAATATGAGTAAATCAACTATTAAATTTGTTCGCCTTTCGCCGACAAAAGCAAGACTTATCGCAAAACAAATTCAAGGCATGAATGCGGAATTTGCCCTTGCTACTTTGGAATTTACGCCTAATCGCGGCGCGAAATATATCGCGACGGTGATTTCAAGCGCGGTCGCAAACGGCGGCTTTGAGCCTGAAGAGGTCGTAGTTACCAGCTGCCGAGTGGATGCAGGTCCGGTGCTTAAGAGATTTCGTCCGCGCGCCAGAGGTACGGCTAGCCGTATCCGCAAGCCTACTTCGCACATTATCGTCGAAGTAGCAAAACCAAGCAAGAAGGAAGCGTAAATGGGACAGAAAGTAAATCCGATCGGTTTAAGATTAGGAATTAATCGAAATTGGGAGTCTAGATGGTTTCCTTCTAAAGCGACGCTTTCCGAGAGTATCGGCGAGGATTACAAGATACGCAAATTTTTAAAAGCTAAGCTTTATTATGCGGGAATTAGCCAAATTCTTATCGAAAGAACGGCTAAGAAAATTCGCGTAACGATCGTAGCCGCAAGACCGGGCATCATCATCGGCAAAAAAGGCGGCGAGGTCGAAAATTTAAGAAGTGAAGTCGTTAAGCTAGTCAATAAAGACATAGCCATCAACATCAAAGAGGAGCGCAAAGTAGGCTCAAACGCACTTTTGGCTGCGGAAAACGTAGCTATGCAGTTAGAGCGCCGCGTTGCATTCCGCCGCGCTATGAAGAAGGTCATCCAAGGCGCTCAAAAAGCAGGTGCAAAAGGAATTAAAATTTGCGTCGCAGGTCGCTTAGGCGGTGCGGAGATGGCTAGAACCGAATGGTATTTGGAGGGACGCGTTCCGCTTCATACTCTAAGGGCTAGGATCGATTACGGCTTTGCCGAAGCGCATACAACCTACGGTAATATCGGCATTAAGGTTTGGATCTTTAAGGGTGAAATTTTACAAAAAGGCATCCAGGCTGAAAAGACCGATGATGCGCCTAAAAAAACACGCAGACCAAGAAGAGGTAAATAGTTATGTTGATGCCAAAAAGAACAAAATACCGCAAGATGATGAAAGGTCGCAATCGCGGCTACGCGACGAGAGGAAATTCCTTGACGTTCGGCGATTTCGGTATCAAAGCGGTAGAGGCGGGTAGGGTAAATTCTCGCCAGATCGAAGCGGCTCGTGTCGCGATGACGCGCTTCGTAAATCGTCAAGCTAAAATTTGGATTAAGGTATTCCCAGACAAACCGCTTACTAAAAAGCCTCTACAAACTCGTATGGGTAAAGGTAAGAGCGGCGTAGAAGAGTGGGTAATGAATATAAAACCGGGCAGGATCATTTTCGAGATGACCGGCGTTAGCGAAGAGGTTGCTAAAGAGGCGCTTATGCTTTCGATTCATAAACTACCTTTTAAAACGAAAATCGTAAGTAGGGAAAGCGAAAATGAAATATACTGATTTGAAAGATAAAGATTTAGCTGAGCTAAATTCTATGTTGAAACAAAGTAAGTTGCTTTTATTTACGGCTAGACAAAAGCTAAAAACTATGCAGCTAAGCAATCCTAACGAGATTCGCGCTATCAAAAAAGATATCGCTAGAATCAATACAGCTATTAAAGCGAAATAAGGATAGGTTATGGCATTTAAAAGAGAAATTCAAGGCGTAGTCGTAAAGAAGGCGGGCGATAAAACAGCTACCGTTTTGGTAGAGCGAAGGGTTATGCACCCTAGATATAGAAAGATCGTAAAAAGATTTAAAAAATATCTGATCCACGATGAAAACAACGTCGTAAAGATCGGTGACACCATATCTGCGATCGAGTGCAGACCGCTAAGCGCTAGAAAATCGTTTCGCTTAAAAGCGGTTTTGAAAACAGGAGTTGAATAATGATACAGAGTTTTACCAGACTTGCGGTAGCTGATAACAGCGGCGCAAAAGAACTTATGTGTATTAAAGTTTTGGGCGGCAGCAAAAGAAGATATGCCACAATCGGCGATATCATCGTTTGCTCTGTAAAAAAAGCGCTCCCTAACGGCAAGATTAAGCGCGGTCAAGTAGTAAAAGCCGTAGTCGTTCGTACGACTAAAGAGTTGCATAGAGGCAACGGCTCACTAATTAGATTTGATGAGAACGCAGCCGTTATTTTGGATTCAAAAAAAGAGCCGATCGGTACTCGTATTTTCGGTCCTATCGGTAGAGAGGTCAGATACGGCGGTTTTATGAAGATCGTTTCGCTGGCTCCGGAGGTTTTATAATGGCAGTAAAATTTAAGATTAAAAAGGGCGATCAAGTAAAGGTCATCGCAGGTGACGATAAAGGCAAAACAGGCACCGTTAAGGCAGTGTTCCCTAAAAAAGCTCAAGTTATCGTCGAGGGTTGTAAAATGGCTAAAAAGGCTATCAAACCAACCGAGCAAAATCCGCAAGGCGGCTTTACAAGCAAAGAGATGCCTATGGATATTTCAAACGTTGCATTGGTAGAGGGTTGATTATGAGCAGACTAAAAGATAAATACGCTAATTCCATCAGAGCTGCTTTGCAGAAAGAATTTGATATAAAAAATCCTATGCTTATTCCGGCGCTTGAAAAGATCGTTATCAGCGTAGGAACGGGCGAATCGAGCAAAGATCAAAAAGTGCTTCAAAATATGGCCGATACTATCTCGCTGATCGCAGGCCAAAAAGCGCTTATCGTCAATGCAAAAAAATCGGTTGCCGGCTTTAAAGTGCGTGAAGGTTTCCCGGTAGGCATAATGGTTACGTTACGAAAAGAGCAGATGTTTGCCTTTTTAGACAAACTGATCTCTATCGCGCTTCCTAGAGTTAAGGATTTCCGAGGACTACCTAGAGCGGGTTTTGACGGACGCGGCAATTACAACTTCGGCTTACAAGAGCAGCTGATGTTCCCTGAGGTCGAATACGATCAAATTTTAAGAACTCACGGTATGAATATAACCGTCGTAACGACTACAAATAACGATAAAGAGGCATTTAAATTGCTAGAGTTATTCGGCATGCCTTTTGCAAAAGGAAAATGATATGGCAAAAAAATCAATGGTAGCCAAGGCGAAACGCCCCGCTAAATTTAGCACTCGTGCATATACCAGATGTCAAATTTGCGGTCGTCCGCACTCCGTTTATAAAGATTTTGGAATTTGTCGCGTTTGCCTTCGCAAGATGGCAAACGAGGGCTTAATCCCGGGTCTTAAAAAAGCAAGCTGGTAAGGAGAAGAGATGATTAACGATCTTATTTCAGATGGACTAACTCGCATCAGAAATGCTGCGATGCGAAGGCTAGATACGACTAAGCTTTTTCACTCAAACGTAGTCGAGGCTATGCTTAAAATTTTAGCCGAGAAGGGCTATATCGAGAGCTACAACGTAGTAGAGGAAAACAATAAAAAGATCATCAACGTAGTGCTTAAATACGACGAAAAGGGCAGGAGCGTGATAAACGAAGTTAAAAGAATTTCGACTCCGGGTCGCCGCGTATATCAAGGCAAAGACGAGATCAAGCGCTTCAAAAACGGCTACGGAACCGTCGTCGTTAGCACAAGCAAAGGCGTTATGAGCGGTATCGACGCACACAAAGCGGGCGTCGGCGGCGAAGTGCTTTGCACGATCTGGTAAGAAGTTTCTACTTTTTATGGCATTGTGGTATCCATTCGTAAAAGTAGACATACCCTAGACAAATAAAAAGGAAAATTATGTCAAGAATTGGTAAAAAACCGATCTCTATCCCGAGCGGAGTTGAGGTCAAGATTGACGGCTCGTCGTTAAAATTTAAAAAATCGAATAACGAAAAAGAGCTTGATTTAAAAGGTCATGTCGATGTAAAAATCGAAGACGGAAAGATAGAATTCTCGCCTAAGGGTGAGGATAGACAGAGTAGGGCGTATTGGGGAACATACCGCGCTTTAGCCAACAATATCGTCCTTGGTCTTACCGAGGGCTTTTCAAAACAGCTTGAAATCAACGGCGTAGGCTATAGAGCTGCGATGAAGGGCAAGGTACTTGAGCTAAATTTGGGCTTTTCGCATCCGATAAATTTTGAATCTCCAAAGGGAATCGAAATCTCGGTAGATAAAAACGTCGTAACCATCAAAGGTGACGACAAGCAGCAAGTAGGTCAAGTAGCAGCCGAGATCAGAGGATTCAGACCGCCTGAGCCGTATAAGGGCAAAGGCATCAAGTATCTTGAAGAGCATATCATCCGCAAAGCCGGAAAAACAGCTAAGAAATAAGGGTTGAGAAATGACACAGAACGTATTAAAAAGAAAGATCTCTTTACGAATCAAGAGAAAAAGAAGAATTCGCGCTAAAATTTCAGGCGTCGCATCTTGCCCTAGAATTTCTATTTTCAAATCCAATAGGACCGTCTACGCTCAGGCTATCGACGACGCGGCGAGCGCGACTTTGTGCGCCAGCAGCGGTAAGGTTTTAAATTTAAAGGCAAACAAAGAGGGTGCGGCTAGTCTAGCTAAAGATTTAGCCTCCAAGCTAAAAGATAAAGGCATTTCTGAAGCGATTTTCGATCGCAACGGCTATTTGTATCACGGCGTAATCGCAAGCTTTGCCGAGTCGCTACGCCAAAACGGCATCAAACTATAACCCAAAGGAATGATTGTGGAAAAGTATAATAGAGAAGAATTCGAAGAGGTAATCGTCAATATCGGTAGGGTTACAAAGGTCGTTAAAGGCGGTAGAAGGTTTAGGTTTACGGCTCTTATCGTAGTAGGCAATAGAAACGGCCTAGTGGGCTTTGGCTTTGGTAAGTCCAAAGAGGTTCCAGATGCGATTAAAAAAGCGGTAGACGATGCGTTTAAAAATATTATCAAGGTAAATTTAAACGGCTCTACTATCACTCACGATATCGAAGTTAAATACAATGCGAGCAAAATTTTACTTAAGCCGGCGAGCGAAGGTACCGGTGTTATCGCGGGCGGCTCCGTGCGCCCGGTTTTAGAGCTTGCGGGTGTTAAAGATATCCTCACCAAATCGCTAGGTTCAAACAACTCCTCAAATGTCGTAAGAGCTACGATGAAAGCTCTTAGTATGTTAAAACACTAACAAGGATAAAAGATGGGATTAGAAAATCTTAAAAAAGCCCCAGGCTCGACTCACGCTACTAAGCGCTTGGGTCGCGGTCAAGGAAGTGGTCTGGGTAAAACTGCGGGTCGCGGCGGCAAGGGTCAGACCGCGCGTACCGGCTCTCACGAAAAAAGAGGCTTCGAGGGCGGTCAGCAGCCGATTCAGCGAAGGCTTCCGAAGGTAGGTTTTACTTCTAAATTTGAAAAGCCTTACGTGATCAATGTCGATAAAATCGAAGCTATCAAAGATCTTGGCGAGATCACGATCGAAAGCATCAAATCCGTTCATAAAATTTCAAATTCCGTTAAAAAGATCAAGCTGATCGGCGTAGGCGCAAAAGCGCTTGCTAGCAAGATCAAAGACGAGAACGTAAAATTTAGCGGACAAAAATAATGAATAAATCGCTACGCAACAAAATTTTCATTACTTTGGGCTTTCTTTTTGCCTATAGGTTGCTAGCTTACGTGCCGGTTCCGGGAGTGGACGTTGAGGTTATAAAGCAATTTTTTCAAAACAATAGCAACAACGCTTTTGGAATGTTTAATATGTTTAGCGGTAACGCGGCGGAGCGATTCAGCGTTATCTCGCTAGGCATTATGCCTTATATTACCGCTTCGATCATTATGGAGCTGCTCGCCGCAACCTTTCCAAATTTAGGTAAACTCAAAAAAGAGCGTGACGGTATGCAGAAATATATGCAGATCATCCGATATGCTACAATCGCAATCGCTATGGTTCAATCCATCGGCGTTAGCATCGGCTTGCAGGGCATTCACGGACAGACCGGAGCGCCTGCGATAATGGCCGAAAATACCAACGAGTTTGTTTTCATCTCGTGCATTTCGATGCTGGCAGGCACCATGCTTTTGATGTGGATCGGCGAGCAGATTACGCAGCGCGGCGTCGGTAACGGCACCAGCCTTATTATCTTTGCAGGTATCGTAAGCGCCATCCCTAGAGCGATCGGAAGTACCGTAAATTTAGTAAATACCGGCGAAATGAACGTTTTAAAGCTAATCGCGATCGTGCTAATTATCCTGGCTACTATCGGAGCAATTTTATATGTGGAGCTAGGTGAACGCAGAATTCCGGTATCGTTTTCGCGCAAGGTATTGATGGCGAATCAAAACAAGCGCATTATGAATTACGTGCCGATCAAGCTAAATTTAAGTGGCGTCATTCCGCCTATTTTTGCAAGCGCGATTTTGATGTTTCCGACTACAATTTTACAGGCAAGCACCAATCCGATCATCCAAAAGATCCATGATTTCCTAAGCCCGAGCAACTACTTTTTTAACTTCCTAACTTTTGTTTTGGTCGTGTTTTTTGCGTATTTTTACGCATCGATCGCGTTTAATTCAAAAGATATAAGCGAAAATTTAAAGAAGCAGGGCGGATTTATCCCGGGTATTCGTCCGGGCGAGGGAACGGCGAGCTTTTTAAACGAAGTTGCTAGCCGGCTTACATTCTGGGGCTCGATCTATCTCGGGCTCGTAACCGTCATCCCGTGGCTGCTCGTTAAATTTATGGGCGTGCCGTTTTATTTCGGCGGTACCAGCGTGCTGATCGTCGTCTCCGTAGCTCTTGATACGATGAGACGCATCGAAGCGCAGATCTATATGAACAAATATCAGACCCTAAGCGCGGTCGGGCTATAAATGGCAATTTTGCTTAAAACAAAAAAAGATTTAGAAGGGCTGCGTGCAGCGAATAGGATCGTCGCGCAGGCCCTTGATTACGCAGCTTCTTTCATAAAGCCGGGTCTTAGCCTGCTCGAAGTCGATAAAAAGATCGACGATTTCATCACCTCCAAAGGCGCATATCCTGCTTTTAAAGGGCTATACGGCTTTCCAAACGCCGCCTGCCTCTCGTTAAATGAAGTCATCATCCACGGCATCCCCGACGAGACGATCTTACAAGAGGGCGATATCTTAGGCGTCGATTTGGGCTCGAAGCTAAACGGATATTTCGGCGACAGCGCACGCACTCTGCCCGTCGGTAAAATTTCAAAAGCCGACGAAGATCTCATCGCATGCAGCAAGGACACGCTGGAGTTTGCCATCAAAACGATCAGGGTAGGGATGCACTTTAAAGAGCTAAGCTTCGAGATCGAGAAATTTATCCGCGCGCGCGGCTTCGTGCCGCTATACGGCTTCTGCGGCCACGGCATCGGCAAGCACCCGCACGAAGAGCCTGAGATCCCAAACTATCTGGAGGGCAATAATCCAAAATCAGGCCCCAAAATCAAAAACGGCATGGTTTTTTGCATCGAGCCGATGATCTGCCAAAAGGACGGCACGCCGGTCATCGCCGAGGATAAATGGAGCACGAGAAGCAAGGATGGGCTCCGCACTAGCCACTATGAGCACTGCATGGCGGTTTTCGACGGTAAGGTAGAAGTCCTAAGCGTCGCGTAGATTTCGCACAAAAGGCGACTTGGGCTAGTTAAAATTTTACACTTTTGCCAAGGCGAAATTCCGCCCGCGATTAGCTTTCGACAATTTTACATCGCTCGCGTCTTGGAATTTTACCTCAGCCGCTTCATGCATAAATTTTATCCGAAGGGAACTTATCGCACTAGAAATTTTAAAATATATCGCGACGGTTTGTAGCCTAGCCGCAAAATTTTAAAGGTTGTGCTTTAGTTCATGCCTTCTATTTTTAAATCCTCGTTTTGTAGCTTCGCTCTTAGATCCGCTTTCAATTAAAATTTAGCCTTAAAATTCCGTCGTCCAATTCCAAACTCTCCGTATCTTTAAAATTTGGCTGTAAAATTTAAAGCGTAAAAAGGATGCAAGTAAGCAAGCTCAAAGCTTTAAGCGGCTAAGATTGCGCCTTGATTTTAAAGCGAAAACATGTCGCACTACACAGAGTGCGCGTCGTCGCGTCTCTTCGTACAAGGCAGGAAATATAAAATGAGAGAAAAATTTTATGTAGCGCTAGCAAATATAGGCGGACTTATGGCGCGGACGAAAGCGGGCGGGCTCATAGCGCGCTTGCTTATGAAAATCGACCGCGGCTTTTTTGCTGCTCTGCGCGAACGTCCCGTATGGAGGGTGTTTTGGCTCAGCACGGCGCTATGTCTGCTCGCATGCTGGGCTAAGATACATTATCAGATCAATGGGTATCATTTTTCGCATGTATTTAAAGGCTTTTCTGCGGTGCTCATCACAAATTTACTCATCTTTCACCTCTGCTATCTGCTTAGCGGCCGATTTTTTAAGCTCGTTTCATTCGTGTTACTAGCGCTAATTGCGCTAATTGCGAGCGTGGCCTTATTTTTGATCGTAAATTTCGACTCAAGCTTCAACGTCGTGGCGATTGACGCGATCGTCCATACCGACGCAGCCGAGACGCGCGAGTTTGTTTCGCAGTTTCTTAACCCTGCGACGATTTTATATCTAGCGGTCCTGCTTGGTTGCATTTTCGTGGCGCTAAGAGTAGGGCAGAGAAAGAGCGAGCAAACGCATAGCGGTCTAAGATTGCTGTTAGCGGCGATTTATCTCATTTACGGAACGATCTTTTGCGTAGATATCGCCGTCAAAGCTTCCCAGGGCAAGCAAGGCTATATAACCAAGCTATCACAATACGTCCCGCTGGAGTTTGCCTTTACGATAAAAGACTATCTGAGCGATAAAAATTTCATCACCGATATGCGCGAAGTGCAGCTTGGATATGACGAGGCCATGCGCGCGGATGAAAGCGTTTTAAATGGTGGCACAAATTTAGATCCGCAAGGCGCCGCCTCGGGCTCCGCGTCTGAAAATTCCACGCCCGCCTCGGACGCTCAGACGCAAAATTACGGCGCAAATTTAAATTCTACGTTCACCTCGGGCGCTATGGCGCAGAGTTGGGGCAAGACTTTAAATTCTGCGCCGCAAAGCCCCAGCGTGATTTCAAATTCTAAAAACCCTGAGGCCGCTACAAACCCCGCCTTGCAAAAGTCTCGCGTCAAAAATATCATCCTAATAATCGGTGAGAGCTTGCAGCGCGGGCATATGTCGCTCTACGGCTACGGCGTTAAAAATACACCGCTTTTAGAGAAACTCGAAGCAAGCGGTAATTTGATAAAATTTAGCGATACAATCTCGCCTTACGGCACGACTAATCAGGTGCTGATGCGGCTTTTAAATTTCAGCGATTACGAAAGCGAGCGCAAAAGGGCGTGGTTTCGCAACCTCAGCATCATCGATATGTTTAAGCTAAGTGGCTACCGCACCTTTTGGATTAGCAATCAAGAGGCTTTCGGCGCACATGCGTTAAGTGCTAAAAGCGCTGCCGATCGCGCGGACGCGGAATCCTTCCTCTCAAAGAGCAATCTTTACGAAACCGTCCGCATCAAGCCTGATGGAGTGCTGCTTCCACTCATAAATCAGGCGAAAGCGGGGCAGGGCGAGCGAAATTTCTACGTGATCCATCTCATCGGCAGCCATATGGATTACAGCCTGCGCTATCCCGAGGGATTTGGCAAGTTTAGTGCGGCGGACGTAAAGGCAAAACTTACTTCCAAGCAGAAAGATGTCGTCGCGTATTACGACAACAGCGTGCTTTACAACGATTTCGTTATAAATGAAATTTTTAAAATTTTTTCGGGTGATGACAGCCTCATCGTCTATCTTAGCGATCACGGCGAAAATTTATACGAAAACGGGCGCCTTGGGCACGGCATGGAGAGCCGCTTTACTTACGAAATCCCGCTGCTTTTCATAGGCTCTCGCGAGTTTTTGAGCGATCATGCTAAGCTATGGCATAGGCTAGCTGCGGCGAAAGATAAGCCTTTTATGAGCGATGATTTGGCGCATCTGTTAGCAGATATCATCGGTGTCGCGCCACTTGAGTTTGACGAGCGCAAAAGCCCGATACGAGCGGATTTCAATGCTTCGCGCAAGCGAATTGCTAACGGAGTCGATTATGACGAGAAATTAAAGAATACGAAGGGCTACGAGTTCGAGTAACAGATGAGTTTTGCTTTTATGCCGTTACATGCTATATAAAATAGGAATTAGTATGTCCTACTTTTTGATTTGTTCATCAAATTCAGATTAAATTCGCGCCACTCCAATGGCTACGCTAATAAAAAGGCGCGCAACGCTTATTAAATTTTAGATCAAATTTATGTACCGCGGTTAGCCCTTCTTCTTTACCTCATCCATATACGAGTAAATCGTGACTTTCTGCGTCCTAAGCGCCTTTGCGACGAGCTCCACTGCGCCCTTTACCTCAAAAATCCCTTTTTGCGCGAGAAATTTTACGATGCGCTTTCGATCCTCTTTCTTCATCCTCTCCACATCCAGATCGTGCGTAGCCGATGCGATAAGGTCTTGGACGATATCAAGGATATTTTGCTGTGAATCGTTAGAGCTTTGCGTTTCTAAATTTGCGCCATCCTTTAAGCTCGCCCCATCTAATGCCGCGTTATCGCAGCCTCCGTTGGTAAAATTTACACTTTGCAACTCCTTGCTATCGAGTTTCGCATTCGGCAGTAGATTTTTTATTGCTTTGTATGCAGCCATGGCGCTTGAAGTATCGATATTTACGCATAGCGCGCCTACTACTTTGCCGTCTGCGCCGCGGATTAGCGAAGTTGAGGAGCGTATGAGCTTGCCGTTTTGCGCGGTGAAGTAGTAGTTTGCGGTGCAGTCGTTTTCAAAATTTTTGCTTAACAACACGTCCTTTACCAGATGATCGAAGCTTTGGCCGATCCTTCTGCCCGTTACGTCGCCGAGGACAAAAACGACGGAGTTTTGCGGCGTGCTCATATCGTGGATGACCACCTCGCAATCGCCGATCGTATTTTTAATAAGGTGCGCGGTCGGTATAAAGGTCTGCAAAAGCTGATTCAATTTGAGTTCCTTAAATTTCATATAAAAAAATCTATAAATTTAGATTAAATTTTAAAATTTTGCAAATTTATAGAAATAGTTATATATTTTTAATAAATTTAGAGTAAAATTATATAAAATTTTATATGCAAAGGAGCTTAAATGAAAGAGATTTATCCAACCGGTTTCGCGCCGAAAAAGGCGCATTATGCGCCGGGCATCTTAGACGACGACGGCACGCTCTACGTCTCGGGGCAGCTAAGCGTGGATCCGCGCACGGGAGCCGCTCCAGATGGTCTTGCTGCGCAGACCGCGCAGGCTCTAAGCAATGTCGCGGCAGTGCTGGCCGCCGCGGGAGCGGATAAAAGCGACGTGCGGATGTGCCGCGTCTATACGCCAGGCGTCGCGAACTGGGACGTGATCGACGAGCAGTACGCGCTGTTTTTCGGCGCGCACAAGCCCGCTCGCGTCGTGGTACCGACTACGGCTCTACACTTCGGCTGTCTCGTAGAGATCGAGGCCGTCGCAAAAATAAAAGAGAAAAAATAGGAGCGAAAATGAGCGATTTCATCTGCACGGGCTGCGGCAAGCACGCGCCCATCGATACTTTGAGCTATAAATGCGACTGTGGCGGGCTGTATAAGCTAAACTCCGATGCGCCTAAATTTAACCCTGCGCTCGTAGATCAAAGCGAGTTTAGCATCTTTAGATACCGCAGGTTTATGGGTATCGACACGGCTAAATTTAGAGAAATTTCGATGGGCGAGGGGCTCACGGCGAGCGTAAAATTCGGCGAAGAACTTTACCTCAAGCTCGATTACGCGATGCCTACGCTTTCGTTCAAAGACCGCGGCGCGGCGGTTTTGGTGCTGCATGCCAAAAATATCGGCGTGAAAAAGGTGCTGCAAGACTCCAGCGGCAACGCAGGCAATGCCGTGGCGGCGTACTGCGCTCGCGCGGGCATCGAGTGTGAAATTTACGTCCCGAAGGGCACGTCGCCTAAAAAGATCGATATGATCAAAAGCCACGGCGCGCACGTCACGGTCTTTGACGGCAGCCGCGACGAGACGGCGGACGCGTGCCGCAAAAAGGCTGCGCAGGAGCAGATATATTACGCCAACCACGTTTATAATCCGATCTTTTACGAGGGCACGAAGAGCTACGTTTATGAGATCTACGAGCAGCTGGGCAGGGTGCCGCGCAATATCTTTATCCCCGTAGGCAACGGTACGCTACTGCTGGGCGCTCAAGCGGCGCTGGGCGAGCTATATGAGGGCGGTCTTATCGAGGCACTGCCAAAAATTTTCATCGTTCAGGGCGAGCATTGCGCTCCGCTTTTCGGCGCTAAAGGTGCGGCGCGAGCGATAGAGCCGCAGCCGACGCTAGCGGAGGGCATCGCGATCGCAAGACCGATGCGCGCGAGCGAAATTCTCGGCTCTAGTTACGCGGGCGAGCGCGAGGTGATCTTAGCGAGCGAGAGCGACATACTGCCTGCCAGAGCGGCGCTTGCGCGCGGCGGATTTTACGTCGAGCACACGACCGCGGCTACCTACGCGGCGTATCTGCGCTACAAAGAAAGCCACGATCTACAAGGAGATAGCATCATCCCGCTTTGCGGCGCGGGGCTGAAGAGCGATCATTAAATTTAAGCGCTCGGCGCGGAATTTATGCGGCTAGCTAGCGGCGAAGAATTTTAAATTTTGCATCTTTAAATTTAACGGATTTATGAGTCGATGTTTTAGCGGGATATTTAAAATTTACGGCGCATAGACTTTTAAATTTAAACTTATACCGAAGCGTGAGGATGCCTTTGTTTGAATATGATGTTGTATACGGCTCGTTTTATGAGCGACTTCGCCGCTGGCGGAATTTGGAAATTTTATCTACAGATAGTTGAATGAGCGCCATTTAAATTTGAAATCACGGTCAAAATTTTATAAAAATAAGCTCACAGGGCGCGGCGCTATCCGCCCGTATCATTTATAAAATTTAGCCATTTTTTATTGCTCTTGGCGAGAGAGCTTCTGTGTAGAGATTAAATTTTTGCGCGGTTATTCAGAGGTTTCTTTAGCGATGCGCGTAAATTTAAGCACAAATTCGCTTTTTGCCGCAGTATAGGCGTCGCGGTCAAACTCATAGCGCTTGCAAAGCTCTAATTTAAGCGCCTCGTACCGCCCAGCGATATCCGCATTCGCCCGCAAAAAATCTCTAAAAAATATCTCATCCGCATCGCCGAAATTTCGCAGATGCACGTGAAAAACGCGCTCGGCAAATCCCGCTTCGGTGTAGCCCTTATTTAGGCTGCAGCGGCTCCCCTTTTCGCTCATTAGCAGATAACCCGCCTCTACCAGGCGCTGTTTGGTGGCGGCAATATCCGAGCATTCGATCAAAATATCTACGATCGGCTTCGCCCATATCCCGCTTACCGCAGTGCTTCCGATATGGTGGATCTTGATCTCGCCGGGGTCTTGCAGCAGGCCGCGCAGAATTTCGCGCTCCTGCCTAAAGTATTCGCCCCAGCGCGGATCGTGCGGCACGAGACGTATCGGAAAGAGCCGCCACAGTTCCTGCAGACTCATCGAAAGGAGTTTATTGCTCATCTAGCTCCCGAGTGTTGGGTGAAATTTGAATGAATGGCGGGTAGATAGGGATTCGAACCCCAGAAGGCTGACGCCTTACGCGCTTTCGAGGCGCGCTCCTTCGACCGCTCGGACATCTACCCGAATGAAAATGTAATTTAAGCCAAAAATGGCTTAATAACAGATTTAAAAATGAAATCCCGCGCGAAATTTTTGCCTGATTTTGCGGGCGGGGGTTGAAATTTAACGGCGCAAATTTAGATTTCGTTTTAAATCTACGGCTTAAGGTACGGCGCGGCTTTCGGCATAAAATTTGCCTTCGCGCGTGTAGTTTTGTGCACGGAATTTTACCGCTTTATGGATGAAATTTTATAAAGCAGCAGCGTTTTACGCTCTGCGTGGCTTTTGCGAGCAAGGGATTTTAGCATTTCGCGGGCAAATTTTATCGCGGCGGAGAAAAATCACTCGCCGTTTATAAATTTCATGCGCCGCCCTACAAAACCGAGATAAAAATTTTGATCTCGTCTCCGCCGTAAAACTCAAAATCCGTTCCAAACGCTCTTTTTAGTTCGCCGACCTCAAAAAAGCTCCAAATTTTGCTCCAAAACTTTGCTACGTTTTGCGGCTCATTTGGGAAGCTAAAAACGGCGTATTTGCCGCTTTTGATCTCCAAGGCTTCGTCGCTGCGGGGCGCTTTGGTGCCGATAAAGATATTGTAAAGCCCATCGGTGCCGTTTTCGTAATCGTAATAGACGCCGTAAATCTCGCTCTGCCCGTCATAGCACTCTTTCATAAATTTCGCCCACAGCGCGGGAATTTTACCGCTCCCGCCTAGCTCGTCCGCATTTTTCGTGCGGGCTTTTAATCCGTAAATTTTAAATCCGTCTAAATACGAAATTTTGATTTTTTCGCTCAAATTTCGTCCTTTCCGTTACTGCCCTAAAAGCTCTTTGGCCTGCTTAGCGATCGCTACGTCGGTGAAGCCGAAAAGCTTAAATAGCTCGCTCGCGTTGCCGCTCTCGCCGAAGCTTTGCATGCCGTGTACCGCGTCTGCAAATTTATACCATTCAAGGGCGCTTGCGGCTTCGACGGCCAAAATTTTAGTTTGCGGCTCTAGAATTTGCGCTAGATAGTCTGCGTCCTGCTCGCACAGAAGCTCGAAGCACGGCGCGCTTACGACGTTTGCGCCGATGCCTTGCTCTTGCAGGATCGCCGCCGCTTTTAGGCAGAGCGAGACCTCGCTACCGCTTGCGATGAGCGTGATCTGCGCCTCTTTACTCTGCCTTAGCAGATACGCGCCGTTTTGTACGTCGCCCAAGACCGCCTTAGGCAGCGGCTCAAGTCCCTGACGCGAGCAGACGAATGCCGCGGGCGCATTCAGAGCAAGCGCCGTGCGCCAGCATTTTACGTTTTCGTTGCCGTCTGCGGGGCGGAAGGTATAGAAGCCGGGCATCGCGCGGAAGGTGCTAAGCTGCTCTATAGGCTCGTGCGTCGGTCCGTCCTCGCCCACGCCGATGCTGTCGTGCGTGAAGACGAAATAGTGTCGCAAGCCCATCAGCGCCGCAAGTCTAGCGCCCGTCTTGAGATAGTCGCTGAAGATAAAAAACGTCGCGCTAAATGGGATGAAAAGTCCGTACCTCGCAAAGGCGTTGCCGATCGCCGCCATCGCGTGCTCGCGGATGCCGAAGTGTAGATTTTTGCCGCAAGGAAAGTCGCCGCCGCCTTTTAGCTCGGTCTTATTAGACGCCGCCAAATCGGCGCTTCCGCCTAAAAAGCCGGGCACTGCGTTTGCGATGGCGTTTAAAATTTTACCGTTGCTATCGCGCGTGGCGACTTTAAGCCCGCTAAAATCGGGAAATTCTATCTTGCTAAAATCGGGATTTAAAAGCTCGTTTAAAAGCGCTCTTTTTTCATCGCTTAGCTTTGCAAGCTTCTCCTTCCAAAGCCGCTCCTCCAAATCGCCCTTCTCAACCGCAGCGCGCGTCGCGAAAAGCACGTCCTCGCTTACTACGAAGCTTTGGGCAGGATCAAAGCCTAGGCTTGCTTTAGCGCGCGCAAGCAGCTCCTCTCCAAGCGGCGCGCCGTGCGTCTTGGCCGTGCCCTCAAGCTCGAGCGCGCCCTTGCCGATCGTGGTATTTGCGATGATGAGGTAGGGTTTGGTTTTGTTTTTTACCTCGTCAAGGACAAATTCTATCTGATCGAAATTATGCCCGTCGATACGCGCGACCTCAAAGCCTTGCGCTTCAAATCGCACCTTTACGTCCTCAAACCACGCGATATCGGTGCTGCCGTCGATCGTGATGCCATTAGAATCATAGATTATCGTGAGATTATCGAGGTTATGTCTGCCCGCAAGCGCACACGCTTCGTAGCTAATGCCCTCCTGTAGATCGCCGTCGCCGCAGAAGCAATAGACGCGGTGATCGATGATCTCGCTTCCTTCCTCGTTTAGCAGATGCGCGGCGTATTTTGCGGCCATCGCAAATCCGACTGCGTTTGCGACGCCCTGTCCGAGCGGTCCCGTAGCGATCTCGACGCCGGAAGTGGTGATCTCCGGGTGGCCCGGGGTTTTGGAGTGTAGGCGCCTGAAGCTTTTTAGATCGTCCATACTCAGATCGTATCCGCTAAGATAGAGGTAGCTATACACGAGCGCGCTTGCGTGCCCGCCCGAGAATACGACCCGGTCGCGGTTCAGCCACGCGGGATTTTTAGGGTTGTGGCGGACCTTGCTCATAAAGACGCTCATTACGTCGCTTAGCCCCATCGGCGTGCCGGGATGGCCTGAGTTGGCGCTTTGGATCATGTCCGCGCTTATAAATTTGATCGTGTTTGAAATTTTACTTAGCTGCTCGCTCGACATTTTTCATCCTTTCAGGTATTTTTCTATCAAATTTAAAACCAAATCGCGCAGGCTCGCATCATAGCCCGCCATCGCGCCGCTTACCTCGTCTATTAGGCGCTGCTTGTAGCTTCTAGCGCCCGCAAGTCCGAGTAAATTTACGAAGGAATTTTTCGCGCCGTCCGCTCCTACGGGCTTGCCTGCGCTTGCCTCGTCGCCCGTGGCGTCGATGATGTCATCCTCGATCTGAAATATAAGCCCTAGCTTCAGGCCGATCTTATAAAGCTCATGCGCGAGCTCGTCCTTTAGCCCGCCGATTATGGCGCCTAGCTCAAACGCCGCTGCGATGAGCGCGCCCGTTTTGTGTAGATGCAAAAACTCAAGCTCGTTTTGCTTTAACGGGCTGTTTTCAAAACGGCAATCGATCGCCTGACCCAGCACCATGCCGCTGCTGCCTGCGTTTCGCGCTAGAGTTTTAATGCATTTTATCTTGATCTCATCGCTTAGGCTTGCGCTTGCGGCGATCAAAAATGCGTCTGTATTTAGCGCGTCGCCCACCAAAATCGCCGTGACCTCGTCGTATTTTTTATGCAGGCTCGGCCGTCCGCGGCGTAGATCCGCATCATCCATCGCGGGCAGATCGTCGTGGATTAGCGAGTAGGTGTGGATCATCTCAAGCGCCATTGCGATCGCCAACGCGCCCTCAAAGCGCCGCTCATCTACCGCCGAAACGACGCCTAGCAACAGCTGCGCGCGAAAGTGCTTGCCGCCCGCTTGCAGCATGTAATTGAGCGCCTCCTCGAAATACGGATGAAAGCTCGGCGCCTTCAGTTCGTTTTGCTTCAAGTAATCTTTAAATTTTTCTAAAATATCCATCAAATTCCTATCGCATGGTTGGGCTTTAAAGCCGCTTTTTGCGTGCTCGTTCGGCTGCTTTACTTTCTCGTGCATATCTACTTTTACTCATTTTGCTTGTCGCGCTCGCGCTTTGTGTGGCTCGTTTTAAGGTATTTAGCTACGCCTTGCGCGTCGTTTAAATTTTTATCTCTTTTTGTGTTGCATAGAGGTAAACGATCGAAACAAGTCGCAACTGCCGCTTGTAAATTTTAAATCCTCCGATCGGCTATTTCGCAAAATTTAAAACTATAAAATTTTGAAATTTCATCCGACTGATCTGTTTAAATTTACCGCTTCAGCCGCAAATTTCTAAATTTAAACGCTATACCCCGCCAAATTTACTACCGGGCACGCTTGCGAAACCGCCTCAGCCCTTATCGCCGAGTAGATCGCCTAGGCCACCGAGCCCTCCTAGCATGGACGCTGCGGCGCCTTTCTTTTCATTTTCGACGAGTTTTATCGCGTCGCCTATCGCCGAAATTAGCAGGATCTGCAAGCTCTCTTTGTCGTTAAAAAGGCTGTCGTCGATGCTTAGATTGAGCACCTCGCCCGCGCCGTTTAGCCTGATGGCGACCATGCCCGCGCCCGATTTTACGGTAAATTCCTTGCGCGCATTCTCCTCCTCGATCTGCTTAGCCTTGGCCTGCATCTGATCAAGCATCTGCCCCATTTTTGAAAAATCCATTCCTTCGAACATCTTTACTCCGTTATTTGGTTTTTTTCGTTTACCTGCACGATTTTTGGTTTAAAATTTTTCGCTTTTTTGGCGCTCATCTGTGCGTAGGCTACGATGATGACGACGTCGCCGACGCAGACTTTGCGCGCGGCCGCGCCGTTTAGGCAGATCTCGCCCTTTTTCTCACCGTGGATCACGTAGGTAGCGAAGCGCTCGCCGTTATTGACGTTTAGGATCTCTACTTTTTGGTACTCGCAAAGCCCCGCAGCCTCGATGAGCTCGGGCCCGATCGTGATAGAGCCTACGTAGTTGAGGTTGGCGTCCGTCACGCGCGCGCGGTGGATTTTGCTTGATAAAATTTCGATTTTCATTGGCCGTCCTTTAAATAATCTAAATTTGACTCGCCTCGCGCCGCGACGAGCTCGCTTACGACCTGTTTGTCGCTGAAAGGATGCTTCACGCCCTTGATCTCTTGATAGGTTTCGTCGCCCTTGCCCAAAATAGCGATCATTTCGCCGTTTTTAGCAAGATCTAGCGCACGCGCGATAGCCTCTTTGCGATCCGCGATCTTTAAAATTTTATCTTTTCGGCGCATCCCCGCGCAAATTTGTTCGATGATCTCGTCTGGATCCTCGCTGCGCGGGTTATCGCTCGTAACGATGCAGATTTTAGCAAAGTGCTCCGCGATGGCGCCCATTTTCGGACGCTTGCCGTGGTCGCGATCGCCTCCCGCGCCGAAAACCGCAATGATCTCGCCGCTTGCGCGTAGCGCGTTTAGCACCTTTTCGATGCCGTCTGGGGTATGAGCGAAATCGACGATTACAAGCGGATTTTTATTTACGATCTGCACGCGACCCTCGACGCCGCCGAAGTTTGCCAGGGCTTTTGCGATCTTTTCGTTCGGTAGCTTGGTTAGAATTTTAACCGCCGCAAACGCCGCAGTAAGGTTGTAGAGATTAAACTCGCCGATGAGATCGCTTTGAAGCTGCGCATTATCGCCGTTTGGAGTGCGCAGGAGCGCGTCGATACCGCCCTTTAGCCCGTATCCGCTCACGCTGAAGCTCGCGGCGTTTTTGATGCCGTAGGTAAGGGCGTTTGCGGGGTTAAATTTAATATGTCCGTCGTCGGCGTTTATGAGCTTTGGCGCATCGTCGGCGAAAAACGAGCTCTTGACTGCGGCGTATTCTTGCATGCTGCCGTGATAATCGAGATGATCTTGACTTAAATTCGTAAAAATTTTAAGCGCAAAATTTAGCCCTTCTATGCGATTTTGCGCGATCGCGTGCGAGCTAACCTCCATGACGAAGTACTCGCAGCCCTGCTTGTCGGCTTCATAAAGATAGCTCATCGTCTTAAAAACCGAGCTCGTCGTAAGCCCCTTTTCGTCGATCCTGCGCTCATTTATAAAGGCGCCGCGCGTGCCGCTTAGACCGCAGCTAAAGCCCAGATCCAGCAGCATTGAGTAGATCGCCGCCGCGGTCGTCGTTTTGCCGTTCGTGCCCGTAATGCCTACGATTTTGATGCGCGGATTAATATTTAAAAGTTCCTTTGCTTGCGCGATAGAGATGATCTGCGCGCCTTTTTGTGCCGCTTCGGGTTCAAATTTAGCGTTCGCGTCCGTGCGCATAAAAAAGCAGCCCGCCTCGCACTCGGCGGAGTTGTCGGTGATAAAATTATTTTTGAGTCGTATTTTCATGATTTTTGATTTTTTGTATTAGCGCTTCGAAGCGCTCATCGCCCGCATACGCGGCAGCCGAGCTTTCGACGTAATTAAGCCCCATCTCGTAGTAGCCATTTTCTATCAAATTTTCTAAAAATTCTATCATCTCGTTTTTGTCCGAAATGGCGATTTTAGAGGAAAAAATGATCGATTCGAAGGCGTCTTTAAAACCCTTTTGACTTACCGCGCGCATAAAATCGGCATACGCAATAACGGCGATCTCGTCCTCGGCGCCGGGTTCGGAAGCCGCTTCATTCGCGATCTTTTCATTGATGGAGTTTAAAATTTTAAAAAGCTCCGCAGTTTGAGTTTTGGGGCTGAGGTTGTAAAAATCAAAGAGCATAAGCGCCTCTTCGCGGTCTGCCATCGCGGTCTGGCAAAGTTCAAGCAAAAATAGAATTTCCTCCTCGCCACTTTTTTCGTATGCGAGCGAAAAATATAGCTTCGCAAGTTCGAATTCTCCGCGCGAAAAGGCCTTTAGCCCCAGTTTTTTATAGTTCAAACTCTTCGCCTTCGGGGATGTTTACGACGCTAAGCTCGGGGTGAATATCCATGCGAAGCTGGCGCTCGACGCCGTATTTTAGGGTCTGCGCACTTGCGGCGCAGCCGTGGCAATGCCCGGTAAGGCGGACATAGACGATGCCGTCTTTTATGCCTAAAAGTTTCATATCGCCGCCGTCGTTTTGCAGCATCGGTCGGATTAGCTCCAAGCTATCCTGTACCGGGGCTAGAAGCTCTTCGTCTGTAAATGGTATCATTAAAATTCCTTATTTTAGTTTTGGCGCATTATATCCAAAAGCGATAAAAAAAAGGCTTATCGGGGATGAAATTTAATCTGAAATTTTGCGCGAGGGCGCGGATTTTGCGTAATGGCTCGCAAAGAATTTTATACGGCGCGGGCGCCGGAACTATGATTTTAAAATTTTATCGATTCGGTAAGGATGAAGCCCGCGAATTATCGGGCCTGCATATATTTAAATTTAGACTATTTGCGTTATAAATTTGGGATGAAATTTCAGCCCGGTCGGGGGCTAAATTTGGGATGAAATTTTGCTTGAGCGGGAGAGAATTTCGAAGGCGATTTTGTCTAAATTTATTGAGATAAAGGCCGATACGATTAAATTTTTAGAAAAACAGACTCCGAGTTTAATCGTAAATTTCACGACTACGAAAGCCTGGGCGGCAAACATTGTTTTGAAGCTCGTAGATGAAATTTACGCTACGTTTTATATCGATCGCGGCTGTGAAATTTCGGCGCGGGCGCGTGCAATCACGGCAAAATTTCTATCGGCGTGCCGATTTTTACGTGCTCGAAAAGCTCGTCCATATCGTCATTGACGAGCGCTATGCAGCCCTCCGTCCAGTCGCCGAATGCCGCGATACTCTGCCCTAGGTAGCTAAATTTATTTGGTAGCCCGTGGATTTTGATATCGCCGCCCGCGCTCTTGCCGAGGGATTTTGCGTGCGCTACGTCGGCTTTGTTCGGATAGGAGATGCCTAAATTTAAATGATACGCCGAGTTTGGATTTTTGCCGTTTATGGTGTAGTTGCCCTCCGGGGTTTTGCCGTCGCCTTGAACCTCTTTATGTCCTTCGGGCTCGCGTCCGAGGGCGATTTTGTAGCTTTTCGCGATGCCTTTTGAGGTCAAAATTTCAAGAATTCGTTTGGATTTATAGACGCGAATTTTAGAGATTTGCTCGCCGCCCAATGCCTGCTTTAGCGGAATTTCGGAGTTGATCGTTTCGATATTTTTATAGCTAAGATAATTGTCCAATGCCCATGCCAAGCCCGCAGCGATGATAATAAGCGGGAGCAAAATTTTAAATTTCATAGAAGAAATTTCGGGAGTGATCCCGAAATTTTATTTGTTGATTAGCTCGATATAAGCCATCTCTGCGGCGTCGCCCTTGCGTAGGCGAGTTCTGAGGATGCGAATGTAGCCGCCGTTTACACCTGCGTATTTTGGGGCGATCTCGGTGACTAGCTTATTTGTCGCAGCCTTATCCTGAAGCGCCGCGAAAACAAATCTATGCGCCTCACTGTCGCCCTTGCGCGCGCGAGTGATCAGCTTTTCGGCATAGCTTCTTAGCTCTTTTGCCTTAGGAAGCGTGGTTTCGATCTTGCCGCTAGTAACTAAAGCGATGGTTAAATTTTTAAGCAGGGCGGCACGGTGAGACGAAGTGCGCCCTAGCTTCCTATATCCGTGATTATGTCTCATTTATTGTCCTTCATTCTTTTGTCTTTGAGCCTTCAGCTCGTCAAGCTTGCGTTTTAGCTGCTCTTTTTTATCGCCGAGCTCTTGGTTGCCGATAGGATAACCGATCTCCTCCATTACGGCCTTGATCTCCTCAAGCGATTTTTTGCCTAAATTTTTAAGGTCTTTGAGCTCGCTCTCCTCCATAATCGCTAGCTCGCCTATAAATCTAATATCCGCACGATCCAGGCAGTTGAAGCTTCGTGCGCTTAAGCTTAGATTGCTAACGCTCTCGAAAAGCTTTGCAAACTCGGAATTTGCAGGGATTGCCCTGCCAAAAGTATCGGCAGCGCTGATATTAACGATGCCTTTGAAAACCGCCAGCTGCTGATACATCGCCTCAAGCGCGTTTTTAAACGCATCTATCGCACTGATCTGACCGTCGGTAGTAATCGTAAAGATCACCTTTTCGTAGTCGGGATTATCCTCTACGAATACGTTTTCGATATCGTAAACGGCCTTGGTTACCGGGGTAAAAAACGCATCCAGCGCGATAAAATCAGCATCTAAATTTTCTCTGATCTCTTCGCTTGGAACGTAGCCGATGCCCTTTTCGATGATGAGCGTAAATTTAAGATCGGCATCCTCGTTTATCGTAGCCAGATAAGCGCTTGGATTTACGATCTCTACGGCGTCGTTATTTAAGTCACTGCCGTAAATTTCTTTAGGCCCTTTAAAGCTGTATTCTACGACCTCGCGTAGGGAATCGCCTTTGATTTTAAATCTTAAGCCCTTTAAATTTATGATAAAAGCCGCCATATCCTCAAGCATACCGCGCATGCTGTCGAATTCGTGGCTTACGCCTTCGATTTTAACCGCAGTCGGTGCGAAACCGACCGTGCTCGTATAAAGTAACCTTCGTAAAGGATGAGCTAGAGTGACGGCATATCCCGTTTCAAAGGGATATGCTATGATTTTAGCAACATTTTCGCTGACATTCTCAACCTTTATTTCAGTTGGCATATGAGCTGATGTTGTGATTTTTCTCATATTAGCACCTACTATTTCGAGTAAAGCTCTACGATAAATCTTTCCTCTACAGGAATAACAACTTCTTCTCTCTCCGGAACTCTAGAAAAAATTCCGTATCTTTTCTCTTTTTCTACGTCGACCCACGCTACGATGCCGGTCTGTGCAGTAAGATCCAGCGCTCTTGAAATTTGCGGGTTATTTTTGCTCTTTTCGATCACTTCGATCTTTTGTCCTGCGCGGACGCTGTATGAAGGGATATCGACGCGCTTGCCGTCTACCAAGATATGTCCGTGCGTAACGAGCTGGCGCGCGAATCGTCTAGTCGTAGCAAAGCCCATGCGGTAAACTACGTTATCTAGCCTCTGCTCTAAAAGCTGAACCAAGATCGCTCCGGTGTTACCCTCTCTGCGAGCCGCTTCGGAAAATAGCCTGCGGAACTGCTTCTCGCTTACGCCGTACATAAATTTAGCCTTTTGTTTCTCGCGAAGCTGTGAGCCGTATTCGCTTAGTTTAGCGCGTCTTTGTCCATGCTGACCCGGAGCGTAAGGGCGTTTTAAAAGCGCGCTCTTGCCCGCAAGTCTTCTCTCGCCTTTCATAAATAGATCGACGCCGAGCCTTCTTTCTAATTTTTCAACCGGTCCTGTATATCTAGCCATAAATTTCTCCTTTTATAATTACACGCGACGTCGTTTAGGCGGTCTGCAACCGTTGTGCGCAAGAGGAGTGATATCTTTGAAATATGTAACTTTGATCCCTTCTACGCTACCTACGCTTTTAACGGCGGTCTCGCGTCCACTTCCCGGACCCTGAACCTTGACGCCTACCTCTTTGATGCCGTGCTCTTTGGCTTTGTTTAGCGCGTCCTCGACGGCTTGTTGCGCCGCATAAGGGGTGGATTTTTTGCTGCCTTTAAAATTTAAAGCGCCCGCACTGCTCCACGCGATCGCGTTGCCCATCTCGTCCGTTACGGTAATCATAGTGTTGTTAAACGTAGCGGAGATGTAAACTATGCCTTTGGCGATATTTTTTCTGACGGTTTTTTTCTTAACTACTTTTTTTTGTGCCATATCTCAATCCTTATTTAGCTGCCGCGCCGACGGTTTTGCGTTTGCCTTTTCTGGTTCTGGCGTTCGTTTTTGTTTTTTGACCTCGAACAGGAAGGCCCTTTCTGTGTCTTAAGCCGCGATAGCCGCCCAAGTCCATAAGCGCTTTGATATCCATAGCCACTTGTTTGCGAAGATCGCCTTCAACCATATAGTGCTCTTGGATCTCTTTTCTGATAGCGGCGGCTTCATCTTCGCTCAGATCGGCGACTCTTTTATCGTAAGAAATTCCTGCCGCATCGAGAATTTTTCTCGACGTAAATAAACCTATACCGTAGATATAAGTTAGTCCGTATTCAATCCTTTTTTTCTTTGGTAGATCTACACCTGCGATACGAGCCATAACTTATCCTTGTCTTTGTTTATGTTTTGGATTTTCACAAATAACGTGAACAACACCTTTGCGCTTGACAATTTTACATTTGTCGCACATTTTCTTAACGGATGGACGAACTTTCATTCCACTCTCCTAAAATTTTCTCCACTTTAAATGCAAACTGCACCTAGGTTTAATGAAATTTCAAAAGCGAAAGTATCAAACCAACTGTTTTCAAAATAGTGGGGATTTTGAAAACACTTCTTCCTACAGTTTAGTCGCAAAATCGCGAGTATATCTAAATTTAACTTTATCCTTACTTATAGCGGTAGGTGATCCTGCCTTTATCGAGGCTGTAAGGGGTCAGCTCGACTTTTACGCGATCGCCCGGCATTATCTTGATGTAGTGCATCCGCATCTTGCCCGCGATATGGCATAAAATCACGTGTTTGTTGTCCAGCTCGACCTTAAAAGTCGCGTTCGGCAGCGCTTCTATGACGTTGCCGTCGATCTCTATGACGTCGTCTTTTGCCACAAATTCTCCTTTCTTTTAAATTTAAAAAGGGCGATTATATAGAATTTAAAATTTTAAACAGCTTAAAAGAAATTTAAAATAAGCAAAATTTCAGATTTATTTCGCTACGCGCGCACTGTTTTTGTAAAGGCAAGACGGCGCTCTTTTTAAAATTTTAGTATAATGGCTCAAAAATTTTAAAGGAAGAACATGAAATGGCAAAACGGCAGACGAAGCTCAAACGTGGAGGATGACCGCGCAAGCAGCATGCGCACGAGCTCGGGCTCACTTGGGATGCTGATCCCGATCATTAGGTTTTTGCTCGGCTCAAAGATCGGGCGCATAGTGCTCGTAATCGGCGTCGTAGCGTATTTTATGGGCTACAACCCTTTAGCGCTTTTAGACGGAGGCGCCAGCACGCAAAGAGAGCCGACCGATAGCCCACAGGAGCAAGAAAAGCTCGCCTTCGTCTCGGCGGTGCTAGCCCAAACCGAGGATGTTTGGGACGAGATATTTAAAAGTGCGGGCGTGCGCTACGAGGAGCCCGGACTTCGGCTTTTCCGCGATCAGATCGCAAGCGGCTGCGGCTTTGCGAGCGCGCAGACGGGGCCTTTTTATTGCCCGAGGGACCGTAAAATTTATCTCGATCTTAGCTTTTTCGACGAGCTTGCGAACAAATACAAAGCGGGCGGCGACTTCGCGCAGGCCTACGTCATCGCGCACGAAGTAGGGCATCACGTTCAAAATTTAATCGGCACGCTAGAGCAGGTTAGCACTCTAAAAAGGCGCGCTCGCAGCGAAGCCGAGCAAAACGCGCTTCAGGTCAAAGTCGAGCTACAGGCGGACTGCTATGCTGGGGTCTGGGCGCATTATCTAGCAAAAGCCGGGCGCGTGCTTGAAGTGGGCGACATCGACGAGGCGCTAAATGCCGCCAGCGCGATCGGCGACGATACGCTGCAGCGCAAATTTAGCGGTCGCGTCGTGCCCGATTCTTTCACGCACGGCACCTCGGCGCAGCGCAAAGAGTGGTTTAAAAAGGGCTTAGCGGGCGGAAACCTAAAAGCTTGCTCGTTTGAGCCGTAAGGTGCGGACTTTGAGCTAGCTTGCGGGCTAGATTGGAAGCAGCCTAAATTTTAAAATTTAACGCCGAGCTTGGAGGCGAAATTTTAAAATTTTAATGATCGGCGATTAAAAAGTTCGGACGGCGCGCTCGGCTACCGCGACGACGGCTTATTTGAGCGCAGGCTCGACTACGGCATTAAGAAACCAAAATAGATACGTTAAAATTTATGGAGGCAAAAATGAATAAAATAACCTGCATCTGCCTAGGCGTGCGAAGCATGCAA
>ERZ773009.295-NODE-295-length-35674-cov-17.725792_pt1 | contig 35674 bp, 32 predicted proteins | sample MGYA00580663_ERZ773009 | MGnify/ENA primary metagenome ERZ773009 (study PRJEB29015, sample SAMEA2737969) | human oral metagenome | biome: human oral; feature: human-associated habitat; material: dental | place: China | collected 2026 ... | reverse complement strand
TCGCGATCCCAAAAGAGCTCGCAGGCGTCGAGACGAAGCTGCTAAATCCGATCAATACATGGACGCACCCGGCGGAATATAAGATCACGCGCGATAAGCTTGCAAAGATGTTTGAAGAGAATTTTAAACGCTACGAGGACGTAAAAGAGGGGGTCGAGTTTGCTAAAGCGGGCCCTGCGGCTTAGGCTTCTGGGTCTCGGGGCGATTTGCGCGCTTTTTGCCGCATGCGAAAACACCCCCTCAAATTTAAAACAGCCGCTCGTTGCGATGAGCGGCTTTTCCTTTTACGACGATCCACTAAGCTACATCAACAATGTGCGCGCAAAATCGGGGCTAAATCAGCTTTCGCAGAATGAAATTTTAAATATCTCTGCGCTTAATCACGCAAAATATGTCGTCGCAAACGAGGCGATGTCGCACGACGAAGCCCCTGGCAAGCAGGGCTTTACGGGCGAAAATCCGTCAAAGCGCGCTTTTTACGCAGGCTATAATGCCGTCGTGAGGGAAAATTTATCCTATAATTCAAGCGATCTAAAAAGCGCGATCGATGGGCTTTTAAGCGCGATTTACCATAGATTTGCATTTTTGGATTTTGCCTCGGATGAGATCGGCATCGGTTATTTTGAGCACGGCAAAAAAAGTAGCTACGTTTTTGAGATGGGGAATTCGCGTCTCAACGCCTTTTGCTCGCAAAATTTAAACGACGAAGGAAGCGGCAAATTTCTACTTGGGATGTGTAAAAACGAAACGCTACGCATGAGGGAGGATAAGTTCAAAAGCGCCACTGCGCTGAACTCGCGAGCTTACGTATATTACCCGAACGACGAGCCCGCGCTTGCGTTTTTCAGCAATGAAATTCCAGACCCCATGCCCGAGTGCAAAATCACCGCAAATCCCGTAAGCGTGGAATTTAATTCCGCCCAGCCGCCCGTAGCGATGAAAAGTTTTAAAATTTACGAAGGCGGCAGGGAGCTTCAAAACGTTAAAATTTTAGACAAAAACTCCGATCCTAACGCCATTTTAAGCGATAGGCAGTTCGTGCTTTTCAGCAGAGATGTTTTTAAATTTGACGCCAAATACGGCGCGGAGTTCAATTACGAGCAGGACGGGAAGCAAAAAACGCTGCGGTGGGAGTTTATCACGCAAGCACCCAAATTTAGATACTTTGTCGTGCAAGGCGGAGAAAATTTGAGCGTGAAAAATGGCGCGTTTTACGACATATTCGTAACCCCGAAAGACTGCAACGATTTGATGAAAAGCTACAAAACCAGCTACTCCTTTATGGATAAGCCCGAGATTTCAAGCCCCGCGGCAAATATGCTGCGCGTAAAGCTAAACGGCGCAAAGGGCGCAAAGCTTGAAATCTCGACCGATAACGGCGCGGTAATAAACCTGTATTTAAGCGACGACTCCAAAAGCTACGGCGGCATGGGTAAAATTTACGCCGCAATCGCGGCGGTTTTGGCAGCGATCATTTTGTTTTATCTTTTGACAAGGCGCAGAGGGCGATAGGCACGAGGCCTATTTCGCAACCTCTACTTTTGTCTGCGCGCACAGGGGCGCATAATGCCTGTTTAGCGTAAAATTTAATGTAGAGCTCGGCTTTTAAATTTCATCCCCGTTTATCTCATCCGCAAGTTTTAAAATTTTAGCCTGCACCGCCTCAGGAGCGTAGATATCCATCCACTCTATCCCATTCGAAGCACTAAAAAGCACGGCGATCTGTCCATCGCTCATCGCGCGCTTAGCAAGCTTGGTCGCCGCGGGGCTGTTGCCCATATTGGGCGTCTCGTCTATGCTTATCTCGGCGCAGCGGCGCAAAATAGGTGCCGGATCAAACTCTCCCTCGAGCAAAATAATAACCGAGCCGCGCCTAAAACTGCAGGCGTTTCAAAAGATCTCGGCGCCGTTTACGCATTCGCGCGAAAGATCGAGGCGAAATTTGCCCCGCTCGCGCACCAGGAAACTAAATTCGCTCAAGTTTAGCGGGTGCTCGACGCTGCCGAAGGCTCCCACGATGCTATCTTTGCGCCCGTTATAGACATAGGCGACGAGCGCATTTTGCAGTAGCGGCGCGATGATCTGATCATGCGCGCTCGTATGGTCGCCCTCTCTAGCGCGGCCTGGGATCTTTACGAAAAACGGTTTGAAATACTCCATAAACGCTCCTTAAATTTATAAAATTTACTCGTTTTTGCTTTTAAATTTTACGCTCGCGGCGGTTAAATTTAGCCTACCGCCGCCGCATTTTCGGCTCGTTTTCAGCCGTCTCCGTTTTAAATTTTAAAATTTACGCAGGCTTTAGCAGGCAAAATTTTTAAGTGCTGTTTTTCTAAAATTTTAACGCGTTTTTTAGAACGCTGTGCGTTTAAATTTACCGCCCTAAAATTTCAAATTTATCGCCGTGCACCGCGATCGCCTCGGCGTTATTTATCGGCGCCAAATTTAGCTTGCCGCCGTAAGCTTTTAAAATTTCAGCCGCGCTTTGCACGAAAGGCTCCTCGCCGTAGTGCGGCACGGGATAAAATTTCACCAGATCAAGCCCCGTTTGCGCCGCAGCCCCGTAGTCGCCCGCATCGTCCATCACGCTCGCGTACTCCACGCTGGGAGCTACGATCATCGCGCCCGCCGACTCGCCTACGTAGATGAGCTCGCCGTTTCTGACGCGATCTGCGATGAGGGTTGCTAGACCTTTCTTTTTAAGCTCGCGCAAAAGATAAAAGGTGTTGCCGCCGCTTACGTAAAGCACCTGCGCTGCGCCGATTTTTGCCTTTGCTTCGACCTCGCTCGCTTTTGAAACGTCTAAAATTTGAACCTCAAAACCCATTTTAGCAAACGCCTCTTTCGCCTCGTCCACGTAGTCTCGGTACTCCTCTACGTTTGCGGCGGTCGGGATAAAAAGCACCTCTTTAGCGCGGATATTTTGCCTCGCATAGTCCTCAAAAAGCGTCGCCGCGCCCGCAAAATAGGAGCATAAAAACATCTCTATCATTGTTTTTCCTTTCAAAAGGCCGAAATTTTGCGCTATTTTAGCTTAAATTTTATAAAATCACCGAAAATTTAAACGAAGGAGAGAGCGTGAAAAAAATGTGGGAGGGGCGCTTTAGCGAGGCGAGTTCGGTGCTTTTGGAGGAGTTTAACGCCTCGATCGGCTTTGACAGGGCGCTTTGGCAGGAGGATATCGCAGGCAGCAAGGCACACGCAAGAATGCTCGGCGCCTGCGGGATTTTAAAGCCTGAGGAGAGCGAAAAGATCGTCGCGGGGCTTGACGCCGTGTTTGAAGAGATAAAAAGCGGTAAATTTGAGTTTAAAACCGCCGACGAGGACATCCACATGGCGGTCGAAAAGCGCCTAAGCGAGCTCATCGGAAGCGATCTTGGCGGCAGACTGCATACCGCGCGCAGCAGAAACGATCAGGTCGCGCTTGATTTTCGCCTCTACGTGCTTAAAAGCGGGGCTGCAATCGCCGAAAAGATCCGCGAACTAGTCGCCGCGCTGCGAGATATAGCTAGCGAGCACGCGGATACGCTGATGCCCGGCTATACGCACCTTCAGCACGCCCAGCCCGTGAGCCTTGCCTATCATTTGCTAGCTTACGCGTTTATGTTTCGCCGCGACTACGAGCGCTTTGCTAGCTCGCGCGAGCGAAATAACCTCTGTCCGCTAGGCTCCGCCGCGCTTGCGGGCACGCCGCATCCGATAAATCGCGAGCTCGTCGCGCAGCAGCTGGGGTTTGCGGGAGTGACGCCAAACGCGATGGATAGCGTCAGCGACCGCGATTTCGCGCTTGAGATTTTGTTTAACGTAAGCGTGCTGATGACGCATGCGTCGCGCCTGTGCGAGGAGCTCATTTTGTGGAGCTCGCAGGAGTTTGGATTTGTGACGATCAGCGACGCGTACAGCACGGGCAGCTCGATCATGCCGCAGAAGAAAAACCCCGACGTCGCCGAGCTAATCCGCGGCAAAACGGGGCGAGTAAACGGCAATCTCGTCGCGCTACTAACGGTGATGAAGGGCTTGCCGCTAGCCTACAACAAGGATATGCAGGAGGATAAGGAGGGCGTTTTCGACAGCGTCGCTACAGCGCTTGCGAGCCTTGAAATTTTAAAACAGATGCTAAAAACGGCTAAATTTAACGAGCAAAATATGTTAGCGATGACGCGCCGCGGACACCTCACGGCGACCGATTTGGCTGATTATCTCGTGCGGGAGAAAAACGTGCCGTTTCGCCGGGCGCACTTCATCACGGGCAAGGCCGTAGCGTATGCGGAAAATTTAGGCTTGGATCTTAGCGAGCTAAATGCGCAGCAGCTTGCAAGCGTGGATGAAAGCTTGGACGCGGGTGCGGTTAAATTTCTTGATCTAAACGCTTCTAAGGAGGCGCGTAAGTCGCAAGGAGGCACGGCAAATGAGAGCGTGGCGGCGCAGATTGAAATTTTAAACGAGTGGCTAAAAGGGTAAATTTAAGGAGCTAAGTACGGCGAAATTTTGAAATTTCGCAGTCGTGTCTTTAAATTTGAAACTTCGGCGGTCTGTGTGGATACATGCACGGGCTGGGCGGGATTAGCGAGCGGCGGCGCGTTAGTTATGTGTGAAACGGACTTTGCAGCAGTGTTTTAAGCACCCGCCGCGGGTAATTACTGCGCAAATTTAAAAATGACAGCGCGTCCTAAGCCGGCTTTAGAGCGGGCGCTTGAGGTTATAAAGTTAAATTTAAAATACCGAGTCGGCGCAAAGTGGAGTGCTTGGTTGCAAATTTAGGCGCGAGATAAAATTTTAAAAAAGCGTGCCGCCGCTAGGTTGCTTGAGTGTGGATGGAAAGGTGCGAGCAGGCTTTGTGGGCGGGTTTTAATCGGCGTCGAGGGCGGCGCGGAGTAGAATTGAATTTGAACTCAAAGATTAATGACGGTGGCTCGGATTTTTTCGAGAGCAAAATTTAATCAAAGTAAATTTAAGCGTTAAACGGCGTGCACGTAATCGATAAAGCGCGAATGGAATTTAATCGAAGCAAATGAAGCGGCATTTTTTTCGTTTCTGCGCGTCGTGAAGGCAGGGGCGAGGCTCAATCAAAGCAAATTTAAACATGGAGGGCGTTTTGATATATTTGGTGTCTAATACGAGATTTGATCATCCGCAGGTGAGGCAGCTTGCGGTCTGTGAGATAAAATTTCTCAAATTTAGCCTGCCTGCGCAGATCGGCGCGCTAATTTTTACCTCCAAAAATGCGGTGGCGGCGATAAAATTTAATGAAATTTCGCCTGATTTAGATATGCCCGTTTACGCTATCGGCGAGCCGTGTGCGGCGGCTGCGCGCGAGTTTGGATTTCGCGGCATTTATACGGCGCGGCACGGGCACGGGAACGAGTTTGCCGCCGAGATCGCGCCGCTCTTGCAGGGCAGGGATGCGCTGTATCTGCGCGCGCGCGAGACGGTATCGAAGCTGGAGCAAATTCTATCTAGCGCCGGCGTGCGGCTGCAAAGCGTGATTGCCTATGAAAATTGCGTCCTCAGCCTGCCCGCCACCGCAAAGCCGCCGCAAGGCAGCACGCTGATTTTTACCTCGCCTAAGAACGTTCGTGGCTTTACCGCAAATTTCGGCTGGGACGGGGGTTACAAAGCGATCTGTATCGGTAGGACGACGGCGAGCGTTTTGAGCGAGTTTTGCGAGCCGATAATCTGCGAAAGAATGTCGATAAAATCCTGCGTCGATCTGGCGCTTTTGCCATAGTTTAAGCAAATTTTCACTATAATTTTGCCCAAGCCTGGGTGAAGCGAGAGCGTTTTATATGAGGGTTCAACATATTTGTATAAGCGACGACGTGAGAGGTCCGTGTGACGCGGCTCGGCTCGAGCTTTTTTAAAGTTACGGGTTGCGACCTAGAGATTTTTCCTAGTTGCAAGATTGGCTTTGTTTGAGCCGATTCTTTTTACGCAACGCTCACTTGGGTTTTTTACGTTACGGAGGCTTCATTGAATATCCTAATAATCGGCGGCGGCGGTAGAGAATACGCGATCGGGCTAAGACTTCGCGAGGATAAAAACGTTTTAAATCTGTATTTTGCTCCGGGAAACGGCGCTACAAAGGCGCTCGGTAAAAATTTAGATTTAAAAGATTTTGATGAGCTCGCGCTCTTTGCGAAAAACAACGACGTAGCTCTTACCATCGTGGGCGCCGAAGAGCCGCTTACAAAAGGGATCGTGGATATTTTCAAAGCGCAAGGCCTCGCGATATTCGGCCCCAGCGCTGCTGCGGCGAAGCTTGAGGGCTCTAAAGCCTATATGAAGGACTTTCTGGCGCGAAATCATATCAAAACCGCAAAATTTCTAAGCAGCGACGATCTATCCGAAATTTCAAAATTTATCGATACTCTAAGCGGCCGCATCGTGGTCAAAGCGGACGGCTTGTGCGCAGGTAAAGGCGTCATAATCGCAAGCTCTAAAGATGAAGCTAAAAAAGCCGCCGCGGATATGCTAAGCGGCGAAAGCTTCGGCGAAGCAGGCAAGCGCGTCGTCGTGGAGGAGTTTTTAGAGGGCTTCGAGCTGAGCTTTTTTGCGATCTGCGACGGGGAAAATTTCGTAAGCTTGCCCGTCGCGCAGGATCACAAAAAGCTTCTTGACGGCGATCTGGGCCCGAACACCGGCGGCATGGGAGCTTATGCGCCAAGCCCGCTAGCGGATGCCGCGCTGATAAAAAGAGTGCAGAGCGAGATCGTCGCACCCACGCTAAAAGGGATGCGGCAGCAGGGCGCGCCCTTTTGCGGCGTGCTATTCGTAGGGCTTATGATCGTGAGCGGCGAGCCTTACGTGCTGGAGTATAACGTCCGCTTCGGCGATCCTGAGTGCGAGGTTTTGATGCCGCTAATTGACGGAAATTTGAGCGAAATTTTATACAACGCCGCCGTAGGCAAGCTAAGTAGCATAAGCTTAAAAGAGCGATTTGCGGTGGGCGTCGTAATGGCTAGCGAGCGCTACCCTTACGGCTCTTCGCAGCCTGCTTTGATCGAGGTCGGCGAAATTCCCGCGGGAGCCCATATCTGCTATGCAGGCGTGAGCGAGCGGGAGGGGCAGATTTACGCTAGCGGCGGGCGCGTTTTGGTAAGCGTGGGTGTCGCGCAGAGCCTAAAACAGGCGCGCGACGCGGCCTATGCGCTGTGCGAAAATATAAAATTTAGCGGCGCGCAGTATAGGCGCGATATCGCGCACCAAGCCTTAAGAGATAAAATTTGATCGTCGCTCCGCTTAGCAAGCGCGTAATCGCGTTTAGTATCGACGAAGCGGTGAGCGTAACGCTTTTTGTGGTCGTGCTATTTGCTATCGACGAGCCAGAGCTTGTCGCAGCAGCGCAAAGCGGAAGCAATCTTGAGGTACAAAAGATCGCGTCGAAATTCATTTTGCATTACGCGATAATAAAATTTTTATATCATACGATTTTTGTCTATCTATACGGCGCGACGCTAGGCAAGCTTGCGGTTAAAATTTATTGCGTCCGCGCTGACGGCAGCTCTATGGATATCGCTACTGCAGCGATCCGTGCGGCGGTTAGGTTGATAAGCGAGATGATCTTTTATATGGGATTTTTGGTGGCGCTTTTTACGAACTCGCGTCAGAGCCTGCATGATATGGCGGCGAAAACATTGGTGGTAGAGATTGAAAAAGAGTAAAAAATTTAAAATTCTAGTGCTTAGTTTTAGCGCTCTTTTAGTAAGTAGTGTGAGCGCAAAGGTCCAAGACGTCGAGCTTATAGCAGATAATGTCGAGAAAAACGGCTTTTTGACGGAGGCTAGTGGCAACGTAACGGTGTATTCGCAGGACTACTTCATCACCGCCGATCGCGCTACATACGACGAGCAAAACGGCATCATTGAGCTTTTTGGTAACGTCAATGCGATGCGCGGCAGCAGCGAAACCACCCGCGCCGAATATGTCAAAATCGATCTGAAAAACGACAAGCAGCAAGCCGACGTAAATTTTATGATGGACAAGGACTCCGAGCTTTGGATGCAAAACGACGCCAGCTGCAGCGATAGCGAATATTACCGCGTGGAGGGCTCCAGCGTATCTAGCTGCAATGTCACCGATCCTGATTGGCGCATCAAATTTAGCAGCGGCATGCTAAATAAAGAGAGCAAATTCCTCCATCTTTTTAATCCAAGATTTTACGTGGGTGATGTGCCGGTGCTCTATCTGCCGTATTTCGGCTTTCCGACCGACCGTACGCGTCGCACGGGCTTGCTGCCTCCCGAGGCCGGCTACATCAGCAAGGAGGGGATTTACTACAAGCAGCCGATCTATTTTGCGCCTTACGATAGCTGGGATTTTCAGCTCGATCCGCAGGTGCGCACGCGCAGGGGCTTTGGCGTATACGGGACATTTCGATTTACGGAGTCGCCGTATTCTTACGGCGAGATTAGAGGCGGAGTTTTCGATAACTTCTCGCGAGCGCAAAAACGCCTCGAATACAAAAACGAGCGCCATCACGGCTTTGAAGTGCAATACGATCGCAGCAAGCTTGCAACCTATCTGCTAGACGGCGATCTGCGCGAAAATTTATGGATCGACTTTACTCAGCTAAACGACCTTGAATACTACGATCTGAAGGAAAAGGGAGGTCTTAGCGACGATGCGGATAATTCGCTCGTAACTTCACGGCTGAATTATTATTTGACCTCAGACGAGCACTATTTTGGCGCTTACGGACGCTACTACATCGATACAAGCAAGCTAAACGCCGATAATACCTTCCGCAACGAAGATACCGTCCAAGAGCTGCCGACGCTGCAATATCATAAATTTAGCAATGATTTGGGGCTGCCAAATTTGATCTATTCGCTTGATGCAAAAGCGCGTAATTACACCAGATGGGAAGGCGCGACTGCTCGCCAATACGAGTTTGACGTACCGATTAGTATAAGCACGCCACTACTGGCGGATTATTTAAATTTCGCCTTTACCGAGCGAGTGTATATGACTAATATCGATTGGCACGATAAATTCTACTACGCAAACGGCGATCTTGGCGAGGATAAAAGCACTTTCTACGCTAATCAATACACCGAGCTTTCACTCTACACCGACGTAGCCAGGGCTTATGATAGCTTGTATCATACGATGAGCTGGAGAGCGGATTTTAGAATTCCCGGATGGCAGCAAGGCGATATAGAGGATAGAATTTTAAAGTATCATCAGTATAAATACGACCTTGCTCGCGGCGCAGTAGATCGCTCGCGGCTGGGTAACTTGCAAGACTCGCTTTATTGGGAGGATAACTTCTTAAGCGAGCTTAGTGACGAATACACCCACGAAAATGCAGCTTTAAGTATGACGCAGTTTTTCTATAATGAAGACGGACGTAAATTCTTACGCCATAGTGTCAAGCAGCGATATGATTTCGACGATCACGAGTTCGATGATTTAGAACACCGCATTGATGCGTATTTTGCAAATGGGCTAAATATCGGAAACCGCTTTACCTACTCACATAAATATAAAAGCTTCGATAAGGTCTATACTTATGCCAACTACTCCAACGACGATTTTAGCTTTGGACTTAGTCACGCTTACGAATACGAAAAGCTAAGCATGGAGCCTAAACGCTATACGAAAGATAACTACGGCATCGTAAATGCTTCGGTAAATTTGCCTAGGAATAATAAAATTTTCGGTCGTTGGGATTACGACTTGGAGCGATCTTATTCTAAAATGTGGCGCGTGGGGCTTTCTCATACGCGCAAGTGTTGGAATTACTCTTTTGTGTATCAAGAGGATATCGAGCCTAAAAATACCAGTACGACGGGCTATAGCAAAGCAAGCAAGGAGCGTGGAATTTACTTTCTCGTAAATTTCTATCCGTTCGGCGGAGTAGGGTATGATTTTTCGGTAGATAGCGAATACGGAAGCGAAAAATAATGACGCCTAGAGCTGAGCTGATGTTTGAAAACCAAATCGACGCCGCGATAAAACTCGCAGAAATTTTACCCGCTACCGTGATAAAAAACGAAAATTTTCTAATAATCGCTCAGTCTCTAGAGTCGCTTCCTATCGCAAACCATCTTGCCTTAAAGCTGGGACTTCATTATGAGTTTTTATTCACAGAACCCGTTTTGGCACCCAATAATCCGGAATGCGCGATCGCGTGCGTAAGCGAAACCCAAGAGATCGTGATGGTAGATGAGCTCGTGCGAAGCTTCGGCATCAGCCTGGATTACGTTTACGGGCAGGCGAATAGACTTTATGAGGAGAAAATTTTAAAAAACATGTATAAATTTCGCAAGGGTGAGCTTTTGGGAAATTTAGAGAAAAAAAACGTCATCTTGGTAGATGAGGGGTGTGAGAGCGGGCTGACTGCACTTACTTGCATAAAGACGCTCGTAAGCTTAAACGCCAAAGCGATCTTTTACGCTACGCCTGTTATCGGCAGCGATAATGCAGATGAGATCGCCATGCTAGTAGATGGAATTTATGCTGTTCATAAGATCAGAGATTTTGTGAACGTGGATTTTTATTACAAAGAAAAAACGCTCTCAAGCGCGGAGGAGATAATGCAAATTTTAAACAAATGCCCGCTTTATCTGCCGTTTCACGAGACTAACAAAAACAAGGAGAAAATTAATGCAGTGTAAAATTGAAGTAAATGGCAATACCGAAATTTTCGATATCGACAAAGTTGCGAAACAAGCCGCGGGCGCGGCGCTTTTGCGTGTGAAAAATACCGTCGTGCTGGCTACCGTAGCGCGCGAAGAGACGCAGGTGCAGGAGGACTTTTTGCCCCTTACCGTGCAGTATATCGAGAAGATGTACGCGGCGGGCAGAATCCCCGGAGGCTACATCAAGCGCGAGACCAAGCCGGGCGATTTTGAGACGCTCACGAGTCGCATCATAGACCGCTCGCTGCGCCCGCTCTTTCCGAAAGGATACGCATATCCGACGCAGATCGTGGTTTACGTGCTATCGGCAGACCCCGAGGTCGATCTGCAAGTCGTCGCTCTTAATGCGGCGTCTGCGGCGCTGTATCTTAGCGACATCCCGATTAAAGCGCCCGTTTGCGGCGTCCGCGTAGGCTATCAAAATGGAAATTTCATCTTAAATCCGAGCAACTCCGCGCTTAAAGCTAGCGCGCTCGATCTTTACGTAGCGGGCGTCGGCGATGAGCTTTTGATGATCGAGATGCGCTCTCTGCCGCAGATTAACGGCGGCGCGCAGCAGATGAATGAATTTAGCGAAGATCTGATGGTAGATGCGATCGATTTTGCCGCAAAGGCGATAAGCGCGGGTTCAAACGCCTACGAAGAGGCTTTTTTGCCGCTTAAAAAGCCCGATGCGAGCCTGGAGTACAAGCCCGAGATTGAGGATGAGGATATCGCGGATTTTATTGACGCGAACTACAAAGACGCCGTCAAAGCGGCGATCAATCAGATGGCAAAGAGCGAACGCGCTACCGAGCTAAATAAAATTGTAGATCAAATTTTAACTACCGAGGTCGCGGCGCAAAACGAATGGAGCCAAGAGGTGATCTCCAGCGTCGTCGGCAAGTATAAGCGCGGCATCATCCGTACGCAGATCATCGAAGATCGCCGCAGAGCCGACGGACGCGCGCTTGATGAGGTGCGCCCGATCAGTATCGAGACCAATATCCTGCCGTGCGCGCATGGAAGCTGCCTATTTACGCGCGGGCAGACGCAGGCTCTGGTCGTCACTACGCTGGGCGGCGATAGCGACGCGCAGCTAAGCGACAGCCTAACGCAGCTTGAGCCGATCAACGATAGATTTATGTTTAATTACAACTTCCCGGGCTTTTGCGTCGGGGAAGCAAGTCCGCTCAAAAGCCCGGGCAGACGCGAGTTGGGGCATGGAAATTTAGCCAAAAGAGCGCTATATCCGAGCATCGATCTAAACTCGCCGCAGTCTATCCGCGTAGTGAGCGAAATTTTAGAGAGCAACGGCTCAAGCTCGATGGCTTCGGTCTGCGGCGGCGCGCTATCTCTTCGGGCGGCGGGCGTACCTACGCTAAAGCTCGTTGCGGGCGTAGCGATGGGCTTGATTTTTGAGGGCGACAAGCATGCCGTGCTAACCGACATAATGGGGCTTGAGGATCACGACGGCGATATGGATTTCAAGGTCGCGGGCACCTATGAGGGTATCACCGCGCTTCAGATGGATATCAAGCTCGGCGGCATCAGCCTGGAGGTTTTAAAAGAGGCTCTCGCGCAGGCAAAGCAGGCTCGCGCGCATATTTTGGGTCTTATGGAGCAGGCGGATGCGGCGATCGTTATAAACGAGGACGTGCTTCCGAAGCTTGAAATTTTTAGCGTCGATCCGAGTAAAATCCCCGACATCATCGGTCAGGGCGGCAAGGTCATCAAAGAGATTACCGAAAGTTTCGGCGTAAATATTGATCTGGATCGCGAAAAGGGCGAGGTCAAGATCCAAGGCGCAAAATCGGGCGGCGTATCGGGCGCGAAAGAGAAAATTTTATCGATAGTCTCAAATTCTCGCGATTTTCGCAGGCCGCGCAATGAGCGCAAAGAGGTAAAATTTCAGATCGGCGAGGAGTTTGACGGCGTGGTGCAAAGCGTGCTGGATTTTGGTACCTTCATCTCGCTACGAGACGGCGTGGACGGGCTGCTGCGCGCTAAATTTATCACGACGCCTTACAAGGTGGGCGATGTGGTGCGAGTGCGCGTGACCGATCAGAAAGGCACTAAAATTTCACTGGAATTAGCTTAAAATTTTAATAGGAGTATGAGATGCAGCTTAAAAAGATTTTTTTCCCTATCGGCGGCGGCGAGGAGCTAGTCGAGCGCATACACGGAGCGCTGCTCGTGAATAAATTTTTCGGTACGCATATAAACATAATGGCGTGCCAGCTCGATCCTAAGATGATCTACAATGTCCGTATGACGCTAAAAGGCGGCGTACTGATGGAGGAATTTTTAAAATCTGCGGGCGATGAGATGAGGGCCGAGCGCGAGGAGATTAAAGCGATCTTCGACGCCGAATGCGCCAAGCTCGATTTGGATCAAAACGACGACGATCACGTCCCAAATAGTGCCGCTTTGAGGCATATGGTGGGCATTCGTTCCGAGCTAGTGGAGAAATACTCCAAATACTGCGATTTGGTGTTAGTCTCGGTGCCTCCTACGGGCTCTATTACGGGCACATTCGAGGCGGCGGTCACCAAAAGCGGCAAGCCTTGCATCGTCATACCGCGCAAGCTGCAAGAGTTCAAGGCGGATAAAATTTTAGTCTCGCTTACCGGCACTGCGGCCTCTGCGCGAGCGCTTGATAATTGGCTGGAGCTTTTGCAGCGCGCCAAGTCCGTCACCGTCATCACCGCAAACCACTACCTCCAAGAGGGCATCCCCGAAACGAAGCGCCGAATAAGCGATTATTTGGCTCTGCACGACGTTAATATCGATGCTTTCGAGACGCTAAACGCGGACGGCAAGATTCCGGGGCAGGTGCTGCTAGAGTACGCCGACGCGGGCGATTTCGACCTCATCGTCGCGGGCTTGCACTCAGACAGCGGCATCAAGGAGATCTTTTTAGGCGGCGCGTCGAAATACTTCCTACAAAAGACCAAAATTCCGGTCTTAATGTAGCTTAGAGCTTAGGCGCCGTGTTGCGGCATATCGCTCGCATTGCGTCTAGGCTTAATCGGCTTTTGGGATCGGCTCGAATTAGATAGGCGTAAAAGCTTTAGCCGTTGCGGCTTTGCTAGCCTGTCTGCAAATCACGCGGTTTGCTATTTTGCGGACGGGTTGCGATAAATTTTACCGCTAGCTTTGCTGGCAAGCCGCGCTTGCTTTGCCGCGTCGCGGAAATCCGCATAAAATTTGCACTTGAAATTTCCGCTTGCACGCTAAATTTTAAATTCCAAGGGACACAGATGGCGTTTGAAAATGCAATCATCACAAAAGAGGATGATGAGAAGTATGGATTGAGTGAAATTTACTATAAATATAATCCATACTATAAGACTTTTATTAATGAGCTCGATTGGACTATTGATCGAAATGCAGATTGTTGGCTAATGCCAGTATATAGTTTTCCTGATCCAGACTATGATCATGCAAGCCTTGCTAAAGGCATTTGGATTTTATATCATAAAGGTGAAATTATTGAAGTCACATTGGATTATATATTTGATGAAGGTAAAAAGCTTCATCGAATTTGGCAACTTTTGGAATTGACTCCAAAAACCACAAATACTCTTTCCAAAAAGGATATAGTAGCTTTGCTATTCAAAATTTTGAAAGCTTATGGCTATGCCGGAACATGGCAAAAAGAAAACTACACTATGGAACTCCAAGATCTAACTGATCATAAAATCTAAAATTATTAAAATTTCTTAAGGAGGAGAGAGTGGCATTTAAAAATGCAATCATCACCAAAGAGGATGATGAGAAGTATGGATTAAGTGAAATTTACTACAAATATAATCCGAAACGCGAAGTTTTTATCAATAAAGAAGATTGGATGATAAACAGAGAGCTTGATTGCTGGCTATGGGATATTTTTTATTTCCCCGATCCCGAATATGATCATGGAACTCTTGTTAAAGCTATTTGGATTTTATATTATAAAGGTGAAATTATTGAAGTTGTCCTTGATTATGACATCAATAGGGCGCTAAGACCTAAGCAATTTCATAGAATTTGGCAGCTACTCGATCTAAATCCAAAACAAGCTAAATTGATTTCAAGGGATGAAATAATTATACTTCTAGATAATGCTTTGCAAACATATGGATATGATGGCATATGGGAGCAAATTCCAAACTACACTATGGAACTCCAAGACCTAACTGATCACGCCGCAAAATAGGGCTTTAAATTTAACTCTATTTCAATCCCGCACCAAATCAAATTTTATAGAATTTCAGAATTCCACGGAATTTTGAAATTCTAAAATTCCAAAATCCTATAATTTCAAAATTTTAAAATTCCCGCCCTAAAATTTCTTGTAAATAAAATTTATCAAAATCATCGACGCGAGCGCCTCTATGAGCGAGGCGATGATCATCGCGAAGTATATCTCTTGCGAGATCGCGGCGGTGGAGTAAAAAAGCGTCGCCGTGGCGATCACTAGCGTCAGAGGCATTGAAAGCGATAGCGCGAAAAGCGCCGCGCCTTTGCGCCCTAAGGTGCTTAAAAACGTAGCGCTCGCAAGCAGTCTGATGCCAAACATCAGCGCCGCTAGGCTTGCGGCAAAGCTCATCACTCCGGGCATAAGAAGCGCCTCAAGCTTGATCACCGCTCCGGTGTGTATGAAAAATATCGGCACCAAAAAGCCGAAGCCGAACGAAGATAGCTTTTCGATGAGGTCGTCCTTGTGCGAGAAAAAGGTCGGCAGAAAGGTGCCTGCGATGAAGGCGCCGATTACGACCTCAAGCCCCAAAAGCATTACTCCCGCGCAGATGAGGCAAAATAGCGCCATCGCAAATCGCACATCCTTTTCGTTTTTATCGTATTTGGGCATGATGACCGTTTTTAACGCGGGGAACCACCAAAATAAAATTTCAAGCCCTTTAAAAACCGCCAAGGCGGCCGCCGAAAAGCCCAAAAGCGCGCCGATGTGAAGCGCCATCTCTACGCCGAAGCCGTTTTTAAGGTAGATGCCGCCCACCGTGAGGGCGGCGATGCTGATGAGCTCGCCGATCACGCCCGCGGGCATCGCGAGATTGAGCCACGCTTGATCCTTGCCGTATTCCTTATACAGCGCCGAAAGCAGCCCGACGCTCATCAGGGGCGCTGCGATGATAAGCATCTGCGGCAGTTCAAACGCCCAAACCGCGAGCGCGCTTAGGATATAAAGTAGCGCCAAAAAGATTAAGATCAGCCGCAGAATTTTACGCGGCATCGCAAGCAGCGCGCGGAAATCCACCTCGCAGCCCGCCAAAAACATAAGGTAGCAAAAGCCGATCTGAGCGGCTAGATCGAAGGTCGCGCTTGGCGGCAAAAGCCCTAAATTTGCAGCTATGATGCCAAGCATGATCTCCATGGGCGAGAGCGGAATTCTAGCTAAGCTCGCTAAAAAAGGGGAAGCGAAGATCAAAAACGATAGCGCGATTAAGACGTAAATTTCATTCATAAGCTTTGGCCTCGCATCCTTTTAGATTTTCTCCGCACTGTTTTAGAATTTTTTCGCATCTTTCTAGCATTTTCTCTGGCTGCCCAGGGGCTTTTCGTATCATTTTAAGACTTCCTTTCGGGCGCTTTATAGTTCTTTGCGCTGCGAACGGAGACGAAATATGCGCAATTTTCGCTCTTGCACCACAACACAGGCAAATCGAAAAGCCGCTTTTTGCGCCCACAAATCTCGCCCGGATTTAGCACGAGCACGCCGTTTTTATCCACCGCCGCGGCGAAATAGTGGGTATGGCCGTAAATTTTGATAGTTGGAATTTTATCCGCGCCGCACCCGCACGGACCCCGATTTTTACCTTCGCCGCTTGCATTAGGGTCAGAATTCGCGGTTAAATTTGATTTTAAATTTGCGTTCGAGCTCGAGGCCGAGTATGCGTCCAGACTTAAGTCTAAATTTGCGTTTGAGTTCACATCCGCGCCCGCATTCAAGCCCAAGTTCACATTTGGACTTGCGGACGACCGCCCGCTTTTTAAATTCGCACTCGCGCTACGTATGTTTTTAAAATTTACGTCTGCATCGCGCGCGCCATTTAAAATTTCATCATCGTCCGCAGCATTAAAATTTGCGTCTAAATTTGCCGAGCAAGCCGCCGCTTTAGAATTTACGACTAAAATTTCCCTGCGATCCGCACCCGCATCTAAATCCGCGCCTAAATTTAATCCGTCTGCTTCGTTTTGCGCCGCGGGCTTCTCGTCAAAGAGATAAAACGGATGGTGCATGATTTTTAGTCGCACTCCGGCAAACTCCGTGCAGAAGGGCTCATCGTATAGGTTGAAGTCGTTTCTAAACTCAGCAAGCGCTTCGTCGTTGTTCCCTAAAACCGCGAAATAGGGCTTGCTGCTTCGTCGCAAAAGCCGCAGCGTCTCGATCGCGACGATGCCCTCTGCGTGTACGAGTAGGTCGGTGCCGCGCGCGAGCAGCCACTCTATGGTGCTGGCAGCGACCTTTGTTTCGCGATGAGAGTCCGAGATGACGCCTATTATCAATCGATCTCTTCTTTGAGCTTGCACTGCGGACATTCGGCGAAGTTGCCTTTTTTCAGCTCTTTGCGGAGCATGTATGAGTTGCCGCACTGCGGGCATGCGCGCGCAATCGGCGCGTAGTTGCTCACAAAGCCGCATTTTGGGTAGTTCGTGCAGCCGTAGAATTTGCCGCGTCTGGAAAAGCGCTCTACGATCTCGCCCGTGCCGCAGCTCGGGCACTTAACGCCCGTGGAGAGCAGCGGCTTTTTCTCCTTTGCTGCGCCCTCGATTTTGCGCGAGTATTTGCACTTCGGATAGCCCTCGCAAGCGATAAACTCGCCGTATCTGCCCTTACGCTTGATCAAATTTTTACCGCACTGCGGGCATTTTTCATCTAGCACTTCGGGCACCGCCTTCTCCTCGCTCGCCCCCTCGGCGCTAGCGTCCGCGTTGCGCGAGTATTTGCACTTCGGATAGTTTGAGCAAGCGATGAACTCGCCGAATCTACCCTGCCTTTTAAGTAGCTCGCCGCCGCAGTTCGGGCATGCTTCGCCGATCTTTTCGGCTAGCTTTTGGCTTGCGATCGAGGTTTTTCCTTTGGCGATCTCGTCCATAAAAGGGTAGTAAAAATCCGCCAAAATTTGCTGCCAGTCCGCTTTGTTTTCGGCGATGTCGTCGAGCTTCTCTTCCATTTTGGAGGTGAACTCGCTATCGACGATATTTTTAAAATTTTGCTCCAGCATCTCGGTGATTTTAAAAGCGATCTCGCTCGGCACCAGGTGCTTTTGCTCGATATTTACGTAGTTGCGCGCCGTAAGCAGCGAGATGGTAGGCGCATAAGTCGAGGGCCTGCCGATGCCGAGGCTTTCGAGCTTTTTGATGAGGCTTGCTTCCGAATAGCGCGCCGGCGGCTCGGTGAAGTGCTGCTGCGAGCTTAGGCTTTGCAGGCTCATCGCGTCACCCGCGCTAAGGCTCGGTAAAATTTTATCCTTATCCAGATCGCCGTAGGCCTTGTAAAATCCGTCAAATTCCACCTTGCGTCCGCTGATCTTAAACGCGCCCGCTTCGCCGCGCACGATGATCGTTTGGATCTGCGAGACGCTAGGGCTCATCTGCGAGGCTACGAAGCGGTTGTAGATGAGTTGATACAGACGGTACTCGTCGCGAGGCAGGATTTTTTGCGCGAGCTCTGGAGTAAGCTTCAGATCGGTAGGTCTTATCGCTTCGTGCGCTTCCTGCGCGCCTTTGCTTTTGGTGGCGTATGAATTCGGGCTTTTCGGTAGATATTTTTCGCCGAAGCGCTCGCCGATTAGCTCGCGAGCCGCCGCGATCGCTTCTTTGGCGATATTTAGCGAGTCGGTTCGCATATAGGTGATCGCGCCGCCGTTTTTGGTATTAACCCCCTCATAAAGGCTCTGCGCGAGGCTCATCGTCTTGCGCGGATTAAAGCCCAGAGCCGTGCTCGCTGCCTGCTGCAGCGTCGAGGTCATAAACGGCGGGTAGGGATTCGTCTTGCGCGATTTGCTCTCGATACTCTCTACGCTAAATTCGTCTTTTTGCAGCTCGGAGATGATCTCGCTAGCTTGTGCTGCGTTTTTGATCGAGAGCTTTTCCATCTTCTCGCCGCGAAATTCCACGAGCTCGGCTTCCAAGTCCTTTTTAAAAACCGCGTCGATGCTGTGAAATTCTACCGGTTTAAAATTTAAAATTTCGCGCTCGCGATCGACGACGATTTTAAGCGCGGCGCTTTGGACGCGACCCGCGCTCAAGCCGCGTTGGATCTTTAAATTTAAAAGCGGACTTAGCTTGTAGCCCACGATGCGATCGAGCAGGCGGCGCGCTTGTTGGGCGTTTACGCTTGCGATATTAAGCTTGCGCGGCGAGCTTAATGCGTTTGAGATCGCACTTTTGGTGATCTCGTGAAATACGATGCGCGGCAGCTCCTCCGCCTGCTTGCCGATCGAAGCTGCGATATGATAGGCGATCGCCTCGCCTTCGCGGTCCTCGTCCGTCGCGAGATAAATTTGATCCGCCTTTTTAGCGAGCGTCTTTATCTGTTTTACGATCTGATCGTGATCGGCGCTGATTTCGTATTCGGGCTCGAAGCTTTTATCTTTGATTTTGATGCCGAATTTTTTTTGCGGCAGATCGCGGATGTGTCCCTTGGAAGCGACGACGTCGTAGTCATCGCCTAAAAATTTTTTGATAGTTTTGGCTTTTGCGGGGGATTCTACGATGATTAAATTTTTCATTGTTTAATCCTTTAGAATTCTAGGCAGCGTGATGCCCTTTTGGCTTTGGTATTTGCCCTTTTTGTCGCAGTAGCTCACCTCGCACGGCTCATCTCCTTGCAGAAACAAAACCTGCGCGATGCCTTCGTTTGCGTAAATTTTTGCAGGCAGCGGCGTGGTATTGGAAATTTCAATCGTGATGTGCCCCTCAAAACCGGGCTCAAAGGGCGTTACGTTTACGATGATGCCGCAGCGCGCGTAGGTGCTTTTGCCCAGGCAGATTGCAAGCACGTCGCGCGGCATTTTGAAGTATTCGATGGTGCGCGCTAGTGCGAAGGAATTCGGCGGCACGATGCAGACGTCGCCCTCAAAATCCACGACGTTTTTTGCGTCGAAATTTTTAGGATCGACGACCGTTCCGCCGACGTTTGTAAAAATTTTAAATTCGCGCGCTACGCGTATGTCGTATCCGTAGCTCGAAAGTCCGTAGCTAACGACGCCGCGGCCGATATTTTCCTCGCAAAAGGGCGTTATCATATCGTGCTGCTGCGACATCTGTCTGATCCATTTATCGCTTTTCAGTCCCATAAAATTTCCTTAAAATAATCAAAATTTTTCGCGCATTATAGCAGCAAAATAAAATATAATAAAAATTTTATGCTAGAATTTTGCTTAAATTATAAAAATTTTATCACTTTTTAAGGAGCAACTATGGGACTACTCAAGAAATTTGCATTTATTACGTTTTTTATCGCGTCATCTTTGGCTGCTGCGAAGCCAAATATTTATATTTTAGCTACCGGCGGTACGATCGCGGGAAGCAGCGCAAGTGCCACGGAGGGCAACTATACCGCAGGCTCTAAGGGTGTAGAAGATATCTTATCGGCAGTGCCGCAGCTAGGGGATTTAGCTACGATTAAAAGCGAGCAAATTTCAAATATCAGCTCGCAGGATATGAACGATGAAATTTGGCTCAAGCTTGCAAACCGCGTAAGCGAACTGCTTACCAAAAACGACGTAGACGGCGTCGTCATCGTGCATGGAACCGATACGATGGAGGAGACGGCGTATTTTTTAAGCCTGGTCATAAAATCTAAAAAACCGATCGTTTTGGTGGGCGCGATGCGAAACGCAGACTCGATGAGCGCCGACGGTCCGCTTAATCTATACAACGCCGTTGCCGTTGCGGCAGATAAAAACGCTCGCGAAAAGGGCGCTCTTGTAGTGATGAACGACGAGATTCATGCTGCGCGCGAGGTTACGAAAACAAATACTACTAACGTTGCGGCTTTTGCCTCGCCGAATTCCGGCAAAATAGGCACCGTAAATTATGGCGTCATAAATTTCTATATGGCACCGCTTCGCAAACACACCGTCGCAAGCGAGTTTAATATCAAGGATTTCAAATCCTTCCCGCGCGTCGATATCATCTATGGACACGCGCAAGATAGCGGCGATTTGGTCGATGCAGCGGTGCAAAAGGGCGCTAAGGGCATCGTAGTCGCCGGCATGGGAAACGGAAATTTATACCCCGACACGGAGGCTGCGCTCGCAAAGGCTAGCGAAGCAGGCGTGATCGTTGTGCGCTCAAGCCGCACAGGTAGCGGCTCAACTAGCGTTAGCTCGGAGGTGGACGACGCAAAGTTAGGCTTTTTAACCGCAGATAATCTAAATCCGCAAAAGGCGCGCGTACTATTGATGCTGGCTCTTAGTAAAACGAGCGATAAAGCGAAAATTCAGAGCTTTTTTGCGACACATTAACGCATAGGGCTTCGCGCGGATAGAATTTCGGCGCGGGATTTTAATATGAGCTCGGAGGCGAGATTTTAAAGCAAAGCGCGGAATTTAACGTTTAAAGCGTAGAATTCTAGTCGTAAAATTAAGTATAAATTTTAAAGAATTCAAAATCATTTCGCGCTCTTGCGGCAAAATTTCGTGTTTCGCTTGCGAAGTTCGAGCTTAAAATGAACGAGGCAAATCTCGCTCCGTAAATCCTTAAAATCAGTCCGCAAATTCTGTCGTAAATTTCGCTTTGCACTTCTTAAAAGTCCCGCAAAAATCCGTTTAAAGAAACAATTATAAAAATTTAGCTAAAATTTCGCAAATTTTTTCAGGAGAAATTTATGACAAAAGCAGAAATCAAAGAGTTAATGGATTTTTTCGGCGAAAAGCAGGGCATTAACGAGCTAAAAATTAAAGATAAAGATTTTGAGATTGAGATAAAAAAATATGGCCCATGCGGTGGGAGCACGCCTCAGCTCGCCGCACCGGCACCTGCCCCGCAGCTTGCTGCGCCTGCGGTAAATGTGCTCGTGGGCGATAAGCCCGCCTCAAAAGGCGCGATGGATACGATCGACAGCCCGATGGTAGGTACTTTTTATAAAGCGCCAAGTCCCGGTGCGGCAGAGTTCGTAAGCGTAGGTCAGGTCGTGCATAAGGGCGATACGATCGGCATCATCGAAGCGATGAAGATTATGAACGAGATTGAAGCGGAATTCGACTGCCGCATCAAAAAAGCTCTCGTCGAAGATGGACAGCCCGTCGAATACGCTATGGCGCTGTTTGAGGTCGAGAAGCTATGAGGGAGCTTAAGAAAATTCTAATCGCAAATCGCGGCGAGATAGCGCTCAGAGCGCTTCGCACGATCCAAGAGATGGGCAAGCAAGCCATCGTCGTGCACTCCACCGCTGATCAAGACGCGCTTTACGTCAAATACGCCGACGCATCGGTCTGCATAGGCGGACCGCGCAGCAGCGACAGCTACCTAAATATCCCCGCAATCATCACAGCTTGCGAGCTAACGGAAGCCGACGCGATATTTCCGGGATACGGCTTTTTGAGTGAAAGTCAAAATTTCGTCGAAATTTGCGCCAAGCACGGCATTAAATTTATCGGTCCAAGCGTCGAGGCAATGACTTTAATGAGCGATAAGAGCAAGGCTAAGCAAGTAATGATGCGCGCGGGCATCCCCGTAGTGCCTGGTAGCGACGGCGCGATTGCAAGTGTCGAAGAGGCACGCAAGCTAGCCGCCGAAATCGGCTATCCGGTCATCATTAAAGCCGCAGCCGGCGGCGGTGGGCGCGGAATGCGCGTGGTTGAGCGCGAAGAGGATATTGAAAAGCTCTTTTGGTCGGCAGAGAGCGAAGCGATGAGTGCATTCGGCGACGGCACGATGTATATGGAAAAATATATCACAAACCCGCGCCACATCGAGGTTCAAGTATTAGGTGACGAGCACGGACACGTCGTGCATATCGGCGAGCGCGACTGCTCGATGCAGCGCCGCCACCAAAAGCTAATCGAAGAAAGTCCCGCCGTGATCCTGGACGAGGAGACGCGCAAGAGCCTGCTCGAAACGGCGGTTCGCGCCGCTAAGGCGATCGGATACGCAAGCGCTGGAACGTTTGAGTTTTTGTACGACAGCAAGGATAAGAAATTCTATTTCATCGAGATGAATACCCGCTTGCAGGTCGAACACACCGTAAGCGAGATGCGAAGCGGGCTCGATCTGATCGAGTGGATGATCCGCATCGCGCAGGGCGAGAAGCTGCTGCCTCAAAGCGAGATAAAATTTAGCGGACATGCGCTTGAGTGCCGCATCACCGCCGAGGACTCCAAAAGCTTTATGCCAAATCCGGGCAAAATCACAAAATACGTCGCTCCGGGCGGCAGAAACGTGCGAATGGACAGCCACGTCTATGAGGGCTACTCGGTGCCGCCTTACTACGACAGCATGATCGGCAAGCTCATCGTTTACGACAAGAACCGCGCGCGTGCGATTGCGAAGATGAAAGTCGCGCTAGATGAGCTCATCATCGGCGGCATAAAATCGACGCGCGATTTTCATCTTAGGATGATGAACAACCCCGATTTCGTGGATAATAACTACGACACAAATTACCTAGCCAAGCACTGAATTTAAAATTCCAAGGGATGAAATTCTCTTGGAATTTTAAAATTTATTTGAAATTCTAAATTTAAGATTCCTCTTGAAATTTTATATTTAAAAATCTACTTGAAATTTTGTTTTAAAATTTCGTCGCGCCACGCTTCAAATTTTGCTATTAAATTTACCGCTAAATCTAGGTGAAGATGCGCTGTCGTCGCGCGTGTTTTATAGCGAGATAAATGTTAAGTCCGGAAAAAGAGATGAGAATAAACGGTGAAACTCGAGGTGAGGTTCGCGGCTTAAAGATTTTTTGAGGCGAAGGAGAAAATATTTTTCAACTACTTTCGATATAATATGTGTATAAAATATTAAAGGATTATTATGAGTAAAGATTTGGAAGTTGAATTATCAAAAGATGGTGTGAAGCTCTCTGCCGGCAAAGAGCCAACGCAGGCATTAACAAGCGTTTTAGGTGATATTTTTGGCCCGATAACTGAATCTCTTGGAATTGTTGCGGATGAGATAAAAGCAAGAAGAAAAATAAATCAACTAAAACTTGCTAAGAAAATACAAGAAGAAGCAAAGAGTTTAAATTTTACAAAGGAGCAACTTACCAATATAGGTCTAAAAGAACTTGCAGTTATTGAACAGCATGCTATTTTAGAAGAAGACGAAACATTGCAAAGTATGTGGGCAAAACTTATTGTGGATTCTGTAAGCAATAATGAAGATAAAGATAATTTGATTTTTATGAATATATTAAAAGAGATAACTCCTGTGCAAGCAAAAATATTAAAATTTTACTATGAAGTTATAATCAATAAAAGAGAATACCCTAGCTTAGACAGAGTTCTTAAAGCAGTAGTCGTAAAAAATGAAATTTTAAAACATTTAGATATAGATGAAGATCGCTTTGTTTTCAACATAAGCTCTCTTATGAGATTAGGATTAATAATACAATCAGACATCCCTAGCCAAGTTTTAATAGGTACCGGTACTATCCCGATCGGATATAATAAAACAACGCTTACGCCACTTGGTTTTGAGTTTGTGAAAAAATGTATAGGCAATGTTTAGAGTCAAAGTATAACAGTCTTAATGTTTTTCTGGTTTAATCACTGCTTTGAATTTTTCTACATGCTAACGCCAAAGCTTTAAAATTCCAGAGAGTGAAATTCTCTTGGAATTTTAAAGCTTTATTTGAATTCCTGAATTTTAAATTCTATTCGAAATTTTACTTTAAAATTTCGTCGTACCGCGCTTTTAAACCCACTATTAAATTTGCCGCTAAATTGAGTAGTAGCATGAGATACGCTGCGATTTGTGCGTGTTTTCACTGCGAGATCAGCGCTAGGCCGGGTTTAAATTTAGATTTTACGTCGACCAAGGCGGCTAAATTTAGAACGCACATCCTACCGCCGCAGATATTCGCTTCCGTCCGCGCGGTTTAGCGGATGATGTGGGCTGCTGGGGCGTTTTTGTTCTCATCCCACCAAATAAAATTTAAAATTTATGACATATGCGTGTTACGTCGCATATCTTGATGACCGGCTGCCGACGTGCGCGAGTAAGCGGTTAAAATTTGCCGCGCGCTAGAAACGACGACTGATTTATAGGCAAAGCGCGTTGGGTCTTTAAACCGTCAAATTTCAAACTCCGAATTCCTCGTAAAATTTATTTAGATAATCAGCGTAGTAAAAGTTTTGATTTCTAGCGTCAAATTTACCCGCCAGTTCCAAAGCCGTTTTGTAGTCGCTCTCATCGCCAAATGCGCTAACAGCGATGAAAAATCGCAGGTCGTTCAGATCGTCGTTGCTATCGAGTATGGCGTGCGAGTGCTTGCGAGCTAAGCTTAGCGCCGTCTCGCGCTCATCCAGCCTAACGGCGATCTCGATTAACGGCGCGATCTGATTTATAACGCGAGGATTTGACTCGATCGTCGCGGCGGCCTTGGGTAGCAGGGTTTTTGCCTCCTCTATCTTGCCTTCTTTATCATGCTAAAAAGTATCGGCGCGTAGGTTATGTGCGGCACCTCGGAGCAGGTTAGTTCGCCTGAAAGTATCGGCTCGGCAAGACCCAGCGCCGCTTCGTGCTCGCCTGCAAAATTTAAATACGCTATCTCATCGCTTGCTTCGCACGCCTCGCAATCACCCATGTCGTCTTTGGCGAGCTTTCTCCACAGCTCGTAGTTTGCCTTCGCCTCTCTGGCATCGCCCATGTCGATGTTTTGGTTCATCAAAGCCTTGTAGTAAGCCGCCAGAGATAGTTCCAAGCGCTCGTAGTAAAACAGCATCGCTTCGTTCACCTCGTCTATGAGCTCCCTTTCGATTATAGAGCTTTTGGCGATGCCCGAGACTATCCATTTAAATTTCCATAGGCAATCCGTAAAGTCGCCGAAATTTGGGTATTCGCTTTCTTTTAAATTTTGCGCGATGTAGCCCGTGAGCCACATTAGCGCCCTCGTTCTTAAAACCGCGCCGAATTTTTCAAATTCCTCGTTTAGCACAAAGTCGCAAATTTGCGTGGCAAATTCGAAATTTTCCGCCTCGATAGCTCCCCTTATCGCATCAAACAGATACTCCTCTTTATCCGCCAGCCTATCAAATTGCCTTAGCTTTTCATAAAGCCCCTCTAGCGAGCCCTGCTTCATCTGCACTCCTCGTTGAATTTTGCGATAATTATATCCGTTTAGTCTGAAGCTAAGCAGCTTATCGCGATTTTAAAGTCCAAAAGGCAAAATTTAAAATTTATAGCGTTATCTTAAAGCGACTCTGCTCGTGCCGTTTTAGCGCCATATTTGCCGCCTCGATAGGTAAATTTCAGCTTTGTTATATAAATTTAATATTAAAATGCTGTATTCATAAATTTTTTAAAAAAGGGGATTTATGGACATAAACATGCAGCGCTTTAAAAGCGAGTTCGAGCAGATAAGCCGCTTTGGGGCTTTGGCGGGCGGCGGGCTTACGCGGCTTGCGTTTTCGCGCGAAGATAAAGAGGCGCGCGACTTCCTCATATCGCTACTTCAAAAAGAAAATTTCAAGATCAGAATCGACGATGCGGGCAATATTTTCGCTAAATTTATGGACGTTAAAAATCCCGATCTACCGTCCGTAAGTGCTGGCTCGCATATCGATAGCGTGCCGCAGGGCGGCTTTTACGACGGCACGCTAGGCGTCATGGCCGCTTTGGAGGCGATCCGCACGGTGCGAGATAGCGGAGAGAGGCTTGCGCGACCGCTGGAGCTCATCGTCTTTGTTTGCGAGGAATCAAGCCGCTTCAAAATGGCGACCGTAGGCAGCAAGATAATTAGCGGCAAGCTCTCGCAAGAGCGGCTAGGCGAGCTGAAGGATGGGGACGGAATTTCGCTGTTTGACGCCATGGAGGCTTTCGGGTTAAATCCCGCAAATTTAAAAAGCTGCGTCCTGCCCAAATCCAGCTTTCATAGCTACATCGAGCTTCATATCGAGCAGGGGCCGGTATTGCAGCGACGCGGCATCCCAGTAGGCATCGTCACGGGTATCGCCGCACCCGTGCGATATGAGCTGCGGATCGAGGGCAGAGCCGATCATAGCGGCGCTACGCCGATGGATATGCGCTGCGACGCCCTAGCTTGCGCTAGCGAGATCATTTTAAGCGCGGAGAGGATCGCAAAGGAGGGCAAAACCACGGTCGCGACGACGGGCTATGCAAACGCGCTACCCGGCGTGCTAAACGTAATCCCCGGCTCCTGCACGCTAGGTCTTGATATACGCGATATAGACGAGGATGCGCTTGGGGCGGCGGATGATAAAATTTGTGCGGCGATAGGTGAAATTTGCGCTCGCAGAGGGTGCAGATTTGAACTAAAAAATCTCATCAAGGATCGCCCCGTAAAGCTAAGCGAGGAGATGATAGATCTGCTTGAGAGCTGCACCGGCGAGCTTAAAATTCCAAGCCTGAGGCTTCCTAGCGGCGCGGGACACGACGCGATGAATATGACGGAGCTTGCGGATCGCGTGGGGATGCTTTTTGTGCCGTGCAAGGACGGCATCAGCCACAACGTAAATGAAAGTATAAACTGGCACGACGCGTTTGCCGCTACGAAGGTTCTAGCCGCGGCGATGTTAAGCTTAGCTAAAAAATAAAGGAGAGAAGATGGATGCTATCGCACAAAAAGTAGAGGCGCTCAAGAGCGAGATGATCGGGGATCGCAGGTTTTTCCACTCGCATCCCGAGACGGGTTGGTTTACCTTTTTTACGACCGCGGTTATCGCAGATCGAATGCAGCGCCTGGGCTATGAGATAAAGCTCGGTCGCGAGGTGGTAAAGGCGGAAGCCAGACAGGGCGTAGGTAGCAAGGATGCCTGCGAGAAGGCGAAGCAGCGCGCCAAAGAGCTGCTAAACGCGGATCAGATAAAATTTCTTGATGCGATGGAGGACGGGCTAACGGGTCTAGTGGCCGAAATAGACACGAGGCGCGCGGGCAAGACGGTCGCTTTTAGATTTGATATAGACGGCGTAGACGTGACCGAGAGCACGGACGCGGATCACCGCCCTTTTAAGGAGGGCTTTCGCTCCGACATCAGCGGCATTACGCACGCGTGCGGGCACGATGGGCATATCACGATGGGGCTTGCTCTGGCAAAGCTGATCGCGCAGAGCCTAGACGATTTTAGCGGTAAATTTAGATTTATCTTCCAAACCGCCGAGGAGGGTACCAGGGGCGCCGTAGGTATGGAAGCTGCGGGCGTTACTAAGGGCGTGGATCATCTGCTGGGCGGTCATATCGGCTTTCAGGCTACTACCATGAGAGGCATCATCTGCGGCACAAAAAAGCTACTTGCGACCACTAAATTTGACGTAAATTTAAAGGGTAAGTCCGCTCACGCAGCGGGCGCACCGCAAAACGGAGCCAATGCTCTGCTCGCCGCAGCCGAGATGGCGCTTGATATGCACGGCATCACTAGACACGCAGACGGCGTCACGCGTATCAACGTAGGCGTGCTGCGCGCAGGCGAAGGACGCAACGTCATCGCGCCCAACGGCTATCTCGCGTGCGAGACGCGCGGCGAGAGCACGGAGCTGAATGAGTTTATGAAGGCCAAATGCATGGACATAGTGGAGGGCGTTTCTAAAATTTACGGCGTTAGCTACGATGTGCAGGTTACGGGCGGTACCGCAGGCGGCGATAGCGACGAGGCCACCACGCAGCTTTACGAGGATGCGGCGAAGGCGTCGCCGTTTATCGACGATGATAAAATCGTAAGGGAGCTAAGCTTTGGCGCATGCGAGGACTTCGCGCATTTTATGCGCTCGGTGCAGGATGCGGGCGGCAAAAGCGGATATCTGATGATCGGCACGACGCTTGCGGCAGGGCATCACAACGCCAAATTCGACTTCGACGAGGACTCGCTGCTTGCTGGAGTGGACGTGTATCTGCGCTGCGCGTATAAGCTAAACGGCAAAATTTAAGGAAAGCGGCATGAAAAGAGCACTGCTTCTAAGCGCTTCCAGTTACAAAGACAGCGGCTATCTGAACCACTGCAAGGGGTGGATCAAGGAATTTTTAGGGGGTCTTTGGGAGGATGAAATTTTATTCATTCCGTTTGCGGGCGTTAGGCGCACGAACGAGCAATACGAGCAGAAGGTCGCGGATTGCCTGGAGAGTAATAATATCAGATCGATCCATCGCTTTGCCGATATGAAAGCCGCCGTTAAAAATGCCAAATCGATCTGCATCGGCGGCGGCAATACCTTCGTGCTGCTAAATGAGCTTTATAAATTTGATCTTTTGGGTGCGATCAAAGACGTCGTGGACGGCGGTACGCCGTATTTCGGCTGGTCTGCGGGCGCAAACGTCGCGGGCAAGACGATGATGACTACCAACGACATGCCGATCGTCTTCCCGCCCTCGCCGGTGGCTCTTGGGATCTTTCCGCACCAGATCAATCCGCACTTCATAAGCGGTAAAATTTTAAACCACAACGGCGAGAGCAGGGAGGAGCGGCTGGAGGAGTTTTTGATCGTCAATCAAAATGACAGCGTCTATGCTATGCCCGAGGGTAGCGCGTTTTTGATAAACGGAAACGAATGCGAGGTGATGGGATATGCGGACGTGCTGAAATTCGAGTATAAAAAAGAGATCTCGCGCATCGCCGTGGGAAGTAAATTTAAAATTTAAAAGGAGTTATCGTGCAGACACTTAGGCTATTTTTGGCGCTTGCGGGTATCGTCGCAGTCGTCGCTTTGCTAATCATGAAGAAGGATACCAAAACCGTGCTTATCGGCGTGGGTTTGGTGCTGTGCGTGCTTTGTCTAAAGCCGCTGGACGGGCTGGGCGCCTTTACCTCGTATATGACCAAGGCGGGGCTTATTAAGGCGATCTGCGCCAGTATGGGTTTTGCCTTCGTGATGAAATTTACCGGTTGCGACCGCGCGCTCGTAAATTTACTAACCAGGCCTCTTGGCAATATCGGATTTTTATTGATCCCTATCGTCGTGGCGCTTACATATTTTATCAATATCGCTATCCCCTCCGCTGCGGGCTGCTCGGCTGCGGTCGGCGCTACGCTGATCCCCGTGATGATGGCTGCGGGCGTTAAACCGGAGATGGCGGGAGCTGCGGTATTTGCGGGAACTTTCGGTAGCGTTTTAAGCCCGGGCTCGGCGCACAACGTATTTGTCGCCGATATGGTAAAGGCGCACAACCCATCCTATACGGTTCAAGACGTCATCGGGGTGCAGTTTTCTAGCGCGATTACCGCTTTGATCGTGGTTTTGATCGTAATGAGTATAACGGCGATAGTTTGCAAAGACTACACCAGGGGGGTGAATTATCTCGCACAAAAAGAGGGCGGCGCAAATTCCGTTGCGTCAAATTCAGCCGACGGTTCAAATTTAGACGCGCAGCCTCAAAAGATAAACGTCTTATACGCGCTTATGCCGCTAGTGCCGCTAGTGATCTTAGTAATCGGCGGCACGAGCCTAAATCAGGTCTCTTTTCTAAAATGGACGAAGATGGGCGTCGCCGAAGCGATGCTACTGGGCGCTATCCTCACCATCGCCGTTACCCTAACCGATCCTCAAAAAATTACGAAGGAATTTTTCAAAGGCATGGGTAGCGCGTATGCCGAGATCATAGGTATCATCATCGCAGCAGGCGTCTTCGTCGCGGGTCTTAGCGCGTGCGGAGCGATAGATTTCGTAATTGAGTGGCTGAAGGGCGAGCAGGGCTACGTAAAATTCGGCGGAACCTTCGTGCCGTTTTTTATGGGCATCGTAACGGGCTCGGGAGATGCGGCGTCGATGGCGTTTAACACCGCCGTGACCGTGCACGCCGACGCGCTGGGTTTTGAGCAAGATAAGCTCGGTATGGCGGTTGCGATAAGCGGCGCGCTAGGCAGGAGCGCATCGCCGATCGCGGGCGCTTGCATCGTTTGCGCGGGACTTGCGATGGTAAGTCCTATTCAGATCGCTAAAAGAACGGCTCTAGGGATGTTTCTATCCGTCTGCGTCATCGCATTTGTTATTTTATAAAAGGCTTATTTGTGGATATTGTGCAGAGGTTTTTAAACTACACCAAGATCAACACCACCACAAATAGAGCCGCGGGTGCTGCGGGCATAATGCCCTCAAATCCCAAGGAGCTTGAGCTCGCAGAACTCATAAAAAGCGAGCTCGAAGCTCTGGGCATAAAAAATATCAGCCTTAGCGAGAAGTCGATTTTGATCGCTAAAATTCCATCAAATTTAGACGCGCCCGCTGCGAGAGTGGCGTTTTTCGCTCACCTCGATACCAGCGCCGAGCAGACGAATGATACCAAAGCTCAGATCGTAATATACGAAGGCGGCGATATCTGCCTGAATAAAGAGCTAGAGATCTATCTTAAAGAGAGCGAAAATGAGGAGCTGCAAGATTATAAAGGAGATGAGATCATCGTAACGGACGGCACCAGCTTGCTAGGCGCCGATGATAAGGCAGCGATCGCAGCGATCGTGAATGCGCTGGAATTTTTCGTCCAAAATCCGCAGATAAAACACGGCGAGATAATCGCCTGCTTCGTGCCGGACGAGGAGCAGGGCTTGCGGGGCGCAAAAGTGCTGGATGTAAGCGAGATAGGCGCGGATTTTGGCTACTGCCTTGATTGCTGCGGTATCGGCGAGTTTATCTACGAGAATTGGAACGCGGGCGATTGCGTCGTTACCTTCAAAGGCCAGTCCGCTCATCCGATGAACGCCAAGGGCAAGCTCGTAAATTCCTTGCTTTTGGCGCATAAGTTTATCTCGCTGCTGCCTGCGGGCGAGGCGCCCGAATACACAGAGGGCAAGGAGGGCTATTTTTGGGTCAAGGAGCTTAGCGGCAACAGCGCAAAAACCGTCCTAAAGATCGACGTGAGGGAATTTGACGAGAAAAGATACGAGCAGCGTATGGAATTTTTGCAAAAAACTGCGGACGGGCTTCGCGCAATCTGGGGCGATCGGATCGAAATTTCGCTAAACGATCGCTATAAAAACGTCTATAACTTTTTGAAAAACGACGATGCGCCGGCGATACGCTTTGCGAAGCAGGCCTTTAAAAGCTTAAATATCGAGCCCAAGATCAAGCCTATGCGAGGCGGCTACGACGGCGCCGTCATCTCCGCAAAGGGGCTGCCGTGCCCGAACCTCTTTACTGGCGGGCATAATTTCCACTCGATCTACGAGTATCTGCCCGTAGGCTCTTTAAAAGCGGCGAGCGAAGTGGTTAAGCGGATCATAACGCTGGCGACGGCGCGAGCTTAGCTCGGGCGCTTTCTACTCCGCGCGTAGATTTGATTTTAAATTTGGCTTATTCATTCCGCCGCGAAATTTTACCTGCTCGGCGGAATTTCGCTGGCAAGGTGAAATTTTATCTTGCTAAGCGGGATTCCGCGCGGCTATGAAATTTTGATTTGCTCTGCTGAGCGCGCGGTTTGGCGAGCTCAAAGGCGCGCTGTAAAATTTTGCCGCATCCTGTGCTTTACAGCCCGCTTATTGTCGTGCCCTTAATGCTATTCGCAGACGGCGCGACCGCGCATTTTTGCAGCCTACACGACAAGCTGCGGTGAATTTTATATTTCGACGATTTAGATGGCTAGCAGACACGCCGTATCGGCCGGCAAAATTTTATCCCCGCAGCAGGCAGAGCGGACGTTTTTAGCGCAAGTGAGATCAGCCTTTAGGAACTAGACGGCGTCGCAATAGCGCTTAAAAAGGCACGGAATTTCTTTAAATTAAAATTTTGCCGTAATGCTCGGCTCGCGCTGAATTATCTATAAACTGCACAGGCTAAATTTAACGCTTCGTGTAAAATTTTATCGCGACTTTCTTTATTTCAAAGGCGCAGTTCAAGCCCGAAACGAGGCTCGAATTTTAAAATTTAGCCCAAAAACCTAGCTTGGTTTTAATTTAAAATTTTTTACCTGCGCCCTTTGTGCCTAAATTTCTTAAAAATTCCGCGTACTCCGCCGCGCCTTTTTTCTATCTGCGTGACACTGCTTTCGTAATCCACGCCCGGCGTCTCTTCGGCGCCGTAAAACGCGAAAAACTCGCGCCAGTCGGCGTGAAAATAGTAGCGAAATGCCAGCTCAAATGGCACTAAAATCTTCTCCATCGTGAAATGATATCGCCCGCTAGGCGCGTAGTCGGCGCGCTTGATGCCGGCGCTCACCGCCAGCGCCACGGCGCGCCCCCGTATGCCCTCGCTCGTGCGTCCGTAGGCAAGTCCGTATGTCATCGTCGCATCGATCCAGCTTTTTAAAATCGCGAATCGCGGGCGAGGAGAAATTATGCAGCGGAAATTGCAGTACCAGCGCGTCGTGGGCTTTGATTATCGCGCGCTCGCGCTCACCGTCTATTTCGCCGCTAGGATACTCGCGCGCTAGGTCTCGCACGGTGAAGCTTTGCACGGCGGCCTCTTTCAAAAACTGCTTGTTTATGACCGAATTCTTAATGTCGGGGTGAGCTAGAATGATTAAGCTTTTCATATTTTTCCTTTAAAATTTTGGTTTGGGCGATAAATTTGCCGCTAAAATCGCAGATAGAACTCCGCTTTGAAATTTTATTTTCAAATGAGCGGCGGAATTCTAAGGCAAAATTTCAAGACCAAATTTTAATGCCGAAGCTTCGACGCTTAAATTTGACGCCGAAATTCCGTAGCAAATTTCAGTGCATAAATTTCATAATTAAAGCTTAGCGCCCAAATGCGCCGGGGTCCTATTTCAAAACGATGGCTTGGCGCTTTATTTCCCCGCAGCTAGCAGATCTGCAAGCACCTTTGCGGCGTGATCTTTCGCCTTGACGCTTTTATAGACCTTTAAAATTTTGCCGTCCGCACCGATCAGAAAGGTCGAGCGCACGATGCCCAGATACTCGCGCCCGTAGTTTTTGCGCACCTGCCACGCGCCGTATAGCTTGGCTACCTCGTGCTGCGGATCGCTCAGCAGGATGTGCTTTAGGCTCTGCTTGGCGATGAAGCCTGCGTGGGATTTGGCGCTGTCGGGGCTGATGCCTACGATCACGCAGTCTGCAGCGATAAAGTCATCGTACGCGGCGCTAAATTCGCACGCTTCGGTCGTGCAGCCGGGAGTGTTATCCTTGGGGTAAAAATACAGCGCGATCCTCTTGCCTGCGAAATCCTTTAGCGCGACGCTCGCTCCGTCGGCGTTTTGCAGCGTAAAAGCGGGCGCTACGTCTCCTGCTTGCAGCGTGATTTTGCGCTCGCGATCCTCTGCGCTAAACTCGTCTTCGATCTGTGTTTTTCTCTGCATATCGTGTCCTTTTTTTTGAAATTTTCGGGCTCGTAGCCCAAATCGCGGCTAAATTTTAATCTTTTTTCATAAATTTATCCTTGCTTGGATGAAATTTTGCCTCGCGCCGCAGCTGCACGCGATCGGGTGGATCGCAAGCGAGATCGTTCCAGACAAGAGCGGGCTAGGGGCTTGCTTTGCGGCACGCGAAAAACATTTTGTTGCACATGCTTTGAGGCAGTATGGTACGAGAGCGCCTCGTATCTATCGTGCCACGCAAATCCAGGTTCCTCACAAGCAAAATAACGCTCGTTTTCACAACCCTTCTTAATCTACTTTTAGTTTTTTAACGATATGATTCTACAAATTTTAACAAAGGAGATAACATGAAAACGCTCGTGATTTTATCGCATCCAAATTTTGCCGCCTCGCGCGTGAACAAAGCCCTATCGCAGGTCGCAAAGGGCGCTGCCGGCGTAGAGGTGCGCCATTTGGAGGGACTTTACGGCACCGATACTGCGCGCATAGATGCTCGCACAGAGCAAGACGCGTTATTGGGCGCCGACCGCATCGTATTTTTGTACCCGATGTACTGGCTAAACGTGCCGCCTATGCTAAAAGCCTATATCGACATCGTCTTTTCGCACGAGCTGGTGGGCTCCGGCGCGCTTAAGGGCAAGGTCTTGCAGCTCGCGCTAAGCGCTAGTACGCCGCTTAGCGAGTACTCCAAACGGGGCGCGATCGGCTATAGCATGGACGAAATTTTAACGCCGCTTAAGATCGCGGCAAACTACTGCGGGATGGATTTTGCCGTGCCGTTTATCAGCAGCGGATTTGAGCCCGGCGAGTTTGGCGACGATGCCGTAGATGCCGCAGCCGCGCGCTTTGGCAAGCTTTTACGAGGAGAGCTAAGTCCTAGCGAGTATCAAATTTAGTTTTGCCCCCTTGCGGCTATGAGCTAAAAATTACGATAGTGGTGATACGGGCGACTTAGTAACCGATGAAAGTGCGGCGTTTTGGAGTTAAATTTATATCCGCTCGTAAAGCAAAAAATAAGCATATCCAAGCCGCACCTTAAATTTAGAATCACAAATCGTCGTATTAATTTTACGTCGTCTCCGAGGCAAATTTGACTTATCGGAGACGCTAAACGGAGACGCTAAATTTTGCTTCGTCGCCGCTAATATGCAAATTTAAAAGCTAAATCCGTATAATGTCTTGCGCAAGGTTTTGTTGTTCGTCACTTAGCCTGCGATGTTAAACGCAAGCTTATTTTAGGTCTTCTATATACTCGCTAACAGCCGCCATGTCCTCGTCGCTTAGGTTTTTGGCGTGCAGCTGCATGACTTTGCCCATGCCAAAGGCGTTGTTTGAGCCGTCTTTGTAGCCTTGTAGCGCTTTTATGCGATCTTCTTTGCCGATACTAGTTAGCGCAGGCACTTTGTTTGCGTATTTTGTCTCCGCTTTTTCGCCGTGACAGGCCGAGCATTTTTTGTAAATGGCTTCGCCGCTAGCCGCAAATAGAGATAAATTTAGCGCCAAAACGGCGGTAGCGATGCGATATATTTTCATTTTTCGTCCTTTTTGATAGAAATTTAGACGAGATTATAGTCTTAAAAAGTTAAAAGAAAAATTATAAAAAAAGTTGCAAAAATGAAGCGTCAAAGAGAGAAAAATCGGCGGAAAAACTCCGCCGAAAAGG
>ERZ773009.289-NODE-289-length-36102-cov-8.060393_pt1 | contig 36102 bp, 28 predicted proteins | sample MGYA00580663_ERZ773009 | MGnify/ENA primary metagenome ERZ773009 (study PRJEB29015, sample SAMEA2737969) | human oral metagenome | biome: human oral; feature: human-associated habitat; material: dental | place: China | collected 2026 ... | reverse complement strand
CCGCCCGCCGCGAGCTGGCCGAGCGCCTCCTGCCCTCGCCCCTCGTTCGCGCCGACCCCCTGGCCACGCGCCGCCTGCTGCGCCGCCTGAACGCCGCGCGCACCCAGGCGGCCGAGGAGGACGGCGACCCGGTGGCGCCGATCCCGCTGACGTCGGCCGACCTCGTGGCCGACCCGCGCACCTGGCGCCCCACCATCGAGGAGGCCGAGCGTGCCGGAGGCAAGCGCGCCCGCGCCGCAAGCGCGCTCGCGCGGCCACTCGAGGTCGCCTCGCGCCTGTGGGACCTGGGAATGAACGGCAGCGACCGCCCGCAGGAACGCCTGTGGGAGCTGTGGGAGGCCGCCGGCGTCGCGGACGAGTGGCGCTCCCGAGCGATCGCGTCGGACGAGTCCGCGGGGTGGTACGACGACCAGCTGGACGCCGTCGTCGCCCTCCTGCGCGTCGCCGACGTGTGGCAGCAGCGCAACCCCGCCACAAGTGCGGCGCAATTCGCCGCCGAATTGGCCTCGGGCACGGTCCCCATCGACACGATCTCACGCGTGGGCGTGCGGCCCGCGGGCGTCGAGGTCCTCACCCCCGCCCAGGCGATGGGCCGCCACTGGGAGGTCGTCGTCCTCGTCGGCCTGCAGGACGGGGCGTGGCCAAACCTGCGGCTGCGCGACCGGATCCTGCGCGCAGACCTGCTGGCGGACGCGGGCGCGGGACGAACCAGTGTGGGGGAGGACGGCCGCGAAGAACTCATCGATTCCGTGCGGGCCGCTCGCGCCGCGGTGCTCGATGACGAGTACCGGCTCTTCGTCGCGGCCGTGACGAGGGCTCGGCGCGTCGTCCACGCCGGTGCCGTGCGCGCCGAGGACGCCGCACCCTCCGTCTTCTTCGACCTGGTGGCTCGCCTGGCGGGCACTCCCCGCGTCGGCGACCTGGTACCCGTGGATCCGGTGGACGCGCCCCTGTCACTGTCCGGACACATCGCCGACCTGCGTGCGCGCGCGGCAGCCCCCGACGACCCGGCGGACGCCGACCTGGCGGCCACCCTCCTGGCCCTGCTGGCGCGCGAGGGCATCGCCTCGGCTCAGCCTCACCGCTGGCTGGGCGCGGGCGGAACTCCCACCTGCGCCCGGGACTACCGGGGCGACATCGTGCTGTCCCCCTCGCAATTCGAACGCGCGCTGGTGTGCCCCCTCAGGTGGTTCCTCACGACGGTGGGGGCCGAAGGCACGGCTAACGCGGCGGCAAGCCTGGGAACCCTCGTGCACGCGGTCGCCGAGGAGAACCCGCACGGCACCGCGGAGGAACTGACCGAGGCCCTCGAGGCTCGCATCGACGAGCTGGGCTACAACCTGGACACGTGGGCGGGCCGCGTCGCCGACAGGCGCGCACACGCGATCGTCGACAACCTGGCCAGCTACGTCGTGGGCGTCCCCGGAGACGTCGACGTCGAAGAGACGGTGGAGGCCACGGTCGAGGGCGTGACCATCCGCGGCCGAATGGACCGCCTCGAGCACGTCGACGAGGGCGTGCGCGTCACGGACCTGAAGACCGGCAAGGGCGGCTACACGAAGGCGAGCGTGCGGGACAACCCGCAGCTGGCCGCCTACCAGATGGCCCTCATCGCCTCGGGACGATCGGTCGCGGGCGCGCGCATCGCCCTGCTCGGCGGCGCGAAGCCGCAGATCCTGGATCAGCCACCGCTGCGCGGGCAAGAACTGGAGAAGTGGCTCGATTGCGTGCGCGAGGTGGCTCTCGGCGCCCGCGGCCCCTACTTCCAGGCAAGGCCCTCGCAGGAGGCCTGCCGATACTGCTCCTTCGACCGGCTGTGCCCGGCACGCGAGCGAGGCCGCAAGGTGGTGGAATGACGTGGAACAGGAGAGTGCGATGAGCGTGAGCGCCACCCAGATCCAGGCGATCGTTGACCGCTCGAAGACCCCGACGCCCGAGCAGGTGCGCGTGGTGGAATCCCCGCGCCGTCCCCTCCTGGTGGTCGCGGGCGCCGGGTCGGGCAAGACGGAGACCATGTCGATGAGGGTCCTGTGGCTCCTGGCCAATCACCCGGACCTCACGCCGGCCTCGATCCTGGGCCTGACCTTCACGCGCAAGGCGGCGGGGGAACTGGGGGACCGACTGCGGGCGCGCATCCGCCTCCTCGCGGAGGCGATGCCTCACCTGCGCGAGCGCCTGGACGCGGACCCGGTGTCCCTGACCTACAACTCCTTCGCCGAACGCATCGTCTCCGAGCACGGGATGCGCATCGGCATCGACCCCGACTTCTCGATGCTCTCCGAGGCCGGAGCGCTGGACATGATGCTTCAGATCGTCGAGGCGTGGCCAAGCGACCTCGATGAGGAACTCACGCCCCTGGGCGCCGTCTCCCAGATCCTTCACCTGGCCGGGGAGATCGCCGAGCATGGTTACACGGTCTCCAGCGCCCGGGAGGCACTCGAAGAGTTTGGCCGCGAGCTGGAACAGGTGGGCGACACGAACGAGGACGCGAGGCGGCTCCTGCGCGCCAACCGTCGTCGCATCGCCTTCCTCGGCCCCATCGAGGCCTACCAGCAGCGCAAACGGGACCTGGGATTCCTGGACTTTTCCGATCAGCTGGTCCTGGCCACGCGCATCGTCCGCGAGGCGCCGGTGGTCCGCGAGGCGCTGCGCGAGGAGTTCCGCGCCGTCCTGCTCGACGAGTTCCAGGACACGTCCGTCATCCAGATGGACCTGCTCTCCATGCTCTTTGGCGACCACGCGGTCACCGCGGTCGGCGACCCGAATCAGGCGATCTACGGGTGGCGGGGGGCCTCGGCCTCGTCCCTGGAGTCCTTCCTCGAACGCTTCTGCTCCGCCCCGGCCACGCCGGAGCAGACCCTCACCCTGTCCACCGCGTGGCGCAACGACCGGGCGATCCTGGACGCCGCGAACCGCGTGGCCGCGCCCCTACGCGAGGTCGCCGCCTATCAGGAGGGCAAGCGTGCGCTCAACGCCCAGTCGCCCATCCTGGTGGCGCGCGGAGGAGCGGGAGACGGACGCGTCGAGGTCGCCTACGCCCCCGCCTACGAGGACGCGCTGGGGGTGGTCGTCGACTTCGTGCAGCGCATGCGCTCGCGGGCCGGCGAGGGCGGCAAACGGCGCACGGTCGCCGTGCTGTGCAGGCGACGCAAGGACTTTGCCTACGTGGACGCGGCGCTGCGGGACGCGGGAATCCCCACGGAGATCGTGGGCCTGGGGGGTCTGCTCGACCAGGGGGCGGTCCAAGACGTGCGCGCCGCGCTGGAGCTGGCCCACGACGTGGGTGCGTCCCCGTGGCTGGCGCGCCTCCTGGCGGGCATCGACCTGGGGGCCGCGGACCTGATGGCGCTGGGCGATTGGGCGCGCGTCCTTGCCCGGGCGGAGGGCGCGAGCGCCCACCAGGCGGTCCTCCTCGACGCGGTGGATGCTCCCCCGCAGCCGGGCTGGTCGGCCGAGGGACGTCCGGCGATCAGCGAGGAGGCGGTGCGCCGTGTTCGCCTGCTGGGCGAGCGGCTGCGGGCCGTGCGCGAGGGGGTGGGGCGCACCGTCGTGGAACAGGTGGAACGCACGATCCGCATCATGGGAACCCTCGACGACGTCATCGCCGATCCTCTGTCGATGGGTGGGCGCGCCGCATTGGATGAGTTCATCTCGGTGGCCGCCGCCTACGAGAGGGACACGCCGGGAGCGTCGCTGGGATCATTCCTCGCCTACCTGCGCATGGCGGACGAGCGCGAGGACGGGCTCGAGGCACCCCTGGGGGAACCCGATCCGCGCGCCGTGCAGATCATGACGGTCCACGCCTCCAAGGGACTCGAGTGGGATTGCGTCGTCGTCTTCGGTTTGAGCGACGGCGTCTTCCCGTCGCACGACAAGCGCAAGACGGTGTCGTGGCTGGACGAGCCGCCGAACGACTCCGCGTGGCTGACGGATGCGAGCGCGTTGCCTCACCCGCTGCGCGGGGACCGCGCCGACCTGCCGCCCTTCGCGTTGGATGTGGAGGGCGAGGCCAAGCCTTCCGCCGCGTACTCCAAGTGGATGAAGGGACACTACGGTCGCGCCCTGGGCGTGCACGCAGAGCGCGAGGAGCGACGCCTGGCGTACGTGGCGATGACTCGGGCACGTAGCGCCCAGCTCCTGGTGGGTTCCTGGATCTATCGGACGGGTTCGGCGACGAGGCAGCCGTCGCGCTACCTGATGGAGGCACGCGACGAGCTTTTCGGTCAGGCACCGGACCTGGTCGATGATTCGCTGACGCGCGTCGATGACCGCGGCGTGTGGGCCAGGGGGGACTGGCGAGGCCTGGGGGTCGAGTCGGTGTCCGGGGCGGGGGCGTGCCTGATCGCCCCGCAGCCCGACGACGAGGAGATCGCTCAGAGTTGCGCCGCGGCGGCCTCGGCGACCTTCCCGGAGGAACCGGGTCCCTCGCGTCGACTGGTGGCTGGTGCGGCCGCGGCCGTGGAGGCGCAGATCCGAGCCCTGGCCGGGGACCGCGACGTGTACGAGGCCCTGGCCGAGCTGGGCGACGACCCCGCGGTGAGGGACACGGTTGCCCTGATCGAGGAATATCACCTGGGGCTCGAGACCCCGGTCGTGGACCTGTGGGCCGAGAGGGTCCCCGCAACCTCCGTCTCGGCGCTCCTCCACGATGGCGAGGAGTTTGCGCGCGACATGCGTCGCCCCATGCCGTCCGAGCCCAGTTACTTGTCCGCGCTCGGCACCGTGTTCCATGCGTGGGTGGAGCGAGAACTTCACCTGGCCTCCGCGGATCCCGCCTCCGAGGCCTTCGAGCTTGCCACCGGCGAGGACGCCGCGTTGGCGGGCGGGGACGGAACGGACGAGGCCCTGCTGACGGAGGGGGAACGCGGCCGCCTCGACCGACTCCGCGCGAACTTCCGCGCGTTTGTCGCCACGCGCCTCGCGGGCTATCGGGCGGTCGCGATCGAGGAGGCCTTCTCCGTGGAGGTGGGCGGCGTCTCCGTCCAGGGGCGCATCGACGCCGTCTTTGAGCGAGTGGGCGAGCAGGGGCCGCGTTTCCTGGTGGTCGATTGGAAGAGCGGGGCACCGATCACCGCGACGACGAAGCCCGACAAGATCGCCTACTTCGTCACCCAGCTGCGCCTGTACCGGCGCGCATGGGCGGCCCGCACGGGGGTGGGCCCAGAGGAGGTGGGGGCGATGGTCGCTTTCCTGGCGGTTCCCTCCCACTTCTCGCTTGACGAGCTGGAAGACGCCCTCGGTGGTGCCGCGCCGCTGGACGAGGCGCTGCGAGGCGCACTGGGGAGGGCAGAGACGTCCCCCGGGGGAGGAGAGGCCCCCGAGTGAGTCTTGTGGGTCATGGACGATTGACAGGCCTTTTGTGGATCGGCCATCACGGCTCTCACCTGCGCGAATGGGGCGCCTGACACGGGCGAGGGCGCGCGTTGGGCCTCCTTCAGTGCGTGACCTTCCGCTTGTTGGTCCCGGGGATACGCTGGTACAGTTGTCCTGTCAATTTCAATGACGAGAGACGGCACATATTGGACTGCCCCACGGGTGCGCTACTCGCAGGCGCCTGCGGTTCGGGCGGATCCTCGGCGGGTGGCTCCGGCGGCGACCGGGTCCACCAGATGTACACGTGGGTGTCCACGGAGAACGACCGCGCCCAGTGGCAGTCCTTCGTGGACGCCGCCAAGGAGAAGGACCCGAACTTCACCCTGACCTTCGACGGTCCGTCCTTCAACGACTACTGGACCAAGGTCAAGACGCGCATGGTGGGATCCGACGCGCCCTGTATCCTCACCACGCAGGCCGCTCGCGCACAGGAACTTTCCGGACTTCTCGAGCCTCTCGACTCCTACATGGAAGCCGCTGGAATCCACGCCTCCGACTATAACGCTGCGATGATGCAGGGGATGACGGTGGACGGCAAGGTCCTGGCACTGCCCTACGACGCCGAGCCGGACGTCCTGTACTACAACCGCGAGATGTTCGAAAAGGCCGGGCTGAGCGAGCCCACGACCTCCTACACGACGGAGCAGTTCCTCAAGGACGCGAAGGCTCTGACCCCCGGCGCGGCGTGCTCGTGGGACGGCTGACCCTGCGGGCGGGGGAGCGGCCGCCGTGCGACGCGCGTGGGGATTCCTTCCCCGTCGTCGTTGACGCCCCTCGGTCCTAACGCGAAAGTGTGGGTGCGGGCAATGCTCGCACCCACACCCTGTCCACACCAGCAGCGGCACCGTCGCCACGATCGTCGTCGCGATGGGTAGCGTCAGAGCCTGAGATTCCTGTTCCGATGGGGTGATATCGCATGGGAAGTGCCCCAAGGAGATGGAAACGACAGGAGCTCACTGTACGATGAGGTCATCGATACGTGCCCGGGAGGAGGGACGCTATGAGCGCGCGCGTGGCTGTCAGTCAGTCAGTGCTGTCGTGGGCCCTCCAGCGCTCTGAGCGTACCTACGAGGAAGCACTGACGAAGTACCCGCACCTTGGGGACTGGATGGATGGAAGTCTCCAGCCTACCCTCCGCGACCTTGAGAAGTTCGCGGTCTTCACCCACACGTCCCTCGGTGCGCTCATCATGCCTGAACCTCCTGATGAGACGCTGCCCATCGCCGACATGCGCACCCGTGAGAGTGCCGTCATCGAGCGTCCCTCCGGGAACCTTCTCGACACCATCGACCGTTATCAGCAGTTCCAGGATTGGTATCATGATTACGCTCTTGAACAGGGGGCCGAGAGGCTTCCATTCTTGGGCAGCGTGAATGGGGACGCTGATCCCCGCCGTGTTGCTCGGGATGTGCGTAGTCTCCTGCAGCTTGAACTATTGGAAGCGAAGGCACCGGATCAGTGGCGTCGTCGTCTTGTGAGTGTGCTCGAAGATGCAGGCGTGTTGGTTATGATGAGCGGAATCGTTGGAGCGAATACTCAACGGCCTCTATCTACGGACGAGTTTCGTGGCTTTAGCCTTTACGATGACATTGCCCCGCTGATTTTCGTCAATCTCGCCCGAGAACCATACAGTGCTCAAAACTTCACGCTTGTTCACGAGTTTGCTCACTTGCTGCTAGGGCATAGTGCGCTTTCAGGAGGAGATAATACGCTGGGGGGCAGTGGCGAGGAAGCATGGTGCAATCGTGTCGCCGCGTTTGTGCTGTTACCTGATGAGGCTCTGCAGGCTTTCGATACGGCTACAACCGTGCGGGACTACCGCGCAGTCGCGCATCGCTTTGGCGTGTCCGCTGAGGTAGCACTCCACAGGCTGCACGGTGCTCACCGGATCGATGAGGGGCATTACTGCGCGCTTCTAGAGGCGGTGCGCGCTGACTACGGTGGTGAGAAGCGCAGTAGTGGTGGCGGTAACTACTACAACACCCTCACCGCGCGTCTTGGGCGTTCATTTGCGACCGCGGTCATCACATCCACCTTGGAGGGGCGTACGGGATTCACGGAGAGCTTCCGTATGATCGGCACCCACAAGAGGGACGTGTTCGACAAGCTGGCGAAACACCTCCAGGTGGTGTGACCGATGTATGTCCTGGACACGAACATCTTCATTGATGCGGCGAACGCATACTATACGTTTGATCTGGCACCCGGGTACTGGGATTTCCTGGTTCAGCTCTTCGACTCGTGCCACGCCGTGAGTATCAAGTCGGTGTACGACGAACTGGACGGCGCGAGCGAGGATGATCCTCTCAAGGCATGGGCGAAGCTGAATAAGCAACACTTCGTTGCTCCCGACTCGCGCGTCGTCTCCTGCTATCAACGGGTCTCCACGTGGGCAATGAGCAGCCACGAGCAGCGAGCCGTCAATGAGTTTCTCCGGGTCGCGGACTCCTGGATCGTCGCGCACGCAATGGCTTGCGGATGGGTGGTCGTCACGCACGAAAAGTCGGCGCCGGCATCCAAGAGGCGGATCAAGATACCCGACGCGTGCAGCGAATTTGGAGTGGAGTGTCTCAATCCCTTTAAGATGCTTGAGCATGAAGGAATGAGACTCACGCTCTAGCTCTGCTTGCGCAGCATCGGTGAATCAGCTGACACGGGCGAAAGCCTACGTTGGTAGCTTCTATGACGCCAGCAGCGGCACCGTCGCCGCGATGGCGAGGGGGCGAAGACGCGTTGGGGAATGCGGGCAGCCAGGCGGCGCCCCGCCCACGCGCATGCCAGCACCACGGGAGCAAGCGCTCCGATGAGCGGCAGATGCTCGAGGTGCAGCAGTCCCATGCCGATGGTGACGGGGGCCTTGATGACGTTCACCGTGAAGAAGAACCACGCCGTGGTCCCTAGGAACCCGCTCTCCGAAAAACGCGAGGCCAGGCCGGGGATTGCGGTTTTGGCCAGTCCCGTCAGCGCACCGAGAATGTCGCTTCCGCACCTTTCCTGTTTCGCGCGGGAATCCGAGGAATCGCGCGACGGGGCTCACTGACCCAGCAGGGTTCCCTTGACGTAGTCGCGCGCGATGCGCGCGTACTCGAGCGGGGGAGCGATCGTCGGATCCTGCTCGGCCTCGACCAGGATCCAGCCCCGGTAGCCGTGCTCGACGAGGAAGGCGTAGGGCTCCGTGAAGTCGATCGTTCCGTCGCCGGGAACCGTGAACATGTCGGCGAGGAAGGAGTCGAGGAAGGATCGCTTGGCCTCGTGGGACTCCTCCATCTTCGCGGGGCGCACGTCCTTGAAGTGCACGTGCTTGATGCGGTCGATCGCCCCGTGCAGCAGGCCCATGACATCGCCGTCGCCCACGAATGCGTGGCCCGTGTCGAAGAGCAGCGAGACCTTGTCCGAATCGGTCAGCTCGAGCAGGCGAAGGGTCTCGTCCTTGGTCTGGATGTCGGTACCCAGGTGGTGGTAGACCAGATCGAGGCCGTACTCGTGGGCGATCTCGCCGAGCTTGTTGAGGCCCTGCGCCAGGACCGGCCACTCCTCGTCCTTCAGGACGGGCTTGTTGTCGAAGATGCAGATGTCGCGCACGCCCTGCACCGAGCCGGTCTGCTCGGAGACGACGACGCGGGTCGCCCCCAGGAACTGCAGGTACTCACAGGTGGTGCGGAAATCGGGGATGACCGCGTCGACGCCGTCGCGGACGATGAAGCTGGAGAACCACTGGGCAACGATCTTCAGGCCCGCGGCGTCGGCCTTCTCCTTCGTCTCCTCCTTCGAGGGATACCAGCCGGCAACCTCGGTGCCGGCGAAGCCGGCCTCGGCCAGATCATCGAACATGACGTCGATCGTGTTCCATTCGCCGACCTCGGGAATGTCATCATTGCGCCACGCGATGGGGTGCATGCCCCAGGTGATGCCATTGGGGTCCGAGATGGCGGTTGCGGGAGCGTAGACGTGAGTCATTGCAGCTCTCCTATGAGTCGCGGGGAAGCATCGGCCACTATGTCGGTGGCAGCTATTGTAGCAAACTATGGACAATTGTCTAGACAAATGAGTGAGTGAGGGGCAGCGTGGACGTCGTACAGCACCCGCGCCCACTCGATCAGGAGAAGTGCTTCTCCATCTCCGTTTCGATCTCCTCCAGCGACTTGCCCGAGGTCTCGGGCATGACATGGAAGAGGACGGCGGCAACCACGAGGTTGACAATACCGTAGATGGTATAGGTCAGGCCGCCGCCCAGGCCCTCGATCATAACCGGGAAGGTCCAGCCGACGATGGCGTTGACGATCCACAGGCAGAAGATAGCGGTCCCATTCATGACCCCGCGGACGTTGTTCGGGAAGAGCTCGCCCATCATTGTCCACACGATCGTCCCATTCGAGGACTGAACAATGAGCATGAACACGGCCATGAGGCCAAGGACGGCGTAGGCTGCCCACGCCGGGGGTGTCTGCTGTGCGTTCATGTACGGCGCGATGGCGAATTGGAACACAGCCGCAATGGTCAGGAGGGACAGACCCACGCCGATGACGTCGGCGATGAGGATCTGGCGGCGACGGAACTTGAGGATCAGCCAGATACCGAGTGCGGATCCAACGACAGACATGACGCCGTTGGCGACCTGAGCGACGATCGCCGACGAGGTGTCCATGTCGGCGTACTGCAGGACCTTGGGTGCGTAGTACATGACGGTGTTAACGCCCGTGAGCTGGTTGGTCGTGCCCAGGAAGATGCCGACGATCATGAGCCTGCGTAGCCAGGGGGTTCGCCAGACGTAGCCGAAGCCTTTACGCTCACTGGAGGTCTCGGCCCGGTGGACGGCCACAATGTCCGCGAGCTCCTCCACCAGGGGCCCATCGATGGCCTCGTTGCGCACGCGCTTGAGGGTGCCGATCGCCTCGTGCAGGCGGTCCTTGGCCACGTACCAGCGCGAGGATTCGGGCATGAGACGAATGCCGATCCACAGGGCGAGGGCGGGGATGGAACACAGGATGATCATGTAGCGCCACGTGTCGCCGTTGCCGGTGGCGACGGATAGCTGGGCGAGGAACTCGTGGTACTCCGCAGTGCTGAGCGTGCCACCACGCGAGGCCTGCATGAGCGCCAGGGTATCGAACGAGATCGTGTGGCCGATGTGCTCGGCGGGAAGCAGACCCGAGGGGTCGGCGGTGACGGTCAACTCGGGTCCGCCGCGCATCGTGGCGATCAGCGCGTTGATCGAGAAGGCCAGGAGCTGACCGGTCACGATCATGAGCTGGTCGACCGCGACGATCGCACCGCGGATGCGTTTGGGGGCCGTTTCGGCCAGGTATACGGGAACAGTGGCCGAGGCGCCGCTGACGGCGAAGCCGAGGACCGCGCGGAAGACGCACATCACCCACACGTTGAGGGAGATGGCGTTGCCGACCGCCCCGAAGAAGAACAGGATCGCGAGGAGCGTGATGTTGTGGCGGCGTCCCCAGCGGTCGGACATCATGCCACCGAACAAGGCTCCGAACGCGGCGCCGAGCAGGAGGACGCCGGAGATGCCCCCCTCTTCCAGGGGCGTCAGGCCGAGGCCTTGCGCGTGTAGGGCAGGGCGCCGGAGATAACGCCCGTGTCATAGCCGAAGAGCAGTGAGCCTAGGGTGGCGACTGCTGCGATGACGAAGACGCCGCGACGCGGCCCGGACGCGGGTGTCTCGTCGACGGCGTCGTGCAGCTGAGCTGGCGTCACCGTCGCGAGCGACAGATTCTTGGCGGACATGGGTTTCCTTAACGTCGTTGTTGGAACATTGTAGTTAGCGATCGAAGGTAGCGGGAAGCGTCACGCGTGTGACGCGGTGCCATGCGCCGTCCGCCGCGGAGGCAACCACCGCCTCGTCGACTTTCGTGTCCTTCGCGATGGATGAAGAGGTGGGGTTGTTCAGGGGTGTGGACAGAGCCGGTGACGATGGAGGTGGCGGGGAACTTCGCGATAGTATTGATGTCTGATTGTTAGGATGATATATCACTACGGTGTGGAGGCTACTGGGCGAAGAGATTGGCCTCGAAGGAGTAGCGTGAAGCCCGGTAGATGTGGTCGCCGTATTCAACGATGCGACCCGAGGGATCGTAGGTCGTGCGCTGGGTGGTGAGCAGGGCGGCGCCGCGGTGTTCGGACAGGAGCTTGGCCTCCTTGGTTGTGGCGCTGCGGGCGCCAATCACCTGGCGCGCCGAGGCGAGCGTGACGCCACGCTCGCGCATCAGGTCGTAAAGCGAACCCGACTCGAGTTCCTGCATCGACGGTGCGATGTCGGAGGGGATGGAGTTGGTGAGAATGGCGATGGGTTCGTCGTTGGCAAAGCGCGTGCGCTCAATGTGAACGATGAGCGTTCCCTCGTCGACGCCCAGCGTGTCGGCCTCCTGGGCGCTAGCCGGGCGCGCCTCGTAGCGCTGGATTGTCGTGTGTACCTTGTGTCCGGCCTCCACGAGGTCTCGCATGAGGGAGGAGAGCTCCATGGGGCGATGGACGTGGCGCGGGGAGACGATCGTTCCGACCCCGCGCCGACGCGTCAGGAAGCCGCGATCCACGAGTCGCTGCAATGCCTGGCGGGCGGTCGGCCGCGAGACGTGCAGGCGGGCGGCCATGGAAAGTTCGTCCTCGAGGCGAGTGTTGGCCGGGAGAGTCCCGGAGTTGATGAGCTGCGCAATGGGCTCGGAGATCTGGAAGTACAGGGGGACCGGGGAGGAGCGGTCGAGCGTGATGTCGGGGACGTAAGGGGTGTGTGCTGTGGTAGTTGACGATCGGGGCATGGTGAGACCTTCGTATCCTGACACCGGGGTTTCGGTAAATTCTATAGGGTTACATAGTATCAGCGTTGGCATCGTTCGCAGGTGCGACGCGCTGAACCTATTGTATGGACAAAGATTGATGATTGTTCGCCGATAGTGCATCCTTGGAACGTCGGGCTCGACATACCCCAACGAAGAGGAAGGAGCTGGCATGTCAGCACTACGCAGACATCCTGACAATGGGGCGCTCCGGCGTCGACATCTTTCCACTCCAGGTCGGCGCCCACCTCGAGGACGTCGAAACCTTTGGAAAGTTTCTCGGAGGAAGCCCGACGAACGTCGCCGTCGGGGCCGCTCGCCTCGTTCCCCGCGCCCACTGCCTTCTCGGCGTCGGAGGGGGAGTCGGAATCGTCCTCGGGCTTGTGCTCACCCCGGCCCCCTCCTACCCGCCCTCGCCCTCGTTGCGTGCTCCCTCACCCTCCTGGTTGTCGCGTCCCTCCTTGCCCGAGTCGCCCTCCTGGCTGGCCTCACGGGGGGGCGCGACGTCGAGGCGTTCCTCGCGCTCAGGGACCTGCACGGACCGAGGATGGCGGCCGCGAAGACGACGGTCATCGCGCACGCGAAAACTGGCGATGGGGGCGGCGGAAGAGGCCTGCTCGGTGCGAACGGGCCGGATGGTGATCGTCAACGTGTGCGGGAGACGCAGACCAAGGCCGTGCGGACCCACACGGCCTTGTGAAGGGAAGGGGGGCGAGCCTGTCCGGCACGTTCCTTCCGACGCAACAATCCTATTCAGCCGACGGGTTAATTGTTCAGATAAAAACAAGTGGCGTGAGGAATGGACAAATGCCCAGATATGTCAGTAAGTCTTGGGCTGTGCTATCGCGCTCGCCGCGCGGCGATGATCCGCGGCTCAGCCTTGCGAGGCCGCGTCACCACCGGCGTTGCGAGCAGCGTTCTTCTCGGACAGTAGCGTCGAGGCGATGCACGCATACTCGCGCGCCCGCACGGGCCACGTCCACGCGTCGATAAGGTCCGGCTGCGCCAGAGGCGTCGGCTCGCGCAGAAACGAGCGCAAGGAGTCGACCAGTGACTCCAGGTTCCTCTCCTCGGTGATCACCACCGGGTGCCCCTGCTCCGCCAGGAGCCTCGCCCCCGGTACCGTGAAGGTGACGACGCGGCCGCGCTCGGCGAGCGCTTCGAGAAGCGTCGTCTGGAATCCCTCGGATAGAACCGTCGGATTGACGAGGGTCGCCCCGGCGAGACGCGAACGCACCTCCTGCGCGCTCACCCGCCCCGGCGCGCAGAGCCGATCGGCCAGGTTACGATCGGCGATGAGAGCACGGGCCGCCTCAAGGTCGGCGCCCGCGCCCAACAGCTCCCCGGTGACCTCCACTCCCTCCCCGTTCAGGCGCGCCACGGCCTCGATGAACGTGTCCCAGCCCTTGCCGGGCACCATGCGCCCGACGAACACCAGGTGACGGTGGCGATCCGCGATGGACTCTGGACGCGAGCAGGGAGGCGTGATCGCGTTGTAGAAGACATCGGCGTGCACCCCGCCCAGCCGCGAGGCAAAGTCCGCGGCCTGCTCGGAGACCCCGAGGACGCGGTCGGCGTGTCGCAGCACGTAGCGTCCCATCGTCACGTCAACGACGCGCGAGGCTGCAGCGATCACGGGGGACGAGGCCGCGACGAAACCCGAGCCGTGCTCGGTATGAATGACCGGAAGCCCCGCCTTACGGGCCGCACGGACCCCGACGAAGCTCATCGGGAAGAAACGCGTGTGAACACTGACGATATCGATGTGCTCACGCGCCAGGAAACGCGCGATTCGACGGGTCGCCCCGGCGGAGGGGAAGCTAATGACGTCGGCGATGGGAAGGTGAGCGCGGTCCGTGCGAACATCGACCTGCTCCTCCGTGCGATGGCCGGGCTCATCGGAGATGGTCAGGACGAACACCCGATGCCCCAGCTGAGCCAGGGACACCGACAGGTGGTAGATGTGGGACTCTAACCCACCCAGGCGCGGGGGGTAGCTGTTCACGACGAACGCGATACGCATAGGGAATCCTTCAGTCGGTAGTGGGCTGGGCGCCGGTGGGCGCGTTGCGGGCGGGGATCAGCATGACAAGAGCGAAGAGGAGGGCGAGCAAACCCATGGTGGCGGCATACGCCAGTGACGCGCCCATCATGGCCAGGGAGCGTGTGAGCGCTGGAGCGAGCAGGTATGCGGTGGCGCCAGCCGCCACGAAGACCGCTAGGACCGCCCGCAGGCGGCGCATCGTCGCCAGGGCGTAGTAGAGGATGACGCTGGCCGCGTTGAGTGCGCCTGCCAGGACGAGCACCATTAGCTCGCCTACGTATCCCGACACGTCCGTGCCGAACACGAGGGTCAGGAGGGGAGGGCCGATCATATAGGTGACCGCGGCGACGATGGCGAAGGCGCCGGCCGTCGTCAGGAGGCCCCTGCGCACGATCGAGAAGAACTCGCCTCGCTTCCCCTCGGTCCAGCGCAGCGCCATGCGCGTGAGCAGCGGGCGGAACACGAAGAGCGAGAGCATGTTGATCGCCACCGCGGGCATGTAGATGATCGCGAAGACACCCAGCTCCTCGTCGCCGAGCGCCGCATGAATCGCGAAGCGTGGCGCGTTCGCCAGGTACTGGTTGAGGAACGCGGCGACGAAGAGAGGCAGGCACTCCCACAGGATTCCCGCGACGCCCCGCACGTTCAGGGAGGGAAGGAGTGGGAAGACGCCCCGAGCGGGTAGCCCGTAGGCCACGATGAGGACCACGCAGGTGACTGCGAAGGTGATGAGCGTCGAGGTCAGCAAATCCTGGGTGAACCAGTACAGGCCCGACCATAGGAACGTGGTTGTAAATATGCGCGCGAAACAGGCCTTTCCCGCGATGTCAAGGCGGCCCGAGCGCTGGAACTCGGAGTAGTACACGTCTTCGAAGGCGTCGAAGATCCGCAGGAGCGCCATCGCGGCGATCACCGTAAAAGCGGGGTAGGGCTCCTTCGTCGAGGCGGTCCACGAGTGGTAAGCGATGAGGCCGACCATGACCAGACAGGTCAGCAGGCGCGTCGACAGGTAGGTGCCGAAGTCGAAGCGGCGCCGCACGTCGGTCACGTGGAAGGTGCGCACCTCGTACAGGCCCACCGTCTGATACTGCTGGCCGATCGCCAGAGCCAGCGTGAACAGCCCGTACTGGGCGCGGGCGAAGGAATCCGTGGCGCCCGAGCGCACGATCGCCACGCCCATGATGACCACGGCGAGACTCGACATCAGGGAGGCCGCCGTGTTCCACAGGTAGTCCCGGCCCAGCTGACCGCGCGACTCAAGGGCCTCCCCGGTGGCCTCGACCTGCGCGTCACCGCTATCCGAGGGAATAGACGAGGCCGTGGTGTCCTTCTCGCTCACAGGTCGCCGCCCTCGGTCGCAGCGTCGAGGCCGGGATCGTTGGGGCCAAAAACGATGCGATACGGCTCGTGGGTCACGCGATCGCGCGGGTCGGGGATGCGCATGTAGTCGCCGTATCCCCGCGTCAAGACGACGTCGTAGGCGGCCGGAATGCGAAGAGTGATGTCGTCAAAGGGAACGACGCGCGCGGGGAAAAGCTCGGCCTCCGAAGCGCTCCAGCGGCGCGGATCGCGCGTTGAGAAGTCGCCGTACAGCGTCGTCCCATCCGCAGCCTTGACGGGGTTGTCGCGGCCCTTGAGAGCGGCACGCAGCCAGCGGCGATACAGGGACGCCTCGTTCACGCGCAGCGCGCGCATCCCCCAGTGGGCGCAGGCCATCGCGAAGGCCGCGAGCTGACGAGCAGGCGTCGGTAGACCCGTCGGCGGGCACGGAATCGAACGAAGGAACATGAGCCTGGCCCACAGCCACGTGCCACGCAACTGTGCGCGGAAACGAGCCGGATCCTCGGCGATCTCGTCCAGGACGAACAAATCGACACCGATCGGCATGCGGAAGGGCCGATCCTTGGCCACCTTGGAGATGAACTCCGACCCCTTCAAGCCCAGCACCCCGAAGCTAATCGGGTAATCCGAGTGAGAGGCGGGGGACGCGATGAAGAACTCATCTCGCAGGAGGGCGGGGGCCTCGGCAATGAAACGCTCGTAGTCCGGGCGGGGCATGCACACGTCCCCGTCGTCGTCCCACGGGATAAAGCCCTGATGGCGTACCGCTCCGATCGCCGTTCCGCCGTAGGCGACGTAGCGAATGTCCAGGAGAGTGCAGACGCGGTCGATCTCGGCCAAGCACCGCTTGGTAACGCGCTGAATGGCTGCCAGGGTTGCGGGATCAGCTTCGCTCATGTGTGTCCGATCAACAGTGGGTGGATGGCTTAGAGGATGGACTCGTAGGGGCCGAAATCAACGACGGCCGGAGCGTGGTTGTAGCGCTTGTCCGGCGGCGGCAACTGCATGTAGTCGCCGTAGCCCCGGCGCAGCAGCGCATCGTAGTCGTGCTGGATCATCACGGTGATGTCCTCGAAGGGGACCCGCCGAGTGGGGAAAAACTCCTCCTCGCGCACGATCCAATTCTGCGGGTCGCGCATCGTGAAGTCCGCGTACACCCCCGTTCCCGCGCCCTCGTAGCGGCGGACGGCACGCTCCCAGCGGGCCTGCAGGCTGCGCGGGGTTGCGCGCAGTGCCTTGAGTCCCAGGTGCGCCACGGTCGTCGCCGAGTAGATGAGTGCCTTCTTCCACGTCGGCGGATTGATGAGGTAGGGGCGAGCGGTGCCCTGCAGGAACAGCAGGCGTCCCCACCACCAGGACGCGCGAGACATTGCGCGGAAGGCCTTCTCGTCGGCGGGGATCTCGTCGAGGGGAAGAATGTCGACGAAGAAGGGCATCCGATAGGCCGAATCGCGGGCCGCTTCCGGGACGAGGAGGGTCCCGGGGATCACCATCTTCGTGAACATGAACGGAAAGTCCTCGCACGTGCGAGTGTTATCCAGACGGAAACGCTCATCCATGTGCTTGGGCGCCTCGGCGAGAAAACGCTCGTAGTCGGCGCGCGTCATCATCACGTCAATGTCGTCGTCCCAGGGAATGAAACCCCCGTGGCGAATCGCCCCGATGGCGGTTCCCCCGTAGACCGCGTACGACACCCCGATGAGCCCGCAGACACGGTCCAGTTCCGCCAGGATCAACGTCAGAAGCTTGTGCACCTTGGCCAGGTCACTCCGGGGTGTCGCCATAAGTCCTCCACTTGTGGAAAGCTGGTGGGCGCATGCGCGCCCACCAGCCATTGTCTCACGCCTGATTACGGCTTTCCGTCCCAGTGCGCCTGGGAAGGAGATCACCCCACGAGGGGGTTGCCGCCAGAACCGTGCCGACGAGAATCACCGCGCAGCACAGGATCTGGAATGCGGTGGGCACCGTCCCCTGCAGCACGAGAGCGAAGATGACCGCCCACGCCGAATACGAGATGTTGAGCGCCATGCCGCGCGACGCCCCGATCGCGGACAGCGCCTTGTAGTAGAACAGGTACGAGGCAGTACCCGCCAGGCCCGCGAGGACCGCGACACCGGCCGAGAGATGGGCGAGGGAGTGCAGCGTGAAGCCAAAGACTCCCGCGATGGGTGCGACGATGAAGAGATAGACCGCCGCCGAGGTCGTCTCGCGGATCTGCAACGCAACCTCGTTGTCCACGGTGTCGTCGCGCATCCCCCAGGTCAGGATCACGGCCTCCGATCCCCATCCGACCACGCACGCCAACGCTCCCGCGACTCCGAGAACGGCGTTGCCGCCCTCGACGGCGTCGGTGGTGGCCGTCCACCCGGTTGCCACGATCGCCGCCAATGCGACCAGCAGGGCCACGATCTGGCGGGCCGCCATGGACTCCTTGAGGAGGACGAAGGCCAGCAGCGTGCCCAGGGCCGGGTAGAACGTGGAGATGATGGCCGTCGGCCCGGGGCCGATGTTGTCGATCGCGATCAGGTAGCCGCTCATGCCGATCGGCCCGCCCAGTAGCGCCGCGGCGACCACGGCCCGTCCCGCGCGGCTGCGCAGCGCCTTCGCGCTGTCCCGCAGGCGTCCGCGAATCGCCATGTAGACCAGCAGGATGACGGCACACGCCACATCATGCAGGACCGCTCCGGCCAGGGCCGACTGCTCGAAGGACGCGAAAGGCGTCATCGCCAGAGCGATCGCCAACACCACCGTGTCCAGACCCCACAGGGCACCCGAGAAGATTCCGTAGCGCTTACCTCCACTCTCCTTCCTCATGCCAGCTCACCGCCCTGCGTGTTCTCCTGAGCGTGCTGCGCACACGCCTCGTAGGAGGCGAGCAGCGAATCGAGGGTGCGCGTCGCGTGCGAATAGTAGGTATAGAGCCATTCGCCCACGTCGTCGCCCTCGGCCTCCTTGACGAGCGCCCACACGTACCAGCACCAGCCCGCGAAGACCTCGTAGGAGAAGAAGTGCCTCTCCTCGCGCTCGCTCGGTGCGTGCCCGAGGTAGAACTCCAGGGCGGCGCGTGCGCGCTCGCCGTTCATCTCCGGCGTGCACACGACCATCGTTCCAAAGTCTGCGGCCACGTCGGACATGCCGGCGTACTCCCAGTCGATGAGGCTGATGGCTCCGTCCGTGGACACGAGGAAGTTGGGCGGGAAGAAGTCATTGTGGGAGGGGACCACCTCGAAGCCGTCGGCGTCGGCAAACGCCTTCAGGCGCGCGACCTTCTCGCGCAGCTCGCGGTATCCGGGTACGTCGATCGGCCCGAACTGGCGCAGAATGTTCTCGTAACGGTTGGCCTCGGTGATGAAATCGAAGGACCTCTTGAGGATGCGCCCCGAGCAGTGGAGCGCCCGATCCATCTCCATCGCCGCGCGAAGCTCCTTCTCGCTCGTCACATCCAAGTTGCGAACGTCGGTGATGAAGCGAGAGATCTTCCAGCCCGCCTGCGGGTCTCCGGCGACGAAGGTGTCGTCAATGCCCAGCTCGGCGGCCAGTCGCAGGGCGGCGAACTCGGCGCTGCGGTCCACGATCTTCTCGGTCCCAATGCCCGGATGACGGTACACGTACTGCGCGTCGCCCACCGCGAAGTGGCACGACAGGTTCGTGATGCCCTGTTTGAGCGGATAGAAGTCGCGGATATCGGACTTCGCGCAGCCGAGCGTTTGCACGATGTGATCGAAGACCTCCGAGTCCACGTTCTCCATGAACAGCGGGTCGAAGCTGCGAAGCTCGTCGACGGAGTCAAACTCGTGGATGACTCCGTCCGGGTAGCGGCGAATCACCATGTCGAAGGACTTGATGTGGTCGAGGTAGATGGCCTCCCAGAGCTTGGCCGCGGTCTCCGGCCGGTCGTAGACGCTCTCCAACACGGTGCGGAACTGAGCGGAGAACGCGCGGTCGAAGTAGACGTGGCCGAGCATGACCCACGCGTCCGCGCCGCCGATGCTCGCGCCCGTAATCCGGTCGGAGGGACCGACCTTGAGGCACCACTCGGGCGTGGGACCCTCCACGTAGTTGGCCGAGTAATAGGCCTTGTACACGTAGGGTTCGAACGGGTTCGTCGTGAAGTAGTCGTCGGAGGAACACACGTAGGTGTTGTCCAGGATGTCTCGCACCAGCCACAGGGAGCCGTTGTTGTTGCGGGTGGCGTACTCGCGATTGACGACGATGTTCACTCCGTACTTCTTTCCGAGGTAGAAGAAGTACTCCTTCTTGTAGCCCACAACCATCGTGACGTTGGTGATTCCGGCCTCGTGAAGCTGGCGGATCTGGCGCTCCACCAGGATCTCCCCGCGCACCTTGAGCGTACCCTTGGGGCGCTCGTAGCTGATGGGCGCGAAACGCGAGGATATGCCGGCGGCCATGATGACGGCGCCGGTGACCCGGTAGGGTTCGAGGGCCTCGCGGCCAGCGGGGGTCAGGGCGCGGTCGTCAATGTAGCCCAGGGCCTCGCACTCGCGGGTCGCCGTGTTGACGCGGCCCAGGCTCATCCCGGTGACCTCGGAGAGGGCGCGCTGGGTGAGGGGGCGCTCCTCCTTCAGGAGCGTGGACAGGATGTTGAACTGAGGTTCGGTGAGGGAACCGATGGTGCAGGATGCCATGACCTCCCTTTCGTTCACTAGGTGAAATGCTGACTGCGCGTTCGAGCTTAGCACTCAATCCTCAAACTGTGAACATGAGGGGTTTATCCCACTCCACCGCTTCCCAGGCCTTGCCTCTAGTCGCGCGGCGAGGCCGAATCGCTCACTTCCTCGCGTGTGAGAAGCAGCGCAATCGTCAGGGCCACGATGAAGGCGAAGGAGGCTATCAGGCACACCGCGCTGGGCCCGATGGGGGCGCTTTCCCACCACCACGATGCCTCTTTGCTGAGGTTCAGGGTGTTGGACGAGGCGCTGCCGTGCGTGTAGCGCAGCAGGAGCGTAAAGATGGCGTAGAAGTTGAGCGTTCCCAGGAACACTGCGAGCATGCCGACCTGGGGGCGCGTGATCGTGCGCTCGCGCCGATCCATCGTGAGCATGAAGAAGAAGAGGACCGCCAGCAGGGGCATCATGTAGCGCGGCTGGTAGGAGATGACGTTGTTGAAGCGCTGGAGGACACCCAGGAGGATCGGAACCCCCGCCATCGCTCCAGCCAGCATCAGGGATGTCATTGCCTTACGCCACGACCACGAACGAACCCCCGCAATGATGATGGCGCCGGCAATCAGGAGGCCGATCGTCGACACGAAGCCGTCGTAGGGCACGTCCATCCATCCCGGCCCCCAGCGGTAGCCGTAGAAGCCTGCGAAGAACTGGGGGAGCGCGTGCAGGTTCGCCGCAAGCGCCTGAATGGCAGACATGTTCGGCGTGTCCGTCGACACGAGGGTGTTGGACGCGACGCTCGTCGATCTCATGATGAGGATTCCAATGATCGAGGCGAGCAGGGCGAGCACACCCTCGGGCCAGCGATCGCGGCGCCAGCGCACCGCGAAGATCAGGGCAGCCGAGACGACGAAGAGGAAGAAGGCCGCGTCCGCGCGCGACGTGCACGCCAGGAGGGCGCCGATTGCGGCCCCTCCCATGAGACTCCAGCGGCGCCAGCCCTCGGAGTTGGCGGCCGACCACAGTCCCGCGGCGAAGGCGAGGACCCCGGAAAATGCCCACGATGAGGGGTTGTTCGACGCGATGAAGTAGATACCCATCGGCGTCCACGCCGCCGCCATCGCCACAACGTAGCCTCGACGCAGGAACGAGGGCATGAGCGCCCCGATACTCCCCAGCAGCAGGACGGCAATGCCCCAGTTGATGACGCGCATCGTCAGGGCTGCGCGATGAGTGTCGTGGGCGATGAAGTGGTGGTGGAACTGGTAGTAGCCCCACGGGTAGTTTCCGTCGTCCCACCGGTCGGTGACGGCCGTGCGCTCGTCCGACAGGTTGTAGACGCAGGCGGCCGAACTCTCCCCGTGGAACGCGTAGCACGCGACGCGGTTCGACGCGATCGTCTCGGGAACCACCGGACCATAGGTGTCTTCCTCCGTGTAGCCCGTCTCGCATCCCGATTCGGAGAGTGGGGGAGTACACCAGATGGAGGCCAGGTGGTAGTCGTCATCGGGGGAGCCGCCCACCGGCGAGGAAACGGCCCACGCGACGCCCAGGGCGAACACGGAGGCGAGAAGGGCGATGACGCCCAGGATGTTCCAGTGACGGCGAGTCAGCGGGAGGCGTGTGGCGGGGGCGCGGCGTCCCTCGGTGTCGTTGCTGGAGTGTTGGGCGGTGGCCATGGGGTTGCTTCCTCGTGCTATCGGTGCGGGGATCAGGAGACGGCGGCGCGGTAGGCCTGCGCGTGGACGCGGGCGGCGCGCTCCCACGTGAACTCGCCCGAGCGCTCGATGGCGGCCCGGCTCAGCTCGTCGCGCCGAGAGGGTGCGTCCAGCAGCGCGCTGAGCGCCAGCGCGATCGAATGGGGGTCCGTGTCGCAGTACTCGACGGCGTCTCCGCCGACCTCCGGCAGGGAGGTGAGGCGGGTGGTGAGCGTTGCGGCCCCACAGCTCATGGCCTCGAGAACGGGCAGGCCGAAGCCCTCCGCGATCGAGGGGTAGGCCAGGACGAGGCAGCCCGAGAGGAATCCTGGCAGGTCCGTCAGGGGCAGGTAGCCGGGCCGCAGGACCGTCAGATGGGAGGGAACCGAGGCCAGCGCCGGCTCGATGTCCTCATCCCAGCCCTTTCCTCCGGCCAACACGAGGGCGGGGGGTTGTGGCCGATCCGACACGGCCTGCACCCAGCCGCGCACCAGGTTCGGCACGTTCTTGCGGGGCTCGAGAGTGCCCAGGAAGCCGATGTAGTCGCGGCCATCGAGTCCGAGGCTGGCCTTGACGCGCTCGCGCTCGGCGTGGTCCACCGGGTGGAAGATGTCGCGGTCCACACCGTGGTAGGCGACGTAGAACTGGGAGGCGTCCCCTCCCGCGTACTTGATCGTCTCGTCGCGTGTCGCCTCCGAGGGGACCACGAGCGCGGACGCGCGACGAATGGCACGGCGGATCGCAGACGTGAAGAAACGCTGCTTGAGGCGAGAATGGGCCTGCGGGTGGGAGAAGAACGTCGCGTCGTGCAAGGTGATGACGACCGGAACGCCCGGGAACTGCGGGGAGGTGTAGTGGGGGGAGTGAAGGACGTCGGGGCGCACCTTTCGGATGAGGGAGGCGAGCCCCGTCTGTTCCCACGCCATGCGTGCCGGGCGTGACTCGAAGCGCGGGGAGATGGGAATGATGCGGGCGGAGGGCAGGCGCGTTGCGAAGTGCTCCGCGTCGCGTTCCTGAACCGCCATCGTGAGATCGACGCCCTGCCGCTCCAGTTCGGGCACGAGGTCATCGACGTAGCGGCCGACACCCCCAAGGTTTGCGGGAATCGCGGTGGCGTCCATCAGGACACGGATTGGGGAGGAGAGGAAGGTGGGCATGAGGGTCCCCCGGGTCGCGGCAACGAATCCTCCCTATTGTAGGACATGATGCGTGCGCGATATCCATCGAGGCTGCCGCGTCCACTATTGTGAGGGCATGAGCCTGCGCGTCGGAATGGTAGTGGAACAAATGTGGCAGAGCGTGCCCGGAGGGTCGGGGCGCTACATCGTTGAGCTCGCCTCGCGCCTGGCCGCCGAGGGGGTCAATCCCGTGGGTGTTGCCGCTCGCCACGGGGGGCGAGCACCTTCCGCCGAGCAGGTTGGCCTCACGATTCCCGTGCGTACCTCTTTCCTGCCGCGCCGCGCCCTGTACGCCGCGTGGGACCGGCTGACCTGGCCGAGCGTGGACCGGATGCTGGGGGTGGGCTCGCCGGGCGGAGCCCGCGTTGTCCACGCGACAACCTGGGCGATTCCTCCCACTTCTCTTCCGCTCGTCGTCACCGTCCACGACGTTGCCTTCCTGCGCGAGGCGAGCCACTTCACGGCCCACGGCGCCGCCTACTTCCGCCGCGCCCTCGCGACAACCAGGTGCTGCGCCGACGCCGTCGTCGTCCCCTCGCGCGCCACGGCCGAGGATTGCATCGAGGCCGGGATCGAGGAGGACATCATCACGGTGATTCCCCACGGCCTGACACACACGCCGGTCACGGGCGAGCAGGTCGATGCCTTCCGCTCGCGCAACGGCCTGACGCGCCCGTACATCCTGTGGGTGGGCACCCGCGAACCGCGCAAGAACCTGCCCACCCTTCTACAGGCCTACCGCGCCCTGGCCCCGACCTCGGAGCTGGACCTCGTTCTCGTTGGACCCGCCGGATGGGGGCAGGACCCCACCGAGGCCGACCTGCCCTCCACCCGCGTCCACGTCCTCGGGCGCTTGGGCGATACCGATCTGGCGTGCGCCTACGCCGGGGCCCGAGTCTTCACCTTCCCCTCCATCTGGGAGGGCTTCGGCCTGCCGGTCCTCGAAGCCATGGCCCACGGAACCCCCGTCGTCACGAGCGCCGATACGTGCATGGCGGAGATCACCGGGGATGACGCCGGCCTGCTGGTGCCCGCAACCAGCGCCTCCGCGCTCGCCGACGCCCTCGAGGCGGCCGCGGGACCCGAGCACCAACGCCTGGCCGCAGCCGGACTCAGGCGCGCCAGGGACTTCACGTGGGAAGCGTCCGCCGCGGCCCACGCCCTGCTCTACGAATCGCTGGCGGGTACCCGATGAGTCACGCGCGCGGAGATGAGACCCCCGTCAAGGCGGCCGCGTGTGTGCCCCCCGCTCTCGCCAGGCCGAGCGCACGCGTCGTTCTCGTCAACTGGAAGAACGCGCCCCTGACCCTGAGAGCTGCGCGCTCCGTCGCCGTCCAGCTCGCGCCGGGAGATCGGCTCGTCCTCGTCGACAACGGCTCAGCAGACGGCTCCCTCGCCGCCATGCGCGCCGAGGTGCCTGGCCTCCTGGCGCTCGTGGGAACACGCAGCCCCCGGGGTGGCGCCGCGCAGCACGGGCAGATCGAGGTCGTGGACGCGCGAGAGAACGGCGGATTCGGGGCCGGGGTCATGGCGGGAGCGCAGGCGATGACCGAGGATGCCCTCGTCCTGCTCAACAACGACGCCACCGCTCGCGACGGGTTCCTCGACGCCCTTCTCGCGCCGCTGTGCGACCCCGACGTGGGCGCCACGACCGCGCTCCTTCTCCTGGCGGGGCGCTATCGGCCCGCGCTCGCGGGGGACGGCGAGGCCCTTGTCGGGCCCGACGGACAGCGCTGGGTTCGCCTCAGCGAGGCCGAGGCCGATACCGGGGAAGGGATCGTCCTGGTGAACTCGACGGGGAACGTGGTGGACGCCTCGGGCAACGGCCAGGACCGCGACTGGCTCACGCCGGCCTCGCGCCTGAGCGCATCCCCCGACGTGTTTGGCGTGTGCGGGGGTGCGTGTGCGATCCGGCGCGACGCGTGGGAAGCAGTCGGAGGAATCCGCACGGATCTGTTCATGTACTACGAGGACACGGACCTGTCCTACAAGCTCCGCGAGGCCGGCTACCGGGTGCGATTCGCCTCTCGCGCCATCGCCGATCACGAGCACGCCGCCTCCTCGGACGCGCACTCGCCGATGTTCATGCGGGTGAATGCCCGCAATCGCCTGATCGTCGCCGCCGAGCACGCGCCGTGGGGTGTGCTCGCCCGGGCGCTCGTCAGGTCCCTCGGGCGAGCGGCGAGCGCGGGCTTTTCCGGCCCGGCGGCGCGCGGCATCGCCCAGGGACTGGCGGCGCTCCCGGGAGCGCTGCGCAGAAGGAGCGCCGCACACGCCAGCTGCGCCAGTGAGAACGCCCACTCGTCTAAGGCTCGGCGAGGGCGGGAACGTGAGTAAAGAGACAGCGGTGCCGGGCACCTCGGAGGGCACCCCCATCCGAGTATGGTTCCGTTAGCCGCTAGACTTGCGTCCATGACACAGACGAATCCTCTGGTGCGTAAGGTCGCGAAGGGCACCTCCTACCTCAGGCGCAACGGGGTGCGGATGACCACCGCCCGACTCCTGCAGGGAATGGGCAACCAGATCGCAAACTCCGGCAAGGGCAAAGGCAAGGGCAAGATTCCCCTCGGAATGCTCGTGAAGTTCTCCGACGCCGCAGCGCTGGACTGGGCAAGCGAACCCCACTGGAGGACCAACCCCCGCACCGTCGGCGAGGGGCCCTACACGACGGCCTGGATCATGTCCCCTCCGGGAGAATCCTCCGGCGGGCATCAGAACATCTTCCGTTTCCTGTCCTACCTGGAGGCCGCCGGACACCGGGTCAAGATCTTCCTGTACTGGTCCCAGAAGATTCCCGTGGACGCCGATCGCGTGCGCGAGATGATCGAGCGTTCCAGCGCATACCCGACCCTGAAGGCGAGCTACGCCCTCTACGACCCCGCCGTCGGGGTGGGTGAGGACGTGGACGCCATCTTCGCCACGGGGTGGGAAACCGCCTACCCCGCATACCTGGACCGCTCCCGTGCGCGGCGCTACTACTTCGTCCAGGATTTTGAGCCCTCCTTCTACCCCGTGGGGTCGGAGAACCAGCTCGCCGAGAATACCTACCGCTTCGGCTTCGAAGCATTCACCGCCGGCAGGTGGCTGGCCAAGAAGCTCCACGACGAGTACGGGATGACGACCCATCCCTTCGACTTCGCCTCGGACCTGTCGCTGTATCAGCGCACGAATGACCAGCGCCGCAAGGACATCTTCTTCTACGCTCGGCCGGTCACGATGCGCCGCGGCTTCGAGCTGGGGTGCATGGTTCTAGCCGACGTGAAGAAGCGTCGCCCCGACATCCGCATCCACATGGCCGGATGGGACGTGTCGGACTGGAAGGTGCCCTTCGACTACGTCAATCACGGGGCGATGAAACTCGAGGAGCTGTCGCCGCTGTACAACAGGTGCGCCGCGGCCCTCGTCATGTCGCTCACCAACCTGTCTCTCCTGCCGCTGGAACTGCTGTCCTGCGGGACGATACCGGTCGTCAACGACGGGCCCAACAACCGCCTCGTGACCGACAACCCCAACATTGACTACGTGCCGCTGTCCCCCGGGGCGCTCGCGGCTGAGCTCATCCGCATCGTTGACGCCGACGACCAAGTCGAGGCGTCGCGCAGGGCTGCGGCCTCGGTCGAATCGCTCAGCTGGGCGGATTCGGGCAGGCGCTTCGTTGCCGACTTCGAGGAGGCCATGCATGCCTAGGATCCTGGTCGTCGGAGGAAACGGGTTCCTCGGCTCGCATCTCGTCGACGCGCTCGCCCGCAACGAGGGAACGTCGATCCGCGCCTTCGACATGTTCGGCAGCGGGACTCACTGGAACGCTACCGGCGTCGAAGCCTTCGACGGGAACTTCCTCAATCACGACGACGTGTCGCGCGCGGTGACGGGCGTCGACATCGTCGTGCACATGCTCTCCACGACCGACCCGGCCACCGCGGAGAACGACCCCACGCTGGACGTTCGCACGAACATCCAGGGAAGCATCGACCTCTTCCAGGCATGCGTGGATGCCGGGGTCAAGCACGTGTACTTCGCCTCCAGCGGGGGCACGATCTACGGTGATCAGGACAAGGTGAGCTACCACGAGGGCGACCCCACGCTGCCGGTGTCCCCCTACGGGATCGGAAAGCTCACCATCGAGAACTACATGCGTTTCTTCGCCCGCAAGTTCGCGCTCAAATCCACCTCGCTGCGCATCTCCAATCCCTATGGAACCAGGCAAAACCCGCACAAGAGGCAGGGCATCATTCCGATCTTCCTGCGCCACGTGCTGGGGGGAGAAGCCCTGACGGTCATGGGCGATGGCAGCATGTTCCGCGACTACATTTACGTCGGCGACTTCGCCTCCATCGTCTCCACCATGATCGAGCGCGGGGCGACCCGCTCGATCTACAACATTGGATCGGGACGAGGAACCAGCGTGAACGACATCGTCGCCTCCATCCGCCGAGTCACCGGGACCGACCCGGAGATCCAGTACGTTCCCACCCCCTCGACTTACGTGCACGGTTCCGTCTTGAACACCGAGCGCGTCAATAGGGAGTTTGGTCCCTTCGAGATGACAACCCTGGATCAGGGAATCGCGAAAACCTGGCAGGAGATTCAAGCACATGGCTACTGAGAACGCGCCCATCGAGGCCAAGGATGCGACCCTGGACGTCAGCGTCGTCATCCTGACGTACAACGGCGAGCAGCACATTGACGAGATCCTCTCCTCGCTGACCAATCAGCGATACGAGGGGACCTACGAGATCCTCGTCATTGACTCCGGCTCCACCGACTCCACCCTCGACATCGTCGCCACGTACCCGTCGGTGCGCCTCCATCAGATCCCGAACAGCGAGTTCGGGCACGGCAAGACCCGCAACCTCGGCGCTCACCTGGCCAGGGGTCGCATCGTCGCCTACCTGACGCACGACGCGACCCCCGCCTCGGACCGTTGGCTGCACGAGATCACCGCGCCCTTCGCCATCTCCGAGCGCATCGTGGCCGTCATGGGCTCGCAGATCCCTCGCCCCGATGCCTTCCCCCTGCTGCGCTACGAAATTAAGGGCGTCTTTGGTGGTTTCGGCCCGGGTTTTGGCACCACGCTGTTCTACGACGATGACTTTATCCAGGACGAGGGCGTGCGCAACGCCGTCACCTTCTACTCCGACGTGAACTCCGCCGCCCGCAAGGACGTGCTCACCGGCGAGGTGCCGTACCGCGACGTGTCCTACGCGGAGGACCAGCTGCTGGGCAGGGATGTCATCGCGGCCGGATACATCAAGGCCTACGCCCCGCGAGCCGCCGTCCTGCACTCGAACGAGATGACCGTCAGCGAGTACGACGATCGCATGTTCGAGGAGACGCAGGGGCTGCGCGAGGTGGGCATCGACGTGGCCATGCCCTCGATCCCCACCGTGATCCGCATGGTGACCACGGGCATTCTCAAGGACGCGCTGCGCCTGGCGCGGGACCGCGAGGTCGGTAGGCGCCGCAAGATCAGCGGCTTCTTCCTCAACCCCGCCTACCACGTCCAGAAGTGGAGGGGCGTGCGCAGGGGCGTTCGTTCCCCGCTGAAACGATATGGCCAGTGAGTCCCTGACTAAGCGGTCGGATATAGTGAGTTGTTATGACTGAAAGCACGCCACGTTCTCCTTCGACGTCGCTCGCCCAGCGGGTTGCACGCATCGAAGGCGAACCCCTGCGCGAGCTGGGGGACAAGAGCGGCCTGTGGAACGGGACGAAGCGAGCGTTCGCCGACGTGTGGAATCGTCGCGAGCTGCTGCGCCTGCTCGTCAACCGTGAGCTCAAGGCTCGCTACAAGGACTCCAACCTCGGGTTCGTGTGGTCGTTGTTCAAGCCGCTCTCACAGCTCCTCATCTACTTCATCGTGATCGGCCAGTTCCTGGGTGCCGCCCGGGGAATCCCCTCCTTCGCGATCTTCGTCTTCACCGGCCTGACGGCCTGGGGCTTCTTCCTCGAAGCGGTCACCGGCGGAACGGGGTCGATCGTGGCGAACTCCGGACTCATCAAGAAGGTCTACCTCCCTCGCGAGATATTCCCGCTGTCGACCCTGGGTACCGCCGCGGTCAACTCCGCGATTCAGCTGGTCATCCTGCTCGGCGCGATCGTCGTCACCGGCGCGATACCATCGCTGCCCCAGCTGGCCTACCTGCCGCTGAGCCTGGTCGTGCTGGTCATCTACGCCACGCTCTTCGCCCTGCTGCTCTCGGCGCTCAACGTCTACATGCGCGACATCCAGCACCTGATCGAGGTCATTACCTTCCTGGCCTTTTGGGCATCGCCCATCGTCTACTCCTACAGCTACGTGGAGCGGGCGCTGGCGCAGAGCTACCCCGTCATTCACGAGATATACCTCAGTAATCCCGTGACGCTGGCGATCCTCGGCTTCCAGAAGTCGCTGTGGGCAGCGGGGGCGGATCAGCCCTATCCCTCGCACCTGATGATTCGCCTCGCTGTGGCGGCCATCGTCGGTCTTCTCCTTATCTTTGGGGCGCACCGCATCTTTGCGCGCCTCGAGGGCAACTTCGCTCAGGAGCTGTAATGTCAATGCCCGAAGTCGTCCGCGTGGACAACGTCTCCAAGGTCTTTCAGCTGCACAGGGACACCTCCGTCAAGGATCGTATCCTGCGTTCCTCGGGCAGCCGGGTCAAGGAGTTTCGGGCCCTCGACTCCGTGAGCGTTGATGTGCGACTGAATGAGTCGGTGGGCCTCATGGGGCACAACGGATCGGGCAAGTCGACGCTGCTCAAGATCATGGGATCCATCATTCGGCCCACCTCCGGTCGCGTGACGACCCGCGGGCGCATGGCCGCCCTCCTCGAGCTGGGTGCAGGCTTCCACCAGGATCTGACGGGGCGAGAGAACGTCTTCCTGAACGCCTCGATCCTGGGCATGACGCGGGCGGAAACCGAGGCATGCTTCGACGAGATCGTCGCGTTTTCGGGTATCGAGCAGTTTATCGACACCCAGGTGAAGTTCTATTCCTCGGGCATGTATGTGCGCCTGGCCTTCGCCGTCGCCGTCCACTCCGACCCGGACGTGCTCCTCGTCGACGAGGTCCTGGCGGTCGGCGACGAGCCGTTCCAACGCAAGTGCATGGACAAGATCCACGAGTTCCAGACCGAGGGACGAGCCATCGTCCTGGTCTCCCACTCGGCGGAACAAGTGGAGTCCGTGTGTACGCGGGGAGTGGTTCTCGATCACGGCAAGCTCGTCTTCGAGGGATCGACGTCGGACGCGGTGCGCATTCTGCGCGAAGGATTCCAACGCGACGCCCTCGCCGCCCCCGTCCACACGGAGGAGAGCGGCACGATCTCGATCCGCGACATCGCGATGGTGGACGAGGACGGGGCGCCGCTTCGCGTCGCCCGCACGGGGGACACCATTCGCATTCGCATGGATCTGCACGCCTCCAAACGCGTCGAGGGCTGGGTGACGGCCTTCTCCTTGGACACGAACCTGGGCCAAAAGCTCCACTACTACAACTCACGTAACTCCGGTGTGACGCTGCCGCCCATCGACGGAGACGCGACGGTGATGATCACCGTGCCCACCCTGACCCTGGGAGAGGGCCTGTACCGGATGAACGTCTCCATCGACGACGCGGGCGGGCAGCCCTACGCACAGCGCGACGGGGCGTGGGACCTCGTCGTGCAGGGCAACGGCATCGGCTCGGGGCCCGTCGCTCTTGATTCCGCGATCGAAGTCGAGGGCTGAGGGGCGCCCGGACTGCCGACGCGAGGCTTCCGATGCCAGATGGCGCGTGAGCGAATGCCTGCGCGCCGATCTGCGGCATAATGGGGGCAGCATCGGGCGCGGGTGCGCCCGACGAGACACGACCACGACAGGCCTGCGGGCACACGAAGGAGAAAGACCCATGAAGATCGTCGTCACCGGCGGCGCCGGCTTTATCGGAGCGAACTTTGTTCACACGCTCCTCGAGGACCATCCGGACGTCGACGTCGTCGTTCTGGACAAGTTCACCTACGCGGGCAACCGCGCCTCCCTCACCGACATCCCCGCCGATCAGGCGGCCCGCCTCAGCGTCGTTGAAGGCGACGTCGCCGACGCGGACCTGGTCGACGGCGTGGTTGGCGGCGCGGACGCGGTCGTTCACTTCGCCGCCGAATCCCACAACGACAACTCGCTCCTGGATCCCTCGCCGTTCATTCAGACGAACCTGGTGGGAACCTTCACCCTGCTTGAGGCCGTGCGTCGCCACAAGGTTCGCTTCCACCACATCTCCACGGACGAGGTCTACGGTGACCTCGAGCTGGACGATCCGGCGAAGTTCACGCCCACGACCCCCTACAACCCCTCCTCGCCCTACTCCTCCTCCAAGGCCGGGTCGGATCTCCTGGTGCGCGCGTGGGTGCGTTCCTTCGGAGTCGAGGCGACGATCTCCAACTGCTCCAACAACTATGGTCCCTACCAGCACATCGAGAAGTTCATTCCTCGCATGATCACCAACCGCCTGCGCGGAGTGCGTCCGCGCCTGTACGGCGACGGCCTGAATGTGCGCGACTGGATCCACGTGCGCGATCACAACACGGCCGTGTGGGAGATCCTCATGCGCGGACGGATCGGCGAGACCTACCTGATCGGCGCCAACGGCGAGACCAACAACCGCGACGTTGTCGCGATCCTGAACGAGCTCATGGGCTACCCGGCGGACGACTTCGACCACGTCACCGATCGCCCCGGGCACGACCTGCGCTACGCGATCGATAATTCCAAGCTCGTGACCGAGCTCGGCTGGGAGCCCCGCTTCACCAACTTCCGTGACGGCCTGGCCGACACGATCGCCTGGTACACGGACAACGAGGCCTGGTGGGCGCCCCTGAAGGAGGCCGTCGAAGCCAAGTACGCCGCCGAGGGGCACTGAGGCGTTGGCGGCGAACGCCGGCCCCGGGTCCCGCGGGCCCGAGGGCGATGGCTGCGCATCCCGCGACGGGCGGGGCGGCGGCCCGCAGGGCGCCGCCCCCGGTTCCCGCGCGCCCGAGGGCGGCCCCCCCCGCGTGAGCGTCCTCATGGCGACCTACAACGGCGCCTCCCACGGGGGCCGTTGGCTGCGCGAGCAGGTCGAGTCCATCCTGGGCCAGCGGGGCGTCGACGTGCGCTTGGTCGTCTCCGACGACGGGTCCACGGACTCCACGGTGGATCTGCTCACCCGCTGGTCGGCCTCGGACCCAAGGATCCGCGTCCTGCCGCGGCGGCAGGGGGAACCGGGGGTCGCGGGCAACTTCCTGCACCTGTTCACCGCCCACGACCCCGACGGGTCCTTCGTCGCCTTCAGCGACCAGGACGACGTGTGGCATCTGGACAAGCTGTCCAGCCAGCTGGAGCTGATGGGGAGCCGGGGCGCGGACGTGGTCTCCTCCAACGTCATGGCCTTCCGGTGCGACCGGGACGGCTCCGTGCGCGACCGGCACCTGATCCGCAAGTCCGGCCCCCAGCGCCGGTGGGACTACATCTTCGAGGCCGCGGGGCCGGGCTCGACCTACGTCTTCTCCCCCGATGCGCACCGCCGCCTCGTCGGCGCGCTGGCGCGCCTGGATCCGACGGGGGTCGACGTGCACGACTGGTACCTCTACGCCCTGGCGCGCGCCCTGGGCGCCACGTGGGTGATCGGCGAGGAGCCGACCCTGGAGTACCGCCAGCACGACTCGAACGTCCAGGGGGCCAACTCGGGGGCGGGGGCCACCAGGGCCCGCATGGAGAAGCTGCGCTCGGGCTTCTACCGGCGCCAGTTCATCCTGGTCGCCCAGGCGTGCCTCAGCGTCGGCTCCTACGACGCCCGGGAGCGCCGCGCCCTGGAGTCGCTGGCGGCCAACCTCCGCTCGACCTCCGTGTGGTCCCGCTTCGCCTTCGCGCTGCGCTTCGCGCGCATCAGGCGCCAACTGACCGAGGGGATCAAGCTGGCGGGGGCCCGCGTGCTCGGCGTGTGGTAGCCCTGGGGATCCGCGCTTCCCAGAATCCTCCACCCGAGTCAGTCGTCCACCCCTCCCACCAGCGGTTTTATGCTTTGCGTCTCTATTGGGGCCCGGATTCGCCCACAACCGGCAAGTTATTCTGCCCACTATGGTTGTTGAATATCGAAAACTGTCCACCAGTGCGCTGCCCCGCGGGGCCCGCCGAGGGGGTCCGCGACTCCGTCAACAAGCCTGTGGGTAAAACTGACCACCCGAATCCCTACAGGTCGGTCAAACGAATATCAAGGGTTGTTGGGCATATAAATCGTGATCGGCCCCTCCATCCCCTCCGCGGCCAGGAGCGCCTGGGCGCCGACGGGCTCGTGGTGGGCGGGGTCGATGACGACGACGGACCGTCCGCGGGCCCATTGGTCGAGGACCTGCGCGGGGCCGCGCCGGGCGCTCCACAGCAGCGCGACGCGGTCCCCGGCGGGTTCGGGGCGCGGGCGGGAGCCCGCCAGGGCCTCCTCCAGAGCCGCTTCGACGAGGTCGGGGGCGGGGCGGTCGGGCGTGTCGGACTGGGTGCCGATCTCCTGGAGGGCGTCGAGCACGCCCTGGGGGAGGGGGCCGTCCCAGGCGAAGGCGAGGTGGGTGGCGGGTTGGGCGAGGGCGTGGGCGCCTGCCGCGGCCGCCCGGGCGAGCAGGCCGTCGGCGTCCGCGGCCACGACGACGTCGCCGGGCAGGGGGCGGGGGGCGTCCAGGATCTCCCAGCCCAGGCACCTGGCCGTGGCCTCCCACAGGATCTGCTGCCACGGCTCGACCCTCGTGTGGAGGCGGGCGGGGCGGGGCTCCTCGTCGCCGAAGAGGGGCGCGCCCGCCTCGCCCTGGAGGTAGTTCGCGATCTTGGTGATCCAGCGGGCTGCGACGGGGCCGCCGAGCTCGACGCGCTCGGCCGAGTAGACGGTGAGGGCAGGGCCTGACCGTGCGTTCAAGCACGAAGCCAATTTTGTGACGCTGGACACGGAAATAGTATTATTTAAGAGCATGAACTAACTATAACCAAGGTCCTACGCTTCCTGGGTATCTAGTAACTTGAAAACTATCAGCCCTATACGCAATTTTACCAGAAGGTCAAGTCGAACGCTGAAAGTCTCAATATCGTCTAACGACTTGACGAAGGGGCAATGACACGCGTGTAATTCTCTTGTATATCAATTCGTTATGAAGGAGACGCGCCAGTGTGGAACATCTTCGGTGACGGGCCCATCGACTGGTCTGATCCAGCTGATGACGAGCTCTACGCTCGCGTCGACGGCCCCCTCGCCTGGCAGGCACACGCGCTCTGCGCCCAGACCGACCCCGAGGCGTTCTTCCCCGAGAAGGGCGGATCGACGCGGGAGGCCAAGGCCGTGTGCCAGTCCTGCGACGTGCGCGAGGAGTGCCTCGAGTACGCCCTCGCCAACGACGAGCGCTTCGGGATCTGGGGCGGTCTGTCGGAGCGCGAGCGGCGGCGCCTGCGCCGCATGGCGGGGTGAGGGGCGAAAGCCTCGGCCATGTGGCCGCGCTAGTGGTCTCGCGCGGGCGCAGTGCCGATTGCTCCGAGGTCCTGCGGGCCATCGCCGAACAGACGGTGGCCCCCGCCTCGGTCACCGTCGTCGACGTCGCGGGCAGGGGCGCGGTGCCCTGGGACGCCACTGCGCTGCCCGAGGGCGTGCGCTTGGTCCGCGTCGGCCGGGCCAAGAACCTCGGCGACGCCATCCGCAGGGCCGTCGACGAGGTCTCGGGCTCGCCCGGGGCGTTCACCGGGAGCCGCTGGTGGTGGGTCCTCCACGACGATTCCGCGCCTGAGAGCACCTGCCTCGCCCGTTTATGGCGTGTTGCACAAAGTGGTCGCACGATCGGCGCAGTCGGCCCCAAACAGCTCTCCTGGGACGGCTCCCGCCTGCTCGAAGTCGGCGTGTTCGCCACCCGCAGCGCCCGCCGCCTCGAGCGCGTCCGCCCCGACGAGATCGACCAGGGCCAGTACGACGGGACCACTGACGTCCTCGGCGTCGGGACCGCGGGCATGCTCATCGACTCGCGCGCGTGGGCGGCCGTCGGCGGCACCGACCCCGCCCTCGGCCCCTTCGGGGACGGACTCGACCTCGGGCGCCGCCTCCACCTGGCCGGGTACCGCGTCGTCGCCGCCCCCGGCGCCCGCCTCCGCCACAGGAGGCGGTCCCTGGCTCCCGCCTCCGACCCGGGAGGGGACGGGCCGCCCCAGGATCCCGATGGCCGGCCGGGCCGCCAGGACGAGGACGCCTCCTTCCGCAGGCGCCGGCGCGCCCAGCTCTACAACTGGATGAAAGCCGTCCCCGCATGGCAGGTCCCCCTGCTCATGGCGTGGCTCGTCATATGGTCCCCGGCGCGCGCCCTCGGACGCGTCGTCACGGGCGCCGGGCACCTCGCCCTCGCCGAGGTCGGCGCGTGGCTCTCCGTCGTCCTCGCCACGGGGCAGCTCCTCGTCGGCCGGTTCCGCGCCTCGCGGACCCGGACGGTGCCGCGCTCGGCGCTGCGCGCCCTCGAGACCCGCCCCCGGTCCCTGGCCCGCGAGCCCGAGGCGGCCCCCGACGACGACCCCGAGGAGCGCATCGACCCGCTGGTCGAGTCCTCCCAGCGCCGCTACCGGCTCTCCGCGACGGCGGCCCTCCTGGGCGCCCTCGCCGTCGCCTCCATCGGCGCGGCGCTCACCTGGTGGGGGTCGGGCCAGGGCTTCGCCGGCGGCGCATGGGCGGGCCTGCCCAGCCGCTGGACGGACCTGTGGGAGGCAGCCTGGGCGTCGTGGATCCCCGGTGGCGACGGCTACCCGGCACCGCCCGACCCGCTGCTGGTGCCGCTGGCCGTCCTGAGCTGGCCGCTCTCCCTCATCGGGGCGACCCCCGGTTCCCTCGCCGCTTCCGTGCTCGTCGCGGCCGCCCCCCTGGCCGTCCTCGCCGCGTGGCCCGCCACCCGGCTCATGACGTCCTCGCCGCCCCTGCGCGCCCTGCTCAGCCTCCTGTGGGCGTGCCTGCCGCCCCTGGTCCTCAGCCAGTTCCACGGGCAACTCGCAGGAGTCGCCGTCCACCTGGCCGTCCCAGTGCTGGCCTGCTCGTGGGCGCGCCTGGCGGGCGCCGAC